>Ga0315906_10000517_pt1 | contig 61427 bp, 51 predicted proteins | sample LakEriMetagenome_4_FD_203526 | JGI IMG/M metagenome (GOLD analysis project Ga0315906, IMG submission 203526) | Freshwater fungal communities from buoy surface, Lake Erie, Ohio, United States - Buoy 2 MA122 | ecosystem: Environmental > Aquatic > Freshwater > Lake > Lake biofilm | place: USA... | reverse complement strand
GCGACCAAGTAACTGTCAGTGCAACTGACGGTGCCGTATCGGTTAACGGTTGTCAGAACAGCCAGACCCGTACCTTCACTTCTACCGATGCATGTGGCAACACCTCATCTGAAACCCGCACGATCTCTTGGAAGGTTGACACCGAAGCTCCAGTAGTAACATGCAACAGCGGTAGTGGCGACATCACCGTATGTGTTGGCGATGCTGGTAATATTAGTTTCGTATCTACTGCTACCGATAATTGCGACGGAACAGTTCCTGTTACCTGCGTTCGTAGCGACGGTTTGACCCTTGAGGATGCTTATCCTGTTGGAACAACCACCGTTACTTGCACTGCTACCGATGAGTGTGGCAATGTTGGCACTTGCAGCTTCAATGTTATTGTGTTGGCCAACCCAACCTGCGCATTGACTGCACCAACAACTCTTCCTGTATGTGGTTCTACTGGCAACACCTTGACCTCAACAGCAACCAACGCTACTAGCTACTCTTGGAGTGTAACTGGAAGCGGCTGGTCTATCACAGGTGGTGCTAATACAGCAACTGCCACCTATACAGCTGGAACAGGTCCTGCTACCTTCACTCTTACTGTTACCAACAGCTTGAATGGTGTGAATTGCACCAGCACTTGCTCTGTAACTTTCGAATGTGCTGGAGATCGCTTCTGTACTTATACTCAAGGGTACTATGGACAAGGCGGCGGAACCAACTGTACTGGTCAAACAACCAAGCCTCTGTTGTTAAACATGCTTAATGGCAACCCATTGGTTGTGGGTGGTGGCTCTAACAAGCTTACCTTGACCTACTCTGATGCCAATAGCGGATGTATCTTCTTGAGACTTCCTGCTGGTGGAACACATGCTGCACTTAATGGAACTGCTACTTGTAGCAACCCTGTCGGTATAGCACTTAAGAGCACTGGACAATTCGCCAATACATTGTTGGGTCAGACCATAGCTCTTGGATTCAACCTTCGTGTTCCCGGAACCGCCTTGGGATCGTTACAGATTACTGGTAAGTATTTAACAACGGCTCAATCGTCAGGTACTGGATGTGTTAATCCAACTGCAACTGCAGTCCCTGGAACCAATCAAACCTTCGTTATCCCAACCGCTGTGATCAACTACCTCGGTGCGAATAACACCGTTGCTGGTTTGTTTGCGTTGGCTAATCAGGCTTTGGCTGGAGCATTGCCTTCCGGTGCACCAAGTCTTTCACAAATCAATCAGGCATGTGATGCATTTAACCGTGGCTTCGACAAGTGCCGTGTGTTGGTTGGATTCTCCAATACAGCACCAACAGCAGTTGTTCGTGAGACAGACGGCGAGCTCGAGCCTGTTTACGATTTGTCTGTAAGGGCTTATCCAAATCCGTTTACACAAAAAGCCAGCATCGAGTTTAGCTTGGCTAACGGAGTTGATAATGCAGTAGTGGAAGTGTACACATTGAACGGCACCAAGGTTGCCACACTCTTCAACGGAGCTGTTGAAGCTGAAAAGCTTTACAGTGTTGAATTGGATGGCGCTAATCTCGCGCCTGGTATCTACATCTACCAAGTGAATACTGGTAACAATGTTTACACCAACAAGCTTATTCTTACCCGCGATTAATTGTAATTAATTGCAAATGCAAAAAGGGGGATTCCTTATGGAGTCCCCCTTTTTATTTTAGCTCAAACGGTTTGTTTTTTGTTCAACCTATGTGATATTTCCCAGGTGCCAATATGTTTTGACTATCTGCAATGTTTTTTATTCCTTTCAACCATGCATGATTTGCAAAAGAAGGTTTCGGGATTTCATCAAACATTCCTGCACCAGACCTGTAGGGAAGAAAGCCATTTTCAAACAATACCTCATGGCACCGTTTCGAAAATGCATGGGCTTTTGCAATCGACTCCTCGTTTCTTGGGTAGTTGATATTGGTAATCATGATTAAAGAGCGAGGATTGATGGCGGTGAAGGTTACAGGAAATTCATAGCCGTGCTCTTTGAACAGAGAGGATGTTAACTCTAGCAATGTTTTGGCCGATCTTCCATCAGCAGCACATACGGCATTGATCCAAATGAAGCCGGTATCGTATGATGCGGTGTTGATAGTTGCGCTTTCCAAAGACTCATCGTTCAACAACACTTTAAGTGGGTTGTCGGTGGGAACTCCCATCTGCAGATCCCATGCATCTTTTAAAGGAGTGTAAAGTGAGAAGGAAAAAAGGCGATGCACCAAAGAGGCTAATCGCATCAATGTATGATCCACAAACCAGATTGTTGCTCCCGGTTCCGCTTTTTTCAACGCTGCGCGCACAATCGATTTTTTTGCACTCACCATACCTACCGGTCCTGAGATGGATCCGCTCATGTTCCAGTAGCCTGCAAGACGATTTTCTTTTTGTCCTATGGCACGCGACTTGTTGGCGAAATGAACGGCGCTGTTCACCACACCTGCAAGTTTCAATTCTCGAATGGCATCCACCAATGGAGCAAATGCTTCCGGCTTTTTTGCCGACACGATGAACATACAGGTCTTTTCGGGTTTGGCCATCAACTCGAAAGTCATTTCCGTAATGATGGCGAAATTGGATTGGCTCAATAACCCATCGAGCATCGGACCGATACCATATCGATAGGTGTTTTTGGCATTTGCATGCTCGAAGGAGCCGAATCCGGTTTTCACAGTGGAGCCATCAGCGAGTACTGCAGTCATTCGAATGACTCGTGCAAAGCGGTCGCCATAATCAGTGTGACCAAATCCTCTTTCGAGAATGTTGCCTACGATGGATGCATCAAGTCCTGCCCCGGTGATGTCGAGTTGTAAACGGCTATTGGATTTTCGCAGATGCTCAAATAGATTTTGCTGCGATACGCCGGGTTGTATGGTGGCATAAGCCAAGGTCTCATTCACCTCTACGATGCGGTTCATGCGTGACAAATCGACAATGACCTGGCCGGCTTCGGTACCTTGGGCCTCGCCGTATCCGAAATTCCGTCCGCGTGAAATGGTAAACAGTTTAAGCGAATGGCTTTTGACCAGCTTTAGCAAGGCGATAATTTCCGATTCGTCAATCGGGTAAACCACACAGCAAGGCATTACGGTGGTGCCGCCGATGCTTGTTGCGTATTTGGAAAGTGTTGGTGTGTCGTTTTTGAAACGTTCGCTGCCGAAAATGGATATCAGGCTGCTTGCGGAAGTTTCTTGCCCCATATTTTCTCTATGAAATTTGAAATCGAATCGCTGAATTCGGCCGGATCAACAAACTTTCCGGGGTTGAAAAGGTAGCGGTTTTCGAAATCAAACAGGTTGGGGTCGTTGTATATTTCTCGATTCAATTGGAACTTCTCATCCTGAAGGGCTTGTCCATTGGCATGAAGCAGTACAACCGGGGCGGTTTGCAACTTGCCGTAGTCTTTTACATCACCCACAGGTGAAAAACCGAAAACTTGGCTGAAGAAAGCCATCCGACGGGGATGAACTCCGATAACAAAATCGTGGTGGTCGCTAAATACACCGAACCGGGCAATGCCAGCCATAAGTCCTGTGATGTTGTTAAAGTTTCCAGCAGCCCGAGTATCTGCAAGTAAACCAATCTCTATCAGCTTTTTACCATCTTTTCGAAGGGTGTCAAGTTCCTTTTTGTAGTAGTGATCCAAGGGGAGTCCTCTGTGGCTATCCAAAACGGCAGATACAGTTGAAACCGTATGCCCCATCATCTTTCCTGTAAAAACAGCAGAATTGGGACTAATATATTCGGGGAAGGTAAAGACAGCCAGCTCATTGGGCATAATCAACGAAGTGGCCAGGTATTGTTTGTATACCAAACACCAAGCTTCGGTGACCTCTTGGAAAGTGCTTGCAACCTTGTACTGAATCATGATAATCGTTTTTGTAGTGTAACTCTTTTGAGATAATTACTTCAGGACAGGTGGTTTGTACTTTTTCTATAACAAATATAAGTCGAAATGTTCATTCACCAAACTTTTTTTGTCGTTCACCCCAAATAAATAGCTCTTTCACCTACAAATTTATTCTACATGAAGTAAGGAATGAAGCAATTGTGAGCCTCATCTTACAATTTGTAATGCATTGAAAATCAATTAGCGGGATTGTTTTTGAATGGATGGATGGTTGTAAGCGGGTTAACTACTTGATTGACAAAGCGCTGCAATTAAAAGTTTTCAGGAGTTATTAACACTCCATCAAAACCCTACAAATTGGACTATTTCAAATTGGACTTAATGCACAATATGTTTGGTAGCTAAGAGAGGGAATCGTATTTTTACTAATAGAAATTCTACAATCATGCGCCACTTCAAACAGCTGCTTACCTGCCTGGGGCTATTACTTGTCTCGCTGAACTTATTCGCACAAACCAATACCTGTTTACCCCCAACAGGATTGACGGCAACCAATATCACAACCTCATCGGCAGTCCTTAGTTGGACTCCATCCAATACCGTGAACCAGTATTATACCGTACAATATCGTCCTACAGGCAACGCCAACTGGATGATTGTAACGGTGCAACAGTTTCCGTACACTATGAATAATCTGTTATGCGGAACCAATTACGAATGGCAGGTTCAAGCCTATTGCTTGAATCCAAATGGAGTCGCCACATCTAGTGGTTATTCTTCTCCAACAAATTTCACTACATCAGCATGCTCGAATACTTGTATAGCTCCAACAGGCTTGTCTGTATCGGGCATCACTACCAATAGCTCAATAATAACATGGAACGCTGTTTCAGGTGCCACCGGTTATAACATCCGTTATCGAATGGCTGGAGCCGCGGCTTGGTTAACCACTACATCAACCACCAACACCATCACATTGGGCAACCTGACTTGTGGAAGCAATTATGAAGTGGCGGTTCAAACCATATGCACCAGTGCGTCTTCAAGCGTTTTTTCTGCCCCTATAACATTCTCCACATCCCCTTGTACCACTACATGTTTGCCTCCAGCAGGATTATCCGCAGCCAACATCACTAGCAATAGCGCAGTGCTTAGCTGGACCGTTCTGCCAGGAACAGGGTATTCTTATGATATCCGATACAGAGTAGTTGGATCTACCAATCTGATTGGAGTATCCAACATTGCTCCTCCTTATACACTTGCCAATCTAGCATGCAACACGAATTTCGAATTCCAAGTACGCACCAATTGCGGAAATAACAATTACAGTGCATGGTCAACTTTCGTTGCCTTCACCACTAACGCGTGTCCAACCAACTGTCCAACGCCAACGGGTCTTACCTCTACCAACATCACCTCGTCAAGTGCTGTGTTGTCTTGGAGTTCGGTTTCTCCCACTCCTGTGGGATACAACCTCCGTTTTCGTGTACTGAATACAACCAGTTGGACAACTGTGAACAATGTAAGTTCACCTTATCAAGCAGCAGGACTTCCTTGCAATGTAGGAATCGAATGGCAGGTGCAAACCATTTGTACTAATGCCACAGGAGCTGCCTCACTCAGTGCGTGGAGTGGTTCTGCTCTCTTTACCACAGCCGCATGCACTTCACCTTGCCCTGCACCAATCGGACTAACAACAACCAATATCACGGCGAATGCTGCAACGGCGAATTGGTCGGCTGTAACTGGCGCGCCAGGTTACACCATTCGTAGACGCGTGGTAGGGTCTGCCACCTGGAGTTATTTCACAACAACCGCTATAAGCTTCAATTTTGGCAACTTGACTTGTGGAACCAATTACGAATGGCAAGTGCGCGCCAATTGTGCGGTGAGCAGCAACACCAATGTGAATCCGTATTCGCCCTCAAGCACATTCACCACTACATCCTGCCCAACCACCTGTCCGGCGCCAACACAGCTCACGAACACCAACATCACCACCAATAGTGCGGTGTTAGGATGGTCCAACACGAGTGCATTCCAATACCGTGTTCGTTATCGTGTCAATGTGACGGGTTCGCTCTGGACTTATCTCATAACATCCAATACCAACACCACACTTACCAACCTGACATCTGCAACATCTTATGTATGGCAAGTGCAAAGCATTTGTTCCAACACTTCAAGTACGGCTAATATTCCTTGGTCGGCAACAGCGACATTCCAAACGCTTAGCACCAGCAACGCCTGTCCGCCTCCATCCAACATTTCTTTTGCCACCACCACATCACCCGGAAGTGTGTTGTTAAACTGGTCTGCAACACCTACTGCGGTTTCCTACACCATCCGCTATCGCCCTGCCAATTCGGCTAGTTGGTTACAAGCGGGAACCACCAACACGAATATCCCCATTAATAACTTGACCCCTGGAACAGCGTATGAATTTCAGATAAGGGCTGTTTGTGCCACCAGCAATGGCACAACCGTTACCGGAATCTGGTCGGCATCCTATTTCTACACCACGCCACTCTTGTTGACTGTTTATCCCAATCCAGCCAACACTACAGCCACCTTGGATTGGATATCCGATTCGGAAGGTCGAGTGGAGATTTCACTTCGCGATGTATTTGGACAACTTGCACGCAATTTGGAATTATTGGTACAACCAGGACTCAACCGAATAGAGATTTCCGTTTCCGATTTGAAAGAGGGATGGTACTCGGCAACGATTTCATCCAACCAACAGGTATCTGCCGCTCGTTTGCTTATCAGCAGACCTTGAGGCAACATAATAAACCACAAGCACACTCAAGCGCCCGCCCAGCGGGCGCTTTTGTTTTACGGCAATGATTTTAACTTTGAGGCACCATGGCTAAAGAAAAAAACAAGAAGCAGGTAACCGGCACCAACGGCATCCGCTATGTGACAGTTATTGCGGCACTCACCATGCTATTATATGCCCCATCCCTAAAAAACGAATTGCTCACATTCGACGACAACGACTACTTCGCATATAAGGAGGTTCGGGAACTTTCATGGGATGGCATAGTTGACATATTTACCAGTCACCATTTGATCATGTATCAACCGCTTCCTGTGCTTTCGTTTGCCATCCAACATCACTTTTCTGGTACCAATGGTTACCCCTATCATTTGGTGAATGTGTTGCTGCATCTGCTTTGTGTTTTCGCCGTGTACGGATTTGTCAAACGACTCACGCAGGATTCTTGGATGCCAGTGGTCATAGCCGGATTATTCGCCATCCATCCGATGAATGTGGAGCCGGTGGTATGGATGTCGGCTCGTAGCAGCATGATGTATGCGTTGTTTTACCTGCTTGCGCTGATGAGTTATGTCGACTACCTAAAATCGGATCGAACGAAAAAACTCGGAATCACCGGAGCATTTTTCATTATAGCGCTCTTTTGCAAGGTGCAAGCCATCACTTTGCCTCTCGCTTTGTTGTTGTTGGATTATTACTTCGGCAAAAGGGTTTTTGAAAAATCAAATCTGCTTGCAAAAACCCCTTTTGTTCTGCTCAGTGCTATATTCGGGTTCATTGCCATTTCCGATACGGCCACGCAAAGCAATTTCACCGACGGCATGCTCGCGAATTACAATTGGATGCATGTTCCGTTCATGGCAACTTGGTCTTTTTGTTTTTATTTATTCAAACTCATTCTGCCTATAGAGCTTTGTGCCATCTATACCTATCCCATCTTGGAAGACGGCATGCTTCCGTGGAGTTATTATGCATCCGTACTGCCCGTTGCAGGATTGGTCTGGTTGCTTTGGAGAAATCGTCATGACAAGCAAGTGCTTTTTGCATCCGGTTTTTTCCTGTTCACCATCATCATCAACATCCAGTTGATTCCCTCCCGGCTGTTCATTGTTGCCGACCGCTATGCATACATACCGTATGTCGGCCTATTCATGTTATTGTATTTCATAGCAACATCTGATAGGATGCGTTATCGCACCAAAGGCGTTTTGCCCTATATCTTAGCTGTATTTGCGCTCTTCTTTTCAATTACTACTTATTCCCGTTCGCAACAATGGTCTTCCGACATACCTTTTCTTACCGACATCATCGACAAGAACGAAGGAGCACCATACATCTACCGTGCCTATGGCAACCGTGCTGTTAAATTGCAGTCGCTATCGCGGTTCGAAGAATCGCTGGCTGATTACACCAAAGCCATTGAGTTGTTTGATGGAGACGGTAAAACCTATTTCAATCGATCCAAGGTGTTCATGGCACTCAATCGAAATCGAGAGGCACTGTCTGATTTGGACAGTGCTGCTGCAAGGGATTCTGGACAAGCGGCACTTTACTCGTTACGCGGGCAGGTTCATTTGATGTTAAACGATACGGCATCCTGTATTCGCGATTCGGAGAGGTCGATTGGCATTGACTCGCTCGATTTCGATGCATGGAATACATTGGCCACGGTTGCGTATTCCCGAGCCGATTATGTCGTTTGTCGACAATACCTCGACAAAGCCATTTCCGCCAAACCCGATTTCGCCATTGCCATCAAGAACCGCGGACTGTTGAATCTCAAGCTGGGGATGAATAAAGAAGCTTGTTTGGATTTTCAAACGGCCTCATACATGAATAACGCCGATGCGAAAGGCTTGTATGTGCAGTATTGTAAGTGAGGATTTAACACAAGGGCATTTTTTTGATATTCCAATCCGTGGAAATTCATAGAGTCCGTTTTATCCGCATTCAACATTTTGGAACACGAATCAGTACGGGTAGGAAGTGTTAGCTACAAACAGCCCAAAAGGTCTTGCACTGCAACAACGACTTCGGGTCGTCGGTCATGCGATAGTCGTTGGCATCGGGATACATGCCTTTGCCGATGAATGGTTTTATTATGGCATCTTGGATGCCAATGGGTAGCTTGCGCACACCTCGCTGGTAAAGCAGCCACTCGAGGCCTCTGCCAATGGACATACCGATGCCCTTTTGGTGATAGCGGATGTATTCCTGACCATAGATGTGCACATTTGAAAAAACACTCTTCAAGATTTCAGAGAGCTCTTCAAAATCGAATTCCTGAGTATGAAAAGGATTCATCACCTTGCGACCGGGACTGTTGATCACGATATTGGGTGTGCTGATGATGCAGAGCCCGCCGCTTTTCAAGACCCGCTTGAATTCGAGGATCATCTCGCGGTACTTCACCGTGTGCTCAATGGTTTCGAATGATACTACTACATCGAATGAGGCATCGCCGAAAGGCAAAGCTGTGCCATCACAAACTTGGAACTGCAACAGCGGATGGTTGGCATACCGCTTTTGGCAACTTGCAATCGCTTCGGCAGCGATGTCGCCGCCAATGGTAATCGAATGGGTTTGTTCCGAAATCAGCTGGGTACCGTAACCGTTTCCACATGCGATGTCAAAAACCCGCATGGAGGGTTTGAGCAGCTTACAGGCTTCAATGTATCGGTGGGTATGTTCGCCCCACCATGGCGACACTTCCGTGTGTTCCTGTCTTTCATCTGCACCCATAGGAAAGCAATTGGCGTTGTGGGTAAAGATAGAGGGAAAATGGGAATGTTGGATAACGGGTTTGGAAGGCAGGCGGCAGGCGAGTTTGGAAGTCGCAGTACCAGTACCAGTAGCAGTTCTGCTCGGTTTTGGAATTTGAATGTAAATTAAATCCGTGTAAATCCGTTAGAGTCACATAATCAGCGTTCAACAATTTTAGAACACGGATTTAATGGATCCAGCAAATTTGCACGGATTAAATAAGTAACCACCCGAAGCTGTCTCGCTATCGGACAAGCTCAGGGCATCGCTTGTCACTTGTCACCCTTCGACAGGCTCAGGGCGGCGCTTGTCAATTATAACTGGTAACTTGAACGCGCTTGCTCGCTTCGCCGCAGCGAACGATGTACACACCCGATGGCCAAGAAGACACATCGATGGTGAGGTATGGGGAATAGGTGTGGGTATGGATGCGCTGGCCCATCATGGTGAAAACCTCGATGTTGCGCTCGTTAGGATCCAGGATTTGCAAGTTGAGTGTTTCGGTGGCGGGGTTGGGGTAGAGCGACAAATAGGCAGGTGTGGCTATAGGCTCGTTGATACCTGTTGGATTGTTATTTGCTCCGAAGGTGGGACCTTGTATGATGAACGGACCGCTGCCGTTGGGTACGCGTGCAAAGCCTTGGTCGGTTATTTGAGGTCCCCAGGTCAGGGAGTCAACGATTTTAAGGGAGGGGTCGAGCAGGTAGAGCATCTCACCGCTGCCCGAAAGTTTGAAGTTGGCATGGTAAGGTCCTTGTGCGCTGTCTTCATCAGCCCATATAATAAGGTAGTCGTTGGGTTGGATGATGGTGCCTGCAGGGATTTGCCATTTGTTTAGGTTAACGGGATTGTCGCTCAAATAAAATCCGCTGATATCCACAGGTGCGTTGTTCTGGTTGAACAGCTCGATCCAATCGTCGTATTCTCCGAAATTATCGGCAGCCGTTATGGAGTTAGACGCCATGATTTCGTTCAGGACCACTGAAGTGTCGTTGGAGAGTTGTGGAGCTACGGTGTAAATGAACACATCGTGTTCGGCTCCAGCCGGAAGATATCGAACACTCTTGGCGGTGTTGCCTGCGGCGGCTTGGATGTAATATCGTACCCAAGTGCCGGCTGCATATCCGGGGATGGTGGCTCCATAGATGCCATCGCCGGAAAGGCTATCGTCATGTGTTCCATCGTCGAACATCTGGGTTTTTTGGAAACGACCCACGATGTCGTTCGAGTAATAGAGTTGTACATTGTCGATGCCGTTGGTGGAGGTTACGCTGGCGCGGACGGTTACGGGCACCAGGTCGGTGGGCTGTTGGTACTGCACACCGTTCGTATAATAAGGAGCGCCGAGGATGTTGGGTGCCACTTGTTGGATTTCGCTGTTGCTGTTTAGGTAGTTTTTGCGGTTGTTCACGAAGTTGCGCAGGACTTGGATCTCGCTATTGTACTGGGAGTAGGAGTACATTTTCTTTGGGTCGTTTTGCACAATGGTGTCAACCAGGGACCGGAATGCGTTGAATCGGGCATTGGTAACTGCGGTGTCGAACTGCTCGGCAATGATGGTACGCATGTGGGCGAGGTACCGCTGGCGCATGGAAGGGGCGGCCAACATTTTGTTCAGCAGCGGATAGTTGGCGTTTTGGGCATTGTAAAATACTCCCCATGAGGTGGCCGGGGTTGGCTCCAAGGAGCTGTTGCCATCGTACTCGTGCGGAGTCATCAGTCCCGTTACCTCATCATAATAGAGGTAGTAATCCATCTTACCTTTATATATGTAGCTGTCATCGTCGGTCCAGGCGATTTCGGAAGCGAGGTACCAGAGGGTCCGGTCTACATCCATATAATTGGCCAGGGTGTCTTCGAGTGCGGCTACGGGAGTGGTGTTCAGTTTGTTGGCAAGCCGAACCAAGTAGTTCCAAGGGGTGACGATGCCGTTCGACTCCTTTAATGTATAGTATTGTTTGTAGGTATTGGTATCGGTGCCGAGATAGTTGATAGCGGCGGTGCCATCGCCCCAGCCTCCACCGGGACCACCTGGCGACCCGGGCGGTTTGTCGGCGCGCCACCAGATGCCGTCGTTGCTGAGGTACCACTCCTCCAGGAAGTCCTTGTTGAGCTGCTGGATGTTGGAGTAGAGTCCCCAGTTGGCGCCGTTGAGGTAAAGTTTTACGAAACTCGACTGCGCTGTTGGGCAGTGGCGTTTGATCATCGAGGTGTAAAACACCTCGCGCATCATGGAAGGATCTTGGGCGGCATTATTCAATTTGAAGGTGCTGTAACCGTCGTAATCCTGGGTGGTGATCCAGTTGTCGAGTTCTATTTTGAATGATTTCTTCTGCGAGGTGCCCGTGTTGTAGGAGGTGTTTCCGCGAAAGCGAACGCCAACACTATCATATAAAATACCATCAATAAGCATGATGGCAGGCAAGTAGGTTTTGCTGGCATAGTTGGCCGTTAATTGAGTCCAAAAGTTGGTGGAGGCAAAGCTGAGGTATATGGGTCTCACGATGCTCTGGTCGTAATAGTCGTTGTTGTTGGTGGCTCCCGTGGTCAACATGCGTCCGTCGGGACTGATGGCCATGTGGTGCGGCAGGTTTTGTGCCTGGGTCATGAACGGGAAAAGCAAGAGTAGCAAGGGTAGTTTATTAAGCATGCTATAATAAGGTGTGTGTGATGTGCAACGGGTTGGATGCCTCTTGCGGGGGATGGTTTAATTAGTAAAGGTAGTTATGATTGACGATTTACGATTGACGATTTACGATTGAACCAGGTAGTGTGCGAAGCTCTACAACGCGGGACGATTTACAATATACGATTGACGATTTACGATTGACGATTGAACCAGTTAGTGTGCGAAGCTCTACTAATTGGGACGATTGACAAGTGGAGGATTTGATTTTTGGCGGTTTAATCCGCACTAGTCAGCAAAATCCGCTTAATCCGTGCTCTCTTTTTGAAATTAACCAAGCTTTGGCTTTTGTGTCACTTTTTGCTTGCCCAAAAAGTAACCAAAAAGGGCACCACGAACACCAACCGCCTACTTGACCTTGTCGCACATGCCCACACACCAGGGCTGATCAATCCGGCGGTTCGCACTGTTCGTGGACGAGCCACGCGCCGGTGGGAGAAAGGGTTTTGTATTGACAATTGACTAGTGACAAATAAATGCTTTCCGCCTCCCGCCACGGCCATCTGCAAACAACAAACCGATCTCAAATAAATTCTACAACTTTTCAAATATGCACTTTCATAATTTCGTGTTGGTAAAATTGTTGATTCACTAGATTTTTATCTGCTTGTAGTCAGTCGATTACGATTTTATTAACATTATTATTACACCTACCTATTGCGCTGCGTCATTTTAGGTGCCATATTGCGTCGGTTTTGAAAATGCCCACCTAGGTCAACTTTGTTCTAACCTGAATCGAACACGACCTTTTTTTTAAACCACAGTCCGATTAGTCTACAGGGTCCCCCTAACCATTTGTAGATTGGCGCTTACAAGATTACTGATTAACAGCCCTTTACGGAAATGAGCCGTACCGGGCTTCGTGTGTTTTATTGCCCATTTCGAATAAAAATCAAACTCAAATAACAAATCAAATGCAAAACAATTACTCACTAACATCCTTGTTCAGCCGTTGGATGATCATGCTTTCAGTTGTGGCTTTCGCCTCGCTGTCGGCCTCTGCGCAAACAACTCCCCATGTGCTGTTCAAGCAGGACTTCTCATCGTCTACGACGGTTAGCAGTTATGTGAATTTGAACACTCCATCAACGGGGCAGTTCAACGGTATCACCTCCTCAACGGGGTCGGCCGTATCGATCACTGGCAACGCGTTGCGATTCGCTCGTAACACGGGAGGTGCATCGTCGTTTTCGAGAACCACGGATTTTTCTCCGTTGCCGAAAACGCTGAGCTACAAATTCACCGTTAGCGTGACCAACAGTGCTGCCACTACCAACGCAGCCGTGTTCCAGGTAGGGTCGGGCATGACCACATCCAATGCCGCCGCTGCCTCTGGAAACACCTATGGTCGTTTTGCAATCAATTTCGGAGCTACTAGCAATACATTCACCATCCGAAACATGACAAACGGAACTACTTCAAATGTTCCAGTTGCACCAGCTCCCTTTTCAGGCACTCAGGAAATCACCTGGACACTGAACAATACGGGAGCCACGATTAGCTATGTTGCTCCCGATGGCTCGGTTGAAACTCTAGCCAACGACCGCATGGACATTTATCACGGTAACACAGCCTACCTTGTTGGTGGCCTCCTCTACGGGAACCAATGTTACTTGTAACGGTGGTCAGAATGGTACGGTAACTGTAAACGCAACAGGTGGTACGGCTCCATACACTGGAACAGGTACCTTCAGCAACTTGTCGGCCGGTACTTACACTTACACGGTAACCGATGCCAACGGATGTACTGCCACCACCACCCGCACCATCACACAGCCTGCAATTCCTGTAGGTGCGGTGTCGGCAACTGCTTGTAACACCTACACTTGGAATGGTACTACTTACACCACTTCAGGTATCTACAACTTCACTTCACAGACGGCAGCGGGTTGTGACTCAGTAACGACTCTGTTCCTGACCATCAACTACTCTTCGTCTTCTACTACGACCATCTCCAACTGCGGACCTTACACTTGGAACGGTACCACTTACGCGACTAGCGGAACATACACCTTCAATACATTGAATGTGGCTGGTTGTGATTCGGTGGCTACTTTGAACCTGACGGTGAATCCGATTCCTTCGGCCATCATCTCCGCCTCTGGTGCTACTACCTTCTGTCAGGGCGGCAGTGTAACCCTCACGGCCTCCAGCGCCGGTGCCGGCACCACCTACTTGTGGAGCAACGGCGCCACTACCCAGTCGATCGTGGTTACCACTAGTGGCACCTTCACGGTAACGGTAACCTCGGCAGCCGGATGTAGCAAAACTTCGTTGCCTGCAACCACTACTGCTACTCCGTTCGTGAACGCTTCGGTAACCATCTCTTCGAATGCTTCTGGTGTGGTTACGCCTACCACCAGCGTCACCTTCACCGCTACCCCTGTGGGCGGAGGCTCAACGCCTTCTTACCAATGGAAGCTGAATGGTGCGAATGTGGGAACCAACAGCGCCACCTATACCAATGCTTCGTGGGTGAATGGCGATGTGGTGAGTGTGGTGATGACCAGCAGCGCTCCTTGCGTGAACGGAAGCCCTGCCTCTTCAAACCAGATCACTATCTCTGTTCAGAATGCCAATGCCAAGTTCTTGGTGGTTGACATCACAGCTAACCGTGCATACTACTACGATGCCAACTGGGCATTCATCCAAAGCAATCCGTTGTCGACAACCGTGATCAACGGTATCACCAACGCCGAGGATGTGGTTGCAAGAGGATTGGAAGTGTATGTGCTGGATGGAAACAACAAGCGTGTGTATCGCAGTACTGCTGCCGGATCCGCATCTACTCAATCGAAGACTTTGCGTACCAACACAGGTCAAGCATTGGGTAACTTGATAAAGGGTATGGCGATCAAGGGCGACTCGTTGTACATCGCTGACCAGTCGAAGCGTCAAGTACTCCGCTACTCCTTGTCGGCGGCCTTCACTGGAACCGGTACCACTGTGAACGCACTTCAGGTCATCAGTCTTCCAACTGCGATCAGCAATGCAGAGGCTTTGGTAGTTGACAACAACTTCCTCTACATCCTGAACAACGGTGCTACCAAGAACTTCTACCGTTACACCTTTGCCGGTGCCGCCAGTGCGACTTCCCGTCCATTGCGTACCAACACCGGTGGCGCCTTGACCAAGGTTACCGGTGCCGTACTTGACGGAACCACCATGTGGGTGACCGATAACGGTATCGATCGTTCCTTGTCCTACGACTTCAGCGTGTTGTTCAGCGGAACCACCAACTTGAATGCTTCCAGCATCAACTTGCTCAACTCGGGTAACTTGAATGCTACAGGTATCACGCTGGTGAGCACTACTTCACTCATCCGTACCACCGAAGATGGAACAACACCTTCGGTATCGAATGCAAGCGAAGAAGGCATGACGGTGAAAGCGTATCCGAACCCAACCGGTGGCATGTTGAATGTACTGGTTAACGGACTCACTGCCGACGCACCTTGTGTGGTTCGTGTGGTTGACATGACTGGCCGTGTGGTTGCTGAGCGCACCATCGATCAGGGAGTCAACTCTTCCGAGCCTACCTTCGACCTCTCCGGATTGAAGACCGGCATCTACATGGTTGTAATCGACCAGGGCGATGTTCGTCAGACCGTGAGAATCGTACTGCAGTAATTACGGCTAACTCCTAATACACAGCGGCGGCTTCAGCAATGAGGTCGCCGTTTGTGTTTTTGGAGAAATGATGAACGCTGATGTAGCGGATGACACGGATTAACGCGGATTTGATTATTGGCGATTCATGAATCCGCGCCGATCTGTAAAATCCGCTTTATTTGCGTTCCCTTGACACTTATCAACCAGCTGAAAAACAAGGAACTAGCGTCATCGATAAACATATTACGACAAAAAATATTTGCGTAACTGCCTGATGGCGTTTATATTGAGTCTCCTTAATCAAAAACCGTTTATGAAAAGACTGTTACTAATTGTCTGCTGCATCTTGTTGTCGGGTTATGAGATGACATTTGCGCAATGCACCACTACCAACGCCACCAGCTGCGCTTGTTTGACTCCCGGTGCAACCGATTGCGATTTGTTACCCGACATCATTGTGGCTCGTCCACCGCTGACGGTCTCGGGAACATATGGTGTAATTGAGTACTCCCAATCAGGCAACGGAGCCAACGATGGCCGTTTGCGCATTTCCGCATCGTCCCCCAATGTCGGACGTGGCCCGCTCGAGATCCGCACTACCTCGACCTTTATCTGTGGTACCGATACCTTAACTGGAACAGCACCTACCACATGTCCGAACACCGGTTTGCCACCACTTCAATTGATCAAGCAGCGCGTATATCATAAGAATGGTAATGTCATGTCTTACTACGACCGTGATGCCGGCTCCATGACCTATCATCCCACACATGGTCACATGCATGTTAACAATTGGGGAGTTTTTACACTTCGTTCTCAAAGCAGTGATCCGAATCCATTGAACTGGCCCATCGTTGGTAACGGTGCGAAGCTGGCGTTTTGTTTGATGGACTATGGTTCTTGCTCTACCTATCCCGGTCACTGTGTGGATGCGAATGGCAACACGTTGCTTAACGGCAACTTCCCCAATTACGGTTTGGGTGGAGGTCAGTACAACTGCTCGGTTACCGTGCAGGGTATTTCTTCCGGTTATACCGATATCTACTATCAGAGTTTGGATGGTATGTGGATTAACATTCCTCCTGGCACTTGTAATGGCACATACTACATCGTGGTGCAATTGGATCCTGAAAACTACTTCCTCGAAGAAAACGAAAACAACAATGTGATAGCGGTTCCATACACACTGACTCTTCAATCGGCTGGAGGCAACCCGACCATTTCTTCAAGTCCTTCTTCGGTGATTTGTCCCGGTGGAAGTGTTACCCTAACCGCAAGTCCTGCAACCTCTTATTTGTGGAGCACTGGTGCTACCACGCAATCGATTGTGGTTAGTCAGTCGGGTGCTTATACGGTTACCACCAACGGTGGAAGCGCTTGTTCAGGAACCACCACCATCAATGTAACCGATGGGTTTGCAACAGTAGCTTCGGTGAGCATTGCAACTTCAACCACAGGAACCATAAGCTCTTCGCAGTCGGTGACCTTCACGGCCACCCCAACCAATGGTGGTGCATCGCCATCCTACCAATGGAAGAAAAACGGCGTGAATGTGGGAACCAACAGCGCTACCTATACCAACAGTGCTTGGGTGAACAATGATGTGGTCAGCTGCGTGATGACCAGCAATGCCGGTTGTGTGACAGGTAATCCTGCGACTTCCAATGCCATCACCATGTCGATGGTTGCGGATCCGGTTCGTTTCCTGGTTACCGATATCACGGGCAATAAGGGGTATTACTACGATGCCGGATTCGGATATCTTTCCACTACGAACCTTTCCTCAACAGTGTTGAATGGTGTCACCAATGCGGAGGATGTATATGTTACTTCCCAGCACGCTTATGTTTTGGATGGTGTGAACAAGCGAGTATATCGCACCAACAGTCCAGGTACAGCTGCTGTACAATCCCGTGTGTTGCGCACCAACACCGGAAAAGTGCTTGGCACCAATGTGAAAGGTATGACCATCAAAGGCGATTCGTTGTATGTGTTGGATGCGTCCACACGTTCCTTATATCGATACTCATTGACTTCTGCCTTCAACGGATCAACCACCACTTTGAATGCGGTACAAAAGATATCGCTTAATAGTGGCAACTCAACCGGCGAGGCTGTGGTGTATGATGGAAGCTACCTATACATTTTGAACAACGGCAGTACGAAGAATTTCTATCGGTATACATTCTCTGGAACTTACAATGCATTATCTCGTCCGCTGCGCACCAATACAGGCACTGTGTTGTCTACAGTTACAGGTGCTGTAATTGATGGAGCCAACATGCGAGTTGTGGATCGCGGTCTTGATCGCTCACTCACTTATCCTATGGCATCTTTGTTTGGAAGCACGGCAACTTTGAATGCAACCCTCTACCAAGTGATGAACGCGAGCAACTTGAACGCAACCGGAATCGCCTTAGTTTCCAACTCATCTTTGCTTCGCAACCAAGATGTTTTGTATGCCAACGAAGAGTGGGAGAAAGGTATGTTGAATGTTAATGCGTTCCCGAACCCGACGGATGGTATCTTGAACCTGAAGATGGATGCACCTGAAACTGGTGACGCACCTTTTGTGATCAACGTCATGGACCTGCAGGGCAAAATTGTGTTCTCTCAAACGAGTGAGATGGGTGTGGATAAGCATGAGTTCACCATCGATTTGAATTCCTATGGCAAGGGTTTGTACATGGTGAACATCACCAAGGCCGCCACTATGAAATCTGTAAAAGTCATTCTGCAATAACCAACGACCAACAATGGTAACTGAAAACGGCTCCGATTAGGGGCCGTTTTCAGTTTAAACTTATTGCTGTCCAGCAGGGTGAGGTGTGTTGATAAGTTTCCTCACAGCCAAGGCTTTTCGATGTACATTTGTCGCCCTGCTTTTTTGAACCTATTCAACCCATCACATCATGAGCAACACAGCAAACAACAACGGCACGGCCTCCCCAACAAACATTTTCGATAACAGCGGACGCTGGTGCGAAGAGCGCATTTTCTTGCATTACACGGGTAAGATCCCATCGGTACGACGCATCTTTAACATAAACCCGGAGACGGTTTTTCCTGCACTCGCCAAGGCCTTTGGAGTTAGCATGGATGAGTTGGTGGTCGATGATATGATTCATATCCCGCGCAAGTACTATCGCAAGCAGCGGGCTTACATGTTCCTTACTCCAACACTCATGGCATCGTGGAATAATTTTAATACAGTATTTGAATTGTATCATGACAATGCCGTAGATAAAGCCGATTTCGAGAAGGCCGAGCAAATCGTGAAAGAGCATTTCCACTATGGAACCGGTCCAGGTGTAGTGAGTTTGTTCATCCAGGATGCGGGTGGTTTGCGCATCATTGAAAAAGAGATGCACTTGGATGTTCCAGATATCGATTTGTATTTCAATGAATCGTTAACTGTTGCCGATAAACAGATCATGGATATTCTATCCGATGAAAACAAGAAGGGAGTGTTGCTGTTGCACGGAGGCAAAGGAACGGGCAAAACGAGTTACTTGCGAAGCATCATCTCGCGGACCGATAAGAAAGTGGTTTTGATTCCAGCCGATATGATTTTCGGCTTGGGAGGCCCTTCGTTGCTACCACACTTCATGAGCCTGCCCGACAGTATCATCATCCTAGAGGATGTGGATCAGTTGCTGGCAGAGCGGCAAGGAATGGGTAATGATTTTGTGATGAACCTGGCGGATTTCTGCGACGGACTTTTTTCAGATTGTGTGCGGTTGAAATTCGTGTTGACCTTCAGCTCTCCATTAGCACAGATTGATCAGAGTATTGTCAGGCACGGACGCACCCTGTACCGCTACGAATTTGAATCCTTGAGCGCTGATCGTTGCAACAAGCTTTTTGAAAAACTAGGAAAATCCATTACGGCCGACAAAGCCATGACCTTGGCTGAGGTGTTCGAACAGGCAATGCAGGGCGAAGCGAAGAAAGAGAAGAAGCGAATAGGGTTTAAATGATTTTTTGGATCTCTATGATTGTTATGATTTTTTATTATTATTTTGTTGGCTACAGATAGTATGTAATAACTGATAGGTGTTTGCTTGTTTATTGGCAGCCGTCTGCTATAATTACATACAACCCCCAAAACGTTTCTGTACTCAATTTTGTATGTTAGTTTATTAATAGAAAAGTTTAGGCCATGAAAAATGTATGTTTGTTGTGCATTATTTTTTTGTTTTTATCGTGCGGTGATAACATCAAGGAAGAAGCACAGGAAACCTTGAACAAAGGCGGGGAGTTGGTTGGGGAGACGGCTACGGAGGTTTTGGAAGGGATTCGTGAAGGAATGGATCAGTCTTTGGAGTGTGAGCTGATCCTATCGGATCCATTGATTCAGGATGGTGTCGCTGCAGGCAAGTTCGAAGTCGCATCCGATTCCATTGGTGGAACCAACAATGTATTGACAGTTTATTTGATATTCAACAAGGATTTTTCCGATACGATTCATGCAAAGGCTTTCAGTAAGAAAAATTTGGAAATCGGTCGTAGCCTAGTAGTCGTAACGGCCAAGGCTGGAGATGCGGCTTATTACGATTTCAATTTTGACAAGCGAACCTACATCGAGGTGAAAAGCCGTATAGAATTAGGCAAGCAGTAAAGGCCTACTTTTTGTTGGGCATTCGCTTCATCCATGAAAGTTGCCTCCAGATCCATTCAGCCGGTCCATATCGGTAGTAGGATAGCCATTGGCTGCTGAACCACATCAGCAGCGCGGTCCATGCTGTAGCCAATAGCCACAGCTGATGGATTTTTATCACAGGCAGCATCGAGCATCCGATGCCATAGAGTGAAATGATTAGAATTGCTGAAACAGACAGATAATTGGTTAGGGTCATTTTGCCAAGGCCAATAATTTTTCTCACCAACAGGTTGTCCTTTTTCTTTAGGTAAAACAGCAATGCAACCGATGAATAAAAGAATGTATTTAGCAAAATGCCGGTTTTGAGTAATGGGCTTAGTAAAGTGCCAATAGGTATCCAATTCGATTCACTGAGCAAGAGCCCCCGAACAATCCAATAAAGCACCACTGGTATGAATAATATGTTGGCTATTCGCTTGATTTTATTGGGTGATGCGATCAGGTTCTCGATGGCGTTTGATTTTAACAGCCAATAGCCTATCAGAAACCGACCAAGGGTTTCAGTGATATCCTGCCATTCCGAACCGGTTATGATATACATATCGTAATAGCCGTTAATATTCGCTTGAAAGAGTTTAAGCATGTCATTTGAAACCAGTCCTGCATATATATCTTCAACCAACTGTTCGTTGTGACTGAATGTGTAAAAGGTTTTGATCAAAGCCATTACCAACGAAGGGCCTATGGTAAGCAACAATCCAGTCAACATCAATTTTTTCGCATTCCAATTCCTGAAGAGCAATAGCAGCACACCGCTGATGGCGTATAGGTGCAATACATCTCCGAGCCAGAAAAGGGTATGCACTAGGCCCAGCAAAAAGAGCCATGCCATGCGGCGCATGAAGAAGGTTGTTGCGTTTTCACCAGCCCGCTCTACGCTTGTCAATATCACTCCAAAACCAAATCCGAATAATATCGAGAACAGGCTCATGAATTTCCATTCGAGGAATATCGAGTTAAACGACATGAGGAAAGAGTCTATACGACTTGCGGTTGCTGCAAGCATATCGGGAGGTAGCTGTTGTTGCAGGTATGAATTGAAATTGGCAAAAATTACCCCTATCATGGCAATGCCACGCAGGAAATCGATATGTGTTTTCCGATTCGAATCAATCAGAATCATGTTTAATCAAATTAGGGTATTACGAATGTAGAATAATTGTAAAACCAAGCGATTTTTTGTTTCAAATTAATTATTATACATTTACCCCAAACCAAATCTGTTAGCCATGAAAAAGCTACTTCGCTACCTTGTGATTACCCTGGTGCTGTTGGTTGTTGTTGTTGCAGGTGCTGCTGCCTTTATACACTTTAGAGGCGTTCCTTTCTACGAAACCGTAAAGGTTGATTTCAAACACATCAGTACGCCCGAGAACATAGCTCGCGGGCAGAAGCTGACGGCCATGCTGTGTGCGAACTGCCACATGAATGGAACAACAGGTCGTATGACCGGTAAACACATGACTGATGCGCCTCCAGAATTTGGGATGGCCTATTCGGCAAATATCACTGCCGACAGGCAGCATGGCATCGGGAACTATACAGATGGAGAATTGGTTTACTTGTTGCGTACGGGCGTTAAAAAGAACGGGCAGTATGCGCCTCCTTATATGGCCAAGTTGCCACACATGTCGGATGAGGACATCAACGCCATCATCTCATTTCTCCGCTCCGATCATCCATGGGTGCAGGCAGCTGCCACCCCCTCAAAGCCCTGTGAGCCCTCGTTCTTGACTAAGTTTCTATGTAATGTAGCCTTCAAGCCTTTGCCTATGCCTGAAAAGCCCATCACCATACCCGACTCGACAGATAAAATTGCATTTGGGAAATACCTCGCCATCAATTTGGATTGTTGGACATGTCATTCGGGTGATTTCACCAAGATGGACATTATGAATCCAGAGAAAAGTTTTCATTTCTTTGGAGGAGGAAACAAGCCGCTGAATTTACAAGGCGAGGTGGTTATGACAAGCAATTTGACGCCTCATAAGGAAACGGGAATCGGCTTGTGGTCGGAGGAGAAATTTATCAAGGCCTTGAAATATGGTTTGGTAGATGGCCAGCCTGCATTGCGATATCCCATGGTTCCATATACCCAACTCACCGATTATGAAGCTGAGGCCATATACGCCTATTTGAGAACCGTGCCAGCAATAGATAACAAGGTTTATAAATAATAAAAATGGAGCAAAATCAATTTTATCAGTCCCCTATGGGGACGCCTCCCCAAAAATTCAATTTTACTGGAAGTTTTGGCGAGTTTTTCTTGTACGCCATAGGCCTCATTATTCTATCTATCATAACACTCGGGCTGGTTTTTCCATATTTCATTTATTGGATCAACAAGTATTTTTTTGCCAATCTTGAATTAGGTGGTCGGAGAGTGATATTCACAGGAAAGTTTGCTGATTATTTTGTGATGTCCCTAGGTCTTTTGTTTTTGTCTGTGCTAACCTTTGGATTAGCCTTTCCATATTGGATATATTGGAATGGAAAGTATTTCTCCAGTAATCTGGAATTGCAGCAATAGGTTTCAATCAATTTAGAGTGAACTTAAACAATCCCGTCTTGCTTTCTGCTATGGCTGCCGCGCCTGGTTTAGCCATTTGCATTTTTATTTACTGGAAAGACAAGTTCGACCCTGAGCCAAGAAGGCTATTAATCAATTGTTTTTTTTGGGGAGCCCTCAGCTGTTTTACTGCTCTAACCATAAATAACATTCTCGAAGTGTTTATTTTTTTATTCCGTTTACCTATTGAATTCCATTACGCGGGCACAAACCTGTTTTGGTCTTTGCTTTCTTGCATTCTGGGAACTGGACTAGTGGAAGAGTACTCCAAATTTTTGAGTGTAAAGGCCGAGGCTTATCGGAAACCGGAGTTTGATGAGCCTTTTGATGGAATCACCTATTCAGTTATGGTGGCTATGGGTTTTGCTACGCTAGAGAATTTTCTTTATGTCTTCGAATATGGTTTCGAGGTAGCTGTAATACGGATGTTCCTCTCGGTTCCGGCCCATGCGGTATTTGGAGTAATTATTGGTTACCACATGGGGCTCCAAAAATTCAGTGGCAAAAAGTATTTGGCCTTAAAAGGGATATTGCTTGCTGCGGTATTGCACGGGTTTTTCAACTTTTTTCTTTTAAATTCCTATATAAAGGGATTGTATTTGGGTGCGATTGTTTCTTTAATTATCGGTTTGATCTATTCTCTCAGGGCCATAAAATTGCACTCAAAGGCGTCTCCATTCAAGCACCCCAAAGGAAGGGCTACTTAAAACCTTTTTATTTGATTTTTGGTTCGATTCCTTCCCAAGATACCAGTTGTCGGTCCAGCTTGATTTTTTTCAACCCGCCATTTGGACCATCAATGGTATAATGTTCGGCAATATCATCGCCAACATGCTTTACAAACTTGGTTCTCATTCGAGAAGTAATTTCACTTAGTCTGTTTTCGGTTGGATCGGTTAGGCTGTCCATGGTATTTTTGAGGTTGGCCAATGTAAAATCATGACCAACCTTCATGTATATCTCCTGGATTCGCTCACGATGTTGTGCCATTTGGTTGAAGGCTATACCTTGAGGATTTTCAAGGAAAAGGATGAAAATGGTTTTTTCCAGAGGTGAAAGCCGAAGTTTCGAATGATCCATGTCGGGGAAGGAAATCGGTTCCCTTTTTTTGGTGATAACCACACGGCTTGGAAGCTGCGTAAGTTCGAATCGGTCGCGGAACAACAATTGGGTTCTGATGTGTTCCATGATCCGGGTGCATTGCAAAAACAAATCCGGACTGATGCATTTTTCTTTGATGATGGAGATACAATCTTCACAGATGTCCGCCGTTCGCAGTTTTAATGTTATTTCCCTCTTGTTCTGACAAAAGTCACTTATGCATCCGCGCGCTTCATGATGCACATGTGCGGCAAGTGTCTTGTAATCAACAAACATTTTCTTGTGAAGTATGGCGGTTGCGATTAAGAATGCAACGGGAAACCTAGGCTCAGCATGTGTATAATACTCCCACTCATCTACATGAATAAAAAAGTTGTTATCACCATCAGGATCTGCCGCCGAAAACCAGTTTTTGTCGTTTCTGATATCCGTCAGCAATATCACGGCATCATTTTCAGGAACCTTTTTCTCTCTGCGGTAGTGCTTACATTTATTGAAAATCAAATCCCAGGAAATTTCTGGTAAATAATCATCATCAAACACAACTCTACTGTACTCATTCAGTTCAATCGACGCATAAGATTGCTCATAAAACTCCTCCCTCGTAATAAAACGCTCCATCACTTCTTTCTCGAGGAATTCGACATATTGATCATCCGAAAGGAATTTCATGGGCCCGGGAAATTGGTTTAGCAAACAAACCACCTCATCGTAAAATTCATCACTGATGGATTCGGATCTTATTAGATGGATATTGGGCATGGAAGGTAATTTCATTAAAATTAATAAAAAAACCCGTGCCAGAACTTGTCCGACACGGGTTGATAAAGAAAAGCTTATCTCACTTCGTAGTAAATCGTTTCGGGATATTCTCCGAAGACGAATAGGGTAACCGGGCAGAGCCACATTCGGTGACGAGCTTGACGCCCTCTCAACTTACGGGCCATGTAGTATGCACCGCCGAATACGGGCACTTCGAAGAGCTTTTCAATTTTGTTTTCCAATAATTCAGTAACACTGATCTTCATTGTAACACGATCGCTTCCACTAGATAATCTGTCGAGCCAGGTATCGGCTCCAGCCACCATCCGAAGATCTTCACGGCTACCATCGTATTCATCAAGTTCGATGTACCACTTTCCGTTATCTTTCACAAAATCGAAGACCCTAGTATTTACGCTGATGGAGTTTTGAATTAAATCTGATGACATGTTGTTTTGGTTTTTTGGTTTTTAAGATTTTGAGTATTTCATTTCATCAACCGATGATAGTAGAGGTAGTTTTACATAGCAGGGGTTTTTAGAAGCTGTTAGATTTAAGGGTCGAAAGTTGGTTTTGACCTGTCACAGGCAATACGGGTTAAAACAAATCCTCTGAATCCGAATCATTTTTTTCGAGGAAGGTTTTTTTGATTCTTCCGGCTTTCTTTTCGGATATGTAGGAATCCATGTCGTAGGCCATCTTTTCGAACACACGCTGCGAATCAGCTTTGCTGTAGCTGGCTGCGTTGGCTGTTTGGATATTGAGATTTTTAGCTTGCTCCAGTGCAGCCATATCTGCACCAAGAAAGCTGAAAGTCCATTTTCCAGTAGCTTCCAACTCGCGGATCAGGTTTCGGATATTGTTTAAGGAGAAGAATCGGGAGGCATTTTCGTATCCATCAGTAATAATCACCACTACGGCAGATGCTTGGTCGTTGTTGAATTCTTCGTTGGCGCGCGACTTCAGCGACATCACAGATTCGCCGATGGCATCTAATAAGGCGGTGCTTCCATTCGGATCATAGTTTTCGTTACTCATCAAACTGATTTCATCCGGCTTGTTACAGATCGACACATGATTTACAAAGTGGTTGAAAGTGGTTAATGAAACAAGAATTTCCTGTTCGGGATTCAATCGCTGCAAATCACGAATCATTTGTATTTGTTCGTTATAGCCGCTAATGGTTTCTTTGACACATGATGACATGGATCCAGATTTGTCGATGATTAATTGATAATAGGTTTTGGTGTTCATTTTGTTTGGTTTTTTTGTTTGATGATGCAAAGGACTAATGTGTGTGGCATCCATTTAATTTCGACAAGCTTGTCAGTTTTTGATTCATTGATTTACAGGGCAAAAGCCGATTTTGGTTTTTTAGAATGAGGTTAAAATTTGGGCGGATTATGTTCTTGCCGTATGTTCTGTTTTCGACTTATTGGGATCGAACCTACATTTTGAAAAGGCGCATCTACAATGCCTTTTCTTAGCCTTCTATTTCAATGGGGCGCAACGGAACCCGGATTTTATTGAATCCGTTAAGGGTTGATGCGATGCCTCGCTATATCCCAATCTTTGGTCATGCTAAAAAGTCAATAGAATCGTTGCTTGGAAGCACTAATGTTCTTTAAAAAGATCAAGCCTTGATATAAAATCGAGCTTTTATAATCGATGCTATGTTACAGAGATAGCTTTAAACAGCTCGATGTATGTTCATACATATATCATGGAATTTAGTTATCGGTGTAATTAATTGAGATAAATAGTGGTTATTTGGGGAAAATTTAAATTTTTCATGAGCAACCACAACAAGATTTTGCGGGTGTTCCAATTGATCGGGCTATTGCGAACGGGACCACCCAGGTCGCTAAGTAGTTTGTCGACCACTTTGGGAAGCACACAGCGAACCGTATATCGTTATTTGGATTTACTAAAAGAATTGGGGCTATTGGTCCGTAAGGACAGACGGGGTCTGTTTTATTTGGAGGGCGACAAGGAGGGTGCAGATGTGCCTGCGTTTTCATCGGAGGAGTTACGGTTCCTTCAGGAATTGGTGTTGACATCTGGCAAAAACAACAAATTGCGAGATGCAGTATTACAGAAGTTGTATGTTCAATCCGACATGCATGTTCAATCTGAGTTGTTGTCAAGGGCTCACTTGGGAAAAATCATTCAAGATTTGGGCAGGGCAATACAGGAGCGAAAGCAGGTGGTATTGAAGAAATATCATTCGGCCAATTCGAATGCGATAACCGACCGCTTGGTGGAGCCTGTGAAGTTGATGCCCAACCTCGATCGTGTTTTATGTTACGAGCCAGCCTCTGGGCAGAACAAGTTTTTTAATGTGGAGCGAATTACTGCGGTGAAAATCACCAGTAAGAAATTCAAATATGAGAAGCAGCACAAGTATGCTCAACCCGATGTTTTTGGTTTCAGTGATAATGGTAAGAGTTATGTGGTTGATTTCAACATGACTCTTCGCGCCTGTTTGTTGCTCAAGGAGGAGTATCCGATGACTACTCCTTTTATCAAGTCGACCAAATCGGGCGACTACCGATTTAATACCACGGTGTTTGATTTGCGTCCAGCTATTCGTTTCGCCATGGGGCTTCTGCCGGAAATTCAAATTTTGGGTGGCTCCGAATTCAAGAACGAGCTTATGAAGTCGATGCAGGGCAGAGTAAAGGGGAGTTGACGATTGAACCTTGTAGTATGCGTAGTCCTACTATGTGTGAAGATTGACGATTTAAATTATCAAGCAACAGCCTGTGGTGCGGTAATCCGTAGTACTGTTGCTGTTACTGCTACTGCTATTGTAAGGGTTACTGTTTCCGCTTCCCGTGTACGGCTCCCGTCTAATGGGTAACATTTATGCGTTGACAGAATTTGTCAACAGCGCCACAAACAGTCCGTTTTATCTAAAACCTGGCGCATTGTATTACCGGCAAAAGGGAATTACAGGAAAAAACTTTGAGAGTTTCAGAATTGGAGCAGCCGTTATGACAAGAAGAATACTGATTGCAACCTATTACAAGAACGAATCGGTTTATGACTTGAAGACCAACGAATCATTGATTTATGTATTAGGAACCACTTTCATTAATGCACGCCCCATCATCAATTTCTATTATGCATATGATATGACCATTTCAAAACTGGCAACTAACACCAGAGGTACTCATGAAATTGGCATCAGTTGTTTGTTTGAGGGGTCTAGGTTATTCAAGCGAACAACTGGACCCGGACGGAAATTGATAAAATCATGCCCTGAGTTCGGCTTTATGCCTCAGTGGATGTAGAGACATTCTTCTTGTGCTTCCATCGTTTATGGCTCCATAACCAGTATGCTGGGTTTTGGATGATGTCATCCTCCAACATCTTGGTATGCAATTCAGTTAGCTGACCATAAGGCAACAACTTTGGGTTCTCGGCAATGAGTTTGAATTCACCTTCATAAAAGCCCCTGCTGAGTTTATTCAGGGTGCAGAAATACACGGGGCAGTCGTAATCATTTGCGAACTTTTCAGTGCCAAACAATACGGAGGTGTCTTGGTTGAGGAATCGGGTCCAATAGGCGCGGTCGGGATTCGAAGGAGACTGGTCGGTAGCGAATACGATGGCTTTTGGACTTGAAGGCGAAAGATCTTCAAAAACATCCTTGACCTTTTTGATTGACGCAAGTGATAGTCCGAACCGCCCCCTGGATACACGCATCAGATCATCCCAAAAGGGACTTTTCAAAGGTTTGTATAATCCAATCACATGGTGTTTGAGGGATTGATTAACCGCTACGGCAAACAACTCCCAATTGTTGTAGTGCCCACCTGCAATAATCACCGAACGGCCTTCTTGGAAATGTCGATCCAACAGTTCTGGGTTTTTAAATCGCATCCGTTTTGTGGCAGCTTTTGATGATATGCTGAAGATCATCAAACTTTCAACCAATAAATCACAGAAGTGTTTGTAAAAATCGCGCATGATTTTATTCTGTTCGGCAGGTGATTCATTAGGGAATGAGTTTTGGATGTTTCTCCAAACCACTCTTTTCCTGTAACCTACCAAACGATAAAAAACAATGAATGTCAAATCCGACAATTTATACATTAAAAACGGAGGAAGGTATGATATAGGCTTGATGACAAGGAAGTAAAGAAGTCGGTTCAAGATATCCATCATGATGCGAATATAGCCAAAGCCTGGGATTCCAATGCTTGACTTGTCAGGGTATGACCTTTGTCATGTGGTACATTTAGGCATGGAATTAATTTCAACCCAAATTCACAGATCATGGAAACCATCCAATTCAAACAGAAGCTTACCGCATTTATCACCAAGACACAGGAAGAAATAGACTCGCTAAGGGTAAAGGCTGCGCTAGGACGCATGGATGCTGCCGATGTCTTAAATGAAATGGCTAAAGACATGAGTCAAAATCTGCATGTACTGGCACAAGAACTTCAACGCGATGGTTCAGCTGTGGCGTCTAAGGCCTCTGGGTATTTAGAGCAATTGCGACTTCAAGCTACTTTGGGAAAGGCGGAGGCTGCTAAAGTTTACAATGAAAGGAAAGAGGCGCTAAGGAATTCTGTTTCTGAAATGGACACCTGGCTTCGAAACGAGGGTTTGGCACTTTCACCTGAACTTAGGATGCGCATTCAGAATGAATTAGAGAAATTCAAACTTAAATTAGATATACTTCGCATAAGGTATGAGCTTGGTAAGCTTGAGGCTCGTGAGGTTATGGAAGAAAAGCGCAGCCGCTTCAAAACCGAACTACAAGAGATTGTTTCATCCCTGAAAACAGATGCTGAACTGAAAAAAGAGGAAATGGGTTCGAAATTAAGTTCGGCCTATGAAGCGCTTCGTCGTTCATGGAATTGAAGGAGGTGCGGATTGCCGGGTCAATTCGTCAACACGATTTTTTCAATCTGTTGAGTGTTACCATCGGCCGATTTCATTTGAACTAGATAAACTCCCGGCGCATTTCCGGATAGATCCAAAATGCCTGTGAAGTCGTCTTGCAAACTGATCTTGCGGTTGGTATTTCGACCATCGATGGACGAAACAAAAAATCGTAATTTGTTGAGTCTTCCGCTTGTATTTTTGATTTGAAACAAGCCTTGACTTACAGTAGGCGATATCTGGATCGAATTAATTTGTGAGGCAGATTCGATTCCGCTCACCGTGCAGAAATAGCAATTTTTCTGAGCGGTGAACCCGGACGGGTTCGTTACTAAGAGTTCGAAAGCAAGTCCTGCTGTGCAGTCATTTTCCAATTCAAACTTGAGCCATGGAACGATTAAAGAAGTTACTATGGAATGTTGAACGGCTCTAGAAATCGTAGGTGCAGGTGAACAGGTAAGCTCTCCGAAATTGCAATTGAAGTTGCTGTTTGCAAATTGGCAATGGCTGGCACCGGTGATGCTTACATAGGTCTTGCAATTGCTTGGCAAAGCATTGTACATGGCCAACTGGTTTGGAGTGGGAGGCGTGATACAGTCATTGGCTCCGGCAATAACCAATGCGTGTTGGGTTATGGTACTACATGCCGCGATGGCAGAGGGGTTGGTTTCTGCAGCGGCTAGGTTTACAACCGCGGTTATATTTGGATTGTACTGCATGGCCAAAAAGCTACTACCCCCTCCCATGCTATGGCCCATAACCGCGGATGTGTAATCCACACGTCCGAAAAAAGGCGACGAGGAATTGTTGCCTTCCCCTTGCATGGCCGTAACCAAAAAGGCGATGTCTTTTCCAAACTCGGTATGGTTCGGCGAAAAGCCGCTTTCGGTAGTCGGAAACACCGCGATGAATCCGTTCTCGTTGAGCGGAGTCCAGATGTTTTCATAGGCAGACCAAACCATCACGAAGCCATGTCCGAACACAACCACGGGGAATGTACCGCCTTGGATGGCCAGGGGTACGTTCTCACCATCGCTGTCGGCCGGATAATAAACCTCAGCAGCGATGCTTCGGTTGTTTCGTGATGCGTCTGTAAAGGTGATGGTGGTGTGTCCCGTAGAAAACGATTGCGCGGACAGCATCGTGCCATGGCACAGTAGTAGGAACGTCAAGTTGACGAGACGTGTAATGGTTTTGGTCATGATTAATGTGGAGATGGGGTTATTCTTCCGTTTCCTCTTCCCAAGCGAAATAAAGCTCCTTGAGGAACAGGTTTTCGATGGGCGACACTTCGCGGTCGGCCACTACCAACCGGGTCGCCAAATCCAAAAAACGATTCCGCTCCTCCGGCGTTGACTGCATGTAAAAACTGTTCATGGCATTGTTGAAGTGCACCGGATAATCAATTTCCGGAATGGTGCTGATGATGGCAAGCTCCTCATCGTAGTTGATGGCTCCTCTTGGGATTTCTTCCATGAACTCACGGATCACCAAATCCTCTTTTCCATTGAATTTTCCATCAACGGCTGAAAGAATCATAAGCATATGGTATCCGGCGATAGGGCGAGTCACAAATAGAATTACTTGACTTCTAAATTAATCAAAAACTTGTCCGATTTATAAAAGAATCATGATGCGCATAAAAAGTTGAAAAACAAGCACATATTCATCAAGCTTTTAGAAATCACAATGCTCGAAGGAGCATTTTAGCAAGCAATATTCGCAGTAATTTTTTAATAGGTCTTTAGAAACCTTGTAAGTAGTCAGGTACGAGCGATGTTATGTAAGCTTATCATAGCTAATTAATCAAACCTCCTTTTAATGGTGTACAATTCTCCTTGGGTTGAGAGGTTCGGATTGTAATAAGGGTCGCGGAGAATATAATTGTTCCATTTTTTTTGGAAAAATCGTAGTTCTGCGATGTGCTGTTGATAAGACTTCAAAGTTTTGTGAGGATGTCCCCTCGATATAGATTCATAATGATAGAGCTCAACATCTGACACATATACATTTCGAAGGCCTTTAGATAAGAGCTTTAAGCAAAAGTCAACATCATTGAATTCAATAGCCAATTCCTCTTCAAAGCCATTCACTAGCTCAAAGTGTGTTTTTTTGACCATCAGACAAGCGGCGGTAACAGCGGAATAATTATTGACGCGATTAAGCATCCCAAAATATCCGCTTGAAAATCTATCCTGCCCTACAAATGTATGTCCTGCTACTCCACAGTATCCTATGACTACTCCTGCGTGTTGAACTGTATTGTTTTGATATAGTAGTTTTACTCCAACAGCACCTATTTCGGTTTGTTGACAAAATTCCACCATTCTATTGATCCAAGATCCATCAATAATTTCAGTATCGTTGTTGAGTAACAACAGGTATTTTCCAGAGGCTTTTGCTGCAGCTAAATTCATCAGTCTAGAAAAATTAAATACCGATTCCTCTCTTATATATAAGAATCTTACTGGCTCTCTTTTTTTCCATTTCTCCACCCAATCGAAAAATGATTCATCATCACTATTGTTGTCAATCAGTATGATTTCAAAATCAGGCCAAGTGGTCAATTCAAAAATGGAATTTAATAAAGTTTCACAATAATCGTGTTTGTTCCTGGTTGGTATTATTATTGAAACCTTAGTGAAATCGGAAATGTCATATCTAATCAAACAATCTCCTGATCCGTCTCCTATAGACACAACGGTTCCCTTTATGTTTCTTCTAATCAAAGAATCCTCAAGGACTTTGATTGTGGCCTCGGCGGAATAAGATTTATGCTTCCAATTGGATGATGTATATTTGTGGCCGCTCCTTGAATGGTATAATATCATAGGCAAATGATGGATTTCTCGGGTTTTTTCAATTACTCTCAGCAACAAATCATAACCCTCTGCATCTTCAAATTCATGGCGGAGACCCCCAACTGATTCCACCAAGGCTTTTTTTATAACAACGAGCTTTCCAATATAATTTCTCGAATAAAATGTTTCTGGAGACCAATCAGGTTTGCAGTATGGTTTTGAATGCCTCCCTTTACCGTCTATTTGATCCTCATCGGAATAAATCATGTCGCATGATGGGTGAGTTTGCAGATGTTTAACCACTTGATAAAAAGCATCTAACCTTAATACATCATTTTGATATAAAAATGTAACAAAATCACCTGTAGGAAAAACCAATGGAGATTTGGAGAAAGATAAGCTATGCTCACTTGCTGATTTGAAAACGGCTTTCACCCTATCATCTAACTCTGAATAACTTCGGATGATTTCATTTGTATCGGATGAGTTGCGTTGATCATTTATTATGTGAAGCTCCCAATTTTCATAAACCTGGTTCAGCGCAGAGTCAATGGCTTGCTTTAGAAAACCAGAGGTTGCATCATAAACGGGCATTATAACAATTATTTTGGGTCGGAAATTGAATGCGCTTTGGCTCTCTTGCATCGACCGCAATTGTATGTTGGACGGAAAATGCTTTTTTCTGAAACGATAATAATCAAGTTTTTCACTGAAATTATAACCCAGTAGCTTATGTAATATTAATGCAACTAGCTTTAAAGCGATGGATAAAATCTTTTTCAAGCCCTTTTTCGAGGTCAATATAACTATCACATGAAAAAAACTTAATTTACCCTCACGCTTTCGGGCCCTTAATGCAATGTACAGTTTTTGTCCCCAATCCTTCAAACTACTTAACATTTTTGTGGTTGTTTAGAAAAATATTTTATCCAAAAATAGTGGAGGTAATAATTTAATTCATGTCGGCAATCAAAAGATTGTGTTTAGGATATTAATAGGCAATTGAAACGACTCTTCGGAATCTGGTATTTAGCACTTATGCATCGATTACGATTCCTACATTTGATTTGAAGACCAAAATCATTTTTGACTAGGATTAGTAACAACTTTAATTATGATTGATAACAATAGTTTATTGCAATTTACTCAAGATGCTTTTCTATGAAATAATTGCAAAAAAGTATCCCAAATGATTTTAATGTCAAGACGAAAGGACCAATTGTTCACATAAAACAAATCGAATTTGACCCTGTTCTTTAATTTGTCAAATTCATTAGTCTCACCTCTGTATCCTTTAGACTGGGCCAATCCTGTTATCCCTGGCTTTATTTTATGTCTCTCCATAAATCTGTCAACTTCGGCGCTAAACTCAGTTGTGTGTTTAAGCATGTGAGGTCTCGGGCCAACTACCGACATATCACCCCATAAGACATTGAAAAATTGAGGCAATTCATCTAAGCTATTATCCCTAAGCAGCTTTCCGAATTTTGTGATTCTGGAATCGTTTCTGGTTGCTTGTTTAGAATCACTTTCCTTGTTAACATGCATGGTCCGTAATTTATAGCACCAAAACGACCGGTTATCACGACCGGTTCGTTTTTGCCTGAAAAAAACAGGACCATTTGAATCAATTTTTACAATCAGACCAAGTATTGGTAACAGCCAACTCAGTAGCAGAATAATGACGATCGTTGAAAACACTATATCAAATCCTCTTTTCAATAACTGATTGTTCCAATTATCCAATGGGGTTGTGTGCAACTTAATTACGGGAATATCACCAATGCGTTCAATTTCCAAATCAGTAAAATTCACCCATCGAAAGTCGGCAATCAACCGTACCCGGATCAGGTGTTCTTCAGCAAATTGGATCAAATCAGCTAAGGAGGAATAATTAACTAAAGATATGGGGAAGAAAATCTCATGAATTTCCTTACCCTCACATTCTCTGCGAATCATTCCGTTGGCTTGGGTTTCATGGCCTTGGGTTACTCGGATTACACTTTTTACATGATAGCCATATTCTGGCCTTTTTGAAATGTATGTTGATAGCGAATCTTCTTCATCCTCATGAATAACCAAGACGATGTTTCGATAGTTGAAGCCTCTCTTTCGGAACCAGAGAAGTGCATAGTGGAAAATAGCCCGATAGGTCAGCATCGACAAAAATCCACTACCATAAAACATTACCAGGAATTCTCTAGAATACCTGTATTGCTGTTGAAACACATAAAATGCAAATACAAGTAGCATATGCATGGTTAATGCTAATGCAGTAGCTCTTAGTATGGAAAACAAGCCACTTGAGCGTTTTACATCATAAGGATGAGTAATGGACGCAGAAATCAACCAAGCCAGGTTAATATAAAGTAATAAAGATGAAAATGGATCTTGAAATGAGCCATGCTTCATTAGAAACATGGATGTGAATGCCCCATTTAGAAGGAGCCATTCCACAAACATGTGAATCCTTGTGATATATTTCGAGTAACGAGTCAAAAATTTGTTTTTAGCACTACCGATCTAGTGTGTTATTATCTGGGTTTCGAAACGCAAAAATATGTAAACCTAGAAAGTAGCAAAATGTAACTATTCCATGTTGCCGTGTTAACAAGTTTTCGGTTTGTATGGCCCCCAGAAGGAGAAGAGCCAAACAAAATCCGCACCAGTCTTTTTTCATCCAAAGCGAAAAAAAAGCCGCCAAGAAAATAAGTACGAGACCCAATGGCCCCATTAGACCTAAGCGGCCCCAATAGTCCATAAGTTGATTGTGTGTATTATAATTCCTGTCTTTATAAACTTCAGCGGCAACTGTATCATAACATTCGTTCATTCGCGAGTTCATTTTACCCGTTCCAACACCCCAAAGCCAGTTTTCCTTGATGATATCCATTCCGCATTTGAAAATCCCCACTCTCAAATTAAAAGAATCCTCACTCTTCTTGTCGGGTATTTGGGTGTTTACAATAGAAACCTCTTTGAAACGAGAAGAGAATGAGGGAACTAATGTGTAGAATAACGCAATAGACCCGGCAATAATTACCAACATTGCCAGCGTGTTCATAATACTTTTACTCCTCAATGCGGTTAGAAGTATCATACATCCAAGTGTGGATGCAATAGGAGTTCTTGATGCTAATAATGCGAGAATCGTCAACATAATTAGTATGAGTACTCCAGTCAAAACCCTTTTTTTAACATCGACTATAAATAAATCAAGCAGCTTAAGTATGGCGATGCCTGCTATAATCGATGCATATGTGGGATGGTAGTTAACCGTTTCTTCAAAATAGGTTCGTATGTGAAAGGATAGTTCGGCGTGGTTCGATAAGTCTATTGACGAAACCAAAAACAAGGCTTTTGTCATTCCAAAAACGAAAACAGCCGTTGCCGAGGAAACAAAAATCCATGTTGCAATGGCTTTATCATTAGCATCGAACAGGTCCTTTTTAAGATGAAATGCCAAGGGCAACACGAGCAAGCTAATGGAAACTTCAATGTATGAAAGCGATTCTTTGTTGTATTCAGGAATTAACGATCTGATCAAAATGATTAGGAACAATCCCACACATGCAAAAAGGAATCCTGTCGGCACATCCTGTTTCAACGAAAATTTACCCTTAACTAGAGCGCTTAATGTAAATAAAGCAATAGCCCAAACAGTAAGTCTCATGCCCAGCAATGGGAATGCCGACAAAATGAAGAAAGGCCACTTATCCAAAAAGAGATTACGCATGAGAGTTGATGAAATATTGCATTTCTTTTCTGAATCTATCGGTTGAATACCTTTTTATGTTTTCCAAGAAATCACTGCTTTCAAATGACATTTTTCTAAACTCAAACGAATTAATGGTCGAACATAGTGAATCTTCAGTTTGTTCATCGAAAAAAACACCGGTTTTATCCTCAACAACGGTTTCCAAATAGCCTCCTTTTCGTAATGCAATCACGGGAGTCAGACAAGCCTGTGCCTCCAAGCTGGTAATTCCAAAGTCCTCTTCTGCCGCTAGAATGAATGCTTTGGCTTTTTGCATCAATTCAACCAGTTTGGGTTTGTCTACAAATCCCACAAATTGAACATTCGATGGTGCGCCATTTTTTATTTTAGGAAGGGCTGGCCCATCACCTGAAACCACCAGCTTTTTATCAGGCATAAGCCGGAAAGCTTCAACTATCAAATCGAGGCGTTTGTAGGGTACCACCCTGAGGCTGGTGAAGTAATAGTCAGATTTTTGTGATTCAGGAGAGAAGCCCTCTGTATCAACTGGAGGATATATGACAGTGGATGGTCTTCCATAAATTCTCGATATCCGCTCCGATACATTTTTGCTGTTCGCAATGAAAAAATCCACCTCATGAACTGTTTTCAAATCCCATTTTGCCACATGATCAAGCATCCATCCAGCAAGTAGCTTTTTAAATGGGCCTAAGCCACCTAAGTAAGACTTTCTTAGGTCCCATGCATATCGAATGGGTGAATGGCAGTAGCAGATATGAGTCTGTCCTTTTCTTTTTTTGATTCCTTTGGCTACGGCATACGACGAAGAAATAATCAAATCGTATTTGGATAAGTCCAAGGATCGTATGGCATGCGGAAAAAAAACCAGAAAGTTCCTGAATATTTTTTCTGATAAGGGAATTTTCTGAATCCAAGTGGTAGAGGACCTCTTGCCGTTAAGTATATCGTTTCGGTCGCGATCGTCAAGAAAGTCCACCAAAGAGAAAACATCAGCTTGCGGAAACATATCCACCAATTCTCGGAATACTTTTTCGGCACCACCATTAACAACAAACCAGTCTTGAACCAAGGCAACTTTCATGTAGGTACGGATTTTGATATGGTTTTACTACGAATGGCAGACTGGTAAGATCCGAAAACGACTTTTCCTGACTCTAATCTTGTATGAAGTTCTTTTTGGTCGGTGAAGGCCATTTTGATAGCATTCGAAAAACTAACTTTGTCATTAGGGTCAAAATATACAGCTGCTGCGCCGCAAATTTCCCTGTAAACAGGAATATCTGAGCATATCAAAGGACATCCCATGGCCATTGCTTCTAAATTTGGAATCCCAAACCCTTCATATAACGATGGGGCTATGAGTGCTTTAGCATGCTCATAAAGCCATTTTAGTTCTCCGGGGGCTACATGGCCAATACGCACAACTCTATCTGATTCAATGTGGCTAGCACTGTTAAAATTCCTGTTGTCGCCACCTACAATTATAACGGACTCGCCAAATTCCTCGGTCAAAACATCTGTGGCAAACTTGAAGTTTTTTCTTGGGTCATTGGTTCCAACCATAAGATAATAGGATCTTTCCTCGATTCTATTTTGAAGCGGACGGGTTGCTGTAGAATCTAATAATTCCACATCTACCTTGTTGCCGATTACAGTAACGCAGGACTTTTCAATTTTAAGCGTTTCACTTATTTCTGACTTTACACTTTCCGAAACAGTAAAAAGATGTTTGCATGATCTTGCCATTTTGGGAATCATGAATCTGTACCAAGCCGAGAAAGAAAAACTGAACCATGATGGATTTTTGAAAAACGCAAGATCATGAATCACGGTAGACTGTTGGCGAAGATGTATCGGGCCCGAATTACAAAGATTCAACAGGAAGACATTCTGCTTTTTTACGAATTTTGGCAACTCCAATTGCTCCCAAAAGTGCCCTGATAATTTTCCGTAGCGAATTATTTCAACATCATAATCAGGCAATTTGATTTGTAAATGGCTGGGAACTATAAAAGAGAAATTTACACCCGCCTCGTACAATTCCTTGCAAAGCGTCTTTGCAAAAACCTGCACTCCGGAAGGTCTTTGTGACATGAACCTGCCGTTTATAACCAGCTTTTTCAAATGTATTTTTATTGCACTGCAAAATAAGGCATTTCGTTATGAATCTGTTTCATTTATTGTATACAATTGCTATTTGATTTTTGTAGATCTTGCGTGATATTTGAAAACAGAGCAATCTTTCACACCAACCTCGAGTTTAACATGAAACAAGTCATTTTTTATCTTCTGATATCAATACTCATGATTTCAGAGACAAGATCTCAGGATCTACCCAATGGATTCGCACCTGGCGAGGAGAGTCAGATGCCGTCCTATCTTCTATCAAGATGGACAGATACTTATGGTACCCAAATGATCACTACACCCCCAGTCTCGCCAGTCCGAACCATCGCCGAATGGGAAGAACTTCAAGGGTTAACCATATCGTGGACCTCATACAACAGCATTTTGCGAGAAATTGTCAGAAATGCAAAACAGGAAACAAGAGTCTACATTCTAACCAACAACCCTTCCTCTACCATCAGCTATTTGGCCAGCGGAGGGGTCGATACGGTTAATGTTACCTGCTTACAAATTCCTTTCAATTCCGTTTGGTGCCGCGACTATGGTCTTTGGAGTGCCTATACCAATAATGTGGATTCATTAATTACGGTGGATTGGATATATAACAGGCCAAGGCCTCTTGATGATTCATCCCCAGTGCAGCTCTCAAATACAATAGGCATCCCCGTCTATCAGACTACCGCCGCTCCTTGGGATCTCATTCATACGGGAGGCAATTTCATGACGGATGGCTTTGGAACCGGATTTTCGTCCAATCTCATCATCGATGAAAATCCGAACAAGACCGTTGCACAAATTGACACAATCATGAACCGCTTCATGGGTATCAATCGCTACATTAAAATGAACATCCTGCCATACGACCAAATCCATCACATCGATATGCATATGAAGCTGTTGGATGAGGAAACCATTTTGATGGGACAGTATCCTCCAGGGGTTGCCGATGGACCTCAAATCGAGGCCAATCTATTGTATGTGGTTAACAATTTCAATTCGGTTTTTGGCACCCCCTACAAAGTGGTGCGTATTCCAATGCCAGCCGATAACGGCCAGTATCCTGGCAGTGGTGGAAGGTATTTTACTTACACCAACTCTTCATTTGTAAATAGCACCATCATAGTCCCCACCTATAATGTCCCCACCGACACAACTGCGCTTCGCATTTATAGGGATGCCTTGCCAGGTTACCAAGTGGTAGGAATCAATTCGCTAGCAAGCATAGGTTCTTTGGGCTCATTGCACTGCATAACCAAGGAGATAGGAACTTTTGATCCCTTGCTTATCAGCCATCAACCTTTGTCCGACACCTATGATACCTTGAATGCTTACTCGGTAGAAGCGCTCATCCAACATCGTACTGGAATCAATTCGGCCGTCCTTTGGTGGCGTACAGATACACTTCAGCCCTATGTGTCTGTGAACATGGTGCAAACGGCAAACCCCGATTACTGGACAGCCGGCATCCCGCCCATGCCAGCTGGTACCCAAGTCATGTATTATATCGAAGCTTTTGCAATCTCGGGAAAGCATCAGGTTAGGCCCATGCCAGCTCCTTCTGGTTTTTGGAAATTCGATATTCTGGGAACTCCTCTGGGCACAGGTATTGGTTCCATGGAAATAATTGTAAATGAATTGTTTCCAAATCCTTCTAAGGGCATCACCTGCTTGCAAGTATTCCAACCAAACCCCAATCAACACATGAAAGTTGAATTGAAAGATGCAAGAGGGCGAAGCATTATTCAGGTTTTCAATGGGTTAAGTCGTTTTGGAGAACAAAGGATGTTTTTTAATACCGAAGATTTAGCTTCCGGACTGTACTTTTTGAATATTAGCTCTGAATCAACTAGTTACACCCTAAAGTTGATGGTTCGATAGAACTGCTTGAGGTAATGGCATGTAGTTGTAAATCAGCTAATTGATAAACCTTTAGGGCTCTATCGCTCCGGGGCTTTAAAAATCCATACCTTTTGCGTAACTTTGCCCGCTTCGTTTGGAGAAACTAGCGGATGATGGATCGCCCCAGTACATATTCGATTCCATTTGCCGGCCTTTCCGAAGGAAGCCATCGGTTTGAATACGATATCGATGATAAGTTCTTTGAACGCTTCGAGCACTCTGTAGTTCACCACGCCCAAGTGCATGTGGATTTGGATTTTACCAAATCCTCCTCTGTGCTAACCTTGGTGTTCCACATGAAGGGTTTCATTCGGTTGAATTGTGACCGTTGTTTGGATGATTTCAACATGCCAGTTGACTTCAGTCAGACACTTCTGGTTAGATTCGGTGATGAGGCCCGTGAAGAGTCGGATGATGTGATTGTGATCCCCCACGGCGAACTGGTCTTGGATGTTGCCCAACACATCTACGAATACCTGACTCTGCAAGTACCCATGAGAGTTGTCCATCCGGAAAATGAGCATGGCGAATCGGGTTGTGACCCCGAGGTCATTCGTAAGTTGAATGAAGGAGCTGCAGAACAGCCATCAACCGAGGATCCGAGATGGGAAGCATTGAAGAAGCTGATGAAATGATTAAGTAAAAAACAAATAGACAAACAAGAATAAATCCTAATACAAGATGCCAAATCCAAAGCACAAACATTCGAAATCGAGGAGCGCTAAGAGGAGAACCCACTATAAGGCTACTGCTCCCACCGTTGCCGTATGTCCTACCACGGGCGAGTCGCATCTGATGCATCGTGCATATTGGCATGAAGGCAAGATGTACTATAAGGGCAAGGTGGTATTGGAGCAACCCGCCGCATAACGGGTATTTTTCTCCTAACACATCCTGTCGCCTTCGATGAGAATCGGCATTGACATGATGGGGGGCGATTACGCACCCCTCGAAACCACTCTTGGGGCTATACATGCCCGCAAGGAGATGGATAGCGCCCACACTTTGGTGTTGATTGGCCATGAAGCGGACATTCGTTCCATCATGGCTCAACATGGTGCCGACCCCGCAGCCTTCGAATTCGTGAACACCACAGAGGTTATCGGCATGGCCGACAACCCCACAAAGGCGTTTCAACAAAAACCCAACTCCAGCATTACTGTAGGATTCCATTTGCTGAAGGAGAAGAAGATCGATGCTTTCGCAAGTGCCGGAAATACCGGCGCCATGATGGTTGGATCCATGTTCGCCATCAAGCCAGTGAATGGAATACTTCGTCCAGCCATTTCTTCCATTATACCCAAAGAGGACGGTGGTGTAGGCATTTTGTTGGATGTGGGCATCAACGCCGACTGTAAGCCTGAGATGCTGCAGCAGTTTGCCATTCTGGGTTCCATCTTCGCTGAAGATGTTTACCACATCAATAACCCTCGTCTTGGTCTGATGAGTATCGGCGAGGAGGAGGAAAAAGGAAATATCCTCACCAAAGAGGCGCACACCCTTATCAAATCAACACCTCACATCAATTTCGTGGGGAATCTCGAGGGCCGCGATTTGTTCAACAACAAAGCGGATGTAATCGTGTGTGACGGCTTTACAGGTAATGTGATGCTGAAACTCGCCGAATCATTCTATTCGCTGATTCGCAAGCGGGGCATGCATGACGCTTATTTCGACCGCTTTGACTTCGAGAACTATGGAGGAACCCCTGTGCTCGGCATCAACTCAACAGTGATCATTGCGCACGGCATTTCCAATGCCAAAGCCATCAAGAATATGATTCTTCACGCTTGTGAGGTCGCCGGAGCAGGAATGCCCGACAAGATTTCAAAGGCGCTTTCAGAAATATCCATAGGCGAGCAATTGCCCAAATAAAGAATATGGAAAAAACCAGGGCTGCTATCACTGCCGTAAATGCATGGGTTCCCGATTATGTGTTAACCAATGCAGAAATCGAAAAGTTGGTTGATACCACCGACGAGTGGATTACATCACGGACAGGTATTAAGGAACGACATATCCTTAAAGGGGAAGGTAAAGGCTCCTCCGATATCGCAGTTGAGGCAGTTAAAGGATTGCTGAAGAAGCGGGGAATAGGACCAGAGGAAATAGAATTGGTCATTTGTGCCACCACGACCCCTGACATGCAATTTCCAGCAACAGCCAATATCGTTTGCGACAAGGTTGGTATGGTGAACGCATTTGGATACGATATCAATGCGGCTTGCTCAGGATTCATTTATGCATTGGTTACTGGCTCAAAATTTATCGAGAGCGGACAATACAAAAAAGTATTGGTCATAGGGGTAGATAAAATGTCTTCCATCATAGACTACACCGACCGCGCCACCTGTGTGATTTTCGGTGATGGTGGCGGAGCTGTTCTACTCGAACCCGAATCTTCCGGAAACGGTATCATGGATTCCATACTTCGTAGCGATGGATCCGGCCGTGTTTATTTGCATCAAAAAGCCGGCGGAAGCGTATTGCCTGCCTCACACGCCACGGTTGATGCCAAACAACATTATGTTTATCAAGAGGGACAAGCCGTTTTCAAATTCGCTGTTACCAAAATGGCGGATGTCTCGGCCGAAATCATGGAAAGGAATCACCTCAAGGCTGATGATGTTTCATGGCTCGTTCCTCATCAAGCCAATAAGCGTATAATCGATGCTACAGCCAATCGTATGGGACTCGGAAACGACAAGGTCATGCTCAACATCGAGAAATACGGAAACACCACCAATGGAACCATTCCATTATGCCTATGGGAATGGGAAAAACAATTGCACAAGGGTGATGTCATCATCCTGGCCGCGTTTGGCGGCGGATTCACATGGGGATCCGTTTACCTTCGTTGGGCTTACGACACCAAATAACCAAACTCACTCTAAATAACCTGTAACATGAACAAGAAGGAAATCGAAGAACTAATCCGGTTTGTTTCAAAGTCGGGCGTCAGTGAGGTCAGCCTCGAGCAAAAAGACTTCAAGATTACCATAAAGAACGCCACGCGTGAAGTACAAGTAGTTGCCGCTGCTCCGGCCGCTCCAGTTGTGGTTGCCGCTCCAGCTCCCGTTGCCGCTCCAGCCCCGGCTGCAGCTGCACCTGCAGCACCAGCTCCAAAGGCTTCTGACGAATCGAAATACCATGTGGTGAAATCACCAATGATTGGCACCTTCTATCGCCAGCCTTCACCCGACAAGCCTAATTTTGTCAATGTGGGGGATGAGGTAAAGCAGGGTCAGGTGATTTGCATCATCGAAGCCATGAAGCTTTTCAATGAAATCGAATGCGATGTAAAAGGTCGTGTTGTGAAGGTGTTGGTCGACAATGCCTCGCCCATTGAATACGATCAACCATTGTTCCTCGTAGATCCTTCCTGATAACCGATTCACATGTTCAAGAAAATCCTGATCGCCAACAGGGGCGAAATCGCCTTACGCATCATTAGGACCTGCAAGGAAATGGGCATTCGTACAGTGGCCGTTTATTCTACGGCAGACCGCGAAAGCCTACATGTTCGTTTCGCCGACGAAGCCGTTTGTATCGGCCCTCCTCCAAGTAGGGACTCCTATCTCAACATGCCCAATCTGATCGCGGCTGCAGAAATCACCAATGCGGACGCTATCCATCCCGGCTACGGTTTCCTTTCGGAGAATGCCAAGTTCTCTGCCATCTGTGCCAAGCACAACATCAAATTTATCGGGGCATCACCCGATATGATTGATTCAATGGGCGACAAGTCGAATGCAAAAGATACCATGAAGCGGGCTGGAGTTCCCACCATTCCGGGATCCGACGGCTTGTTGGAGAGTGTTGACGAAGGCAAGGAAATCGCAAAGAAAATAGGTTACCCCGTTATCCTCAAAGCTACAGCAGGTGGTGGAGGAAGAGGTATGCGTATCGTGTGGAATGCCGAAGAGTTTGAGGCCGCATGGTCATCAGCTCGTCAGGAAGCTGGTGCCGCGTTTGGTAACGACGGCATGTATCTCGAGAAGTATATTGAAGAGCCTCGCCACATCGAAATACAAATAGCAGGAGACCAATACGGCAAAGCCTGCCATCTTTCCGAACGCGATTGCTCCATCCAGCGCCGTCATCAAAAACTGCTTGAGGAAACACCATCTCCATTCATGATACCCGAACTACGGGAAAAAATGGGTGAGGCTGCAGTGAAAGCCGCCCTGGCGGTCAGTTATGAAGGAGTCGGAACAGTAGAGTTTCTGGTCGACAAGCATCGCAATTTTTACTTCATGGAGATGAACACCCGAATTCAGGTGGAACATCCCGTTACCGAAGAGGTAATCAATTACGACCTTATTAAGGAACAGATCAAAATAGCAGCTGGCATCGAAATTTCAGGCATCAACTATTATCCGAACATGCATGCCATCGAATGCCGTATCAACGCCGAAGATCCATATAATAATTTCCGACCATCACCAGGACGAATCACCAACCTACATGTCCCTGGTGGGCATGGTGTGCGTGTAGATTCACATGTTTATGCGGGCTATACGATTCCATCCAATTACGATTCAATGATCAGTAAGCTTATCACCATCGCTCAAACGCGAGAAGAGGCAATTCAAACCATGGAGCGTGCATTGAGTGAATATGTGATCGAGGGCGTGAAAACAACCATCCCGTTTCATCAACAATTGATGCAGAACGAGGATTTCCGTAAGGGCAACTATACCACCAAGTTCCTCGAGAGCTTCCAGCTTAAATGATATCAACGGGTTTAGTACAAATCCGCTTCAATACACAATCAGATCCGTGAACCTCAGCTTTAAGGAAATCGTAACCGTATCCATGATCCTCTTCGCGGTCATTGATATCATCGGCTCTATTCCTGTATTGATTCAGATTCGCAAACAGGCGGGCAGCATCCACTCCGAGAAGGCCACCTTGGTTTCGCTCGGCATCATGATCATGTTCCTGTTCATCGGTGAAAATCTACTCAAGTTTCTGGGATTGGATCTATCCTCATTCGCCATTGCAGGTTCGCTGGTGCTCTTCTTCATCGCATTGGAAATGATTTTAGGCATCCGCATCCACAAAGATGACATGCCAGCTACGGCATCTATAGTTCCTGTGGCTTTTCCACTCATTGCCGGTACAGGCACTATGACCACGCTGCTGTCGTTGCGAGCCGATTACGATGTCATCACCATTATCATTGGCATACTGTTGAATCTTATGGTGGTATATCTGTGCCTCAAAAATTTGGGTTTTTTGGAACGCATTCTCGGTCCTGTAGGAATCGGAGTGGTTCGCAAGGTTTTCGGATTCATCTTGCTGGCTATCGCGGTGAAACTTTTCCGCACCCATGTGGGGCTTTGATTTTTTAATGAACGCGGTTGCATGGTAAACATCTATACCGACGGCTCTTCTCGGGGAAACCCAGGTCCCGGGGGCTTTGGCGTAGTGATGATTTCAGGTCCGCACCGCAAGGAGATTTCCCAAGGCTTTCGTAAAACAACCAACAACCGCATGGAGTTGTTGAGCGTTATTATAGGCTTAGAATCGCTGAAGCGTTTACATGAGGAAGTAACGGTTTACTCCGATAGTAAATATGTGGTTGATGCGGTTGAAAAGGGTTGGGTGTTCGGATGGGCCAAAAAGAATTTCCAAGGCAAGAAAAATGCCGACTTATGGACCCGCTTTCTGGCCATTTACTCCCGTCACCAGGTTCGGTTCCGCTGGATTAAAGGACACAACAACCATCCTGAAAACGAATATTGTGATCTCTTGGCCGTAACGGCTGCAACCGGCATGGATTTGCACATCGATTCGGGATTCGAATCTGGGCTTTACAATTGACATTCCTTCCCCATTCTTTTGCTACATTTGAGAAGCACACCCAAATCCGACAAATGAACCGCATCCTTCTTGCACTAACACTGACGCTCTTGGCGCTACAGTCAAGAGCCCAAAAAGATCCCGTCGAAAGGGAAATCATGGTGAACACCATCACACAGCAAGTGCCCACTCCCGGCAAAATTATGGTAACAGGCAGCTCGGAAATGGATGTGGAACCGGATCAGGTAGATGTACACTTCGTTTTGTCAGAATATATGTCCGACAAAAACAACAAGGTATCGATGGAAACCATTCGCAAGGAATTTTTGAAGGCTTGCGCTGATGCTTCAATTCCTAAGGACAGTATCCGCGTAGAGGGATTGTCGGGGGGAGCATATCAACACTACATACACAAGAAACGCAAGACCGATCCTGGCTTTATGGAGAATGTAACATTTGTGATTCGTTTATCAAACACCAAGCAAATAGATGCGCTGGCCTCAAGGGTTAACGACAAAGCCGTTATCAACATGTATGTTGGACGCAGATGGCATACCAAAATGGATGTATTCCGTAAGGAGATGCGCATCAAGGCGACACAGTCGGCCCTCGACAAGGCGCGTTATATGTCGGAGAGCATTGGAGAGCAAATAGACGGAGCATTGCTTATCGAGGATGTGGACATGGGCATGCCCCTGCCTATGCTCAGAAGCAACATGGAAATGAGTATGGTTTCAAGTTCCGACCAAGGCGATTCGTCCATGCCGTTTCAAAAAATCACCATCCGTTCGGATGTACGAGCCGAATTCCGATTGAAACGCAACGAAATCAAAAAATGAGTCAATTATTCAAAGACAAAGTAGCGCTTGTCTCTGGTGGTCGAAGCGGCATAGGATATGCCGTTGCTGAGCGAATGCTTCGCGATGGCGCCACCGTAATTATAACAAGCCGGAAGGCGGAGCTGTTGGAGGAGGCTGCCAAATCCCTTTCATCTATCGGCAATTGCCTGTTTCATCCTTGCGATATCCGCGAAAGCGCACAAGTTGCCGCATTGATGGGTTTTGTAAAAGCCCAATCGCAGCGTTTGGATATATTGGTGAATAATGCCGGAGGACAATTTCCTGTGCTTGCCGAGTATCTCAATGACAAGGGTTGGAATGCAGTCATCAACAATAACCTGAACGGCACCTTTTATATGATTCGTGAGGCGGCTAACACATTTTTTATTCCCCAGCGTTCGGGAGTCATTGTGAATATTACTGCAAGCGTTTCCCGTGGCGCCCCGGGCATGATACATACGGGTGCTGCAAGAGCCGGCGTTGAAAACATTACCAAAACCCTTGCACTGGAGTGGAGTGGGTTCAACATTCGTGTCAATTGTGTTGCGCCTGGCATCATCGATTCAGAAGGATTGAAAACTTATGGCGAAGAGATTCGTAAAAAGTTGGATGAAGCGGCATCATCTGTTCCTATGCGCCGACTAGGAACACCTCAAGAGGTGGCGGCCGCCGTTTGTTTTTTGGCCTCTAACGAATCATCATACATCAATGGAATCACACTGGCCGTTGATGGTGCACAGCATCTCGATTTCAAACAGACCGGGCTTTCCGATTTGCTCAGGTCATATTTGTAAAATCATTGAAAACGCCGATAGCATATTTTTACCAATGGGTGAGCGAAACCCCGCATGCACCTTTCTTGCGTCAACCTTATGGAAACACTTGGAAGGTTTTTTCCTTTCAAGAGGCATTCGATGAAGCACTGCGGATTGTTGCAAAGTTGCAATCACTCGGATTACAAAAAGGAGATCACATCGCCATCCTGTCAAGAAACTGCTCGCATTGGATATTGGCCGACTTGGCCATTATGATGGGAGGATATGTTTCCGTTCCTTTGTACCCTACCATACCGGCCGATCAAATACGCGATATTTTGCAACATGCCGATGTGAAGTTGTTGTTCGCAGGCAAACTCGATAAGTGGGATGCCTCGTGCCTGCCCGATGGTGTACAGCTAATAGCTTTTCCACACTATGAAGGCAACCCACAAATTACCAACGCCATAACATGGACACAGGATTTGCCATCAACGGCTGGGGATATTACACCTCATGTGCCTGGCTTGGATGACCTCTGGACTATACTTTATACTTCTGGGACCACCGGAAAGCCCAAAGGCGTGATGCATTCCTATAGATGTCCCACCACCATTTTTGATCTCGAATTGCGCCACGGCACCATGGGTATGTCGGCTATCGGCCAATACCGGTTTTTCTCTTTTCTGCCACTCAACCATGTGGCGGAACGCATAGCGATAGAGATGAATGCAATGGTTATGGGGGGCTCCATATCCTTCGCTGAAAACATCGATACATTTATAAAAAACCTTGTATCTGTACAACCCACCTTTTTCTTTGCCGTACCACGGATTTGGATGAAGTTTCAATCTGGTGTGTTGGAGAAAGCAAGTGAAAGCAAGTTGCGTTTGCTTTTATCGCTTCCGCTGATAGGAAATGTTGTCCGAAAAAAAATCAAGACAGCTTTAGGATTAGGAAGTGCTCAAATCACATTGACCGGAGCCGCCATCACACCACAACCTGTTAAGGAATGGTTCCGAAAGTTGGGTATAGATCTTCGTGAGGTTTATGGAATGACAGAGGCATGTGGCCCGGTTTCATTGACACCTTCCAGTGGATGGAGCATCGGGGATGTGGGGAAGGCGTTGCCCGGAACCGAGATTAGAGTGGATGAGGCAAGCGGAGAAATTATTTTTAGAAGTCCGCATCTGATGTCGGGATACTATAGAGATGACAAGGCAACACAGGAGATGCTTCGTGACGGCTGGATTTACAGCGGCGACAGAGGTCGCATGGACGATGAAGGCAATCTTTTTGTGTTGGGTCGCATTCGCGATGTGTTCAAAACATCCAAAGGCGTTTTTGTAGCACCCGACCCCATTGAGGAAGAGGTGTTGAAAAACCATCTCATTTCTCAAGTATGTGTTACGGGGTTAGGCTTGCCACAGCCGATAGCATTGCTCAATTTACAACCTGGCACACATGACAAAGAGCTTGTAAGTGCTGTACTAACAGATCACCTTTCTGATGTGAATAGGCGACTGTCAAGCCATGAGCGCATAAGCACCATGGTGGTTTGCTGTGAGCCATGGACAGAGGATAACCGGATGCTGACACCTACTTTGAAAGCCCGCCGTGGAGCAATCAACGATAAATACGCCTCCCGTCTATCTGAATGGCAAGAAAGCGGCAAACAAGTCATTTGGGAATAAATGTAACCAGCTATGCAAAGTACTAACATATCCGAAATAAACCGCCTGTTTGAATTACAATCCAAACAGGAAAACCTTTTAAAGTTGCGCTCCACCTCTTGTGCGGAGCGATTGGAGAAAATTCGGAAGGTGAAGCGCTATCTGCTGAAAAAAGAACATATCAATCAGCTCACAGGCGCTTTGCATTCCGACCTTCGAAAACCTGCTGCCGAATCGGAAGCCAACGAGTGGTCGCCAGTCATGCTGGCTATAACTCATATGGAAGACAATTTGCGTAAATGGATGCGCAATCGCTCTGTAGATTCGCCAGTGGTCATGTCAGGACTGTCTTCCAGTATCAGATACGAATCCAAGGGCGCTGTTTTGATTTTAGCGCCATGGAACTATCCTTTTCAAATCGTTCTGATTCCATTGCTTCACGCTATTGCTGCGGGCAATGCGGCTATTGTTAAGCCTTCAGAGTTTGCACCTGCTACCGCAAAGTATTTGCATGAAATGATTTCCGGCATGTTTCCTGAAGAGGAAGTGGCCTTTGTTTTTGGAGAGGCCGACACTGCCAATGCGTTATTGGAATTGCCGTTCCACCATATCTTCTTCACTGGGAGCCCCTCAATTGGCAAACGAGTGATGGCTGCTGCCTCCAAACATCTTACATCGGTTACACTTGAACTAGGTGGCAAGTCGCCAGTAATCATTCACGACTCCTTTTCCATACGAAGTGCAGCCCGCAAAATTGCTTGGGCAAAAACCATGAATTGTGGTCAAACATGCATTGCACCCGATTATGTGCTTCTGCCCAAAGGAACCCGCGACGAATTCGTACGATGTTTTCAAGAATCCATTCAATGGTTTTTCAATAGAGATGGCAAGGGAGTTGCCGCTTCCGCTGATTATCCACGAATCATCAACAACAAGCACCATTCCAGAATAAAGTCGCTGGTAGATCAATCCATCGAACAAGGAGCTCAACTGCTGTGTGGTGGACAAATGGATGCATCAGACAACTTCATAGAACCCATCATACTTGGGAATGTGAGTCCCCAAATGTTAGTCATGCGCGAAGAGATTTTCGGTCCTGTTCTCCCATTGATGGAATATGATTCATTAGACAACGCCCTAGCACAAGTGAATTCGTTGCAACGGCCTTTGGCGCTTTACATCTTTAGCCATAATAGTTCTGTCACTCGAAAAATTCTTCAAAACACCACATCCGGCGGAGTTGGCATTAACGAGTTAATGGTAACATCGGTAAATCCCGCACTCCCCTTTGGCGGGGTCAATCATAGTGGCATGGGTCGCTCGAATGGTGAGGCAGGCTTCATTGCGTTTTCCAACGAAAGAGGAATTGTTGTTCGTCGCTGGGGAAACTTCTCCTTGCTGTATCCCCCTTACAAATCATGGGTCATATCGTGGATGAAACGACTCGTTCGATGGTAAGACATGTCTTGATAACGGGAGGATCTTCCGGCATCGGCTATGCCTTGTCGCTTAAGTTCGCCGAAGAGGGCTACGGATTAATGTGGGTGTCCAATGACGGGCAACAACTCGAGGAAGCATCACTTCGTATCAAGTCTGATTTCCCCATGCTGTCATTACATACCCTTTGCGCGGACTTGACAGTGCCTAATCAATGTGATTTGGTTTTTGAATGGGCAATCAAGTTAGGTGATGTAGAGGTGTTGGTCAACTGCGCTGGTTTTGGCACTTTTGGACATCTTCACACAATCAATGAGTCTGTTGAAATGAGTATGATTCATTTGAATGTGTTGTCAATGTACCGCTTGACCAGACTTTTTTCTCAAGTGATGTTGCGTAAGGGTCATGGTCGCATAGCGAATATTGCATCCAATACAGTGCTACAACCTGTGCCCCATATGTGCACTTATGCAGCTACCAAATCCTTTGTGAATCATTTTTCCTTGTCGTTGCATGAGGAATTGCGAGGCACGGGAATAACCGTTACGACCATTATACCACCCGCAACGCGGGATACCCAATTCCAACATAAGGCTGGGATGGATGGCGTTAAGACATTTAGAGGCTTGCTTACGGCTTCCGCCGATGAGGTAGCCTCCAGGGCCTATAAAGGCATCATGCGCGGTGATCGAATGGTGTATGGGGGCTGGAAGTTGCAGTTCTCCCGCCCTTTGGCGGCCATTTTGCCAAACAGAGTCATACAATGGCTCATTAAAAAGGAACTTGACAGGAATTAAGATGTTTGTATTATATTTGTCGCTTTAGGACTACAGCTAGCCATAAAAATCGCATATGACCCTCGATGATTTGATTCCAAAGCTTACTGAAAGGGCTGCTGCTACGGCACCCATTGGTAAAACGCTTTGCTTTGACATGGGCACCAGGCACCTCTACTTAGATGGCACCGGTAATTCGAATGTGATTTCTTTTGATAACAAGCCTGCCGACTGCATGATTTCGGTTTCCGAAGAGGATTTGGTGGCGTTGGCTACTGGCAAGTTGAATCCTATGGCTGCAGTCATGGGAGGCAAAGTCAAAATCAAAGGAGAAATGGGCGTTGCCATGAAGTTGGGTTCGCTCTTCGGGTCCTGATTCAATCACCAACTTGAGCCCTATGCAGCGAAAGGAGCCGGTCAACACCCAGTCGCTGCCTTACTTCCCAAACTTGGATGGCCTTAGGTTTTTCGGTTTCCTGATTGTTTTTTGCTCGCACGGATTCATTGGAACCACTGGACTGTTCACCCAATTCAACTATCGTGCAGCTGTTGGTTTGGATCTCTTCTTCGTTATGTCGGCATTTCTTATTACCCACATTTTGCTGTTGGAGAAGGATCGAAACGGCACCATTAGCCTCAGGCGATTTTTTTACAGGAGAAGCTTGCGTGTATGGCCTCTGTACTTTGCAATGGTTTTTGCCGGATTCGGTTTCCATGCCTTCTGGTCAAGCATAGGACATTCGCTTGAGGAGCTTCCTCCATTGTGGACATTTTTGACATTCACCATGAATTTTTGGATTGTAGAAAACGGAGAGAGTTTTTTGTTTTTTATGATTTTCCTATGGAGCGTTTGCTTAGAGGAGCAATTCTATGCCGTGCTAGGTGTTATCATGCGTTTTGCAAATCGATACTTAGTGCCTATTTCATGCTTATTGATCGCATGTTCAATCGTGTTCCGTTTTTTATACCAAGATGAAAAATTGCAAATGATGTACAACAGCCTTTCTCTTGGTGGCAGTTTTGGTGTGGGTATGCTCACAGCATGGGCGTATCATCGATATCATGCCGTTTGGTCGATGGCCTATGCCAATAGTCGGGGTTTTTGGTTGTTGGTTTATCTCCTATTCTTTCTTCATCTGATTTTTTTCTCATGGCTTTATGATGCACGGCCGTGGGCCTTTATTGACAGACCAATCCTCTGGATTTTCATGGCGATTATCATTGTAGGACAATGCCTGCCCGGCAAAACCTTTCTTCCGATGGGAAAATCTGAGATTATCCGTTACCTGGGAAAAATATCTTATGGCTTGTATGTGTTCCATGGTGTTTTCATTTCGGCTTTCCTCATACTTCCTATCGATTTCGAGCCGCTCGGATGGTATCATGTAGTAATCCGACCCTTGTTGATTCTTGCTTGTACCATATTGCTTGCCGCCTTCAGTTACCGCTATTTTGAAAGGCCGTTTCTATTATGGAAATCAAGACTTCAAGGCCATTGAACCCAGTTTCTTATATTTACACTCCCATCGAATCTATCAGAATATTGGATCATGCGTGTAGCGGTTCTCGATATGTACAACAACCGGCCTGGTCAGGGAATCAGGAGCATTCGCCTGCACCTGGAAGGTAATCCGCTAGTGACCGAATTCGAGATCTTCAATGTCAGAGGTGAAAATCAGTTACCAGACACATCCTTCGATGCCTATATTTCTTCTGGAGGTCCCGGTAATCCATTAGAGCGTCACTTTCCATGGTATTCACGCTGGATTTCATTGATGGATGATTTATTGCACAACCACGAGGGTAAAAAGCATGTGTTCCTTATCTGTCATTCTTTTCAGGTGATGTGTCATCATTTGCAAATCGCCGATGTAAAACTGCGGAAATCTCCTGCCTTTGGAGTTTTTCCTGTTCACAAATCCGAATATGGTTTAAAGGAACCCTTGTTTGAGAAGCTCAATAACCCCTTCTATGCAGTAGACTCAAGAAGTTGGCAAGTGATACAACCTCACGATGATAAGTTGAAGGCCATTGGAGCACACATACTTTGTATCGAGAAAGAGCGTCCACATGTGCCTTTGGAGCGAGCTTGCATGGGCATCCGGTTCTCTTCCTCTTTTGTAGGATTTCAATTTCATCCCGAAGCGGACGCTCATGGCATGAAAGTGTATTTGCGCTCTCCTCAGAAAAAGCGCGAGATCATTCAGAGCCATGGTGAGGGAAAGTACAACGAAATCATGTCTGCATTGGATGATCCATCCAAAATCACCCATACCTTTGGAGCCATTATTCCATCTTTTTTGGAATATGCTTCCAAAAGCTAACTCTCCGACAAAGGCTTTTTAGACCCAATTCCTCCTACGGGTAAATAAAATAAACACATGCATCCAGAATTAAGAAACCTTTTCAATTCCGGATACACGGAACATGCTTACTATGATTTTTTGAATAGCTTGAATGCATCTGCAGGAACTCAGATACCATTTCGAGTTGCCGAAACGCCGGTTTTCCTCAATGAAACACTTAGGGAGGAGCTACTGCAAGCGGGCAATGACATAATCAATCAATTGCTCCATCCAGATTATTTGGCGATTGCAAAGAACTCCATACCCGATCGTTTCAAAGTTCCGGGAGAAGTGGGTAAGCCTACCATGCTGGCGTTGGATTTCGCAATCATTAACAACCATGAAGGAAAGAACAAACCCATGTTGATAGAGCTTCAGGGGTTTCCTTCGCTCTTTTTTTATCAGCATTTGTTGGCGCAATCATATAAGACGCATTACCCATCTTTGAAAAACCTCAGCCATCTTTTTATAGACGAAAAAGAATATCTGGTAAAAATGAAATCCCTGTTGCTTGGGGGCCACTCTAACGAGGATACCGTTTTGTTGGAGCTTGATCCATCCAATCAAAATACATACATCGATTTTTTGGAGACATCCAGACAAACAGGGATTGACATCGTTTGCCTTAGTGAAGTGCTGCTCGACAATGGACATCTCTATAGGATTAAAGCAGGCAGGAAAATACCGATTCGCAGGATTTACAACCGAATCATTTTTGATGAATTGGTCAAAAGGCCTGAACTTGCAAAAAGCTACAACTTGACAGATTCAATTGATGTGGAATGGGTGTGCCATCCTAACTGGTATTTCATGATCAGTAAGTTCTCTCTTCCCTACTTGAAATCTGATAATGTACCCCATACCATTTTCGCCTCTGATTATGTATCGGACAATATCAAACTCTCCGATTATGTTTTGAAGCCGCTGTATTCGTTTTCTGGTTCCGGAGTTGAATTACATCCAACCGAAACTGTTCTTAAACGAATTTCAAACCCAACTGAATATATCTTGCAGCGAAAGGTAGAATACGCTCCTTCCATCATAACGCCGGATGGTAATGCCAAAGTGGAAATCCGAATGATGTACGCTTGGTTTGAAGGCGAGTCATGCCCTAAGCCTGTTATCACACTGGCTAGATTAAGCAAGGGCGAAATGGTTGGAGTCAAATACAACCGCGATAAAACCTGGGTTGGCAGCAGTGTTTGTTTGATGATATCCTGACGAATTCATTTCGAAACACAGTTAGTCAGCTTTTATTTATAAACCTGCGCCAAATGCCTTTTACTCTTTTGAGTCTTTTCAGATTGAACAATAGTGCCAGACTCAGTTGAAAAGGCAAAATGAATTGGTAAAGGAATTCCACAGCGCGATTTGTTCCCAATCCAGACAACCCATATTCAAATCGGTCCATCCAGGGTTTACAGGTATCCTCGCAAATTCGGATCTCAGCAGAGTTGAGACCTTCCCGCCATTTACCTCTTCTTGTTTTTTCTACACCTCGTGATTCCTTTGTATCCGAATAATTTGATGATCCTACTACCGGCACATCCAGCATTCGTGCATCGAATGACAAACCTAAATGGGCGCAAACGGTTTCAAGACATCGATCGGGGTTATTTGTCAAATCCTCATATCTGATGAAAAGCACACGGCTGTCATCGTAGTGCTTCAAGGCCTCACTATAAACAGCCCTCCAAATTCGGCTGATGGTAATGGGATGATAGTTGATTCGGCTTCTAACAGACTCCCAAAAGGGAATTTGTCCTCCGGATAATTGCCTGCGCTTCCATTTCCCCTTTTGTGAGAGCAATACCTCTCTAGGGTCTCTTACCATGACAATGAAACGGGAATCGGGAATGTGGCGTAGTAGGAAGTCCATTGCAAAGACCGTTTGAGGCGTTTGCTCGCATGGAATCAACTTTCCATTTTTTTTCGCTTCAGAAACTAGAAAATGTAAAAAAGTTTCAAGAGGCAACTCTAGGTGGTTATCATTCACTTCTGAAATCGATTCTTGATGATAAAGGCCTATGTCTCGTTTTCCAAAATACCCTTCTCGTTGTATCGTTTTTAGGATGGACAATAATTTGGCCAATTGAGCGGATTCGATTTCTTGATTCGATTTTTCGACTTCACACAGTTCATCGAAAAAATGCAGCTCTTGAAATGCCATAACCTGAGTGTGATTTCCCAGGATACGCGACATCATGGTGGTGCCACTCCGACTGCTACCGCAAACAAAAACAAAAGGCTGTGGGCGCTCCATGACCCAAAGTTAACTAGACCATACCAATGACCCAAAGAAAAGCGTTCCTATATTTGCATAAAGCCATCCCCCAAGGAAATGACGCAATCCAAACGGAATTCGACCCTATTTGTGCTCTTTTTCTCAGCCATATTTGGACTTTGGTTCCTCATATCCGGATATACATGGCCGGTTGTCGTAGCGAGAGAGGAGCTGAAAGCTTCCATAGAAGGGGATTATCGGAAACTCTCTCCCGTATATTTCGGATTCAATGCTCAACAGATTCGGGGGCCAGCATTAGGTGATGCCGACTTTGTTAAATCCATTCAGGGATTGCATCCCAATCTGCTCCGCTACCCTGGTGGTACTGTGGCTAGTTATTGGGATTGGAAGGCCGGATGGTTTAAGGACGAGATTCCGCTGAAAAAGGACTGGCGTGAGATACGCAAAGCCCCTATCCGATTAGAAGATTTGAAATTCGCTTGCGACTCTACCAAGGCGGTGCCGCTTTTTGTGTTGAATATGTGCACTAGTGATTTGCTCTATCAGATGGATTTTCTTAAGCAGGCTCGTAAGAAGGGACTGCCTGTTTCCTATGTAGAACTAGATAATGAGGTTTATCTATCGGAAACGATTTACACCGATCGCTTTGCCTCTGGAGAAGCCTATGCAAAAGAATGCAACTTATGGATTGATGCCATACGAAAGGAGTTTCCGAATGTTCGTATAGCGGTAGTGGGGTATTCATCAAAGGAGAGCGATATCCGCAAAGAAAAACAAGGCCTTTCGAGAGCATTGAATTGGAACCGCGAGGTATTGGCCAACATTGTAGGAGCCGATGCCATGACCTTTCATTTATACGGTGGCAACGGACTGAGTTTTTTAAAGAATCCTGGAGACATTTCCGGTGACGAGGACAAAGAGCCTCTCGAGTATCAAGCGATCTTCGATAGAGGCAACGGTGCTGATGTGATTTTAGGATTGCCTTTCAGCAGATGGAAGAATGCGCAGGCCTACGATCTGAAACCTTTGCCCAATGGAATGAATGCTTGGATTACCGAATACAATATGTTTGAGCGGGACGGTGTAGTTGCTGGAACTTGGTTACATGGATTGTATGCACTCACGCAAGCTGTGACAATGTTGCAAAGTTCAAAAGTTGAAATCAGCTGTTTCCACAATCTATCTTCATCTGCCCAGTTTGGAGCGATATTCAACAGTACACAAGGGTTTATCAAATCGGTTAACCAGAAGCCTACAAAAATGCATGGATATTCCGCTTCTGGATATGCACTTTCAACGCTTGGAAGGCTTCTAGACGAGGCTGAGTCGATAGCGATGGTGAGTTTTGAAAATGGAACACCTATCATAGGTGCTAGGGGACAGGAGTATCCCTCTGTTTTTGGAGTTTCTTCAAAAAAAGGGTCGGAGGTGCGTATGCTTGTAATCAACCTGTCGAACCAACCTCAGCGTATCAACATTGCTTCCGTCATGAAGTCTGGTGCATCTTGGACACAGTATTTTGCTTCTCCGCAAATGCAAATAGGAACACCATCTGATGTGCAGAGGAAATCTTTGAAAAACGGGAATACTGCGGAGCTGCCTCCTTATTCAACCACACTGATTACTTCTGGCTTGGTGCCGTAGCCTAGTTTGTGCGACACTTTTTCTATGATTGTTTTTAAAAGCGGATGGACTTCGGGAATCTTGTGCGTAGTTTGTTCTTTGATGACTTGACGACCATATTCGAAAACCAGTTCGTTTCGCGGCAAGCCAGCAAAGTCGCAAATCCGTCCAAGCTCATGATCGCTGTTCTTACAAACATCTTCATAGCGAACTCGGAGAATACGGTCGGGATATTTCAGGATTTCCTTTAATCCCTGGTTCATGGAGACAATCCACTCTACAGCTGCTTTGTCGATATCCGACTTCAACCCACGGATAACATCCAAATGGGGAGACAATAATTCATCTTTTGGAACAACTTGCTCCACCATCAGATTCCATTTCATACCATTTACACCCCACCAGTCTTCATTCTTTACGGCATCGCCATGGGTTTGCGACCATTTAAAAGTCGATGAAATGGTGTCAGCAGCATTCCTGGTTAAAAAAACAAATTTCGGGTTCTCGAAAATACCGCTCAGATAATCTGTACGAAATAACATTTCTGGATATTTGTCGACGATTTTCTTGGATCCGGTAAGTCGGAGGGATTTAGAATACACCCCTTTGATGAATTGAGCACATCCATCGATTAGATCTTTGCCACTCATGACATATCTTCCGCCGTTTCGACTGTAACTGCCGATAATGTCATCTTGTTTGTTCGCCAAATACCATAGGGCCTTTGGTTCATTCAACAGCAAAACATCAGGATGCAATGAAAGGGTCATTCCCAGAATGGTAGAGCCACTTCTACCTGTACCAGTAATGAAAAGAGGTGATTCGGCCTCATTTCCGGATTCTGTTTTGGCAGCACTTCGCAAAAAGGCAAAGGTGAGTTTGTTGAACCAGCGGCCTTTGGTGGTGGCAGGTCGACCTTCAACAAGGAAGTAAGCGTATAATCGTGGAATTAGTTTTCCTGGACGGGCCTTTAAGTAATTGCGGCTCAGCTGTGCTATCATATCTTAAGCGTTATTCCCTGTTAGGCTGGGAACAACCGACCTAAAAATACTAAAAATCAAGACGGTGCACCAGTTGCATCTTGGTAAATTTCCAACAATCTGTTGTAGAATGTGGTATCATTGAAATTAGTGTCGGCATAGGCCTTGGCGTTTCGACCCATTTCCATTGCAAGGTCGGGCTGGCTCCAAAGTTTCATAATGATTTTAGAAAGTGTTTCACTGTCGTGTGATGGGAAAACAAACCCTGTTTTGCCCTCATCTATATATTCGGGAATACCACCTTTGTCGGAACCAACCACGGCTTTGCCCCGAGCAAAGGCCTCCATCATCACATAAGGGAAGTTTTCATGCCAAATGCTTGGTACGACCACAAACCTACATCCTGCAAACAGTTGCTCAAGTTCATCACCAAACTTCGATCCAACGAACTCAACATTATTGATGTCCTCATCTCGTTTCATCGACTCTAGAAAAGCTCGGTAACCACCATCACCGGCAATTATCAATTTCGCATCGGGTATTTGCTTCATGGCTTTAAGGAGTATGTCAACGCCTTTTTCATCGGATAGCCTTCCCAGATAAAGTATATAACCATCGTCTTTGTATTCGGCTTTCCAAAAGGTTGCGTTGAACGGCTTTCCCAAAAATTTTAGTTGAGCCTTTCCCTTTCCCCAAAACTCCTCGGTCTTGTTCATCATGAAACGGCTTTCAAAAAGAAAGGTATGAATATTGCCTCTCCAAACATTCTTCATGTCATGAACATAGGCCTCTACCATGCTGATGGCGCTCACTGCAATGGAATGCTTACAACAATTGTTCAGCAAGGCATTGAAAAACTTTCCGCCCTTACAATCTTCACAGATCCGACCATGATGAAAAAGCCGGTAGTTTGGACAGATGTGCTTATAATCATTACAAGACATCACAACAGGTATACCCTCCTCTCTGCATGCATCAAGTATACTTGGAGTAATTGTTACATAAATGGCGAACACATGAACCACATCCGGTTTGATATCTCGAAGAAGGCTCCGGAATTCTTCTTTGTTTTTTTGGGAGTAAATGATTTTGGGAATGTTCGAAATCCGTTTTAACACACCTCCTTGAAGGTAGTCAAATGATTCACCGAAATGGACTTTCTCATCCCGAGGATATACATCCTTTGCACCATCGGCTTCAAATTCGGTGGTGTAGATGTACACATCATGGCCTTTGCTCCTTAGAATACGCGCCGTGTCTTGGAAATACACCTCGGCACCCCCAACCCTTTTCCAGAATTTATGAACCAACAGGACCTTCACTACGCAGTCTTAGCTTCTAGTTTTTCAATGGCCTTTAATCGCCTCCATTCAGCGAAGACGAGTCCGGCAATAAGCCAAAAGTAGAAACCGAATGACCTAAATACAAAGGTTCTTAGGATAAATGAGTATGGAATTGCCAATAACACGATGGCAACAAAAGCCAAGGCAAAAATGCGCAAATAGGTATCCGGTGTGTTTCGATACACATATAGTGCTCCTTTCAAAAGCCTGAATAATATGAACCAAAAAATGAAAAGGCCGAGTATCCCATAATATATGATGAAAGCTACCCAATAAACATCGTTGATGATGGGCAGATTGTTGATAGGCATGTTTGATCCAAAGAGCTTGGCGGCGGCTTTTTCAAGTGCGAATTCTTGCGCAGGACTATATCCCAAGATCTTGAAGGTACTAACCAACTCCCCTCCGATTTCAGTAAGAATGGCGCCCCGCGAGAACTGCATGGTGTTCTCCACATAGCTGCTGGTAAAAACCGCAAGGATATTTGAAATCGGATCGGTATATCTGATTTTTGGATTGATATAGCCGGGACCCTGATTCGAACTTCCAAGTACACCGTATAGTACTACCGGCGATAGCACGATCAAGCCCACTGTTAGGTACACAATCAGTTTTTTACGACCACCAGAGAAGTAAAGAATGATTGGAATGGAAGACAATGCCACTAAAACCGAGCCGCGAGAGTAGGTAAAGAACAAAGTTGATGCTGCCAGCGCGGTCAACGCTAAAACAGTCCATCGCATCTGATGGGTTATGGTATTTACTTTTTGTAGCGCCGAAATTAGGATGCAAAAGGAAATCACCAAAAACAAAGCTAGGAAAACGGAGTCTCCAAAGGTTCCAATGCCGGCACCCATCTCGCGTCCTCCGCTGAATGAAGTATTGAGGAGCTTGAAAGAAAATTGTTTGCCACCAATCTCCAATTCACTTGCTCTTGGATACCAAAAAGGATTGATGCCGAAGTAGTGTTGCCAAACTGCAATAGCACCTTGGATAGCAATTACCAATAGAAAACCTCGGAAAATAGTTCTTGGAAAATGATCGCCGGTTTGGATGAAGCAAAGCACATAGAACAAGGGAACATATCGCAACAGAACGCGCAATCCGATGAAGGATTGTAGAATAGGTGCCTGATTGATGATAGTGATAACAAATGCATAACCAATGAAAATGAGCAATGGCTTGTCGATGGGAGTACCTGATGGAATTCGCTTAGCCATCAAGAATCTAACAAGTACAATACCAGCCAATATGTAAATCATCACTTCTACGGTGAAAAGCAGGATGCCGTAAACACGGTCAGATACGGGAAGGTGTTTCAGCACCATTACCTCGAATGGCACAAAGAAGAA
>Ga0315906_10000513_pt1 | contig 61733 bp, 66 predicted proteins | sample LakEriMetagenome_4_FD_203526 | JGI IMG/M metagenome (GOLD analysis project Ga0315906, IMG submission 203526) | Freshwater fungal communities from buoy surface, Lake Erie, Ohio, United States - Buoy 2 MA122 | ecosystem: Environmental > Aquatic > Freshwater > Lake > Lake biofilm | place: USA... | reverse complement strand
TTAGAAAAATAATTAATTTAGAAAGACCTATAGGTTCAGTGGGGTATAATGGTAGTATTTATATAACCTCTATAAAAAATACATTAGGAACATTTCCAATAGCAACCAAACTCATGGAGGATAATGAAAATAATAGAAACGAGGTTTCCTTAATGAATCATATTACCAAAAATATAATACTTAATAGACATTCAAAACATTTCTTAATTATGTATAAAAGTTGTATTTGTAATATAGATACTTTTCCAAAAGAAAGAAAATTATTCGCTATTAATGAAATCGCAAATGGAGATTTAAATGTTTTAATAGACGATCCTAAAATAATTAAAAACAAACGATTGATTTTTAATTTATTATATCAATGTTTTATATCAGTTGCCACATTTCATAATAGTATTAATAAAGTTCACCAAGATATACATGCTGGCAATTTTCTATGGCAGAAAAATAATGAAAAAGGCTATTATCATTATAAAGTAGATGAAGCAGATTATTATCTGGAATCTTGCGGATATAATATAATGTTATATGATTTAAGTTTTGCCAAAGATATTAGGTCAAAAAAAAGTATATTTAAAATTTTAGCCGATTATACCGAAATAATTCCAGCTTTTTTAAAGAATGAGTATGAAGACGAGACAACTAATATAGCGCCTCCGGATGATGATGTTATCGCGCAATTTTATAGTATTATAGATATATTAATGGTAGAATACAAAGATTTGCTATTAAAATATAATCCACAAGCTTCATCATCGCCTAAAACAAAAACCAAAATATATCAAAAAATATATTTTAATTATGTTATTCAAAACATTATGATTCCTTATGCTCCCCAAAATATGTTTTTAACAAGTAAGCCGAAAAATGTAATAAACGATATTCCTTTTATAATAAGCATCTAGATACTTTCATAATCCAACTTATTTAAGAATATTATATATAAATATAAATAATTGTTTGTTATATGTGTAGTATTATAGGACATAGAGGTGCCATAACTTTTAAACCAGAAAATACCATATCTTCTATAATACAATTAAAAGATATTAATTGCTGTTGGATCGAGGCGGATGTAGTTTTAACAAAAGATAAATTTCCTATAATGTTTCACGATGAAAGTTTAGACAGGTTAACAAAATCAAAAGGTTTAGTTAGGGATTACAATTATGATGAAATAAAAGAATTAAATATTAATAACACAAATGAAAAGATACCTTTATTAAAAGATTTCGTAGATAAGTGCCACGAGTTATCAATTAATATTTTTTTAGAACTTAAAGCCTATAATAATGACGAGATAATTTTAGTTAATAAAGTTGTTGATATTATTAGAAATATCAAGAATATCCAAATAATACCTTGTAGCTATTCGCTTAAAATATTAGAACATTTAAGTAAAATTTATATGTATAAAAATATATCTTACATTGTTGACAAAATACCCGATATGTGGTATGAATATATTAAAAAATATAAATGTTATAGTATTAATATAAATTATGACTATAATGATATTGAAGATATAAAAACGTGTGCCAACTTAATACCCACATATTGCTTTACTATTAATGATACGGAAAAATATAATGAATTGAGAAAAATAAATGTCAAAGGTATAATAACCGATAAGCCTGAGATATTTTTGCCATAATATATAAATAATATTTATATAATATTTTTAATAATGTATAAAATAATATTGAAAAATAATAATAATGCTATCGCAAACACTATATATTCCAAGATTGATAATATTAAAAATGCTGATAAAATATGGTTAATAAATAATCTTAAAAAATATGTATACAATCATTTAAATTTACCTTTATACGAAACTAAGGATATTGAGAAAATAGTGTATGATTATGGTATTCAAAAAGCATATCAACATTTTATTTTAAATAAAAATATATATAATGATATTATGATAATGATGAATCACGATGAAACAAAGGTTATTTTCGGTATAGCATTTTTAATCATTTATGAACACTTTGAGTTTAGAATAATAGATATATAATACTTACTGCTTCCATTTTTTACCACAAATTAAACAATTCATAAATAAGGTTGATGCTTCGTCGCCCGAACGCGTCTGTAATTCATAATAACTTACTTTTTTACTTTTACATCTCATACATGTAATCATATCAGACATGGCAACAAGTTTAATTTCATAGGCTGCCTTAAATCTTCTTTGATTTTTCTCAATAATATCCTTCCATCTTTCTGGGAAAATATTATGATACTGCATGTATGGAAGCATATGTGGCAAGAATTCCTTTTTAACAATCATTCTATCATATAGGTTTTCATTTTTAACATAACTCGTTTTGCTAATATTTGAATAAATACTCCGCGAAATATTGATATATGTTTCCATAAATAATTGACAATTCCACGATAGCTGAATGCTATAATTATTAGCATAATCTATACTTGAATTAAAAACACCGATTTCTAAATCCCGTGCTTCTAATTCTGGTATTTTTAATTTATTTATTAATAAATTAACAAAATCTTCTCTAATCTTATGTTTATTATTTTCATTTTTTTCATCTAATATATTGATATTATCGGAATATTTCTTAATTTCATCTTCTAAATTGTATAACTTATATTCGCAGGACATCAAGATTAAATGATAGTTATTAAATAATTATTAACTATCATTTTTTTATATATATATAAAAATTGATTTATATATATTAATTAAATTATTATATAATAAATGGTATTAATTAACTTGGAAAATTATTTAGATGACAATGTTAATATAGTTGAGATATTTTTTGTTAAAAATATCCTTGAAAATAAAATGCTTGATATTGCTATTGGTGATAATATTATTAAAAACATTAAATATAAAAAAAATAAAGATGAAAATTATAAAATGTATTATATGAATGACAAAATATACATCTATGAACTATCTAATGATAATCAATATGTTATATCAAAGAATATGAAAAAAAACGGATTAATTAAAAATGACACTAAATGTAGATTATATATATTATCATCAAAAATAGATAAATATCCACAATATACATTTCCATGTACTAATGAATTAGATAATGTATCTGAGATAAAAATTAGTGAATATAAGATATCAAATCGCATATCATTAAATGTAAGGGCAGAGAATGGTATAAATAGTTTATATATAGAATATAAACATTCGCCCAATGTTGAAATAGATAAAATGAATGAAACTATTAATAAAATAATTAAAAATATTGAATTAATTTTAAATAGTGAGGATAAATGACAATTTTATGTTTATCTTGTATATATTTAATATACTGATTGCCGGAAAAATCATAGAACTTTCTTTTATTTTTTATAGTAAAACTATTTAAATCTAAAATGCTAACATTTATATGTGTTATATCATTTATATATATGTATATTTTACCAAAAATTAAATCTTCATAATAGTAAAACCCTCTATGAAAATAATTTAATCTATTTTTCCATTCTATAATATAATTTTTACAATCAGTATTTAATAAATCCCAATTATTTTTCATAAAATTGTCAAATACCTATAAATTAATTATAAATAAAAATTGATAGTCTTTATTCTTAATAGGAACAACATATAATAATGGCGGATATTCAAAATGATAATAATAATAATATTGATTATAATGATTTCATGAACTTTGTTAAAAATATTAATGATTCTTCTATTTCAATTAATTGTGACTATTTTGCTTCAATTAAGAACTTATATGATGGATATAATACATTCCTCGTATCAAGAAAATATGACAGCAAATATATCAAAGATATGCGAGAAAAAGCAATAATTAATAATTATATTTTATATAAATCATTGGATAGCAAAAATATTAAAAATATTTCTGAATATTATAAAAAAAATATTATTGATAACTTTGATAAAAAATTAAATCCACCTCCTTGTATTTTTACAGAGGCTTCGCGAGAAAGGCGAATTGAAGCAGAAAATAATTTAAAAGATGAGGTGAATTGTGACATTAGCACACATTATAAAAATATTAATTCTAAATATGAATATTATAATAATCTTGATAAACAAAATGAAAATATTGAATTAGAATATTTGGAAGCCGATATTTGCGATGATGAATATTTCGAAGAACCTTATTATTATTCAACTGATGAAGAAGAATATTACGAAGATTATATTTCTGATTATGAAAGTGACTATTTATCAGATGACTATTAATAATTTGCCTTCTACTATTGTCTCAATAATAATTAAGAATTACTATAATAAAATTTTTTTACATTAGGATTTATCTTGAAAGAGGATTTATCAATATTAATAATTTTAATAGAGTTTAGATTTTTTGCTCGGGATAACGCGGTATAAGTTTGTCCGTATGCGAAAATATTATCACCGAGATCTAATTCTACTGCGTCAATAGTCATACCTTGTGACTTATGAATAGACAGCGCATAACTCGTGCGTATAGGGATATGCGATATGAAAGATTTTTTATCATTTATATCTATATCTTTAAAATAATGTATTGCGTGAACATTATCATTAACATCTTTAATTATAACGAAATCTTCAAATAATTTTTTAATATATCCGCGTGTTCCATTTACAAGCCCATTAGCAATATCAATGTTACGGGTTATCATAATTTGAGAATTTTCTGTCAATTCTACATTAAACGACATCGCTTTTTTTTCATTACCGGGATTAGAGAAGGCATTATATGTAATAGTTTTATATCCTTTACTTTTTAATTTATTAATTTCAATTAAATTTATTTTTTCTACATCAGCATTAATAGGATAAAGTTTTGTAGGTATAATATTTTCGGCGAATTCAGTATTCTTTAATTTTTCTAAAACAGCGATTATATTGTCGGTACATCTGCCTTTTCTAACTATATTAAGTATTTTCTGAAATAATAAATCATCAGTTTGTCTAATCAACTCCTCAAGTATTACAACTTTAATATTGCTTTTGTTCCATAACGGCGATAAGAAACAATATGAACCTTTTACTGGCGCTAATTGACAGAAATCACCGACAAATATCATTTGAACACCACCAAAAGGTACATCAAGTAATTCTTTATTATTATATGATTTTATTATACTTAGTAAATTACAAATATAATCAAACATTTCATCACACATCATTGATATTTCATCAATTATAAGAACATCTAAATTAGAGAGTTTTTTATAAAGCTTATTATTTTTAACTATCGTTTTAACTATATTACAAACTTTCTCATTACCCAAACCAATCCCGAGATAAGAATTAATAGTTTGCCCACCTATCAATGAAGCCGCAGATCCAGTAGTCGCCGTTAGACCATATGATTTATTTGCTTCTTTAAGTTTATCTATTATATATTTTATAGTAAAGGATTTTCCAGTACCTCCGGAACCAGTCAAAAATATATTATCACCATTCAATACAGATTCTACAGCATTCTTCTGTTTATTATTTAAACAATCCATTTAATAATTAAATAATTAAATAATTATATTATTATAGAAAATATCAATTTTTATTTATAATAATATAATTATATAACAATTATATAATATAATTATTATATAACAATTATATAATATAATTATTATATAATTATATAATATGGTTATGAACTTCAAGAGTAGAATTTATTGTACTAAAGAAAATCATTTGAACTTTAAAGGAAAATCTATTAATGATAATATATTTAAATGCAAACAACTCATTGGATGTTTACAATCCGAAAACACTACATTTATAGAAAGAATCCAAATCGTATCTAAAACGATTAAAGACGGGAAAAAGAAGCGTCCTTATAAAATTAAATCCCTAGAGTTTTTGATATCTAGGAAAATAGAAGAGGCTGAGTTTGTTGAGCTTATTCGTATAATGAAAGAATGTGGTTTTAGTAGTACTAAAAAAAAAATCAGTATTCAGTTTATAGATATAAAAAATAATCCTCGTAAACCATTGTATGACTACGACTTTATAACATTGGAGAGTAATGAACCAAAGACATATTCAAAAGAATATAAATATACATATGATGTAAAGTATAATGTAAAGTATATAGACCTATTCAAAAGTAAATAAATATACATATGATGTATTCTATACGCTAGATAGCCAAAGGATATGCGACAACCTAAGATATTTATAAATTTTCTATATATCTTTTTATATAAGAATTTTTTTTATTATACGAAGATATAAATATATTGTTCTTATTTTGAATATTTCTAACAACATCATTATGATATAATTCGTGAGTTGTGGGCGAATATTTATAAAACCACCTTATTAATGTTGATTTATCAATAATATTATTAAAATCAAGGTTATATTCGCGACACATATATAATATCGCACGTGATATGAAACCTCGCGAATTAATATTTGGTATAAATAATTTTTTTTTATGATTTACATAATTATCATATTCAAGTTTAAACCAGTTTTTATCTGTTAAATCATAAATATCACAATATTTGTAGTTAGACCTATTTACATTTAAAGTGTTAAATGTTTTAATAATATTGTGCATATCTTTGTTTTCACAATCTTTTAATAAAGATTGAGGATATATATGTTCTGCGGTTAAAAAATTATTCTTTGGGATAATTAAATTAATATTATTAGTGTAAAGTATTGGCATTTTATCATCATTAATAATAGTATTTTTGATTAAACACAATTTACTTTTAATTACTATAGAACACGAATAACATTTTATATGATTCATATGAAAGAGTAATATTATTATTACTTTTTTCAAAAATAACATTTAATATAATAGTATATTTTATAAAGTCAATTTTTCTACTATATTTGGATATAATGTTTTAAAGAACATATATATATTCTCATTAACATCAAGATTTTTATCAGGTTTATAGCGTTCTATTAAGTTTTTAGATTCAAAATCGCCATGAATCCAATAATGTATCATAATTGGATTCATGTCATATACTCCGCTTTTAACCATTTTCCAATCTTCTAAATTACAAGGCAAATTATGTAATTTTAAATCATTAATAGGGTAGATTAATTCACGATCTTCTATAATATGTATATCAAAACCATTAGTTTTATATTTATCTATCTGTTGTTTTATATAACTGCCGCCAAATATATCAAATTTTGAAAAAATATTAACTCCATGTTGTAATATAGTATTTGGTATTCCTCGTAATAATTTTTCTACAAAATTATTATTTTTATTCGCAGCAAAGAAAGCGTTACATATATATTTTTCATCATTATATAATGCCCTTGTTTGACATAGTGGTTCATAAGATATATAGAAAGTATCTTTACTCATATCTAATAATTCGGCAAAATCACGCATTACTAAAACATCTAAATCTATGTATATACCACCATAATGATACAAAATAATAATACGCGAAATATCACCGCGCTGTACTCCCGTTCTAGCAAAACTATAAATTTCAAAAAAATCCGGATAGTAGCTATTTATTAAATCTGTTATTTCTTTATCAGACCACAATTTAAATTCATAACCCTTACTTTTAAGTAGTTTAACATTTTCAGCATATATATATTTCATAATTGGAGGTAATTCTTCTGTCTTCCATGTTTGATGTATAATTTTAGGTATCATAATTTAATTATTAATCATAATATATTGTTTATATAAAAATTATAATGATATTAGGGTTTTATCCAGCGTATAATCCATAATAACTATTAAATTAATAATTTTAATATTACATATATCTAGCGATGGAACATATATAGACGATACATTAAAACCCTCTATAATATTTAATGCCCACATAAACTTAAAAAACAGAGTATATGGATACATGTTTATATCATATGGGTATATTCTATAATTTACTATATTATCATAATAATAATAAACAGGTAGAATATGTAAAATAATATCACATATTATATATTCATAATTTAATAAAGATCTATCTGATATTTTATTAAATATAGATAAATATCTGCTAAATGGTTTAGTGTCGTCTATTTTTTCAAATAATATTCGGCTATCATATAACATAAATCCATGAAATAATATATTTATTAGTAATGAATTATGAGCTATAAATTTAGATATATATGGATTTTCTACTCCAGATAAATTAATATAAATATAATTTAAAAATATTAAAAGAATATTCCAATTAGTATATTGATTCAATTTTCTTTTAACTACCAAATTAGATATATAAAGATTTGTCAATTTTTTGCTGATAGGCATTAATAATAAAGATAAAAATATGAATAATTCAAAAATATAATAATTATCATCAGCAATAACTAAATGATTTATCATATTTTTTTAAATAAATAAATATATAATAATCTTATATATTTATTTTAATGGAGATGATGTTATATCCATTCCGCAATATTCAACGCTCTTTTTTTCAAAATCTTGCTTTGTATAAATACCAATGTTAATAGATTCTTCTAAAATCCATCTAAAATTATCCCAAAACTCAGTTGTATGTCCAATGCTTTCGGTTGCTAAATGTGCGAATTCGTGTAAAACTACAAACATCATAGTATTAATATCTACCAATGAATCTTTATTTCGCAGGCACAAAATAATTTGCTCTCCTTTATTTACGGAATAACTTGTATATCCAGGCGTTTGAACACCTTCCTTAATAGCATCTGGTCTAAAATTTCTTTCTAATGAAGATACGCGATTATCACTATTTCCATAAGTTTTTTTTAAGTGTTCCAGTAAAATAATTAACCTTTTTTTAATTTTTGCTATTAAATCGGCAGCCTCCTTAGAATCATCTTTTATTTGAACGGTATAGGCTTCATTATCTACATTGCTAACCACTTTAGTGAGCCCTTTTTCATTATTATAGTGATATACTAAATAAAAACAGATTAATATTAATACTAATATCACTAAACCTTCGGAACCTATTTCCATTCTCTATATATTACAATAAATTAAAAATTGATTTATATTATTTAAAAGAAAAATAATAAGATTATTTATAATGGATTTTCCACGCAAACAACATAATCCGCTTAAGTCTAAAATTACAAATGGCAATAATGGGAGTTACGATAGTGATATTGTAGAGTTTCAAATAACTGATATATTTGTCCCTGAAAATGACAGATATAAAGAAAAAGATAATGATGAATTATATACATTGCTGATATTTGGTACTCGCGAAGACGGGGCAACTTTTTGCGTTAATGTTAAAAATTTCTGCCCTTTCTTTTATATTAAACCTCCTGAGAGTTGGGAATGTTTGAATGATAGCAGTTTTCAAGCAAAAGTGGATGAATTTAAAGATACACTTTTAACACAAAAATATACTGCTACTTATAAAACGAGTCAGTATGAAAAAAAAATAATTCCTAAGAATTTAGAAAATCATTTTAAAAACATTAGCGTGGAAAGTAAAAAGGATTTTTGGGGGTTTACTAATAATAAAATATTTAAATTTTTAAAGATTGAGGTTAAATCAATGAAATTATATAATACTTTGAAATATTATTTTAAAACTCTTGAAACATCGGGTTTTAAAGCATATGAAAGTAATATAGACCCATTCTTAAAATATTTACATATTCAAGATATTAAACCATGTAGCTGGGTAAGAATTAACAAATATGATATTGGTGACGATATTAGTAGATGCGATTATAACATTAAGACAAACCATAAAAATATAGTGCCTATTGATAAAAATGTAATCGCTCCTATTCTTGTGACGTCTTTTGATATTGAATGTACAAGTAGCCATGGTGATTTTCCGGTTGCTAAAAAAACATATAGTAAGGTAGCGCAAGATTTAGCATTAGTAGCAAAAGCTGGTTATGATTGTAGCGAAGAATATATTATAAATTGGATACAAACTATTTTTACAGATGATGTAATTATAGATGAAGAAACTGATTTAAAAATTAACAAAGTATATGCTAAAAATAGTGCTTCAAAAGTAACGAAAGAATATATTGATAATATTCCTAATTTGTTGAAAAATGAAATTTCTAATATTACAAATATACTTGATAAAATTGCCTCGTCTGTTAATGATGATGAAGAAGATGAAGAAGATGATATTAATATGACTGTGGCAGAAATAAATGCGGAAGAGTTGAAAGTTTGTAATATTTTAGATAAATTATTATTACCTCTTGAGGGAGATAAAATAATACAAATTGGCACATCAGTTCATTTATATGGTTCTGATAAAATAATTTATAAAAATATAATATCATTGAATAGCTGTGATGATATTGAGGGATGTGTTGTTGTTTCTTGTAAAACTGAAAAAGAATTGCTAAATAAATGGAAAGATGTTATGAATGATTTAAATAGCGATATAATAACTGGATATAATATATTTGGTTTTGATATGCCCTATATATGGGATAGGGCTAAAGAACTAAATATTATTGAAGATTTTAGCATTGGGCTTGGAAGGTTAATTACGAGAAAATGTGGATTGGTAGAGCAACAATTATCATCATCGGCAATGGGTGATAATATATTAAAATATATAGATTATGATGGCATAGTTTTAATTGATTTGCTAAAAGTTATGCAGAGAGAACAAAAATTAGATAGCTATAAATTGGATAATGTAGCGTCAATATTTTTAGGTGATAAAAAGAATGACTTAAAACCTCAAGAAATTTTTAGCAAATTCAAAGGAGATAGCAAGGATAGATGTGTAATTGCCGAATATTGTATTCAGGATTGTTGTCTTATTAACAGGTTGATACATAAATTGAAAATAATTGAAAATAATATTGGTATGGGAAATGTATGCCTTGTTCCTCTCAATTTCTTATTTAGAAGAGGACAAGGAATTAAAATATTTTCACTTATTGCTAAACAATGTATGGATAGAAATACTTTGATTCCTGTAATTAAATCATATCGTGAAAATGTTATAGACGAAGATGATGGATATGAAGGAGCTGTTGTTTTAGATCCTAAAGAAGGAATATATTTAAACGAACCTATAGTAGTATTTGATTACGGGTCTCTATATCCATCGTCTATGATATCTCGTAATTTATCTCATGATTGTTATTTAATTGACGAAAAATATAGAGTTGCTGATGATAACATTGAATATAAAGATATATATTATGATTTATACGAAGGAAAAGGAGATAAAAAAAAGAAAGTTGGGGAAAAGAAATGTACTTTCGTACAATATAAAGATGGTAAAAAAGGTATAATTGCTGATATATTGGATATGCTTTTAAAAAAAAGAAAGAATACGCGAAAAAAAATAGATTATCAGACAATTATTTACGATGGCATGGAAATAAGTGGTATATGCGAAGATAATGGTGAGTTTTACGATATTTTAGATATTGATACAAATAGCAAAACAACTATTAATAAGAATATGGTAGAAAGCATTAAGCAAACTTATAATAATTTTGAGCAGGATGTATTTGACTCTTTACAATTGGCATATAAAATTACAGCAAATTCATTATATGGTCAGATAGGCGCCAGAACTTCTTCTATATATCTTAAAGAAATTGCGGCTTGTACTACTGCGACGGGAAGAGAAATGATTATGTTGGCTAAAAAGTTTGTGGAAGAAAATTATAACGCGGATGTAATTTATGGAGATACAGATTCAATATTTTGTAAGTTTCCTTTAAAAGATGGAGCTGGTAATATTGTTCAAGGAAAAGATGCGTTACCTTATGCTATTGAAATTGGAAAAAAAGTAGAAAAAGAAATTGCTAAAATAATGCCAAAACCTCAAAAATTAAATTACGAAAAATCTCTATATCCTTTTATATTATTTAGTAAAAAAAGGTATGTGGGAAATTTATACGAGTTTGATGTCAATAAATATAAGCAAAAATCTATGGGTATTGTATTAAAAAGACGCGATAATGCTCAAATAGTTAAAAAAATATATGGCGGGGTTATTGATATTATTCTTCAAAAACAAGATTTACAAGCTTCTATAGAATTCTTACAAGATGAATTAAATGATTTAGTAAATGGCAAAACATCTATTAATGATTTAGTAATTACCAAAAATTTAAGAGCTTCTTATAAAGATCCTTCTAAAATAGCACATAAAGTACTTGCTGATAGAATTGGGGCGAGAGATCCGGGAAATCGCCCAGTAATTAATGAGCGTATCCCATATGTATATATAAAAACAAATAGTACAACGGGATTACAAGGTGACAGAATTGAAAATCCAGAGTTTATTATTGAAAATAAATTAACACCTGATTATTTACATTATATTACTAATCAAATAATGAAACCATTATTACAATTATACGCATTATGTATTGACGAATTGCCAGGATATGATAAAGACGATAGTTATTGGAAAGAAATAGATTCTAATTTACAAGTAAAACCGATATATCAGGATGAAAATAAAAGGAAAAATCGCATTGATAATTTAAAGTTACAAATGGTAAAAGCATTATTATTTGATAAATATATTGAGATTTTATCAGAGCCTAAAAAACCACGTGCTAAAAAAAATAAAGAATCGTCCGCAAAAATACAGCTTACAGAAAATGCGGTAATTGATCTTAAACCCGAAAAGGTAAAGTCAAAAAATATTGATACTAATATCCCCAGTGATGTATTGAAGGTTGATATTAAAATTACAAAAAACCAAAAATCAGGAAAAATTATTGCTACTGCGAAAATTATAGATAATAAAACTAAAATATGGAATTATCAAAATGACGATTGTTTATCCAAAGAGCACGAAACCATTAAAATAATTAAAGAATTAATTAAAATGAAAAAAGAAAAAAAATATTTGATATCTCTTAATAATAAAGCATTTGTAAGGGGATATAATGAATCTTTGTTATATTACAAAGAATACATAAAAAATAATAATGAAAATATACTTGAAGATATATTTAAAACACAAGATACAGGAGCTTTGAAAATAATAAATACGATTCAAATGTATTCGGACATTATATTAAATAATGATATGTTTTCATTTACTTATTAAAGAAATATTTAATGATATATGAAGCCTTCTTTTTACCGACGCCTTCTATTTTACATAATTCTTTATTTTTGTCATCAACTTCATTTAAAGCTAAAATTAATGATGTCATAGTCGGATATATATTTGAAATATTTTTAGATATTGTATTTGATATATAAGGTATCTGTGATAACTGCATTAAGTAACATGTTTTTTCATCAATATTTTCTATTTTCTTTTTTTTTAACTTTAAATGGTCTGTATATATAGTATTATTATCAGTAGTATTATTAAATTTTTCAGGATTTTCGATGATTTTAATTGATAATGATAATATTAAAGTAGCTGTTTCATTAACATTTTTAGTAAATACCAATCTTATATTGTCTCTAAATAATATATTTAAATATGTACTCTGTAAAACCTTACTATTATTATAAGATTTTGATGAAAGAATATCATCACCTTCTATAATATATGTTATCCTTTTATTATCATAATTATCAATCATTCTCGCCTTTTGCTCTCTATATCTCCCGTCATGTATTGATGATATTAAATCTTTTATGGTTTTTCTTTCAAAAATATATTCAATGTCGCGATATTTAATATTTATATCACCAATATCAATATTGTTTTTATTGATTTCTATTTTATCCGTATATATATCTAAATCACGATTGATTATATCATTATATAAATTAGCTTCTCTTGAATCTATAAGGATATTTAGTTTTTCGGACATATATATAAATATATAGATATTTTTATATAAATATTACACCATATTATAATATAAAATATGAGTTTTTGCCCTCAATATTTTATATGCCCTATCACACATAACATTATGAATGAGCCATATATTGACAATGAGGGAAACTCATATGAAGAGGTAGCAATTAAAAAATGGCTTGTTAATAATAATACATCTCCTATTACGCGTAATATTTTAAATGTATGTGATTTAAAATTAAATAGATCATTAAAAGACGCTATTCAGGCTTATAAATTGGGTAACGTAACAAATGATAATGTTGATAATGTAACTACTATTAAAGAATATCCAATATGTTTAAAAGAATATTCTGAAACTAATAAATATAATAAAATAGTATCTTTAATTATTGAGCCACAAGATATTACCGAGGAAGTATTTAATGATATTGTTATTATTATTGATATCTCGGGTTCAATGGATTCTGTCGCATACGTTAATCAAGATGGAAAACAAAATGATGTCGGTTTCACTATTTTGGATATAACTAAACACTCTATTAAAACAATAATTGAAGCAGCTAATTCTAATGATAGAATATCCATAGTAACATTTTCTGATTCTGCCGATGTTGTAAGTTGTCTTATTGAAATGACACCAAGTAATAAAAAATATTTAAAATCTCTCGTAGGAAATTTAAAAGTTAAAGGTTGTACTAATATTTGGGCCGGTTTAAATTTAGGATTAAAGCAATTTGATGTATCAAATAGAAATAAAACTATTTTGTTTATGACAGATGGAGTTCCTAGCTATCATTTATTGCCCCCAAGAGGTATTATAGAATCTTTAAAGAAAAATATTGAAAAATTTGAAATTAAACCTACTATTTATACATTTGGATTCGGATATTCATTGGATACTGAATTGTTAGCCGATATAGCAAACATTGGCAATGGAACATTTTCATTTATCCCAGATTCTGGTTTTGTAGGTACTATTATGATTCATGCTATTGCTAATATTAAATCAATTTGCGCTACAAATGCTATCATAAATATTAATACGGAAAATGGAACAACTATTAAAAAGATATATGGTGGTGATACAAAAATAAATAATGTGAATTATGGAGAGACACGTGAATTAATAGTTGTATTAGAAACTAATAATAATGATTATAATTACAATATAAATTTAGAATATACTTTTAATAATAATAAAAAAATAGTTAAATCCACGGAAATAAATAATTATAACAATATTAATAATATTATTAGATTTGAATACATTGATTTGTTAAATACCATTATTAAAAAAATGCCGGATGTTGATTTTTTAAATAAATATATAGAGGATTTTACTTATAAATATAATTCAAGTAAGGAATATATTACAGATTTAAAAGAACAGGTGATATTAGCCATATCATCAACCAATATATATGATAAATGGGGTAAAAATTATATTTATTCTTTGATGTATGCTCATAAAAATAAATTATGTAATAATTTTAAAGATAAAAGTATAGCAAATTACGGAGGAACATTGTTTAAAACTTTGGTTGAAAAAATAGATGATATATATTCGAATATGGAGCCACCTATTCCCTCAAATGCTAATTCTACTAAAGATATCACCGTCAGAAAAGGAGTACCTAAAAACTTTGATTTTAAGCAAAGTTTTAATAATGCCAGCGGTGGATGTTTTCACGAGGATAGTAAAATATTGGTATATCCTAATATTTATAAAAAGTGTAGTGAAATTATTAAAGATGATATTGTAGTAACAGAAAAAGGATATTCTAAAGTATTATGTGTTATTAAAATAAAATGTAATGATAATAAATGTGATATGGTTAAAATAAACGATGGGTTACAAATAACACCATACCATCCTATTAAAAATAATGTTTGGGTTTTTCCGAATAGTATTAAAAATAGCGAATACGTTGATAGTAATTATATGTATAATTTTATTTTAGAAAAAGATCACATTATAAATATTAGCAACATTTTATGCGCAACATTGGGGCACAATATTAATGATAATAATATTATAAAGCATGATTATTATGGCACTGATGCCGTATTAAATGATTTAAAAAAATGTAAAGGATATAATGAAGGATTAATAACATTCGCCGATAATTGCGTTATCCGCGATAATAATAATAACGTCATCTCATTTGATTTAGAAAAAATATGCTAAAAACTAATATTATTATTATTATTATAAGATTAATATTATGACTAATATCATTATTAATATCCCTATTAATATTCCGATTAATATCTGTATATAATGTAAATTTTTCTTTTTTTTTACTACAACATTTATCTATAATATATTCTTCGCGCCCATTTACTAAATCTCTATATTTTTCGTCTTTATTTAATATACTATCACAATCAATAGCATTACACGCATCTTTACTTCCTCCACTCCCCATTATTTTATTTTTATTATCTATAATTATTATTTATAAAATTAAATACTCTATCTTCAAATAAAGGATCTAAATAGTCAATATCTTTTGTATTAAAGGTGTGCCAAAATTTATGATAAATAGTAATACCTTTTTTTAAATAGCTTACGCATGATGATAAACTTGATTTACTTGATATAAATATGTCACTATTAATCATTCTATCAAAAGATGACAATAAATCCTCATTAATATATTTGACTAAATTTGGTAATACATCAAAATCTTCAATAAAATGATTGTCGCGCGATATTATAATATCATTAGATATTACATTATTTATACCTGGATGATTTGGAGTAATAACAATATCTTTATTAGGTAATTCAGTATATAATTCTATTATGTATTTAATACCAATTTTTTCACATATTTTAGCAATTCTTTTTGCAATATTTATATAATGTTCATTAGGGAGCATTCTTTCCTTGTATGCTTCGAGAAATAAATCACCTCTGCGGACATGAATACCGATAGTAAATATTTTGTTTTTAGGAATGTTTATTTTATATATATCATGACAATGGGAATAAATATTAATAATATTATCAGTAATATTATATGGATATCTGATTTTTAGAAGAATGTTATTATGGATACTATGCTGTTTTAATTTTAGTAATGTTTCTAAATCTATATTTAAAGATAACAATGTTTTTTCAAAAATTACATCACTATTAATTATTTTTATTCTATCATTACAATTAATTATAAATTTTTCATCATTACTATTTAGCTCAAGGGCATTTACACCCTGATATCCAATATCTGAAATTTCTGTATGATAATAGCCAATATCATATTCTTTACATATCGAATATATACCTAATATTCTTTGATATTGAGCGCCAAAGCCGTCATTATGTCCATTATAATATGTTAAATATAACATTACATATAATCAAAAAATGATATATATTTATATATATTTTAAATAAATGGCCTGTTTAATTATTGTAGAAAGTTATACAAAAACTAAAACTATTAAGAAATATATTAATGATAGTAATTATATTATAACATTTAGCAGTGGTCATATTTATAATTTGCCGAAAGATAAATTAGGTTTTAATACAGAAACATGGGATATAGAATATGTTAAAACAAATATCAAAATTATTAATAATATCAGAGAACTTGTTAAAAAATCTAATAAAATATATTTGGCAGCTGATCCAGATTTAGAAGGAGAGGCAATCGCAAATAATGTAAAAGATAGTATTAATGATTTAATTAAAGGAAAAGAATGCTATAGAATAACATTTAATGAAATTACTAAAAATGCTATTTTAAATGCGTTGAGCTGTCCGCGAGATATTGATATTGACGTTGTTAAAGCGCAAGAAACGCGAAGAATAGTTGATAGAATGATTGGATACAAAGTATCACCAATCTTATGGTCTAAATTCAATATGAACCATTTGAGTGCTGGAAGAGTTCAAATAGCGGCGCTTATACTATGTATTAATCAACGTAATTCAATAATATCTAAGGAAATCAAGAAATATTGGAATATAGAAGGTGTTTTCAAAATTAATAAAAAAAAAATTAGCATAACTGCGAAATTATTAAATAGAAATGAATATTTTAAATCATATGATATTCAAGAAGTACGCGATATCATTAACTCTATAAATATTGAAACTATATGGAATACTTCTTTTAATATTAAAGAGAGATTTGAATCGCCGCCACCTCCTTATACTACAACAACTATGCAGCAAGATAGTTATAATAAGTTTAAATATAATGCTAAGAATACTATGAAATTAGCACAAGATTTATATGAAAATGGTTTAATTACATATCTGCGCACAGATTCTACAAGTATATCCGAAGATGCTAAAAAGAGTTTATTAAATTATATAAATAATGTATATTCCAAAGAATATGCTAAATATAGAACATATAAAACTAAAATTACAAATGCTCAAGAAGCCCACGAAGCAATTAGAATAACAAATCCTACTATAGAAAAATGTGATTTTGATGGTTGTAATAGCGGACATATTAAATTATATGATATGATACGAAAAAGAACATTAGCGTCTCTTATGAGTGATGCCAAGTATTCAGATATAATTGTTATATTCAATAACAACGAAGCAAAGGAATATGTATTTAAAGCTACTAAAAGTTTCTTGACATTTGATGGATTTACTATATTATATAATAATGTGATAGAATGTTATAAAGAATATATCGAATTGCTCAAAAATAAATTTTATTTAAAAGAGCTAATAGCTACAGGTAATGTTGACGATATACCTTCATTATATAACGAGGTACAATTAATAAAACAATTAGAAAAACAGGGTATAGGGCGACCATCTACTTATTCAACTATTATAGATAAGTTGTTAGAGAAAAAATATGTAGAAATCGGTAAAAATCCGCAACAGGAATATAATATAGAATCGTTATACAAAAATAACGATGGGGTAATTGTTAAAAACAAAATAATTAATTTAGGCGGAAAGCAAAAAGATTTATTAGTACCTACAGAATTGGGAATAAATATAATTAAATATATTTACGAAGTAATGCCATATCTTTGTGATCTAAAATTTACTTCAAATATGGAATCCGATTTAGACAATATAATGAAATCTAAAATTAAAAAAGAAGATATTCTTAATTCTATATATAGTAAAATTCTTGATTCTCTCAAAGCCGTTAATATAAAAACGCCAGCAATTAAAAATGATAAGAAATCTTATGAAACCGGTATAATAGAAACGCGATACGGAGCATGTTATTATAATAAAGAATTAAATAAATACACTAATATAGAATCATATTTAAAATGGAAAAATATAAATATAAAACAATTACAAGATAATGAAATTAAATTTATATCTTCATTACCCAAAAAAATTACTTATAATAATTCAGAGCATTATTTAAATATTGGAAAATATGGATTATATTTAAAAGATAAGTTTGGGAAAAATATTAAATTAGATAAAAAACTATGGAATAGTTTTATAAATTAATCATAAGGTGATAAACCTTTTCTGCCATTTTTATACCATTTTAATACATATTTATCATTAAAATTAGGGTGTTCTATATTTTCGTGATAATCTATATCTATACAATTTTGTATATTTTTATTACATTTTTTACAATACCAAGTATTAGGAATATTATGTGAATTCATTTATTATACCTATTTATTTTTTTTCTTTCAATAATTTACTAAGGTTCTTATTTAAATTATGTAATTCAAAAGCAATATTAGATAACGAAGTACCTACATTTACCCCATATTCGTCACATAGATAATCTCCTAAAATATTATGTAATGCGGTTTCATCGGTATCTTCATCATCGTCTTCATCATCGTCTTCGTCATCGTCTTCATCGTCTTCATCGTCTTCATCGTCTTCATCGTCGTCTTCATCGTCGTCTTCGTCGCTATCTTCGCTATCTTCTTCCGCATCGTCGGCTTCTTCATCGTCGCTACCACCATCTTTATTGTCGCTATTATCTTTGTCATTATTTTTTTCTTTTTTAACCTTTTGTTTTTTTTCTACGCCTTCTTCAGAATCTTCCCCAGCTTCTTCTTCAGAATTAGATACTTTAATTACAATATCATCTTCGCTTTTTTCATTGCGAACTTTTTTTTTAGATTTTTTACCTTTCATATTTAATTCACCATTGTTCATACTATTTAAGAAATTCATAAAATCCATACCATCCATTTTTTCTTTTCCCATTATTTATGAATAATATATTCATAATAGTTCTTATATCTTTTTTTTAATATTATTTAATAAGAAGATATTAGATTAATATGAAATATATTTTATATATTTTAGGATTTTTATTAGGTATATTTATATTATTGTCAATCATGAGATTTAAATACTTCTATTATAAGGATGGTAAAGATAAGGATAAAGATGATGATGAAGAATATTATAAGTTAAATATTGAAGGTAATTTAGAAGATATTAAAAACAATAATAATACTATTGAAAAATTTAATATAATAGAAAATTATAAAAATGAAGAAGATAACATAAAGGAATATGATGATGAAGATGAGGCAAATTTATTTAATTGTAATGAAAATATAATAGTGAAATTTAAATTATCTCGCTTATTGGATAAAAAATATTTAGTTATATTATTATCATCTTATATAAAAGAAAATTACGATAAAGAAAAAAATGTTTGGAAACAAGATAATGTTAAATCAATACATTTTAATGGTGGAGATATTACTATTGATGGGGTGCCCGAATATATTTTATCAAGATTAAATCCCCTTATAGGAGGCTATAATATTAATAATAGTACTATAAATATTTTTCCAGTATTTAAGGAAATGACATTGGGGGCAAAATGGGTAATAATAGAGAGACCCGCTAAGGATTTTATTGAAATTAAAAGTACAGATGAAACGGCAAAACGTTATGATAATCTAATAAAAGAGTTGGGAAAAGGTGTTGATAAATATATTCCAGATACAATTATTAATACATTTCCTAAAATAGAATATAATAATTATGTTAAGATTGATGATGTTTATTATAAACCATATATAGATGATACGACGATATTAAAAAATGTTTCGATATTATTTAATATAAAATTAAATAATATAAATGATAATAATGGATATTTATTTTATCTATCTAAAAAAGGCGAGAAAGATTTGGCATCAATATCTATTAAAATAGTAGATTCTAATAATATCAAAATTAATAATATAACTGAAGAATGTAAGGATAATATTTATTGTAGTAAATTAATTAGTAATATACAGGAAAGTATAAATATACATAATAACTATTATGAAAATAATTCAGCATCAAATAAAGAGTTTAATAATTTTATAGAGGAACAATGTAATATAATTTTAGATAAAAAAGAACCCACATTAAAGGAAGGTTTAAAGGAAGGTTTTGAAACTGAAGCTAATAAAGAAGTTAAAAAAGATGATGTAACCAATAATCCAGATGGTGCTAAAACTGGAAAGCTAAATGTAAAATTATGCGAATATATTAAAAACAATTTACAAGATGAATATTATTATTATAATAATATTTATAAAAAAAAGAATTATACAATTCAATTAAACATTAATTCAAAAGTTTATAATATATATAATATCGGTCAGGATGTTTTTGATACGGACAACACATTTATAGGACTAATAATAAACGATAATGATGTGATATTTCATTTAAATAATACTATTTATAATTTTAAAAGATTAGACAAAGAAAATATAGTACCCACTTTTCCATTTATTATTAATAAAAATAAAAGCAATAATATGATATTATATAGCTTTGCCATATTTAAGGATATTTATTGTGAGGCTGATATAATTTCATATAAAATGTATAATAACTATTATTTAAATAGTATAAACAATTTAGATGAGACAAAAAATGTAGTTAAAAAATAAAAAAATAAGAAATACTATATATTATTTTTATATAAATATATATCAAATATATCAAATATATCAAATATATCAAAATATATAATCAATGAGCGCAGCAATATATATATTAACGCAAAACAATTTGGAGAGAAAAATATATCTTAAAACAACATTATATTTTCTATTTAAAAATTTTAATTCTAAATATAAATATCCTGTAATTATTCTACACGAAGGAGATTATGACAAAGACTCCAAAAACGAAATATTAACTTCTATAAGAGTTGAATGTGTTAATTTAGTATCCTTTTGTGAATTAGATAAAGAGGATTTTCAAATCCCAAAACATATAGACATTGATAAAATGAATAAATTAATAGATAATAATCCAGTTCCTTATTGGAGAAATGTTAAATATAGAATAATGTGTAATTTCTGGATTAATCACTTTTTTAAATATTGTAATAAATACGAATATATTATGAGATTAGATGATGATAGCATAATTGAAGAACCAATTAATACTGATTTATTTAAATTAATGAAAGAAAAAGATTTTAATTATATTTCAAACATTTTACACGTAGATTGCGCAATATGTAATTATGAAATGAAGGAATTCTTTTCTAATATAATTCCAGATAAAAAAGAGCTAATAAGTAAAAATTTTGCGAATATTACTATTAATATCAATGATGGTAAATTTGAAAATATTAAAAAATTTCACGAATTGCTAAAAGGCGAAATATATACCAAAGATAGCATCGAGGTTTCTATGCCTATTATGTATTATAACAATTTTTTTATTACAAAAAAATCTATATGGAACGATAGCAATATTAAAAATATAATTAATGAAATAAATAAAAAAGGCTACGTTTTTTATTGTAGATGGGGAGATGCACCCATACACACCATGCTTATGAAATTATATGATAATACTAAAATTGGAAAATGTGATTTTAAATATAGTAAAAGATTACAGCGCGAATCCTTCAAAGATAACAATGGGGAATATCATAGATATATGCCAGAACTATATGCTAATAATAGTTGTATAAGCAAACATATAAAAAAATAATTAATCTTCTTGTCTAAACTTTCTTACATTAAAGTAATAATATTTTTCTAATTTATTATTTATTACCACTATCATCATTGTCGCTATTGCTACTATCGTTGCCATCGCGGCTATCGCGGCTATCACTACTATCACTATTATAATAAATATCATTATAGCTCTTTTTTTTAATATTTGCCATTTTAAGTTCATTAATAATAGCATTTTCTTCTTTATCGCTATCAGAAGATTCGTTATCAGAATTATTAAAATTTATATGTGTAAAATCTTTTACAATACCATCATTGAGATAAGAATTATTATGATACTCGTTTTTTAATATATTGGAAAAATGTTCGCTTTCTAATATTGCCGAATGTTGATCTGGAGTTATTTTATGAACTATATCTACTTTATTGTTTTGATAATCTCTTTTAGAAATTACCACTATGTCTCCTTTTTCAATTAATACGCGCTTATTAAACTTTCTCATAGTACCTCTTATAACACCTACAACTTCCTGACCATTATTACATAGCAAACTAACCCTACAATTTCCTAACAATTTTTTAACCAGACCATATTCTTCGCAGTCAAAATTAATCTCGTAATTACTATTTTTATTTACATTAAAATTCTTCTTTTTTTTTCTAATAGAAGTTTGATACATATTTTTATAGTTATATATTGCTTTCTTCTTTATATTATTATATTATTATATACTTATTATGATATATAAAGAATATTATATATATTTAATATAAATGAATGAGGAATTTGACAAAAATTTTTTAAACGATTCATGGGTTTTGTATTTTCATGATCCATATGAAATAGAATGGGATACTAAAAGTTACAAAATGATTGGAAACATTTCTACGGTAGATGATTTTGTTAATTATTATAAGGCTTTCAATAATTTATTTAAAAAAGGTATGTTTTTTATTATGCGCACAGATATAATGCCGCAATACGAAGATGAATTAAATATAAAAGGGGGATGCTTTTCATTTAAAATATACCCAGAGGATTTAGAAATGAAGTTTTTTAGTTTATGTGCCAATATTTTAGGAGAGACAATAGGAACTACTGAAGAACATATTAATAATATTAATGGTATATCTATTAGCCCTAAGAAATTTTATTATATAGCAAGGATATGGATAAAGGATAATAAATATGCTAAAAAAGAAAACTATAACTTTGATATTCCCAAATATTCTTCATTAATTTATAAAAGTCATCTCTAAAGAAAAAAAGAGTACATAATTAATATTTTTAAAAGATTTCATAACTTTTTATATTTTAAGAAGTTTTAAAAGATTATGTACTCCTTTTTTTCTTTAGATATAAAACTAATAATAAATAAGGCATAAAGCATTAATGTATACTAAAATAATAGCTAAAAGTAATAGAGTTATATTATGTAAAATTAAGTGTAAAGAAGGTAAGCCAATAAATATATTAGATTATAATTGGATATACGATTACATTTTTAAATATGAATTATGTAAATGTGAAAAAATTAATAATTGTATGTGAAAAAAATACTTCAAGATATAAAAACAACTATACTATTTATTTTTATAAGATATTTATGTTAAATAATTTAAGCAAGCTTCTAAGATTATTAAAGACATTCATAATTTATGTAAGTATGCCTTTTAGGATATTATTGATAATATTCATATTTATATTTGGAATATATGTGTTAAAATTCTTAAAGCAAGAGAGTGACATTACAGCATGTCTTTTAATGATGGGAAAACTAATAATATATACATTATCTATGAAAATTATTATATCAAAAGAAGATTACGATAAATATATGGAATATCTATATGGAGATGAAAAATTTATATGCTTATTTACTCACCAGACCTTAATAGATTCTGTTTTAATGCTGGCAACATTTCCACGATCAGCACCTATTATGAATAAACAATCCGAATTTAAATATATAAATTTTGACGACGAAACTATTAATAAATTAGGTGGTATATTTATTACTATTAATACCAAAAGCAATACTATAGAAAAAATAAAACAAAAGGTTGAAAATCGTAAATCAGGAACGCCGCCACTATTTATAGGACCGAGCGGTGGGTTTTCATCACTTATACCTGGCAATATTTCAAAATTCAAAGGTAATGGAGCATTTATAAACAAAACAAAAATATTACCTATACTAATAAAATTCGAAGACGAGACACTTAATTATAATGGTGATTATGGGGAATCAATGATACATTCATATTTAAAATTATTTTTAGTAGAAAATTATAAAATTAAAATTGCTTTAGGTGATATGATAGAACCAGATGAAAGCGAAACTTATTTAGAATACAAGGAAAGAGTATACCATCTAATAAATCAACAATATAAGAATTTAAAAATATAATAAAGCAATACAAAGCAATATAAAGCAAATAATCGATGAAAGATATTAATTTAATAGTTGCGTGTACTACTAATTATGGTATCGGGTATAATAATAAATTGCCATGGAATATTCCCGACGAATTAAAAAAATTTAAGGATATTACTACACGCGTAGATAATGAAAATAAGAAAAATTGTATTATTATGGGTAAAAACACTTGGTATTCTTTGCCAAAAGCACCATTGGTTAATAGAATTAATATTATAGTGTCAGCAAATGAATATGAAAAAATGAAAGGCGAAGTAGAAAAAATACAGGATACCATAGTTGTAAATAATTTAATAGACGCATTTAATTATGTTAATTCAAATGATAATATAGAAGCTTGTTTTATAATTGGTGGATCCAAAGTATATGAAGAAACCATCAAAAAACATATTGAGCGTATTAAATATGTTTATATGTCTATGATAATTGATGAAAATTACGTTTGTGATAAATTTATAGACGCGAGCGATATATATTCTAAGTTTACGCTCGCCAAGGAAGATATTGTTAGACACGATAGGTATGTATCTATGAAGTTTATTAATAAGAAATATCCATATATTATAGACGAACCACCTGATTAAATTAGCAATTGACACAATAAATTTTCAATATATATGGGTTCTCTACATTTATTAGTTTGCGCGAGCATATATTCAACTTCTACGCCAATTTTAACTATTTCTATTTTTAAAAGATTTTTAGTACTATTAATATTTTTTTTTGCTATTTTTGGATATTTATAATAAAGATATATATCACTATTTGTAAGATTAATAAAATCATTTATAATATCTATTATTCTTATGTTGTATTGACATAGCTTATATGAAAGGTTTCTAATATCATTAATATTATTTTTATTAAATGTTTTTAGAAAATCTACTATTGGTGGATAATTATATATTATAAAGTCTTTTGTTATTATTTCCTTAGTAGATGGTTTCTCTTCATATTCTGTTATAAATAATGATTTTATGATATCGCGTGATTTTAATGTATAGAATATATCATTTATAGACATGTCTAAATAATTTTTATATATATCATCTATTTCTTCCAATGTAAATAGTGGTATTCTTTGTATATTATATCTACTTTTAATAGGCGCTTCAATTTTTGATATATTATGAGTACAAGATATAAATATGATATTATTAGAGAATTTCTCCAATAATATTCTAAACTCATAAAAATATTTTGCCAGCAAATCAATATGTTTTAATATAACTATATGTTTTTTTAGCCCTATATTTTTAGTATTTACTATGTTTAATAAAAATATAGTTAATTTATCTAAATTTTTAATATTTTCAGGGTTCATTAAATCTATCTCAATAAAATATTGATTTTCGCAATAATTTATTGATTTTTCCCATATATGATAAGCTCTATAAAATATATTATTATTTGTTTTTTTTAATAAAATAACCTCAATAAACAAATCTATAGGAAATCCATTACTACAATACAATAATATATTATTAGGTGATGTAAGTATATTATTTATTATATTATTATATTTATTATTGTTTGCTATTATTTCTGGAAATTTTTCTTGAAATTTATTCCATACACTATTATCGCCCATTTTATTATAAAATACCCATTAAATAGTTTAAAATGTAATAATCTTATATAATTGAACTCATAATATAAAGATTTAATAATTTAGATATTTAATGATGTATATTAAAATATTTGATTTGGATAAGAAAAATATCTCAAGCTATACGCGAGAAAATATTAAAGAAAAATATAAAAAAATCGCATTAGAATGTCATCCTGATAAACTTTTCAATATTCAAGATGAAAATATTAAAAACGAAAAGACAGAGAAATTTAAAAAAGCCACATTGGCATATAAAATGGCAATGGAACAATTTGATAATTATGGCACTTTATCAACAACAAATTACGAATATAATTATGATAATATGGCAACCGATTATGAGAATTACAAAAATATGGACTTGAATTTTTGGAATGACATTTATAATGAGTTTTTCTCAAATAAAGAAGAAATAGAGAAAACTTTTGTTGATGTTGCTAAAATGTTCTTAAAAAAAGGCATTCATAGCAAAAAATACTATAATCCATCTACGACATCTGTAAAGCATAATATTACATTACCTCTTTCTTATAATGATTTGTATAATACTAAAAAAAAGAAAATACAAATTATACTTAAAAATATTAAGGAACCTTTTAATATAAGTATATTATGTAGCAAAGAATATCCATTATTGACAAGACAATATATTGATGATAATGGTATAGAACATGATATTGAATTGAAAATGGTTTTAAAAAATAATGATAATTCTACTTATACACATCAAGTGAGAAAATCAGGAGCAATAGATTTATTTACAAATATTAATATTAATCTATGTGATTATATAAAGGGTTCTGATAAGAAAATTGAATATATTGATGGCAATTATATAGATATTAAGATAAATAGTTTTGATTTAAATAATATATTATTAGTCAATAAAGGTCTCATTGGCGGTGATTTAATTATATCTTTGAATTTAAATAATATGGATTCTTCTGATTTAGATAAATTAACTATTGATGAAAAAATAAATTTTATTAAATATGTTGAAAAAATATATGAAAAATGATATAAGATTATAATAACATATATAATATGTAAGCGAAAATAATATCCTTTTAGGAGGCTATTAGTATCCTGTATAGGGTACACACAGCAATTCTCAAAAAATCATTTAAACCAATAATATCCTTTTAGGAGGCTATTAGTACCCTGTATAGGGTACACACAGCAATTCTTAACAAAAATCATTTAAACCAATAATATCCTTTTAGGAGGCTATTAGTACCCTGTATAGGATACACACAGCAATTCTTAACAAAAATCATTAAAACCAATTTAATTTATTTTTTTATATAAATAATATTATATATATATATACATTATAATGACGAAAGATGATTCTTTATTTCCTTTAATAAAATTATGGAATAATTTAAAAAAAAAGTTTGTAAAAAATAAAAAGAAAATAACATCAGATAATATAAATGATATATTAATTACAAAATCAGCGAATAATATATATGACATTAAAAATGTTAATAATATTTTTAAGAAAAATAATTCATTTAGTATTAAAACTACTTAAATATCATCCCAGCTTATTTAAAATTATATCTTTCGCGATATTTTAAATACTGAATTCTATTTTCCTTATTATTAATAATAAATTTATAATCACAATTTGTAGTAGGATAATATGTATTTTTATAAATATTATTATCTTGCTTTAATTCGTTTTTAATATTATTATCATCTTTATTATTATTTAAATAATATGTAATATTTGGACAGCTTACGCATCTTGAAAGTTTCATTCTTGTATTTTTATCGGCTATTTCAAAAGCAAGAGCAACAGAAAGCATTTCCATAAATAGGGTAAGGTAATTTTTGATAGTCATTATTATAATGATTATATATAAGATGTATATATCAATTTTTATTATTTTTCCTTAAATATTTTTAGTTTTTAATATAATATCTTGTAATACTTTGTATTCTTCTAAATTCATAATCCCCATTTTCGTATTACAAGTTTTACATATAGGCATTAGGTTTTCAAAAGTCTCATTGCCACCCAGCGAATGTGCTATAATATGGCCGCATTCCATTTCTTTAAAATGTAATTCGTTATTACATGTATAACAATAACCTTTATCGCAAATATTCAAATTAAACTTTTTCCACACTTTTTCTCTAAGTTCCCCTTTAATATTTGCCCGCTTTTTCTTATTTATGATATTGTTTAAATGCGATGTTCCTACTTCATTAATATTTAAATCATTAAGCAATAAATATAAGGAAAAATCTAACCATTCAAAATTATTAAATATACCTAAATAACATGGATTACAATTCTCTTTTTGCGATTTTTTTAAACATCTTGAATATTTATTATCTTGAATTATCTGCTCGCTTGATTTTAGCTCAAGAAAATCATTAACACTTATTATAACATCATATAAATTTTTAATAGTTTTCTTAGAAGTTTCTAATTTTTCTTTGATATTTCGCGATCTAATATTCATAATAAGTTTTTTCATGGAAATGTTAGGACATCTTGCCTCATCTTTATCATCGCATATATATGCTTTCGTAAAATTATTTAAAAGCATTTGACATAAATCTCTTTCGTAATTAATAATATTTCCTACAGGCTCAATGGGTGAATGTTTATTTATTTTAGTAAAATAATCTTCAACATCATTATAGTTATCCACGTTATAAATTACAATAGGCACAATAACATTATTAATATTATATCCTTCTTTTTCTAAGCGTGAAAAAACCTCTATTCTATGCTGTCCGTCCAATAAATAACCCGTGTTTTCAGATTTAATCATCGCAATAGTAAAACTCTGTAAAATTGAAAACACTTTATATTTTTCATATTCTATCTTCTGGTCCTTTACCATTTCTTCAATATGTTTATTGTCTATTAATCTCTGTAACTCCGGTGTTTTATATTTATTAATAATATTTACAATTTTTTCAAATTTTACTTCTGTGCGTTTTGCTAACATAATTATTTTTATATTCGTTTATTTATGTTAGTATATTCTTATATATTCTTAGTATAATTATTAAATGTAACATTATTATAGAATATGGATAAACTTTCAAAGGAAGCACAATGTATTAGAAATACAGCAACGTGGGCACATGTCAAACCTACTCATAAATTTGATTCGTCTAAATTTAATAAAAATGAGGTTTTAAACGATTTACCAATTATGTCTCCTAAAATTCACGCAATGTTAAATAAAATAAAGGAATTAGACGCCGAAGATATGAATAAAGACGGCAAATATTATAAACATATAATATATAGTGATGTAGCGGGGACAAATGGAGCTAAAATGGTAGCTTCTTCTATGATAGCAAACGATTATGTATTAACTTATAATAATGGAAAATTTTTAAATAATTTGCCAAAAACAAATAACACATTTGGTTTATTAACAACTACAGTAATTAATAAAAAACCTATGTCCGTTAATCTTAAAAAAACTATAATTAATACTATGAATGAACGACCTAAAAATATAAATGGTGAAAAAATGCGTTTTCTAATATTGGATTCTGGGTTTAAAGAAGGGATAGATGTATATGATGTTAAATACATGCATATATTAGAACCATTAATAACAAAAGCAGAAACAACGCAAGTAATTGGTAGAGGAACGAGATTTTGCGGACAAGCTGGATTACCTTTCATACCAAATAAAGGATGGGTATTAAATGTTTATAGATATAATATTAATTATAATGATAACATGAACGTTCATGAATTATTTATTAAACATAGCAATCAGAATATTAGTGCCCTTAATTTTACAGCAGATATAGAAGATATTATGGCTGCTTCTTCTGTTGATATGCCTCTAACCGAAAATATCCATACCGCTATATTTAAAAATAATAGGTTTTATAATTTTATAAATAACTTAATTGATAATAATAATAAAAAAGGTAAATATACAAAAAAAAAGGATTTAATTAAAGTATATAGCAAAATAAGAGGAAAATTATTTACAAATGAAAAAAAAATAGATTGTAAGAAAAAATGTAAAGATGTTTTTGAAGAATACGAAGATGCTGCGGCAATATTATTGACAGCTGTAATTTTTGATGTTAATAATATAGAACATGAATATTTAGTTAAAAAAGGTAAAAAAATTATGCTTAAAAAGTATAATGACATATATTTAACATCCGGAAAATTAGAAAAAACTTTAAGAGAAAAACATGCTAAAACAATTTTATGTAATTATCTTGATAAGCGAAAAAGTTTTTGTGACGCCGTTAATAAAATATGGTTAAGACCTATATATATGTTTAAAATATACGGAAAACAAATTTTAGAGCATTTAGAAAATTATAAAAATTCTAAAAAAATTACAGAACTTAACTATTCTTACGTTCTTAATTTTATTCAAAAATATAGTGGCAAAGTAACACCAAATATAATATATCCTGAACCACCTATTATAAAATTAAAATATTTAGATTTATATGATTATATTATTAAACATTATGGCGCATTCAAATGGAATAATTTAGAAATAAAAAATAAATGTATTGATGAAGACGAAGATGAAGAAGCAAAAAATATACAAAAAAAACCTGATAAAAATGGTGACATTATAACATTTTCTAATACTCAATTATTCGTTCAAAATTATCTAACACCAAGCTCTCCCTTTAAAGGACTTCTATTATATCATAGTGTGGGCTCTGGAAAAACATGCTCCGCTATCGCAACCGCAACTAAAAGTTTTGACAAAGAAAATTATACTATTCTATGGGTTACAAGGCATACATTAAAAGAAGATATATGGAAAAATATGTTTGAAAAAATATGTAATATTAAAATACGCGAAATGGTAGCAAATGGCGCTAAAATACCACGTAAAAAAGCAGACCAAATGGCTTTATTGGGTAAAAATTGGTTACCACCTATTTCTTATAAACAATTTACTAATTTAATAAAAGGAAAAAATAAATATTATGATGAAATGGTTAAACGTAATGGTAAGGAAGACCCTTTCAAAAATACATTGGTTATTATTGATGAAATACATAAAATTTACAGCAATACATTAGCCAAACTTGAAAAACCTGACCCTAAAATTTTAAGCGATATGATACAAAAATCTTATACTATTTCTCAAAAAAATTCGGTTAGATTATTACTAATGACGGCTACACCCATAACTGAAGATCCTTTAAGTGCCATTAAGATATTAAATTTATTATTAGAAGGGGATGATAGATTTACTGAAGATTTTGAAGAGTTTAAATCTTCTTATTGTAATGAAAATGGTTTGATATCTGACGTTGGTACATTATATATTATAAACAAAATTACTGGATTAATTAGCTTTATTGATAGAGGGGCTGATATCAGTCAATTCGCATATCCCGTAATAAATGATGTAATTTTAAATATTAAAAGCGATGATAGTAGTCTAAATAAAAAGAAGGATGAAGCAAATGAACGAATGATAATATTAGATAATGCCATAGAAGATTTAACGCAAAAAATTGCCAATAAAAAAGAATATACTAAGGAAGATTTATTGCTTTTTAAAGAAGAATTAAATCAATTAAAAAAAGAGAAAAAACTACTTGAAAAAGAATTAAAAAATATTATTATTTTAGAAAAAGAACCTAAAAATGTTATAGATCATATTAATAATTGTTTTACTAAAAACTCAAATATTAAAAAGGTTAAAACCGATTTATTATAAAATATTCCGTTTTAGTGCGTAATTATTTATAGAACAATTTTAAAAAATCTTAATAGATATGCTATTATTATATTCTATTGTAGTTACATTAGTTTTGTTTGGAATATATCATTATTTAGACAGAAAAAACAGCGATGACGCAGATGTCAAGGAATATAACATATATAATGAATTATTAACTTTCAAAAATATTATAGTTGTTATTATAATATTTATATTTATATTTTCATTATTATATATTGCTTTTGACGACGGGTCAGCATTATCATCAACATTAAGCATTTTTGATAACGAATATACAAACTTAAATATATTAAATAAAAGTAATATTTTAGATAAAGATTTATTGAAAAAATGTAATGATCCCATGAAGGCTGGTTTTGAACCATATAATAGCAATAGCTCTGCTTCTTCTTCGGCCTCTTCTTCAGTGGCTTCTTCTGATTCTTCAGATATTTCTTCTTCAGAAGACTAATTAATAATAATTTCTGAAAAAGAGTACATAATCTTTATTTTTCTACAATTTTCTATTTTTTTATAATTTTATAATATTTTAAAGATTATGTACTCTTTTATTTAATTAACTAAAAAATTGATTTATTACATAGAGTTATACATAAATCAATTATGAGAAAATATGAAAATACACATGCTTGCGCTGGTAATTTTTGTACCGGTTCAGGTGGTATAGCACCATTTATACCTAATTATAAAATTAATAATAAAAAAGAAAGTAAGCAATGTTTTGATAGAAAAAAACATAATGCTATTAAAGATGTATCGCATATAATTAATAATATCAATAAATATAATTAAGACTATGAGTGAATTCATTAGTTCTATTATGAATAAAAAATGATTATATCATAATATATTATACTTATCATAAACTATGAACACATACGAAATGTTTCCTCTCGGCATTCTCTCCCGCAATCAAATCGCTAAAGGAGAAGCCGTATTAGAAAAGATTGCTAACTCTATCAGTGAAAATGTAGAAGACATAAAAATTTACGAAAAACTTTCAAGCGAGTTTTATTGTATGATTCCGCACATTAAGTTAAAGGTCATCAATACACGCGAGCTTGTAAGCGAAAAAAAAGAGCTCCTCGAGAATATGAAAACATACACGAGATATTAGAAATTATTTAGAATTATATATGTGTTTTATATTTTTATATTTTTTAAATTATATACGGAGTTAATAATAAATAATCTCAACGGATGATGGGATTCCTAAAATTAAGTCAAGCCATTTTTATATTTGTTCATTAGTTTCTTATATTGACTTAAAGTTATTTTATCAATATTTATTTTATCAAATTCTTTGTATATTTTACATGATTTTATATAATTTTTTTCACATAAATCTTTTGACAGATTTTTAAGCAAACCTAAATAATGTGCGTGGTAGTTTAAGCAATTCGCTAGGCTACATTTAAGCTGTTCGTCTGTAATAGAACTAGTATCTTTTATAAGTTTTTTATTAATTTTTTCAGCTTCTTTTTTATAATATTTTCCTTCAGCTGTTTTGTGGTATTTTCTCAAAATTTTTTTTGACCTATTATTATATTTAATTAATGCTTGATTTTTATTGTTAGTTGTATTTTCGTCATTTTTAATATTATTTTTGACATTTTCCATATATTTCATAACACATGGATTATTATTATATTCAGCTAATAATTTATTAATTTCTTTTTCACGTTCCTTATAAGCTTTAGTTTTTTTCTCTTTATCATATAATTTTTTATGCTCTAATGACACGGCTCTAATATATTCATAAGTTTTTTTTTGTAAATTATCATATTCTTCTTTACATTTATCTCCGATACATTTTGCGATATTAAATGAATAATTTATCATATCAATATAATCTTTATTATTCTGTAAATTTCTAAAATCATAATTTTTTCTAATCATTTAACCTTTCTATATATTATTAGGAAAAATAACTTAAAAATAACTTAAATATTGTAATATATGTATTATAATTATTTAGACGTGCTTCCAAATGACATATTTGATACAATTTTAAATATAAATATAACAAATATTGAAAAACAAATTAATATATTAGAAGAAAAAATAAGTAATCTTGAATTAAAATTAAAGCCACTAAGTATAAAAAAATATAATAAATATACAGAAATTACATATGATAACATTTTTTATAATATGAAAGAATATTTATTTAGTAATATTAAAGGTGATATTATATTATTCAATGTATATAATAATTTATTTGGAGACTATTATGGATACACATATATAAGCGAGGTATTACATAATCCTACATTTTTAGATATACTAATTGAAGCTAATAAATCATTAATAAAAACAAAAGATTATTATCATAAATATCTTGACGGCTTATATAATATGAACTCTAATATTTTATATAATTATACAGGTATAGTCGCAGATAGTAATATAAAATATTACGAAATTATGATGGGTAGTTAATTTATATATTTATCAATATTAGAATACTATGTCTGGAAAAAGTGCTCCACCAAACAAAAAAGGATGTGAGGGTAAAATATGTAAAGAAGGTAAGATATGTAATCCAAAAACAGGTAGATGTGGTAAAAAAATATATGTTGAAAAAGAATTGCTAAAAAAAACATCGCAACAACCTGTACATAGAGAAGCAATCATACAAACAAATAAAACAATAAATGATTTTATTATAAAATTGAAAGACTATAAAACCGCAAAAGAAGCGATTGAAAATATATTTAATACTGATAAAGAAGATGTCAAAGATGCCAAAATTATAATAGAAAAAATAGAAGAAAAATATAAAGATAAAGAAAATACAAAATCAAAACAAGGATTTATATATGAATTATTATGGGACATATGTATTAAATTTAATATAACTAATTTTACAAATAAACATACAGAGCATGGTATAGGTAATTTTAACATTTTTTCTAAATTTGAAAAAATAGAAAAACATTTTGACGAATATTTAAAGCAAGGATATATAAGTGGTAATTCAGGAGGATATTCAGATATAACATTTAGAACAAAACAAGAAGAAAAAGACAAGGAATATGATTTAAATTTGGTTTCTGTTAAATATAGAAAGGGTGATGATATAAAACATTACGATATACAAAATTTATGTCCTTTAATAAAAGATAGAGAAAATGATAATTATAAATCTATAAATACATTGCTTTTCGTAAAAGATAAAGAACATTTTAAAGAATTATGTAAATCAGCTAATAAATCTAGTAATATTTTGATTAAATATATATCTCCGCGCGGTAATTATGAAAACGTATATGATATACAAGATTTAGAAAAGTATTATAGTAAATTGTGGAAAATATTGGATGATTTTAATTTTTTAAAAGATATTGATGATTTTAAAGAAAATTATTTACAAATATATAAAAAAAAATTTATTCCAAGATTTCATCAAGAACTATTTATTGAAAAGATAACAAGTTTAATAAAAAAAGATCAAAAAAAAATATTAGTTGGCGCTATACCACGTTCGGGTAAAACTTATATTATGGCAGGAACAATTTTAAAGGATGTGGAGGATGCTAAGGGTGCTGATAAAAAAAGTAAAACTAAATTTAATAATTATCTAATAATAACACCAGCACCCAATGAAACATTAAAACAATATTACGAAGCATTTGACGATTATTATGATTTTAAAAATAATAATATTGTCCCAATTAATGTTAAAGATGTTAAAATAGGTAAAGAATTTGATGAAAAAATAGAATTTAAAGGAGAAGTTGGAAAACATAATGTTTTTTTAATTTCAAAACAAAGACTTGGATTTAAAGATAGGCAAGATAATGATAAAGAAGATATTGAAATATATAATGACAAATATATAGAAAATATAAAGGCTAATATTCTAAAATATTTTGGAAATAATAAATTTAAATTTATATTTTTTGATGAAGCACATTTTGGTATGTCTACACGAATAGCACAAGATATATTTAGTGAACTTGATAAAAAAAACGAATCCTATAAAATATATGTAACGGCCACTTACAATAAACCTAAACAGATATATAATGTAGATGATAAAAATATTATTAAATGGGATTTGGAAGATATTAGACTAATTAAAAATATTAAAGATGAAAATACATTTTATAAAGCGTATGGAAATCTTGAAAAAAAATTTGGAAGAGAAATATTTATTAAAGTATTAAAAAACAATGGGTTTAATATTAAAAGTAATGTTAAAAATATTAAAAATATAATACAACAATATAAACATTTTCCAGAACCTATTTTATTAACATCAGTATGGGACAAGGATTTTGTAGATAGCGAAATTAAAAAAATAGGAGACAACGAAACATTTGGTTTTGATATGCATAAATTATTTATGCCTCAATCAAGTAATAACTTTAAAAACGAAGAACAATTAATACAATTTTTAGAATATTATTTTGGTTACTATATTACAGACAAAGATAGTGAAAGGAAAAAAAACAATTTTTATGAAAATAAAAACGAGTATAAAAAAAGAGGTATATTACCTAATATAAAAAATATATGTTTAAATAATTGTAGAACACTACAACCGGAACATAAAACAACTCAATTGTGGTTTTTACCACCATACGAAATAAGTAAAATAACAAATTCTTTAATAAAATTACTACATGATAAATTTACATACATTTTTAATAATTATATTTTTTATGTTGCTGTTGAAGGCAAAAATACAGATACTGAAAATGTTAAATACTTACAAAAACCAGAAAAAATAAAAGAAGAAATAGAAAAATTAGAAAAAGAATTATATACAAATGCTAAATATAGTAAATATGAGGGGTTAATAATATTAGCTGGAAATAGATTACAATTAGGTATATCATTAAAAAATGTAGATATTGTTGCTTTATTTACAAATATTACTGCTTCTGATGCGATATATCAAATGATATTTAGAAGTATGACAGAAATTGATGATGATATAGAATGTGATGGTAAAAGTTATTGTGGTAGAAAAAAATATGGATTTATGGTTGATTTAAATCCACAGAGAACCTTATTTACTATCGATTATTTAACTGATATGTATTTAGATGATGATAGATATAAAGATAGAGAGAAAAAATATGAATTAATAGCTGATTTAATCAATATAGATAAACATAAATTCATAGATAGATATAATAGAGAAAACAAAAAAGGTTATGAAGATTATGTAAAAGAGTTTTTAAACAAATTATACAAAGCATGGGATGCCAAAACTGAAAATATACAACAATTGTTATTACATAAAAATCTTTTTGATAGGGATATATTTAAACTTGATTATAATATCAAAGAACTATTTACAGAAATAGAAAAAGAAAAAAAACAACATAAACAAAGAATAGATAAACCAGATAATGAAGTTCAAAAAGGTAAAATAAAAAAAACTATACATGATATTATTAAACTAGAAAAAGGTAAGAAAAATCCAAAGTCAAATGAATTATGGGCATATTTATTTGCTGAAATTATTTCAACATTATCTTTAATTACATCATATACAGATAAGGACGGAAATGCTTGTATATTTAATATAGAAAACAAAGATAACTTTTTATATGAATTAAAGCAAATTATAGAAAATGTTATTGATAAAGACGATGATTTAAAAAATATATTATTATATACTTTGAAAAAAAGAATAATTGTTAAGGATAGTATAGAAGATAATCAGTTATACAATATGATTAATAATGCTATTGATAATATGGAAGAAAAACAAAGTGGGGGCAATCTATTAGAATTAAACAAGCAAATACAATTGCGAAAATCTAAAATATATTCTATTAAAGAACCAGATAAATTATTGGAATTTATTAATGATAATTTAAAACCTAAACAAGTTGAAAAAAAAGAGCGCGGTGAAGTATTTACACCAATGACATTAGTAAATGAAATGTTAGATACATTGCCAAAAGAAGTATGGAAAAACCCCGATTTGAAATGGTTAGATCCAGCAGCAGGTATGGGTAATTTTCCAGTTGCTGTATATATGAGATTAATGGAAGGATTGAAATATATTAGAGGGTACGAAGATGAAGAGAAAAGGAGAAAACATATATTAGAAAATATGCTTTATATGGTGGAATTAGATAAAACAAATGTATTTATGATGAAAAAGATATTTTGCGGTAATAAATATAAACTTAATATATTTGAAGGTAGTTTTATTGATTTTAAGCATTTTAAGAAAATTAATATTGAATTAAAATTCGATATTATTTTAGGTAATCCTCCATTTCAATATAAAGAAGAAAATAAGCAAGCACAACCGATATGGCATTTATTTGTTAAAAGATCATATGAAGAATTATTAAAAAATAAGGGTTATTTACTATTTGTTCATCCTTCTGGATGGAGAGATATAGATGGAATTACAAGATTTATTTATAATTATATTAAAGAAAATAATTTAATTTATTTATCAATGAATAGTTTTAAAGATGGGCAAAGAGTTTTTGGAGTAGGAACTAATTTTGATTATTATTTAGTTCAAAATATAAAAACTAATAATAACATTACATTAATAAATGATATTGATAATGAAGAATATAAGATAAACTTAAATGATTGGAATTTTATACCAAGTGGAAAACTTAGTTTATTTCAAAAATTATTAACTAAGAAAGAAAAAATAAAAGTATTATATGATAGAAGTATGTATGGAACAGATAAAAAATGGATAACAAATAAAAAAACAATATATCCTTGTATTTATTCTATTACACAAAAAGATGGATGTAAATTTAAATATAGTAAAGAAAAAAAAGGTCATTTTGGTATTCCAAAAGTTATATGGTCAAATGGAGCAGGAACATACCCTATAATTGATGAAAAAGGTAAATACGGATTAACACAATTTGCTTATGCTATTGTTGATGATAAACAAAATCTGCAAAAAATTAAGGAAGCAATGATAAATAAAAAATTTATTAATTTAATGAAATATTTAGCTTTTAAAGAAGATAATAAATATAATTACAAAATAATAGCATTATTTAAAAAAGATTTTTATAAATATTTTTTACCTAAAAGCGGTAATAAATCAGTATCATTGCCAAAAAGACACAAAGTAAATAAATTAAACAAACGCAATAAATCTATTTAAAACCTTTCATGAAATCATTCATATTCTGTGTTCCCATACTTGAATTACAATTTTGACAGATGGGTTTCAAATTTGATACTATTACTTCGCCACCATTTGCCTCTGCTATAATATGCCCGCAATTAAAAGACATTTGTGTAATATCCGTGGTTTTACAACAAAGACATTTGGTCTTACCAACTTCTTCTCCAATATGAGTATTCCAAACAAGTTTTTTAATAGCAGCGGGGATAGCCTTCTTTTTCTTGGGTTTTTCATGTAAATGTTTATTTTCATTAAAATCTTTAATAATACTCTTAATATCAAGATTAATTACTTTTAATTCTTCTAAATTCTTCGCATTTTCAATAATTTCCAGTAATCTATCAGTATTTTTATATTTCTTAGCAAATTTAGAGTAAAATATCTTTTTATCATTATCATTAGTATTTTTCATAAATGTCATAATATTTTCAATAGTATTATTTTTAAGAATTTTGTGTGTCATAGTGGGAGGAGGTGGCGGAATCTTATTAGTCATCATGTGATACTTACTTTAAATAGTAAGTAATACTATATCAATTTTTAATTAAACCAGAAATATCGCTATTCATTTATTCGGTAAAATCATACCCGTCTAATTTTTTTTCTATTCTTTCTAATCTTTCAACAATATTAAGCAATAAATTATAATATTTTTCTCCTCCAGCCGCTTTAATTTCCTTTCTTTCTATTTTTTTTTGCTTATTTTTTTCCTTTCTTTCTTCATAAGTTTCTTTATCAATAATTGAAATATTATTTTTTTGTATTCTTGCTTTTATACATTTTTCTAAATATTCTGAATCATCAAACTTATATTTTCTAGCTAATTCTTGAATATTTTCACCATCATACTCTTTTAATATAATTTTATCAATAACTCTTGCTCTTATACTTCCAATAGTTCTTTTAAATTCAAAAGCAATCTCTTCATAAGGTTTATTTTCATTCATTAATTTAACCAATAGTTCATCATCATTATCATACCATTTTTTCCCAGCATTACATGTATCCGGATTAGACCTTAATTCTTGAAAATATATATTATTCATTTAAATAATAAAGATTAGGATTATATTTATATCATATTTTAAGTACATAATCTTAATTTTTATAGATTTTAATAAATTTCTAAAATTAAAAGATTTTTAAAGATTATGTACTCAAATAGAAAAATATTACAAAATATAATATTATATATTTACTATTAATATGTTCTATTTATGATAAGAATTGATTATATTTATTACTATAAAGAATAACAAATGGCTTATTCCACGAGTATTGACTATGATACTATCCAGAAACTTAAGGATCATCTTACTATATCAACTATTGACCACGAAGATAAAATTATGAATGAGACAACTCTTAAAAAAGCACATATATATTGTGTTGTAAATAATATATCAGCACAAAAATATGGACCACTTCTTGAAAAGTATATTCGTATTAAGAATAATTTTATTAAAAATACTGCTTCAGGGTGTAATGGTGATTGCTCTAAAGACAACAAAAACGTTGAGATAAAGGCATCTATCGGAGGTGCTAAACACAATAAATTTAACTGGGTTCAATTGCGCCTATCTCATGATATAGATTATTATATTCTTACAGCATATAATCTCAATAGCAAAAATGTTGAAACAGGTGGTGAGTTATATGTTTTTAATGTACCTAAGGAAGATATGCCAGAACTTATAGAAAAATATGGTGGATATGCTCATGGTACAAATAAAGAGCATGGGGAAATAACTCTTGAAAATTTAAAAGACAAAAAAATAAAAAAGAGTATGCACTACGTCCTTTATATGGTGATAAATGTTGGGTAGATATAATAAAGTTTAGAGTAAATGCCGAGTCGCTCTAATCAAATGACTCTGAATATAACTTAATAAGTTCTCCGCGTCCAATAGAGTTTTGCCTCGCTGTATTTTTACTTACTGAATAATCTAATGAATTAAATCTTTCAATTAATAAAGGCACATTTATTTTTGCCTTTATCCAGTGCCAACTTTTCGGTCTTAATGTCTCAAGCCCTGTTGTTACTATACTACCGCATTTTCCACCATATGCCAATAACGCAAAGTCGGCACCTTTCGGTGGTGTTGGTTGTCCATTATTATCAAGAGGACCATTTGATAAAAAATCCCAATCTACATGTTTAGTTGTGAGTTTAACTATATCTCTATCTTCTTCTCTTTTTTCCCATATTTGAAAACAGCACTTAACTTGCATCGGGGGACTAAATGAACAAGGTTCGGATGGTATTTCTTCGTCATATATTAAATGAAATTTTTTATGAAGTCGGTTTTGAAGACTAACGCGTCTAAATGTTTTAGGTACAATAAATGCGATTACATTACACCATTCAGCAGAATGATTAAAGAATTTTATTGCTAATGAACTTACTCTTCCAAATGGGGGGTTTCCTACTACAAGAACATTTTTAATATCTGTTGATGGAGTGTAATTAAAGAAATCTTTTTTTATAATATCTTTATGTTCAGGTTCAATATCAATACCTATTTTTTTGGTAGTGGGGATTTTATTTAAGAAACTACCATTACCGGCACTTGGTTCAACCACTAAATCCCATATATTCCAATCATATTTATTTCCTATAATTTCAAGGCATTTATTAGATATTGCTGGTATTGTGTAAAACTTATCTAATCCCATTTCACGAACTTGTTTTGTAGTAGGTTTATTATAAGTCATATTACTTAAACAGATATTTATATTTGTTATGTCAATTTTTTATTTACTTTGATAATATGTGTAAAAATTTAAGCTTAACAAAAGGAGTACATAATCTTTAAAAATCTTTTAATTTTAGAAATTTATTAAAATCTATAAAAAAATAAGATTATGTACTCAAAAATTGATTAAGTGTAATATATAAACATTACCACAATATCAATATTAGACAAATAGAAAATATAAATTATGACAAGTCAGTCTGAAGGTTTAAGTAACAGGCATAAAGAAATGAATAATAAAGGACACCATTTAAATAATGATAGTAAATCGTCTGAAGAAACATTAAATGATTCCATGTATGAAATAGTAAATTATACTGAAAAACTTTTTGAACCTCTTGGTTACAAAGTTATAATGGATAAATCAATATCTGTTTATCATTGTCAACAATATTTTCATATTGCTGGTGGTCCCGAACCAAATATCTTAAATAAGAAGTATAAAATGATACCCGACGGAGGTATTATATATATATCTAAAAATGATATTAAAATACCAATTCTTATTGTTGAAGATAAAATTCAAGGAACAAATGATAAACGTTATTTTCAAGGTAAAATACGTCAAAGCACTGGTAATGCTATTGAAAGGGCAGCAAAAAATATAAGAGGAGCAGAAATGATTTTTGCAAACCAAGAAATTTTCCCATATATATTATTTGCTTCTGGGTGCGATTTTCATCATACAGAGACAATAAGTAAACGTATAGAAATGATGAATATGGGATATCCTAATCATTATATTAATATAGATGATAATATAACACCTGAAAAATATAAAATGAATATAGAAAAAATAATGTCTGAGATAGACATTCGCAAAAAATGTGGCAGAAGTATAGCATCTGTATTCATTAAAGCTCATCAATGGAATAAAATGAAATATGGTTCATCTTTCTGGACGAAAGATGAAAGAATATATATTATGAAAAATATTATAGACAAGGTTCGTGTGAATTTTTCTTAGATATTAGATACATTATTTCAACCACTTTATTATTTCTTTCTTTAAGGTTTCTACATCCCTTGTATGTGTCATACTTTATTTCATATTTTTTAACATTATATGGTTCAAATAATTTTTTCCAATCATCTTCTTTAATAATACCTTCATTATTATAAGAAATTAATAAATATTTTGATTTAGCAATTCCATTCATCAATAAATCTTTCATTGAATAAATAGCATTTTTGTTATTATAATTAGATTTATTCCAAATCTTTGGTATACCAGAAATATATGATATATTTTCAGGCTCTTCATTTTTAGCAATAATATTTAACATAAAATAATTACTTCCATATGGATGCTGGTTATATGGAGGGTCTAAATATATAATGTCTATATCTTCTGGTAGTTCATTAACTAATATGTTAATATCTTTATTTGAAATATAGGCATTATATTCTAAATTATTCCAAATAGGAATATCTAATCTAATAGGCTTTTTAATACGCGTTAAGGCATGTTTACCTTTTCCTCCAAAACACCCAATGTTATTATTTTTATAAAATCCTTTGAATACACCAGATGTATTTGTATTAATACTCGCTTTATTTAGTAATGGAGCAATACAATAATTAGAAATATCTGGTTCTACATTATCAGATATATATTTTCTAAGAGTATCAATTATTAATGCGTTTTCTCTTGTGTAAAAACATCTTTCCCCTTCTTTTATATCATCTGTATTTTTTGGCGCATAGTATTTACATATAATACCTTCTATATATGGTCCATTTTCAGCAATTTCATTCATTATATTAATGTGATTTATAATTTTTTCTTTTTGAATATCTGATGGTTTAACCAAATAACAATATGCCATTATATATGAATATAATTCTAAATCATTCGTATAAATATTGTTTGCAATATAACTAAGATCTCTTGAAACAACAGATGAACCCGAAAATCCATCTACTATGTTTAATTTATCTTTTGAAAGATTATTTTTAATTTCACATATTATAGAACGAATATGCGATACAAGCTTTCTTTTATTTCCAATACATGTTAACATTGTTTGATAGACGTAATCATTATAATCATTATCCATTATTATAATACTTAATTATATAAAATTAATAAGTGGTTATATCAATTTTTTATTTTTATTAAATTATATAATTTAATAATAAAAAGATTGTTTATAATGCTATAATATAACATATACATAAATATATAATATATATGTGAAATTATAACACATAATTTAATAAGTATTTGGCGTCAATTTGTTATATTAGAGTAAAAAATTGATTATGATTTATGTAAGTGTTATCATACACCCAACCGGTTGTATAAGCTTGATATATTCAAGCTTAGCATATTTTAATCAAACAAGAGGAGAACTTTTAAAGTCTATTTGAGTTACGCGATTAATTGAAAATATGAATTCTTTCAATACTCGCAACTTCTTGAAGTGGACTTCTATTGCTGTCAATATCGAAAATCCCCAACTTAGCAAAAGTGATTGTATGAAAATGGCTATCGCAGAGCTTAAAAAAGAAAAGATGTTGAGGAACTATATCAGAATGGTATCGACACATATCCAAAAAGAGAATCCTGGAATCACCAAGTCAGCTTCTATTAAGCAGGCTATTTCCGAATGGAAAGCTATGTAAAGCGAGTGAATATGTGTGTGTGTGTTCGTGTTATATATTTTTTATATATTTAAAAAAGAGTACATAATTATATTTTTATGTAAATTTTATAACTTTTTAGATTTTCAAAAGTTTTTTAAGATTATGTACTCTTTTTTTATTATCCATATATTAAATAAAAAATTGATAGTTCCTTATTATTATCAATATAATAACATTATGTCTCGCGTAATAAGTAAAGCAATTTCTGTAAATAAGAAAAGGGTTGAATCGTGTAAAATGGTAGGAGCCGAAAGAAAAATGAAAGGTCATAAGCGTGAAAAAGATTTTCTTGCGAAATATAATATAACAGAACTTAATGAGCCTACGGAATATGGTGCTACATCAGATACTTGTATTTGCCCTACACATATTATATGTGAAAAATTAAAAGAAACTATAAAAAATACAAACTTAAATGTAAGCAATAAAAGTGGAAAAAATATTCAATTGGTACTCGGAAATATTCCAGAACTTAAGGATATTGATATGAATATAATGAATGACAAAGCATATGTACGCAAAATATTTGATAAATATCTTAAAAAAAGTGAAAGTAGCAAACCTGCGGGAATACTTGCTTATAAAGATACAACCAGAAAAAAATGGATATTCTTTAATACCGATGATATTGTTAGTTATATAGTAGATAATTGTACTTGGCGTAAACTTGAGACAGGGCGTATTAAAGGAGATTTCTTGGATGAATCAAAAAAAGGAAAGCGTAATTATATAACATATGAATATCGTAACACGCACAAGAGCTATTTTCTGGGATTTAATGGTGACGCAGGTGAAAAGTTTATTGAATTACTGAAATCGCCTAGCTATGGAATTAATTATTATGAAGATGACTACTAATGCTATTTAGGATTACATATTATAAATATTTCATGAGATTCTTTAATATTATTAGTTTCATCTAACTTTCTATTTTTTCCGATTCTTGTTTCGCCTTGCCCATAAGTATATTGCCATTCAGGAAATTCAAATATAAAATCTTTATACCAATCGCGAATAGTATCGCAATTATTATATGTAATTAAAAACCCGCCTTTATGATTTTTTAGCAACTCGCACATTTTTTTATGATTAAAATTATTATGATGAATCGCAAAATTACAATTAGGGTATAACCCTTTAAACATTTTACTATTTCCTTCTAAATAATAAGGTGGATCGAGGAATAGAAAATCTTCATTATGGCGCAAAATTACATTTTCAAAATCATCACAAGTAACTGATATGTTATTAAAAGACATATTTTTAATATTTTTAATTCTACGTTTAAACTTATCTTGTTTAATTTCATTTGAACTTGGCCACCCAAGAAACATAGGACCATATGACAAAGTCATATTATAATAATAATAAGCCGCTTGCTTAACATTATCATTATCAAGTAATACTAAATCTTCGTCAGATAATTCAACAACTTTTCTTGTATTATATACTAAATCACTTGGTTTAATTTTATCCCAATAATTAAGAAGCACGTGTCTATTATACGTAAACTCTTCAGTTGTAATATTGAATTTATTTAGCTCTTCTATAAACTCTTCTTTATGATTAATAAGAACATTCCAGAAATTAGTAAGCATTCCAAATATATCATAACCTACTACTTGAATCCCCAAAAGTTGTGACGCGCATAATTCAAATGATCCTCCTCCAAAAAACGGAGACACAATTTTTTTTTCTCGCAACTTAGGAAGATTATTAAGTATCAGTCCAATTGCTTTAGATTTACCCCCTGCGTATCTTAGAGGGGATATAAGAACGCGTTTAAAAGTACCATCGCTTTTGCGAATAGTATTTAAATATTTTTTTAAATATTCCTCATCGCGTTCATAAACAATATTACTATCAGTCATTATAAAGCTGTTATTATATTTTTAATAGTATTACTTTATATCAATTTTTAATATAAGTAAAAATATAAAAATTGATTATTGTATCCATGAAAGATATTAAAGGAATAAAATATGACTGATTATCATAATACCGAAGAATACCATGACGCCGAAGAATATATTGATGATGAATACATTGTTACTTTCAATATTGAAAATAAAATTCTTTATCGTATTGATAATAATCGATGTTTAATTAAGCTTAATGTTAAAGAATTTGCTATGGAATGCGAACCATGGGTTTATAATCGTAAAATAGATTCAGAAAAGGTCGCAGAACTTAACGAACAATTCAAAGTATTTGATATAAAAACCACGCCGATTTGGAATGTTAGCATAGTATATGATAAATATACTCATAAACCCAAAGATAATATTAGGAAATATCTGAAAATTTTAGATGGACAACATAGATGGCAATTAATTAAAAACATGTTGTCTAATGGTGAAATTGATGAAAATTATGAGATTTGTGCTACGTGCTATTTCATAGATTATTGTGAAGAAAGAAATAAGCATATCACTACGGAATTATTTAAGAAAATTAATAACAATACACCTTTATGTATTGAAGACATACCAGATACGCGCGTACAAGAAATTATTGAAAGAATTATTAATGATAAAATATTAAACCCTCAAAAGCAGGGTATTAAAATTGGTGATATGAATTCAAAAGCAAGAGAGCCAGCTATTCATAAAAAAGAGTTATTCAATATCATTAACGCACATTCAAAAAGTTTTAGTAATTTAAGCATAGATGAAGTGATAGTAAATATTAGATTGTTAAGAAATAAAATAATGTTAGCGGATTATAAAAATATTTATAGAAAAAATGAAAAATATTTAGAAAACTACGAAAAGGCTAAAGGTATTGATTTCTGGTTAGGATTGAAATCTTCTAAAAAATATAGTCCAGAGCAATGGGTATTATTTATAAATAATCCCAATGAATTCTGTAAATAATTTTGAGTACATAATCTGTGAAAACTTTGTATTTTATAAATTTTTTATATTTCATACTTTTTTAGAGATTATGTACTCAAAATTAAAAAATGATATATTATATATATTAAATAAATATAAATGTCATCACAATATTCCCCCTTGTCTATAAGTATAACAAAAAAACTTGACAAGACTATTAAAAAGCAAGAAGGTATATATTTTACACCACCTAAAACGATTGAAAATAATATTAAATTATTATCTCCATATATTGATAATATTAAAAATATTTTGGAACCTTCATGTGGGTCATGTGAATATGTATTAAAATTAAATAAATATCCAGATTTAACCTTTACATGTATTGAAAACAATAAAGAAATTTATGAACAAATTAAGATATTAGGCAATGATAGCATAAAAATTTTAAATCAAGATTTTCTAAAATACGAAGATGTTAAAAAATACGATTTAGTTATAGGAAACCCGCCATACTTTGTTTTACAAAAAAAAGAGGTACCATCTATATATTATGATTACTTTGATGGAAGACCTAATATGTTTATAATATTTATTATTAAATCTTTAAAACATTTAAAAGAAGGCGGGATATTATCATTTGTATTACCTAAAAGTTTCATAAACTCGACATATTATAATAAAGCGAGAAAATATATATATTCAAATTATAAAATATTAAATATTATTAATAATGGGGAAGACAATTACATAGATACTAAGCAAGAAACCATTATATTTATTATTCAAAATACACCATCACATAACGATAGTATAAACGACAAATATTCTTTAAATATTCAAGATAATCTAATATTTGGAACAGAAGAAGATATTATAAGTATTAAAGAATTATTAAATAATTCTACAAGTTTAAAAAATCTCGGTTTTAATATTAAAGTTGGAAATGTTGTATGGAATCAAGTTAAAGAATTATTGACAAATGATGAAAAAAATACGAGGCTAATATATAGCACTGATATAGAAAATAATAAATTAAATATGAAAAAATATAAAAATAATGAAAAAAAAAATTTTATAAATAAAAAAGGTGTTACGGAGCCCGTACTTGTAATTAATAGAGGATATGGAATTGGAAAATATAATTTCAACTACGCCATTATTGATTATAAAAAAGAATATTTAGTAGAGAATCACTTGCTCGTTATATCAAGTAACGAAAAGTATCCTGATGATATTTTAATAGATAAATATAATGAAATTATGAAATCATTTGATAATATAAAAACCAGAAAATTTATAGAAATATATTTTGGCAATAATGCTATAAATACATACGAAATATTAAACATATTACCAATTTATGATATTTGAAGTGCTGGAAAAGCAACACCATTGCCATTTTTCCATCTTATAAGTATTTTTACATTTTTTCCAGATTTTGATTGAGCTTTATATCGTGATAGGTTTGGTTCTTTTACGTAACTTACGATATTATAATCGTCGGGATTATTTTCAACAAAATAAATTTTATTATTTTTATACATCATATATATTTTATTTTCTTGGGATTTTGATAAATATTCGTTAAGCTTATGAATATCTAATTCATATTTTTCAATAAAGTCTATAATACAATCTTTAGAAATACGCTTCATATAATTGTAAAATTCTATATCTTCTTTATTATTTGTAAATTTACTACTAACATTACATCCTTTATAATATTTCTCTTGAATTTTGCTAATACATTTAGGGTTTGTAGAATGTATTTTAGCAAGATATATTTTTTTATCAGGAATATCAATACCATATTTTGTATTTAATTTAGTAAAATAATTATCATAATAAAACTCTTCAAAATTATATGATAAATATTGAGATAATTTCATTGGAGAAACAAATTGAGGAGTTTCTGCTATTGAGCTTGAATTAAACTTAAACTCTATTTTAATTATGATATCATTAATAATTAAATCAAAATCATGATAATTATTTCTCCCAGCTTTTTGGCGACACTTTAAAGACAAAATATTTTTTATTGAATATTTATTTGCTAACTGAGATATAAAATTGTCGAGCTCTTTTTTCAAATTAAACCACCTTGAAGATTTTTTAAAGTAAATATCAGGTGTCTCTTTATTAATTATAGTACAAATAATCAGCTCTCTTTTTTTATTATTTAAATCATTGGAATTTCTGGATGATGATATATTTATATCAAAATATTTAATATCTTTAAAATATATACTTTCACAATATTTGGAATTATTTCTAAATGAATTATAATCTATAATTAATCTGCTCAGTGCTTTGTTATTAATGATATTCATGGGAATATTATTAATATATTAATTTATGTTAATGATTATCATTTTTTATCTATAAGATAAATTCGTTCTATTATAAATAAAAATTGATTTTACAACAATAGTATAAATATTATGTCTATAAAAGAAAGGTATGTTATAGCTATCTATATATAGAAGACATTGGCACCCGTAATTTGAGATTTATGATTTAAAGAAGTCACGATGTACCAACATCATGTATTAGAATAAGTGCCAAATACTTCTATATATTAGAGCAAAAAGGATTAATAGTATATATTATTCAGAAGGCAATCTGTCAAGAAACCGCAAGGTGGAATCGCTGATAATATATATTACCTTAGTAGCGGGTTATAATATATTTTTTCACTTTTAGTAACATTTTCACATAATAAATAAATATATATTAAAAAGAATGAAGGAGGGCTTATTTATATTTTTTGATAAAATATTTTCAATTGATGTTAATTGGTGGATTATTAAATTTGAATATAAAAATGATGACACGGGATATTGGAAAAAAATAAAAGGATGTAGAGGAGAATATAATATACCCGATCATAATGTATGGATCAACTATTAATTATTTTTTTGATATAATATCTTTAGGGTCAATCTTGAGATTTCGTAGGATTTTTTTATAGAAACCCATATTAAAGTTTGCTATACTTAGATTTTCATATTCCTTAATAACATTTTCTCTAACAGACATTTTATGCGCTAGATCCTTCTGTGTAATACCTAACGCATTCCGACCATCAATGATAGCTTGAGCGTATTCTCTTGATATTTTATTTAGTTTAGGGATATCTTCTTCCAAAAGACGATTAAATTCTTTATTTCCTACAGGTTTTTGAACAAACTCTTTTTTTTCTACACTTTTTTTTTTATTAAAAACTACCGGTTCCCAATCTTGATGATTAATAGGATTATTATTCATATTTAAAATATAAAATAAAAATCTTATATCAATTTTTAAAAATTAGATATCAATATGTTTTTCGTGTTTATCCCTCTCAATTTTGATAGGATAATATCATATATCATATTAGAGTTTATATATCATAATAAAAAATAATAAAAAATTAATCAAATTTAATTAACTTATCTAAGAAGTTTTGCGTTGCTTCATTTGTTAATTTAAAGTTTTTGAGTATATATAAAATAGTTCTGGCTTCTACTTTTGTGACGACTCTACCATCAAATATCTTTGCTAACAATTTATTAGAATCATCAACAGATATTCTACCATCTCCTTTACCTTTAACTAATTCATCGGCCATATCTAACAATTCTGAATCAAAATTTAATCCATCTATAATTTTATAATAACTTACTTTATTTGCCATTTATTATAAAGGAGATAAAAAGTTTTCAAATAAATAATTATTTAATAATAGGCATTTTAGTGATAAACTCGCTAATAACATAATAAGTAATAGCAATCATTGCCAATCGTCCATTATTCAACTCTTTTAATTCAAGCTCTCTTTTAGTTTTAACATCTTTGGTACTATAAAGTTTTAATGGATCAAATGCTAAGTCACCTGGAATAATATCTTTATCATATTTTTTAGAGATAGCCAATGATTCTATGGTGGTTGATAGAATAATAATCATCATAAAAAAAGCCGGATTGATTTTTTCAAGACCCCCGTTTAATAGCGATGGGGCTTTTCCTCCTACAGCAAGTAAATTCTCTTTATTAATTAGATTGCTAAGATAAGGATGATATTTTTCTGACAAAGGCCATCCAACACTTGCCAACATTGCTAATCGTCCATGTTTTAATTCTGCTTCTCTATATCTTCTTAATGTAATAATATTAGTCGCGCAATTTAATGGATCAAAACCTTTGTTACCAATCATAATAGATGCTTCGCCGTCCGCCAAAATAGAATCACTTTTAACGAGTCCGAAATTAATAGCATTTCTAACAAATAAATTACCTCCGTTTTTTTCTCCAAATTTTTGAATATTAGCAAGTCTATCAAATTCTAAATAATCTAATTTTTTATCATCATTTAAATCTGCCATATCCATATAATTAATTTTACCATAAAATTTAACCAATTCGTCACTATCAAGATAGCCCGAATTATCTAAATCTATATTATTAAAATCATCTTTATTGACATTTTTAGCCATTTTTAATACACCCCTAAATTTCCCCACATTATACTTTTGTAATCCAATTAAATTATTATTAGTAAAACAATTGCTAATATTCAAAATATTAAACAATAAAAACAATTTCATTAGCATTATCGCAATCTTTTATAGCTTATAATAAAGGCTATATTTTTAAATGCTTTTATTTACAATATTTTATATTTAGGAATATATATAATTAGTATAAAATTTTTTATTAAGAGATATTTTTGCGGCGGGTTTAAATTTGCGCCCAAATAGGCAAGGGCTATATAATAGATGTTTTAGTTCGCATTCATTTATATATATATAATTTTTTAATTCATTATCAGAGACATATTTATAATTCATTCCCTCCCAATTAGCAAATGTAGTAGCTTTTTCAGGAGGTTCATGATAATATGTTGCTATAATTTCATTATATAAGTTATTTGAATATATATATGCTAAAAATGTTAAATAACATAATTCGTCGGGCGCATAAGCATTATGAAACCATTTTATATAATTAAGTTGCGAATTGCTATAATTTAATATCCCATAATATACTAACATATTACTATGCTTTCTATTGAGTATACACCACTGAGAAGCTTTTTTTAAATATTTCCGTTCAATATATTTTAATGTATCATAACAATCTGGCAAAGATTCTTCCGCATCTGCTATATGAAAATATGAATATAATGGCTCAATAGTTTCATAAATATAATTAAATGGTTTTAACGGAATACATGACCCCGACAAAAATATAAAATTAGTATTATTTAAATCTTGTAATGCTATTTTTAAAACATTATTCTGTGCGGTTACAATAGATATATCAGCATATTTAGTTTTTATAATATCTATAATCTTATATTCCTCAAAATATTTTAATTTTTCATTGCTTTTATAATGAATATATATTGAATATTTATTTTTATCTATGTTTTTAAAAAAATTATACCATATATCTTCGTGATTTATCACATTATAAATCAAAAATATAAAAGCTATTTTATTCATATTAGTATATTATATTATTATGATGTTATATATCAAAAAATATAACAGATTTTTATTATAACTTTATATTATAATAAATAATAAAAATAAAGATGCTCTCGGGGAGACTCGAACTCCCAATCTTTGGCTCATAAGACCAACGCTTTAACCGATTAAGCTACGAGAGCGCGTAATAGGAGCCCGCTCCCATTACATATTATATAATACATCTTATTCTTATATCATTTTATACTCTATAAAATTATGATAAAATTAGAGTTTAACATTTGATTTAATAGGATTTATGCGTTGCGTTTTCATAAAATCATTTTCATTAATAGATTCTAATAAACTCGCGTCCAATCTATTTGAATATGCGTTCTTTTTATCTGGCATTTTAGTTATACCGCATGTGTCAATAAAAGGCGATGATTGATATATCATTCCTACATTTCCGTTATTTCTGGCTGCCGCCGAATTTTCAAAAGGTTTTCGTGTAGTCATTTCTATATCAGATGAATCATTTGTTATATTCATATTACCTGGATTGGGTGTGTGTCCCGCCGCAATTAAAATTCTCTCACGGGTATCATCAATTTCGGCATTTTCTTCGGCTGTTCTATCAGTTTGACGATGCTCATTAATAGCACCTGCTATACCATATTCATTAGTATCTGATAAAAATTGTTTATTAGTATTTTTGAGATCTATTTCTTTGTTAATGTAACCACCGAATAAACCTTCTAACATACCTCCTAAATATCCATATTGAGATTTAGGGACTAATGTTGTTTCTTTGATAGTAGTTTTTGCTACTATATCGGGATCATAAACGGTTACTTTGTAAGATACACCTCCTATATTTCTAATAGTATCTATATTTTTAATAGTCTCTCTGATTGTTTTTTTAGCTTCATTATCTGTTTTTATATATCCACCATCCTTTCCTCTTAAATTATTAATAACCCCATCGTGTATAGTTGTTTCTTTTATAGTAGTTTTTGCTTGGTCGGTTATAGTAGAGTATGTCTCTTTATTTCCTGTTAAATTAGTCAATTCACTATCGTGTATTGTTGTTTCTTTTATAGTAGTTTTTGCCTGGTCTGTTATAGTTGAATAAGTTTCTTTATTTCCAGTTAAATTTGTTAATTCACTATCGTGTATTGTTGTTTCTTTCAATGTAGTTTTCATAATATGATTTACTGGATCATACAAAGTCGCTTTTTCGGGTATTTGAATACTTGGATTACCTACTGCTCTTTCAGCTTCTATAGTATATTCTTTCATAGAATATTTAAGAGCATCTAAAATAGGAGCCGCTATTGCTTTTACAAGACTTGAAACATTGGAAACTACTGGTTTGTTCTCGGTAGTAGCACGCTCATTATTATACATTATTATTTTGCTTTTTCCATAATCATCTTTAATACCATTGTTTTTATCTCGCAAGGAAACTTGCCCTTTATAGTCAATATGTGTATTTTGTCTTGTTGTGGGGCGAATATTTTGCGAAGCCCTCAAAGTTTCTTTATTTATAGAACCAGTCGTTTTTAACCACATATCTTCGGTTTGTTCATATACCTTTTCGGGCTTGTTTTTATTTAGAGGCATTTGAATACCTCTTTGATCTGTTCCTTTCAAGTGACCTTTAACAGGTATTTGAAAATATGTTTCCTTTTGATTAATTTTACTTCTCAATTCATCTAATGTTCGCGGTTTAGCAAAATTATTAGTATCCTGTTGGTGAAACCCTCCCGTACCCTTATAATCATACCCCTTATTTATACCAGGTCCTACATTAATTTTTTCTATTGGAAAAAAATTATTTGCTTTATAATTAATATCAATTCGCGATTTATAAAAATCATCATTATTTTTCATTCCGCAAATATTACCACCTGTATTTATCTCAGGCTTAAACATACATGGAACTTCTTTTTTTGTTTGCCAATATTGATTATTACCAGTTTTATTATCAAGAAAAGGAGACATATTTTCTAAATTAGTATTTTGAGTAACATTTTTTCTTAAAAAAGGAGTCATATTGTTATGTATAAAATCATTCTTATCAACCTTATTACCAGAAAGTGATGTAATATATCCCCCGTTGCTATTATCATTATCATTTCTCTTAAACATATCGGAATAAGCTGGTAAATTAACTATGCCAGTGCTATATGGATTTTCCCCCATACTATACATTTTATTACTTCTCTCTTGCTCATCGTTTTTAACACTAGTAAAATATGTAGAATCATAAATATTATTCATAGATGGAGTATTATTTGATAATTCCATTGGTGCGTCTCTAATCATTAAAGGATAAAAAATACATTAATATATACAAGTTATTTACAAGAAACACCCGTATACATCGAACCATATGGATAGCCAGGAGTATATAATTTATTATCTTTATTACATTGTTTCCATGAGTTCAATTGATTCATATTCGTATTATTATTTGGTTGAAACATTGATTGGTCTATTGGCTCTTCAATACACGGGACGTGATTATCTTTAGCAACCATTCTATAATTTACTGGTACTCTATCAAAACCTTCTATCGCTCTTTCCTGAGGGTCAAAACATAACCATTCCCATCTATTAATACCAGTTTCTTTTAATGTACACGGGGGATTTGATAATCTTGTATCTTCGCGCGGCGCCGTACACGCTCTAACATCAGTAGTTCCTCTAATTAAACAACCCGATTTTTCATATTTTCCAGGTCCGTATTCTTGATCGTTACATTTAGTATTCTTATAATTTAAACCTAATAATTCACTGGAATCATCAACCGCTTTTTTCATAGAACAAGTATTATGTCCATAATTTTGATATCTTAATGAGGGGTCTGCGGGAACATCTTGAGAACAATCCGCACAATCATTATAAGGAGATTCTAATTGGTATAAACCAGGTCCCACCGCTCTTCTTAATTTTTCTTTGTAACTACAACTATCATAGTTTAAACGAGTATCTATATATTTATTCATATCTAATAAAATAATATATTATTTTATATATCAAATAAATAGATAATGTTAATATTATTAATTAATAGAATATTAGGAAATAATCTTGAGAAATACAGCAATTATGAAAATGGTTTTAATTTTGAAAATAAACCAATGGAAAAAATATATTTAATAATAAACGGATATAATCCCGAATATATGTATAATTGGCGTGTTATAGATAATATATATATTTTTTTCCTATACATTTTAGCATTCGGCATTTCTTGTGCTTCAGCGTATCTTTCTTTTAATTGTAATTGGGGAGGATTCAATAATAATATCATATTCAAAGTACTATTTTCATTTGTATCTTTTATGTTAGGTCCAATATATTTAATCTATTATTTTATTTTTAATTATCTTGGAAAAATGTGCTAAATTATGCTTTACAATTTTCATAATTTATTTTTTCTGGCATAGGAACTTCGCGATACATAATTGATTGACATGCCGGCAAATGAAGCATAGTCGTATCTATAGGTTCCGTTTTATCATTTTTGATAATACCATCATTGGTTGGTACATATTGGTTAGTATTACATTTTGATATTATTCTGGTTTGTCCTCTCAATTCACTATCTAAATCTACAAGATTACCTTTAATATGAGAAACAGCAGTTCCTCCGATAAATCCCAATTGATGTCTACATTTATCTACATGTTCGTATCTATATGGTGATAATAAATATTGTAATGTATTAACATTTCCCTGTAATTCCTGTTTATATGAACAATTATCGTATGTTGTTCTATTAAAACTCATATCTTCTATAATAAGATATTTTTTTTATTATACGGAAAAATTTTTATTTCTACCTTGCCAATTACAATTTTTATTAAATTCGGCACGATTAATATACGATCTTGTATCCTCACCGCCATTAACCCATATCGGAACTATATTATCGGGATTTTGGACATCTTTAACACAATCAAGCAATGGCATTATATTATTCATTTCTTCCTCCATAATTTGCTTTCTACATTTTACATTATTTGTATCGGCGCCTTCAATTAATTCTAATTCCTTCGCTATATTTGTTTTTCCACATCTTAAATTAGGGCCCGATGTAAATATTCTATTAAATAATTGTATTTTACATTTATCATGCGTCAATGATGACGGATCATTTCTTAAAGATGAATAATTATCAATTAAGCAATCATCTGACAATCCGTATCCTGGACGTCCTCTTAAATTAGGATGATTCAAATACATATCATTCATTCTAACGAACGGGCTTTCACAATCAACGGGATTATTGGGATATATATTGTAACCTTCTATTTTTTTATTATGTAATTCTTTTGCAGTTTTCCAACAATCATCGGTACATATATTAGTTGAACTATCAAATGTTTTATTCATAATATATCTTTCTATCTATTCTTAAATAATATATAAAAAATAAATTATTTATCAATCAAATATCTATTTTCGCAATTTTTTATCATATCATAATTAACATCTAAATGTAATTTTTTATAATCCTTATTATACTTCTTATTAATTACATTATTCGTATATTCTATAATTTTCCAATCCTTTTTATTCTTTGAATAACCTATAACTTCTTTAATATCATCGCTTTTTTTTGATAGCTTATTAAATGTCTCTCTTCTTGATAAATATCGGTTTTGCTTATCACATTTTAATGTATTTTTATAGGTAAGCAAATTTTCTTCATCATTAACTTTAGTATATTTATTATATTCAATTTGATTTTCAATACTATCATCTTCGTTAGTAAATGATGTCAAAGTAATGCTAATTTTATCCTTCATTTTTATATATTATAAATATTATTTATTTATATAAAAAAAAGAATTTAAATATGTACGGAGTTTTTGATATTATTATATAAATTATTATAACATTTAGCCCCCGAACCTTCTTTACATGAAGGACCTCTGTCATATAACCATTCGCCCAGTGTTTCTCTATCATTCGGTATTGATGTTGATGGGACTGTATAAAATTGCCTATCCAATGAAGATTTATCATATATATCAGTGCTATTCCTAAAAACATTACTATAGAATAAACTATTAATATTATTATTCGTATCTTTATCATTTATAGAGCAAGCTTCATATTTTTCATTATTAATATTAGTTTTATCTGGGTTCATAAAAGGATTACTTTTTGTAGGTTTAATACATTTTTTATTATTTACAATATCTAAATCTTTTATATTAAGATATTTCTCTATTTTCTTATTTTTCTCATATTGATAATTAATAATTAATATAGATATTATCATTACTATTATCACGAAAAGTATATATCGCGTATCATTAAATATTAAAGTAGCAATTATACCAACGAATAATACAGCTCTTACTATAGCATTTATTTTTTCTTCTATAGTCATATTTACATCAGGTATTAGATTATTCATATTCAATTCATTTATATTCTCTAACCAAAACATTATTAGATTATTTTAGTTTCTTATTCTAAATATTTATATTATTTTTATTCATTAGAAACATTTTGCGACTCTTCTCTTTTCTTAGAAATTTTAGATTTTAATTTATTGAGCGCCATTGCTTTTTTGTAAGCATTTTTATTAAATGCCGTTTTTGTTCCATGAGATTTTTTAGATTTATTCATTCCTCCCATCATATTCTTAAACATATCCATTCCTTCCTTATTATTCATCATACTACTCATCATATTCATCATATTAGCCATATCAGGTCCACCTGCGCCGCCAGCTCCTCCAGCTCCTCCTGCTCCTCCTGCTCCTCCTGCGCCTCCAGCTCCTCCCTGATTGCCGAATAATCCAGGCATAGAAGAAGCAAATTTCATAGCATCTTGTAATAAATTTTCTTGTTTAAGTTCACCACTTGATATTTTTGAAGCCATTTTTCTACTTACATTAGAAATAAGATCTCCAAAACCACTATCTGGGTCACCAATAGCTTTTAAAATGTCACCATTTTCACCAATAGATTTTTGTAACTTGTCTATATCAACATCTTCTAAAATTTCTTTAGCTAATTTGCCTAACATAGTATCTTCCATACCATTCATATTTATCCCGCTTTTATCTTTAATATTTTCCTTTTTCAATTCATTTAATTTTTTTAGAATATCTTTGTGTTTCACATTCTCAACTTCGTCATAAGTTTCCTCTTTATAAGATTCTTGTAGTATTGAAACATATGTTTTTACTTGCTCTTCACTTAATTCATTTTTAAATAAATAAAATACTGTTATAAAATGATAACATAAATAATCATCATTTAATAATTTGCGAATATCATCAATAGTAATATTTTGATATAATTCTACATTGCTTACAATATCTAATTCAAACCATTCTGTATTTTTATCTGTTTCAATTTCTTCATAGGATTTCCAAAAATCTTCAGGCAATTTATTAACATACAAAATATATTCGTCGGAAGATTTATCTAATGTCACATAATTTGATTTAATAGATTTTGATATTTTTTTAGCTAATTCATATTTATTATTAATATCCCCTTCAATTTTAACATTTTTATCACTTTCATCGTCCTTAATTTTTTTGGATGCTTGCTTTAATCTTTTTATGAAATCAATATAATATTGATTAAAAACATATTGGTTTGACATTATTCTATATAATAAAATATTGTTAATATTCCTTATATGGATTTTTTAATCAAACTTTAAATTATCGCGCATTTTTTTAAGTTCATCTAAAGAAGGTATTTTTTTACTAATATTATCATCGTCGTTAATTTTAATACCTTCAATACCTTCACTCATTGTCTTATCATTAGAAATGTAATCCCAATTATAACACTTATCTTTACATTCCTCTTTATTATCATCTATAGATGAAAAATTATCTGAAAAATTAAAACCATTCAAAACAAATGCCAAAGGTTCCCCATCTTCAATTTTATTAATACCATCTACGGGTACATTTACATTAACTGAATTATTACTATCATTTTTATCAGGTTTATCAAGCCTTGTATTTTGATTATTAGTTAATATTCCTCTTCCAGGCAATAATAAATGATCAAATACAGATTTTCCATATAATAATTCTTTACTTGGCAATATCATAAACGCTGGTACTGATTCTATTTTTCTTTCAATTTCTATATTTTCAGATATTAAATCATCAATACATACGAGTTTTATTTTTTTTTCTTTATCATATCTATTAATATTATCTATTAACATTTTACAATGATTACAATAACTACTGTAAAATAATATCATCTTAATTATATTAAAAAAAATAATTATATTCTTATATACGAACAAAAATAATAATACACAAATAATAAGCAAATAATTTTTACACCCTTAAATATTTACACCTTTTTACATTTCAAACTCCTATTTTTATATAGTCCTAAAACATATAAATATCATTTATTATCATTAATTACTCTAATAATCTGCTTTGTAGATAAATTAGCATCTTTGTATTTGTCTTTAAGTTTTTGGTTTAACTCGTGTAATGTAATTGTTTTGTTTTTATTTATTTTATCAATTAATAATTTAACATATTCTTTTTTAACTTTGTAAGAAACTGGTTTTCTGTAATGAATATTAAAATTACCATCATTTTTGTATCTTTCAACCCGACGCATTAAACTTCATGGGGTGCTTTTGAATATTTTACAAACTTCTTCTTGTGTTTTATCTTCAACTAAATAATATTGAAATGCTGTTAATTTATAATCATTACTTTTACGCGTAGGCATATATATTATTGAACTATTTTTTTTATAAAATTGATTAATATATAAGTATTATATTATTACATACAAGATGAGTGATCTTTTACAAACCACGAGTGAAATTGATATCGATAAACAAAATATAATAACATTATTTAATACATGTGTTAAAGGTATTGAAATATGTTTAGAAGGACAAAATATAAACCATTGTGGAAAAGAGGGACATTGGTTAGAAACAAAAATGGGTATAAAGCATAACGCAAAAAATGAACCTGACGTTAATGGTTATGAAATGAAAAAATCTTCAAGTAAAACCACGCTTGGTGATTTTAGTGCGAGCGAATATGCGTTTTCAGGAAAAAATAAAAGAAACAGCATTAATACTCTCAACAATTGGACTGATGATATAAAATTAAGCAGGAGCGATTTTATTAAGACATTTGGAAATCCAAATCCAAGTAAGGAAAATAGATATTCGTGGTCTGGAAGTTGTGTTCCAACTTACAATAATTGGAACTCTAACGGACAGATATTAAAAATAAATGAAAATAATGATATAATCATTTATTATTCATTTTCAAATGATAAAAGAAGTGTAAAAATAGATTTTCCATTATTCTTACAAAACGATAATATTGTAATTGCTTTATGGAAATCATCAAAAATGAAACAACATATTGACAACAAATTTGATAAAAAGGGGTTCTTTATATGTAAAAAAATAGGAAATACATATGAAAAGATTTGTTTTGGTAA
>Ga0315906_10000511_pt1 | contig 61752 bp, 62 predicted proteins | sample LakEriMetagenome_4_FD_203526 | JGI IMG/M metagenome (GOLD analysis project Ga0315906, IMG submission 203526) | Freshwater fungal communities from buoy surface, Lake Erie, Ohio, United States - Buoy 2 MA122 | ecosystem: Environmental > Aquatic > Freshwater > Lake > Lake biofilm | place: USA... | reverse complement strand
CCCGCCTTGAGGAGAGCACGGTGAAGCTGACCGAGGGTCTGGAGCGGGCGGCCCGCGAGGCGGGCGTGGCGTTCACGACCAACAGGGTGGCCGGCATGTTCGGGTTGTTCTTTTCGTCGTCAGCGCGAGTTTCGACCTATGCCGAGGTCAAGGCGTGTGATGTCTCGCGCTTCCAGCGGTTCTTCCACGAGATGCTGCAGCGGGGCGTGTACCTCGCCCCATCGGCCTTCGAGGCGGGTTTCATTTCAGCTGCCCACGGAGAGGACGAAATCGCGCAAACCCTGGCGGCGGCAAAGGGGGCCTTCGCCGCGGTGCGCTGAGGCCGCCGGTCAGATTTCGGTGAACAGTCCCACGCGAAGGCTGGAGCCTTCGTAGATCTTCTCGCCATCGACCTCCATGCGGGCATCGGCGATACCCATCACCAGCCCCCGCTGCACGAGGCGCTTGATGTCGATGTGATAGCGGATGAGCTTGCGATCCGGCGTGACCTGACCTGTGAACTGTATTTCACTTCCGCCCAGGGCGCGTCCACGGCCCAGACCGCCCATCCAGGCCAAGAAGAAACCGATCAGTTGCCACATGGCGTCCAGCCCCAGACACCCCGGCATGACGGGATCGCCCTCGAAGTGGCACTTGAAGAACCACAGCTCCGGATTGATATCCAGTTCGGCAACAATTTCACCCTTGTTGTAGCGCCCACCCTTGTCATTGATCTCGATGATCCGGTCGAACATCAACATGGGAGGCAGAGGGAGTTGCGCGTTGCCGGGGCCGAACAATTCGCCGCGACCGCATCCGATGAGCTCATCGTAGGAGTAGGCGTTCTTGTGCTGCCCGTTCAGGATGATGGGCGCATCCGCATGGATGGGGGCGAAACTGGACATGAATGACTGCCTGTAAATTGGCGCGAGTATAACAGGATACGGGCGCGGTTCAGGCGAAAGTGAGACTGGCCTCCGCAACGGTTCCTGCCCCATCCGAAGACAGGCTGACCCGACCGGAATAGGCCCCCTCCACGATCTCCCGCACAGTGGCAAGCCCGATGCCGTGACCCTCCACGGATTGATCCAGCCGGGCACCCCGTTGCATCACTTCGAGCACCTTCTCCGCAGGTAGGCCAGGTCCATCATCATGGACACGGATACGAAGCCCGGGGCGTTTACCGGCAGGCTCGGGTGGCGTTGTGAGAACCTCGACCCTCACCTTGTGGCGAGCCCATTTGCAGGCGTTGTCAGCGAGGTTGCCGATGATTTCCATGAGGTCACCCTGATCGCCGTAGAACATGGCGTCGGCAGGTGCACTGCCCGAGATTTCGATCTCGCGCGAGTGATAGACCTTGCGCAGCGAAGCCACCAGGCGATCCAGTACTGGCGCCACCGGCACCGGGCGGGAAAGCGCGCTGCGGCCAGCCGTGGCTGCACGTTGAAGCTGGTACTTGATGGTTGCATCCAGCTGATCGACAGGCTCACGGAGAGACTCCGCGATATTACCGGCCGCTGCTCCGCGATCGAGAGTGGAGCGAATCACCGCCAATGGGGTCTTCAAGCTGTGCGCGAGATCGCCCAGCGCGTTGCGATAACGCTGAAGGTGGATATCCCGCGCGGCCAGCAAGGCATTGAGGTTCCCCGCCACCGCCTGCAGTTCCCGCGGATAGCGACCGCTGAGAGATTGTTTGTCTCCCGCTTCGATCGCGCTGAGCTCGCCGGCGATCTGGCGCAGCGGTCCCAGCCCCCAGCGCAGGATGATTAACTGTATGAGAAGCAGGAACGCCGCCAGCCCGCCAAACCACAGCCACATCCGGCGTTGGAACCTGCGCACCTGCGCATCGAAGGCCCCGCGGCCTTCGCAGCTCTGGAAGGTATAAGGGCGCGCTCCGGCCTTGTCCCGAGTCTCCCACTGCACCAGGTAACTCAGGCAGAAGAGGGCTTCCTCGGTGGACGAAATCGCTTCCTCGAACACGAAATTGCCCGCCGCACGCTCGCCAGGCCACTGGATGGCGAGTCCCAGCATCGAGCGCGAACGCCACAGCACGCGACCGTCGGCGTCATGAATCTGCGCGTAATGGCCGGACTCCGGCGTGGCCAGGGAGGTATCGGGCAGCAGGGCGTCGTTGAGGACGCGGCTCGGGGTGTCGAGATCGGCAAGGCCAAGGAGCACGAAGATCTGTCCCTTGAGACGCTCCTGCACGGCATCGCGGGCTGAATCCCTGAAACCATGATCGAGCACCAAGGCCGCCGTTCCGAGAAAGGACGCCAGCACCACTCCGGCGACCACCAGCAATCTGGCGTGAAGCGAACTCAGCATGAGGGCGCCGCGTGAGCAGTGGCCCGCGCGGATTCAGTCCTTGGTGGACTGGTTGCGCTCGAAACGGAAGCGATAGCCGTGCCCGCGCGCCGTTTCGACGGGGTTCAGCACACGGTCCGGATCGAGTTTCCGACGCAGCCGCCCGATAATTACTTCCAACACGTTGCTGTCGCGATCTCCATCGTCCTCGTAGAGGTGTTCGCTCAGTTCCGTTTTGGAGACCACCCGGCCAGCATGCATCATCAGGTACTCGAGGACTTTGTATTCGAAGGCGGTGATTTCAATCGACTGGCCGTCCTGGGCGAGGGATTTCGCAGCCGTATCGAGCACGTACGGACCACAACGCAGCTTTGACTCGGCCCAACCGGCGGAGCGGCGCAACAGGGCCCGGATCCGCGCAATCAGTTCCGGGGTATGAAAAGGCTTGACGAGGTAATCATCGGCACCGAGCTCCAGGCCGGCCACCTTGTCCTCCCAGCTGCCGCGCGCCGTGAGAATAAGGATGGGGAACGTCCGACCCTCGGCGCGCCATCGCGCGATGAGCTCCGTACCGGAGAGATCCGGCAGGCCCAAATCCACGACCGCCAGATCAAGGGGATATTCACTGCCGGCGAACAGTCCATCCCGCCCGTTGGCGGCAACATCGACGGCGAATCCCTCGCTGCGCAGGCTGGCTGCCAAGCCTTGCAGCAGTTGTGGCTCATCTTCGACAACAAGTATTCGCATTGGGCTCAGCGCGCCTGCCCGGCTGCGGAGTCGACGCGAATGCGCCGCACCCGGCCTTCGTCGAGCAGGATTCGCACCTCATAGGCATCCCCGAGTCCTTCCTGTACGGGACGCACATCGAGCACCCTGCCACCGGTTTCCTCGCGCGCGCGCGCAGCCGCGTGATCCGCGCCAGGGTCGTGGTGGGTCGTCATGCCCGAGGCCTCCATGGGGGACAGGTGGATCTCCTGGGCGAGCAACGCTTCCGGGAGCGAGGCCCCGAGCAGAGAGAGCAGAAGGGTCGCTGGTCTGACAACGCTCGACATGGAGGAATAGTAACCCAGGGGACTGAGGGGAACACAGGCAAGACGGCCCGGAGAGCGGGCCCCGAAGCGGGAGTGTCGACGGGTTAGGGTTAACCCCCACTGAATCAGGCCTCAGCGCCCGAAATCGATCTCCCGATCATGCTGCAAGGCAGGGATCATCGCGCGCGCCTCAGTGACCTTGGAGGGATCCACATCGGCCAAGATGAACCCGGGTTCACTGCCCCCATCCGCAAGTACCTCGCCCCAGGGGTCAACAATCAACGAGTGTCCAAACGTACGCCGACCCCATCGTCGCGTGCCGGACTGTCCCGCGGCAAAGACGTAACAGCCGGTCTCGATTGCCCGCGCCCGCACCAGCACATGCCAGTGCGCAAGCCCCGTGGTGTGTGTAAATGCCGCTGGAATCGCCAGGAAATCCGCCCCTGCCTGCGCAAGCCCGCGGTAAAGATGGGGGAAACGCACGTCGTAGCAAATGGACAGGCCCATTCTGCCCCATGGCAGATCGACCAGAGTCGCGCAGTGCCCGGGCTCGACAGCGCGGGATTCACGGTAATACTCGCCGTTGCGCAGGCGGACATCGAAAAGATGGATCTTGTCGTAGCTTGCCAGGCGCCGACCCTCGGGGGACAACAGGTAGCTTCGGTTCGCAACTTTCTGTGCGTCGAGGCGGATGGTCAGGGAGCCCAATGCCAGATGCACGCCCAGCTCCCGGGCCAGCGCCGTGAACATCGGCAGTGCAGGATGGGTCTCTTCGGTGTGTCCGCGGGTAATGTAAAGCTCATCGCGCTCCTCGAGGCAGCTGAAATTCTCGGGCAGGCAGATGAGATTCGCGCCCGCCTGCGCCGCTTCGCGACAGATCAGCGCAGCCTCCTCGAGATTGCGGTCAAGATCATCTTCCGCGCAGTTCTGGACGCAGGCGACCTTGAAGCTGGGCATGGCGGCCCTCCTCCTCAGGCGAGCTTGCGGTCTGCGACGATGATGCCGTCGCGGTCCGCGTAGAGGTAATCACCCGGTTGAATGCAGATCTCCGCGAAACGGACCGGGATGTTCTGGGTTCCCTCCCCTCGGCGCACGCTCTTGCGCGGGTTGCTGCCCAGCGCCTTGATGCCGACGGGAAGCTGCATCAATGCCTCGGCATCCCGGACGCAACCATAAACCACGAGACCCGCCCAGGCATTCTTCACCGCGAGCTCGCCCAGTTGATCACCCACTAGCGCGCAGCGCAGGGAGCCTCCACCGTCCACCACGAGAACCCGGCCTTCACCGGGCTGCTCGAGCATCGCCCGGACCAGTGTGTTGTCCTCGAATACCTTGAGGATATAGACCGGGCCCTCGAAGGTGAGCGCACCACCGTAGTCGCGAAAAATCGGCGCGGCAACCTGCAGCGATTCACCATGTTCGTCATAGAGATCAGCGAGTGCCTTGCTCATCGGAAATCCTTACTTGTCCTTGCGTGGACGTTGGTAGCCCGCAATCGTTTTCTGGCGGACGCGGCTGATCACCAGCCGCCCGGGTTCCACATCTTCGGTCACCGTGGTACCTGCCGCCACCGTCGCACCCTTGCCAACCCGTACCGGCGCGACCAGTTGGGTATCGGAGCCGATGAAGGCGTCATCTTCTATCACCGTGCGGTGCTTTTTGGCCCCGTCGTAGTTGCAGGTAATAGTACCGGCGCCCACGTTCACCGAGCGGCCGATTTCAGCGTCCCCGACGTAGGACAGATGATTGACCTTGCTGCCTGCGTCTATCGTGGACTTCTTCACCTCGACGAAGTTGCCGATATGCACATCCGTGCCGAGGATGGTTTCGGGACGAATGCGCGCGAAGGGGCCTATCTTGCTGTTGCTGCCAATGGTTGCCTGCTCCAGTACCGTATTCGCGAGGACTTCGACACCCGCGCCAAGGACGGAGTCCCGGATGAAGCAGTTCGGGCCGATGCGTACCCCGTCCCCGAGTATCACCTTGCCCTCGAAAACGATATTGACGTCGAGGTACACGTCCCGGCCGCAGACGAGTTCGCCGCGAATATCGAGGCGTGCCGGATCGCGCAAGGTCACACCACCGCGCATGAGTTCTTCGGCCTGCATCGACTGGAAGGCGCGCTCCAGCAGCGCCTGTTGCCCTCGGTCATTCACTCCGGTCACTTCCATCGCATTGGCCGCAGCCACGCCGGCGACAGCAATGCCCTCCGCTGCGGCCATCGCCACGCAATCGGTTAGGTAGTACTCGCCCTGGGCGTTGTCGCTGCGCAGGGCCGGCAACCAGCGCTGAAGATACTCACTACGCACGGCCATGATCCCGGTGTTTACCTCACGCAGCTGCAGCTCATCCGGGCTGGCATCCTTGTGTTCAACGATCCCGACGATGCGGGCATGCTCATTACGGAGGATCCGTCCGTAACCGGTGGGCTCATCGAGCATCACCGTCAGCAGGGAAAATCCGTCAGGCCCGGCTGCGTCCACCAATCGGCCCAGCGTGGCAGCGGACAGCAGCGGAACGTCGCCATAGAGGATGAGGACCAGCGACCCGGGAGGCAGCACCGGCAGCGCCTGTAGCATCGCATGCCCCGTGCCCAGCTGTGATTCCTGGGCCACCCAAGTCAGATCATGCCCGGCGTAGAAATCCTGCAGGTGAGCGCCGCCATGTCCATGGATGATGATCGGTCTGGACGTGGTGAGCCGAGCGGCTGCAGCCATTACATGGCCGATCATCGGCCGGCCACCTATGGGGTGAAGCACCTTGGGCAAATCGGAATTCATCCGCTTGCCCTGCCCCGCCGCCAGAATGCATACGCATAGTTCCATACCGCGCAATTCCTCCAGTGTCACGGTCAGATCATAGTCGGCGGGGAAGTGTGCCGCACCCCCTGTACCAACCCGCCTGGCCTGCCACTTCCAGAAAGCAGAAAGGCCTCCGAAGAGGCCTTTCGTCACCACAAGGTCCGGCGGTGATCGCCGGTGGGCTTTGTCCCCGCAGCGGCTCAGCCTCCCGCCCGACGCCGCAAGCGCTGAATGGTCTGCAACTGGGCAGCCAGCTCGGCGAGTTCCGCTTGGGCCTTGGCGATGTCGAGCTTGTCGGACCGCTCCTTGAGTGTGTCCTCCGCTTCCTGTTTGGCCTTCAGCACAGCCGCTTCATCCAGGTCGTGGGCCCTGATTGCGGTATCGGAGAGCACTGTGACCACCTTGGGCTGCACTTCCAGCATGCCGCCGGAAACGTAAAAGGCCTGCTGCTCTCCACTGGGCAGTTGGACCCGGACTTCACCCGGCCCCATGCGGGTCAGCATGGCCGCATGCCCGGGCGCGATACCTACTTCACCGAGCAGCGCGGGCGCAAACACCATGGCCACGTCGCCCGAGAAGATTTCGCGCTCGGCACTCACGATGTCGACATGGATGCTGGACATGGACCTGTGCTCCGCTTCGTGAAATTAGAGGGTCTTCGCCTTCTCAACGGCGTCTTCAATCGTGCCCACCATGTAGAACGCTTGTTCGGGAAGGTGGTCGTATTCACCTGCAACAATGGCCTTGAACGCGCGAATGGTGTCCTTGAGCGGCACATAGCGGCCCTTCGCGCCCGTGAACACTTCAGCCACGAAGTAGGGCTGGGAAAGGAAGCGCTGGATTTTGCGCGCACGAGCCACGGTCAATTTGTCTTCTTCAGACAGTTCGTCCATGCCGAGGATGGCGATGATGTCGCGGAGTTCCTTGTACCGCTGCAGGGTGCCCTGCACGGCGCGTGCGGTCTCGTAGTGCTCCTGTCCGACGACCAGCGGGTCGAGCTGACGGCTGGTGGAGTCCAGTGGGTCCACCGCCGGGTAGATACCCAGCTCCGCAATCTGGCGGCTCAACACCACGGTGGCATCAAGGTGCGCGAAGGTCGTGGCGGGCGAGGGATCGGTCAAGTCGTCAGCCGGCACGTACACCGCCTGAATGGATGTGATGGAACCGGTCTTCGTCGAGGTGATTCGCTCCTGCAGACGGCCCATTTCCTCAGCCAGCGTCGGCTGGTAGCCCACGGCTGAAGGCATGCGGCCAAGCAGCGCCGACACTTCGGTTCCTGCGAGCGTGAAGCGGTAGATGTTGTCGATGAAGAGCAGCACGTCGCGGCCTTCGTCGCGGAACTTCTCGGCGAGCGTAAGGCCGGTAAGGGCCACGCGCAGACGATTGCCCGGGGGCTCGTTCATCTGGCCGTACACGAGGGACACCTTGTCGAGAACGTTGGAGTCCTTCATTTCGTGGTAGAAGTCGTTGCCCTCGCGGGTGCGTTCACCGACGCCCGCGAAGACCGAGAAACCGCTGTGCTCGATAGCGATGTTGCGGATGAGCTCCATCATGTTCACGGTCTTGCCCACACCGGCACCGCCGAAGAGACCGACCTTGCCGCCCTTGGCGAACGGACAGATGAGGTCGATGACCTTGATGCCGGTTTCGAGCAACTCGGTAGCCGGCGACAGCTCCGTGAATTTCGGCGCTTCGCGATGGATGGACATGGTCTCGTCGGTATCGATGGGGCCCGCCTCGTCAATCGGCTCGCCCAGCACGTTCATGATGCGGCCAAGCGTCTTTTGCCCGACCGGCACGGATATCGGTGCCCCGGTGTTGGTGACCTTCATGCCGCGGCGCAGGCCGTCGGTGGAACCGAGCGCAATCGTGCGTACCACGCCATCGCCGAGCTGCTGCTGTACCTCGAGAGTCGTCGGCACATCCGAGAGCTTCAGCGCGTCATAGATTTTGGGAACCGAGTCAGTGGGGAACTTGGCGTCGATGACCGCCCCAATGATCTGGGAAATGGTTCCTGTGCTCATACGATTGTTCCTCTTGAAAAAGGTGCTGTTCTTTCAGGGTCCGTCCGGATCAGACTGCTGCGGCGCCGCCGACGATTTCGGCGAGCTCCTGCGTGATCGCGGCCTGGCGGGCCTTGTTGTAAATGAGCTGGAGCTCCTTGATGAGCTTGCCTGCGTTGTCGGAGGCGCTCTTCATGGCCACCATGCGTGCCGCCTGTTCGCAGGCGATGTTCTCGATCACACGCTGGTACACCAGCGACTCGATGTAACGCATGAGCAGGTGATCCATGACCTCTTCGGCTTGGGGTTCGTAGATGTAATCCCAGTGAGCGGGCAGCGAGCTGTCTTCCTGCGCCTTGAGTGGAACGAGCTGCTCAATACCGGCCTTCTGGGTCATCGAGTTCACAAAATCGTTGGAAGCAACATAAATCTGGTCAATCGAACCGTTCATGTAGGCGTCCAGCATGATCCTGACGGGACCGATGAGCTGCTCGATATGAGGCTGGTCTCCCAACTTGCTCACTTGCCCGGTGACCTTGCCCCCGATGCGCTGGAAGAACTGCGCAGCCTTGCGGCCGACAGTGCAGAACTCGAACTCAACCTGCTCGGCCTGCCAGCGCTTGATCTGCTGGATAAGCTGACGGAAGAGGTTTGAATTCAGACCTCCGCACAGGCCACGGTCCGTCGAGATGACAATGACACCAACGCGACGGACCGGACGCGCCACCAGAAAGGGGTGGCGGTATTCCGAGTTTGATTCCGCGACGTGGGCGATCACATTGCGCATCTTCTCCGCATAAGGGCGCGTTGCCCGCATGCGGTCCTGCGCCTTGCGCATCTTGCTGGTGGCCACCATCTCCATCGCGCGGGTGATCTTTTGCGTGTTTTGCACGCTCGCGATCTTGACCCGGATTTCTTTGCCTACGGCCATGGGGGATTCCTTGGTTCAGGCTTTACCAGGTCTGGGTCTGCTTGAACTGGCTGATGGCTTCGTTCAAGGACTTGTCGATATCGGCACCGAAGTCACCGGTATCGTTGATCTTCTTCATGAGATCAGCCTTGGCGCTGTTCATGTAGCCGTGAAGGGCTGCCTCGAAGGGGCCGACTTTCTTCACTTCCACATCATCCAGGAAGCCGCGGTCCACCGCGTACAGAGACACAGCCATCTCCGCCACCGAAAGCGGGGAATACTGTTTCTGCTTCATCAGCTCCATCACGCGCTGGCCGCGGTCCAGCTGTTTGCGGGTGGCTTCGTCCAGATCGGATGCGAACTGGGCGAAGGCCGCCAGTTCGCGATACTGGGCGAGTGCCAGACGCACACCACCACCAAGCTTCTTGATGATGGAAGTCTGGGCCGCGCCGCCCACGCGGGAAACCGACAAGCCGGCGTTGATGGCCGGACGGAAGCCCGAGTTGAACAGGTTGGTTTCGAGGTAGATCTGGCCGTCGGTGATGGAAATCACGTTGGTCGGGACGAATGCCGACACGTCTCCAGCCTGGGTCTCGATGATCGGAAGCGCGGTCAGCGAACCGGTCTTGCCCTTCACTTGGCCGTTGGTCTCGCGCTCCACGTACTCCTCGTTCACGCGTGCCGCACGCTCCAGCAGACGGGAGTGGAGGTAAAACACGTCGCCGGGATAGGCTTCACGACCCGGAGGGCGGCGCAGCAGCAGGGACACCTGACGGTAGGCCCAAGCCTGCTTGGTCAGGTCGTCATAAATGATGAGAGCGTCCTGGCCGGAATCGCGGAAGTACTCGCCCATCGCGCAACCTGAGTAGGGGGCGATGTATTGGAGTGCCGCCGACTCGGAGGCGCTGGCAGCGACGATGATGGTGTGGTCCATCGCGCCGTGCTCTTCCAGCTTGCGAATCACGTTGTTGATCGAGGAGGCCTTCTGCCCGATCGCGACGTAGATGCATTTGATGCCGGTACCCTTCTGGTTGATGATCGCGTCCACCGCAACAGCAGTCTTGCCAGTCTGGCGGTCACCGATAATCAGCTCGCGCTGTCCGCGACCCACCGGCACCATGGCGTCGATGGATTTGAGCCCGGTTTGCACCGGCTGGGACACGGATTTGCGCCAGATCACGCCCGGGGCGATTTTCTCAATGGGCGAGGAGAGTTGGGTTTCCACGGGCCCCTTGCCGTCAATCGGCTGGCCCAGCGCATTTACCACGCGACCCAAGAGCGCCTCGCCAACCGGCACTTCAAGAATGCGCTTGGTGCAGCGGACCACATCCCCTTCGCGGATGTGCTGGTATTCGCCCATGATCACCGCACCAACCGAATCCTGTTCCAGGTTCAGCGCCAGGCCGAAGGTGTTGCCGGGGAACTCGATCATTTCACCCGCCATCACGTCTGACAGGCCGTGAATGCGCGCAATACCATCGGACAGGCTGACCACGGTGCCCTCGGTGCGGGCTTCGGTCGCCAGGTCGAACTCCTGAATCTTCTTCTTGATGAGTTCGCTGATTTCAGTAGCGCTGATTTGCATGCGATGTCCTCGTTCCTGCCGTTGACGGGGCCTTCTCAGGACCCTCGTCACACAGGCTCATTTCCAATTGAATAGATTTGCCAGCTGGTCAAGGCCGCCCTTGAGCGACAGGTCAAACACCGAATCACCGACGCGAACCACAGCGCCTCCGATGAGGTTCTGATCCACACGCTGGCGGATTCGCACTTCCCGTCCGATTCTGCGCTGCACCGCCTGCGCTATGCGCGTTTCCTGTTCCATCGTGAGGGGATAGGCGGTCACGATTTCAGCATTCGCGAAGTTTTCGGCCTCAGCCCGGTGGCGCTCGAACAGCTCGGCGACCTCGCCTGCCACGCCCAGCCGCTGGGCATGGGTCAAAACCTTGACGAAGTTGCGGAAGGTGATGCCGAAGCGGCTCCCCGCGATGTCGAGGATCGCCTCGGCCAGACGGTCACGCCCCACCCTGGGGTCGCTGATGAGCTGCCGCATGTCCTCGTCTGCCATCACTGCCGCCAGGTAGGCCAGGGAGTCGGACCAGGCGCCCAGCGTGCCCTCCGCCCGCGCCTGCTCATAGGCGGCTTGTGCATAGGGTCTTGCGACTGTGAGCTTCTCTTGCATCTGTCTGCTTTCGCCTAGAGCCGTGCGCCGAGTTTTTCCAGCACTTCGTTGTGCCGCTGCGCATCGACTTCGCGCATCAGGACCTGCTCGGCCCCCGCAAGGGCCAGTGCTGCAACCTGTCCACGCAGGGCTTCGCGGGCCTGCTGGATCTCTTGCGCGATGGAGGCCTGGGCCGAGGCTATCTGCCGCTCACCCTCCGCCTTCGCAGTGGCGCGCGCCTGCTCGATCATTTCGTCCGCACGCTTTTGCGCATTGGCCACCAGCTCCTGACTCTGCTGCTTGGCGCCGTTGAGCACTTCCTGTGCGCGGCTCTGTGATTGGGCCAGCTGCTGCTGGCCCTGATCCGCAGCCGCGAGTCCGTCCGCAATCTTCTTCTGGCGTTCTTCCACCGCTCTCATCAGCGGTGGCCACACGAAACGTGCGGTAAACCAGATAAAAATCGCGAACGAGACGGCCTGCGAGATCAACGTGAAATTGATATTCATCGTTGCAGTATCCCCGTCGCTGGAGGTCTGAATCCGGTTTCCGGCTTAGCCCGAAACTGCCGCCAGGAGCGGGTTGCCGAACGCGAACAACATTGCGATACCCACCGCGATGATGAAGGATGCGTCGATCAGACCGAGGAGCAGGAACACTTTGGCCTGGAGCTGGGGAATGAGCTCAGGCTGGCGGGCAGCGCCTTCGAGGAAGCGCGAGCACATCAGGCCCACACCGATACAGGCACCGAGCGCGCCCAGGCCGATCATGATGCCGATACCGATGCCGGTATGGGCCTGGATCATCGCCAGAAACTGTAAGTTTTCCATTTCCCTTTCCTTTCTTGCCAGGTAGAACGTGAGTCAATAAAACCGTATCAATGGCCTTCATGCGCCATTGCAATGTAGACGATGGTCAACATCATGAAGATGAAGGCCTGCAGTCCGACGATCAGAATGTGGAATATGGCCCACCCCGCCGAGAGAATTCCGCCGAAAATCGTCCCTGCAACTCCCGTCGCTGCCCACAGACCGAGCAGCATGAAGATGATTTCACCGGCGTAGATGTTGCCGTACAGCCGGAGGCTGTGGGACAGCGGCTTGGAGATGTACTCAACGAGGTTGAATACGAAGTTGAAGGGCCAGAGTACCGGCTTGCCACCGAAAGGCGCACAGAACAGCTCGTGGATGAAGCCGCCCACGCCTTTGACCTTGATGGCGAAGAAGATCATCAGGAACCAGACGGTTAGCGCGAGTGCGAAGGTGGTGTTCACGTCGGCCGTCGGAACCGAGCGCCAGTATTCGAGCCCCAGCACGTTCTTGTAGATGAAGGCCATGATGTCGATGGGCAGGAAATCCATCGCGTTCATGAAGAACACCCAGACGAACACCGTGAGTGCCAAGGGAGCGATGAAGCGCTGGTCTCCGTGAAAGATGCTCCTGGCCTGCTCGTTCACGAATTCGACCAGAAGTTCGACGAAGGCCTGGCGTTTGGTGGGTACACCAGAGGTAGCCCCGCTGACCACCCATGCCAGAAAGCCGAAAGTGAGGATGCCCAGGATCACCGACGTGAAGATGGTGTCCATGTGCCAGGTCCAGAAGGGCGTTTCGCCGGCCTGCGCGTTGAACGTCAGGTGGTGCTGGATGTAGCCGGTAGGTGTCAGCTCGTGTCCGGTGGCCATTTGGTACTACGCTCAACTGTCGCTTGTTTGAGTCTGCCGGGGTAGGCCTCGCACCCGCCCCGTTTCAGCTGTCCCGCGTGAACCACACGGCCAGCCATTGTCCTTTGAGTGCCAGAAAAACTCCTGCCACCAATGCCGGCCACACGGTTGCATGGCCCAGCACCCTCGCTGTGATGAACAGCAGCGCGACGGTCGCGCCCAACTTCAGCGATTCACCCACCATGAAGGTGGCGGCTGAGAGTGCCCGAATGATGCGGGCTTTCGACCAGAGGTAGAGCGCGAGCAGTGCATTCGGCACCGCCACTGCCATACCCCCGACGATCAGTGACACTGCAGCACGAGTACTGAACAGCGTGACGCCCAGGCTCGCCACCATCACCACACCAACCTGCAATCCGATGGTGATCAGCAGCGTTCTAGACCAGCCGACGCCACTCATGGCGCGCCCTGTAGCGCGTCACTTTGCAGTGCAATATAACAAGGGTGGCGGATTGTAGTGAGATCTGTTTGCACGCGTCAAATGCCAGAGCATGAACTGCAGGCGAGAGTTTCGGGCGGGCTGATCGAGGTCAATCCGATCAGCGGATGTGGGCCAGAATTCCGTCGAGTTCGTCGAGTGAGTTGTAGCGGATCACGAGTTCACCCTTGCCCTTGCGCCCGTGCTTGATGGTGACCGCGGCACCCAGTCGCTCACCGAGATCGGCCTCGAGCTTCTGGACATTTGCATCAGGCCTGGGCGGGGTTCTGATCTCCTGTCCACCCTCCAGCGACTGGCGCACGAGTCGCTCGGTTGCGCGCACGGAAAGACCCCGCTCTGCCACCAACCGGGAAAGTCGTGCCTGCTCCGTACCCTTCACCGCCAGCAAGGCCCGGGCATGTCCCATTTCCAGCGCACCCTCCTCGAGTAGTCGTCGGGCGTCCGCACCAAGCTCCAGCAGACGCAGGAGATTGGAGACTGTCGCCCGCGAGCGCCCTATGGCCGCTGCCACCTCCTGGTGCGTCATGCCGAATTCGGTGAGGAGCCGCTGCAGCGCCTGGGCCTCCTCCAGCGGAGTGAGCTGTTCACGCTGAATGTTCTCGATTATCGCCAGGCTCATCATGGTCCGGTCTGGCACCGCCCGCACGATGGCAGGCAGTTCGGTCAGCCCCGCGAGCTGGGCGGCGCGCCAGCGGCGTTCGCCTGCGATCAGTTCATAGCGTCCCCCCTCACCCAGGGCCCGCACGAGAACTGGCTGGATGAGGCCCTGCGCCTTGATGGAATCCGCGAGCTCCTGCAGCGCTTCCGGGTGAATGGTGAGCCTTGGCTGGTACTTGCCGCGCTGGATCAGATCCACGGGTAGCAGCCGCAACGTATCGCCCTGATTTTCGTCGGGCGTGGGTTTTTCGGCGCCTATTCCCAGCAGGGCATCCAGCCCCCTGCCCAGGCCACGTTTCTTGTTCAAGCTTGGTTTTCCCGTCTCAAGTGGAGGCCGCGGTGCGCTGGGGCGTCTCCTCACGGCGCAGCATTTCGCCGGCCAGGGCGAGGTAAGCCATCGCACCGCTGGAGGATTTGTCATAGAGCAATGCCGGCAGGCCATGGCTGGGCGCCTCAGCCAATCGCACGTTGCGGGGAATAACGGTCTGGTAAACCTTTTCGCCAAAGTGCTGGAGGAGTTGCTGGGAGACCTGACTGGCCAGATTGTTGCGCGGGTCGAACATCGTCCGCAGGAGTCCCTCGATATGCAGCCGGGGATTCAGGATGCGGCGAATTTTTTCGACGGTGTCCATCAGGGCGGAAATTCCCTCCAGTGCGAAGTACTCGCACTGGGTGGGAATGATCACCCCTTCCGCGGCCACGAGCGCGTTGACGGTCAGCATGTTCAGCGAGGGCGGGCAGTCGATGATCACATAGGCGTAATCGCCCAGCACCGGCTCCAGCGCCATGCGCAGGCGCAGTTCGCGGCCAATTTCTTCCAGCAGGCCGACTTCCGCTCCGGTGAGGTCACCGTTGGCGGGCAGGATGTCGTAGCCGGCCTCCGCCGCGGGGAGGCGCGCCTGCGCCACACTGGCACCGTTGAGGAGCACGTCGTAACTCGACAATTGCAGTTGGTGCTTGTCCACTCCGCTGCCCATCGTGGCATTCCCCTGCGGATCCAGATCCACCAGCAGCACACGGCGCCGGGTGGCCGCCAGCGAGGCGGCGAGATTGACGCTGGTAGTGGTTTTTCCCACCCCACCTTTCTGGTTGGCGATCGCGAAGACCTTGGCCATGCGAAGTCCCGGGCTATGTGGATTGCGAGTTCGCCAGGAGGAAATTCATGCCGTTGAAGGCGTTCTGGCGGCCCGGATTATGGCACAAACCGGCGCAGGCCCGAGCGGCGCCTCAGGCCGGATCGGAACATGGACGCAACTCGACCAGGCAGCGCGTATCGCGCCCCGGCACCTGCAGGGGGTGCACGGTCACTTGGAATGCAGCTGCCCACGGCGCCGCAAGCTCATCCGCGGGTGGGTGTCCCTTCATAGCCAGCAGCCGGGTGAGGGGTGTATGGAGATGGCGTGTCGAGTTCACGAAGCTCTCCAGCGAGGAGAGTGCACGACAGATCAAGACCTCCGGAAGCACCGCGGGCTGCCACTCTTCAACTTTCAGGTTGATGACCTGGACACGCGCCAACTCGAGCCCGATTACGCATTGCTGCAGGAAGCGGGCCCGCTTAGCTCGCGGCTCCAACAGGGCAATTTCCAGCTCCGGTCGGGCGCAGGCAATGACCAGTCCCGGCAGACCCGCGCCACTGCCGATATCCGCCAGCGATGCCTCCCCTATCCAGGGCAGGATCGCGAGACAATCCGCAATGTGTTCGGCGATGAATGCCGACTCATCCGGCGCGCCAGTCAGATTCGCGAGGCGCTGCCACTTGAAGACCTGCGCCACGTAGCGGTTCAGCCTGGTCAAGGCCTCCTCGGGGAGCGTGAGGCCCAGCGCGCCAGCAGCCGTCCGAATCGCCTCCAGGGGCACGACTCAGCCGGTCGCCGCGCGACGATCCCCGCGCTTCAGATGCACGAGGAGCAGGGAAATGGCGGCAGGCGTCACCCCGGAGATGCGCGCCGCCTGCCCCAGAGTATGGGGGCGATGGCTGGAGAGCTTCGCCACGATCTCGTTGGAGAGGCCGCGCACCAGGCGGTAGTCGAAGTCCCGGGGCACGGTGGTGTCCTCGTGACGACGGGCCCGCTCGATCTCCTCGTCCTGGCGCGCGAAGTAACCGCTGTAGCGCGCATGGATCTCCAGTTGCTCGATGACGGCAGCGTCCGTGACGCCGGGGCCCGCACCGGGAAGGTTCATCAGTGCGGCGTAGTCCACCTCGGGGCGCCGCAGAAGCTCGGCCAAGTTCTGCTCCTTGCGCAGCGCCTGCCCCAGCACTTCGCTGGCCACGTCGGCCGGCAGCCGGTCCGGACTCATCCAGGTTGCCTCCAGACGCCGCTGTTCGACCTCGAAAGCATCGCGCTTGCGCTCGAAGTGCGCCCAGCGCACGTCATCCACCAGCCCCAAGGCGCGCCCCTGGGGCGTGAGACGCAGATCGGCGTTGTCCTCACGCAGGCGCAGCCGGTATTCGGCCCGGCTCGTGAACATGCGATAGGGCTCGGTGGTCCCGCGGGTGACCAGATCGTCGATCAGGACCCCGATATAAGCTTCGTCCCGCCGTGGATACCAGGGCGCGCGCTCCTGCGCCCGGAGGGCAGCGTTGACGCCCGCCACCAGACCCTGGGCCGCCGCCTCCTCGTAACCCGTGGTGCCGTTGATCTGGCCTGCAAAGAACAGCCCCTTGATCGAGCGGGTCTCGAGCCAGGGCATGATTTCCCTCGGATCAAAGTAGTCGTACTCGATGGCATACCCGGGTCGGGTGATGTGCGCAGACTCGAAACCCCGTATCGACCTCACCAGAGCCCACTGGATATCGAAGGGCAAACTGGTCGAGATCCCGTTGGGGTAGACCTCGCGAGTCTGCAAACCTTCGGGCTCAACAAAAATCTGATGGGCCTCACGGCCGGCGAAGCGCATGACCTTGTCTTCCACTGACGGACAGTACCGCGGCCCGGTGCTCTCGATCTGCCCGTTGTACATGGGTGAGCGGTCTATGCCCTGACGGATTATTTCGTGGGTCTTCTCATTGGTCTGCGTGATGTGGCAGACCGTCTGGCGCGGATGCTGCGCGGCGTCCCCGAGATGGGAGAACACCGGCTCCGGCGTATCGCCGGCCTGGGCTTCCAGTACCGCATGGTTGATGGTGTTGCCATCGAGTCGCGGCGGGGTTCCCGTCTTGAGGCGCCCCACCGGCAGTTGTCGCTCGCGCAGGCGCGCCGACAGGCGGTTCGCCGGCGGCTCACCCGCCCTGCCTGCCGCATAGGTGGCATCTCCCACATGTACCAGCCCGCCCAGGAATGTCCCCACGGTCAGCACCACGGTAGGCGCAGCGAAGATGAGCCCCGCCTGCGTGACCACCCCGCAGACCCGATCGCCCTCCACCACCAGATCGTCGCAAGCCTGCTGGAACAGCTGCAGGTTCGGCTGGCGCTCGAGCGCGTCACGGATGAAGGAGCGGTAGAGGGCACGATCAATCTGTGCGCGCGTGGCGCGTACAGCCGGTCCTTTGCTGGCATTCAAGCGCTTGAAATGGATTCCACAGTGATCGGCGGCCACTGCCATGATGCCGCCCAGCGCATCGATCTCACGTACCAAGTGGCCCTTGCCGATGCCACCGATGGCTGGATTGCAAGACATGGCACCAAGCGTTTCGATGCTGTGGGTCAGCAGCAGCGTGCGCGCGCCCATGCGGGCACTGGCCAGGGCCGCTTCGGTACCGGCGTGCCCGCCGCCCACCACGATCACATCGAATGTCTCGGGATATCGCATGGCCTCTGGTCCGGTTACGTGTCACTGGGGCTGCAAGGATAACTGTCGCGCCGCCCCCCTCCAACCGCGTCGACATGCGGCAGCAGAAGCCTCTCTCCTTCTCCGCCGTGTGCGCATCGCAGCCTCTTGAAACCAGCAACTTTCGGCCATACCTGTGGTCACTGCGTGTGGTTGACGGGTCTGGGGCGCTGTGAAAGATTGCCGGCGGCCTCGGAATCCCGGGTGAAATGACAGGGGGAGAAGACATGGAGAACCTGATCGAGGTTTCCGACCTGCACAAGCGGTTCGGCGGCCTGGTCGCGGTGGATGGCGTTTCGATGAAGGTCGGCAGAGGCGAGGTTCTGGGCTTCCTCGGCCCCAATGGAGCCGGCAAGTCCACCACCATGAAGATGATCACAGGATTCCTGGCTCCGGATTCGGGCAGCGTGCAGATCTGCGGTCAGGAACTCGGCACCAATCCCATCGCAGCCAAGTCGCGTATCGGCTACCTGCCGGAAGGCGCGCCTGCTTACGGCGAAATGACGCCTGCAACGTTCCTCGACTTCATCGGCGACATCCGCGGTCTTGCGCCGGCCACCAAGCAGGCCCGCATCCGCGAGGTCGTGGCCAAGATTCACCTCGAGGGTGTGCTCCACCAGACCATCGAGACCCTGTCGAAGGGATTCAAACGCAGGGTGGGCCTTGCGCAGGCCATCCTCCACGATCCCGAGATTCTCATCATGGACGAGCCAACCGATGGCTTGGATCCGAACCAGAAACACGAGGTGCGGCAGCTGATACGGGAAATGTCCCCTCACAAGGCCATCATCATCTCCACCCATATTCTGGAGGAGGTCGATGCCGTGTGCACACGCGCCGTGATCATCGCAAAAGGCAAGTTGCTCTTCAGCGGCACCCCGACGGAACTCGCCGCGCGCTCCGCCTTCCACAATGCGGTCACGCTGACCGTCCCCGCCTCCATGGCCGAGGCGGTCGAGAAAACATTGCGCGCCTTGCCGGGCGTGGCGGGTATGGAGCGGGGCATAGGCGTTGATGACCACCTTCGTCTGACCGTGCTGCCCAAGCCGGGAGAGGTTTTGTTCCCGCGCATTCGCCAAGCCGTGGAGGACGCGGCCTGGCCGGTGCGGGAAATGTTTGTCGAAGGAGGCCGGCTGGACGAAGTGTTTCGCTCCATCACGACCAGCACGATCGCCAGCGCCGGAGGACATCGCTCATGAACCGCATCGGGACCCTCATGCGCCGCGAGTTCCGCGGCTACTTCGCCACGCCGGTGGCCTATGTGTTCATTGTCATCTTCCTTTTTCTGGCCGGCATCTTCACGTTCTACGTCGGCAATTTCTATGAGCGCAACCAGGCGGATCTGGAGCCCTTCTTCCGCTACCTGCCGTGGCTCTACATGCTCTTGATCCCCGCCATCTCGATGCGTCTCTGGTCGGAGGAACGCAAGACCGGGACGATAGAGTTGCTGATGACCCTGCCGGTCTCGCTGGCCGACGCCGTGCTCGGCAAGTTCCTCGCCGCGTGGCTTTTCACGGCACTGGCGCTCGCACTGACCTTTCCCCTGTGGCTCACGGTCAACTATCTCGGTGATCCCGACAACACCGTTATCGCGGCCGGTTACCTCGGCAGCCTGCTGATGGCTGGAGGTTTTCTCGCCATTGGGTCGTGCGTCTCCGCACTGACCCACAATCAGGTCATTGCCTTCGTCATCAGCTTCGTGATCTGCTTTGCATTCAACCTGAGCGGATTTCCCATCGTGCTCGATTTTTTCCGGGCCTGGGCGCCTGCCGTGATCGTTGACACGATCAGCTCCTTCAGCTTCCTCACCCACGCAACCTCGATCCAGAAAGGGGTGATCGATTTGCGCGACATCGTGTTCTTCGCGTCCCTGATCGCTTTCTTCCTGTATGCCAACATGCTGGCCATTGACGCCAGAAAGAGCAGTTGATCATGAATCGCACACAGATCCTGTATAGCTTCCTGGTAGCGCTCGCGCTCTTCGTCGGTGTCAATATCATCGCCAACGAGACGCTCACTTCACGCCGCCTGGATCTCACCAGCAACAAGCTGTTCACACTTTCCGAGGGCAGCCGGAACATCGTTGGCCGCATCGATGAAAAAGTGACCTTGCGTCTTTATTTCTCTGCCCGACAGTTCGCCGACATCCCGCAGTTCCTGACTCACGGCAAGCGAGTGCGCGATCTGCTGGAGGAATACGTTGCGGCGAGTGATGGACGGCTCGAATTGGCGGTGATCGAGCCAGAGCCGTTTTCCGAGGCTGAAGATCAGGCTGTCGGCTATGGCATCCAGCAGCTGCCCATCAGCGCCTCCGGCGACATGGGCTATCTGGGGCTCGTCGGTACCAATGCCACCGACGATGAGCTGGCAATCCCGTTTCTGAGCCCGGAGCGGGCAGACGCGGTGGAGTACGAGATCACCAAGCTCATCTACAACCTGGCGAATCCCACCAAGAGGGTGATCGGCCTTCTCTCCGACTTGCCCGTCATGGGTGGTGCGCCGGATCCCCAGACAGGCCAGCCGGCACGAGCCTGGACCAGCCTGGAATTCATGCAGGAGTTCTTCGAGGTGAGGGTGCTGGAGCGCGAGCTCGCCGCCATCGACAAGGACATCGACACCCTGCTGGTCATCCATCCCAAGGATTTGCCGCGCAAGACGCTTTACGCCATTGATCAGTTCGTGATCGGTGGCGGCAAGGCGATGATATTCGTCGACCCCATGGCTGAGGAGGACAGGCCCACGCAGGACCCGAACAATCCCATGGTGATGCCGCGAATCGATTCAGGCCTGCCCGAGCTCTTTGCGCAATGGGGTCTTGCCATGGCACAGGATCAAGTGGTGGGGGACCTCGAAGCTGCGGTGAGGGTTTCCGTCAACAGCGGTCGAGGCCCGCGGGAAGTGAACTATCTCCCGTGGTTGCAGCTCATGGGAGATCGACTCAACCGGGATGACTTCATCACCAATGAGTTGAAGTCGGTCAACGTGGGCTCGGCCGGCATCCTCGAACCGGCCAAGGATTCGTCGACGCAGTTCACGCCGCTGCTCAAGACTGGCCCCCAGTCAGGCGCTATCTCTCGCGATGCCATCATGTTCGTGCGTGATCCGGCCGGTCTGCTGCAGGACTTCAAGGCCGACAAGCCCGACAGCGTCATCGCAGCCCGCATCACGGGCGAGGTCGAGACCGCCTTTCCGGACGGCGCTCCACTGGACGAGCAGGACAAGCGCGCGCCCGGAAACCCGGATCACCGGGCCAAATCCGAGGGATCGGTCAATCTCATCGTGGTGGCCGATACCGACCTTCTCGCCGACAGGTTCTGGGTACGCATGCAGCGCTTCCTGGACATGCAGGTACCCAACCCCTTTGCCAACAATGCGGACTTTCTGATCAACGCCATCGACAATCTGGGCGGGAACGACGACCTCATCAGCCTGCGCAGCCGCGGGGATTACGCGCGGCCATTCAAGGTGGTCGAACAGATCAAGCGCGAGGCGGAAGCCGCCTATCGTGATGAGGAACAGGCCCTGCAGACCAAGCTCAAAGAGACCGAGACCAAACTGCAGGAGCTGCAAACCCGGACCGAAGGCGGCGCGGAAACGATTCTGAGCCCGGAGCAGCGCAAGGAAATCGAGCTCTTCAGGGCGGAACAGATCAAGACGCGCAAGCAGCTCAGGGCTGTACAGCATGACCTGCAGAAGAACATCGAGCGGCTGGGCACTCAGCTCAAGTTCCTGAACATCGGGGCCATTCCTTTGCTGCTGTCCTTGTTCGTCATTGGTGCCGCCATCGTGCGTGCGCGACGCACCTGAGGGGAGTGAACGCAATGCACAAGCGCTTGCCCATGATGTTGATCCTGGCCCTTCTGGTGGGAGGGGTTGCCTGGTATGTCTCGCAGCAGAAGAGTCCCACCACGGAAGTCGCGAGTTCGCTGCTGCTGCCGGGTCTGCTGGATCGCCTGAATGACACGGCGAAAATCGTCGTCGACTCACGCGACGGTAGTGTCACCATCGTGCGTGAGGGCGAGTTGTGGAAAGTCGAGGAGTTCGGTGGCTACCCCGCCAAATCGGAACGGGTGCGCCAGCTCCTGTTCCAGCTTGGTGAGCTGCGCATCGTCGAGCGCAAGACCGCCAAGGCCGAGAATTTCCCGCAGCTCGAAGTGGAGGACAGAACTTCACAGGATGCGGCATCACGCGCCATCAAGGTGCTGGACGACACGGGTGAGCCGCTGGTCGATCTCCTCGTGGGCAAGAGCCGGCCCGCCAGGGCCATGAATCCACCCGGCCACTATGTCCGACGGTCGGGCGAGGGGAATGCCTGGCTGGTGGAGGGCGAACTTGCGCTTGATGGCCAGGCGAAAGAATGGATTGAGACCAGTGTGGTCGACCTGCCTGTCGACCGGGTTCGCCAGGTCAGCATCACCCCGACTGGCGACAAGACCATCGTGGTCAACAAGTCGAGCCCGGAGGTGCAACTCTTTTCTCTGGCCGAGGTGCCCGCCGGCCGAGAAGTCCGCGCACGCGCCACGGTATCGAGCATGGGCGGTTTGCTGCTGGATGCAAGACTGGAAAGCGTACTGCCGGCCGCGCGCTTCGCTGACCAGCAGCCCAGCGCAACTGCCACCGTGGAAACCTTCGATGGACTCAGCGCCACGGTGCGACGCTTCGAACACGAGGGGAAGGGTTTTCTCACGCTGGAATTTGCACATACGCCCGATCGGGTGGTGGCCCCGGTGCCTCTTCCCGCAGACGCGCCCAAGCCGAAGGAAATGAATGAAGGCCCGGCGCCCGCCGGCCTCAAGAAGCCGGAAGAGGTGGCGGACGAAGTGAAGACTCTCAACGCCCGCGTGCAAGGCTGGGCTTATCGCTTGCCGGACTACAAGACACGCCTGCTGGAGAAGAAGCTCGACGACCTCCTCAAGAAGAAGGGCTGAGGCCGGCTGCGGCAGGACAGGCTCGGGGCCCTGCCGCTATACTCGCAGGCCCTTCCAGTGACTCACAGCGCAGGTCCATGGCCGCAGCAAGAAACCCGGGCAAGGCCCTGAGCCCGCGCTCGCCCACCACCTTCCAGGAACTCATCTTCCGGTTGCAGGCCTTCTGGGCAGCGCGCGGGTGCGTAATTGCGCAGCCCTACGACATGGAGATGGGAGCGGGCACTTTCCATCCGGCCACCTTCCTGCGTGCCATTGGCCCGGAACCGTGGCGGGCAGCGTATGTGCAGCCCTCGCGGCGGCCCACGGACGGGCGGTACGGGGAAAACCCCAACCGTCTGCAGCACTACTACCAGTTCCAGGTCATCCTGAAACCGTCCCCGCCCGATCTCCAGGATCTATATCTCGCCTCGCTGGCAGAACTCGGCATCGATCCCGGGCAGCACGATGTGCGCTTCGTGGAGGACAACTGGGAATCTCCCACCTTGGGTGCATGGGGGTTGGGCTGGGAAGTGTGGCTGAATGGCATGGAGATCACCCAGTTCACCTACTTCCAGCAGGTGGGAGGCCTTGATTGCCGCCCCGTGTCGGGCGAGATCACCTATGGGCTGGAACGCATCGCGATGTACCTGCAGGGCGTGAACTCGGTCTATGACCTCAGCTGGAGTGAACATCCCGAACTCTCAGTCAGCTATGGCGATGTCTACCACCAGAACGAAGTGGAGATGTCGACCTACAACTTCGAGCAGGCCAACACGGAGATCCTGTTCGACTGGTTCAATCGTTGCGAAGCGGAAGCGACCCGACTCATCGAGAGCGGCTTGCCCCTGCCCGCCTACGAAATGATGGTCAAAGCCTCACACACCTTCAACCTGCTGGACGCTCGACGCGCCATCTCGGTCACCGAACGCCAGCGATACATCCTGCGCGTGCGAACGCTTGCCCGTTCGATTGCCGAGGCCTACTTTGCCGCGCGCGAGGCTCTGGGTTTCCCCATGCTGGGGCAGGGGGGGGCGGCACGATGAGCGTCCATGACTCGCAGCGCGCGGATTTTCTCGTGGAAATCGGCACCGAAGAGCTTCCGCCCAAGGCCCTGAAGACGCTTTCACAACGGTTCACCGCGGAGATTTCGCAGCGCCTGACACAGGCGGGGCTGGATGCCGGGGAGGTCGAGGGCTTCGCGTCTCCACGCCGTCTCGCGACACTGGTACGCGGGCTGATGCTGAATCAGCCCAGCCAGGCAGTGGAACGCAAGGGCCCCGCAGTATCTGCAGCGTTCGGCAAGGATGGCCAACCAACACCGGCCGCGCTCGGGTTTGCGCGCTCCTGCAATGTGGAATTCGGTGCGCTGGAGCGCATGGCGACCGACAAGGGTGAATGGCTGGTCTATCGGGCAATCCAGACGGGCCGCCCTGCTCGTGAGCTGCTGCCGGGAGTGGTCGGTGCTGCGCTCGCTGCCTTGCCCATCCCCAAGCGCATGCGTTGGGGTGCGGGCACCGAAGAATTCGTGCGCCCGGTGCATTGGGTCGTGATGCTGCTCGGGCAGGAAGTGGTCGATGGCGAGATTCTCGGCATCCACAGCGGTCGGGAAACCCGCGGCCATCGTTTCATGGGCGCGGGACGCCTCACCTTGGAGCGTGCGGTCGATTATGCCCCACGCCTCGAGCAGGAAGGCCGGGTGATAGCGGACTTCTCCCGGCGCCGGGACCGTGTGGCGGCCCTTGTGCGGGAATCGGCGCGGGCGCAGGGCCTTCAAGCCATCCTGAATGAAGAATTGCTGGATGAGGTCACCGCACTGGTGGAGTGGCCCGTGGCCGTCGTCGGCACCTTCGAGCCTCATTTCCTTACCGTGCCGCGCGAAGCCCTCATTGCCACCATGCAGGGCAACCAGAAGTACTTCCCATTGGAATCGGCAGAGGGCGCGCTGCAGAACCGCATCATCACGATTGCCAATATCGAGAGTCCGGTGCCGGACATGATTCGGGACGGCAATGAGCGGGTCATCCGGCCCCGGCTCAGTGATGCCTCGTTCTTCTACAACAAGGACCGCAAGACACCACTGGCAGCCCGCTGTACCCAGCTTGCCTCCATCGTGTTCGAGCGGCGGCTGGGTTCGCTGAAGGACAAGTCCGACCGGGTGACGCATCTCGCCATGGACATGGCGCCTGCCTTTGGAGCCGACCCTGCGCAAGCGGCGCGCGTCGCACAGCTTTCGCGCTGTGATCTGGTCACCGAGATGGTAGGCGAATTCCCCGAACTGCAAGGCACGATGGGGCGCTACTATGCTTTGCATGACGGTGAGCCGGCTGCGGTGGCCGAAGCCATCGGCCAGTTTTATCAGCCGCGTTTTGCCGGCGATGCCATCCCGGCCTCTCCACTCGGCAGGGCGGTTGCCTGTGCCGATCGCCTCGATACGCTGATTGGAATTTTCAGTGTGGGCGGAGCGCCAACGGGGGACCGTGACCCTTATGCGCTCCGGAGGGCCGCGCTCGGTGTGCTTCGGCTGTGCATCGAAGGTGATGCATCACTCGACCTGCAGCAGGCCCTGTCTATCGCCGCGGCGACCGTGGGCGGTGACGCGGTTGCGCAGGTCGCGCCCGTGTTCGAGTTCGTACTTGAACGCGCCCGCGGCTATTTCCTGGAACGCGGATACGGGCAGGATGTCATCGAGTCCGTCTTGAGTACCCGCCCCACCGCACCGCGTGATCTGGCGCGACGCATCGCGGCCGTGGGGGAATTCACCACCCTGCCCCAGGCGGCGGCGCTGGCCGCGGCGAACAAGCGCATTGCAAACATCCTGCGCAAGAACGACACCTCCCTGGAGGGCGCGGATTTCTCCGCCTTGTGTGAGGGTGAGGAACTGGCACTCGCGGCGGCCGTCGCCGACATCAGTGCCGCAGGAACCGATCTACTGGCACGCGGTGACTACACAGCCTGGCTCAACACGCTGGCCGGCCTGCACGATCCCGTCAATCGCTTCTTTGATGCCGTGCTGGTCATGGCGGAGGATCCCGGCTTACGCCTGGCGCGACTGGCCCTTTTGAAGCGCATTCACGGGATGTTCCTCCGGGTGGCCGACGTGGCGCTGATCAGCGGCTGACCCCAGCCACCCTCCCATGGGGCAACGCTTGCTGATCCTTGACCGGGATGGAGTCATCAACGAGGACTCTCCCGCCTTCATCAAGCACCCCGATGAGTGGTTGCCGGTGCCGGGCAGTCTGCGGGCACTTGGTGCAGCAACCCAGGCGGGCTTCCGGATCTGCATTGTCTCCAATCAATCGGGCCTCGCGCGCGGGCTGTTCTCGATCGAGGACCTGCACCGCATCCACCGCAGGCTGCTGCAGGAAGCCATGCACCACGGCGCCGTCGTGGATGGCTTCTTCTTCTGTCCACATGGTCCCCGCCAGGGCTGTGAGTGCCGCAAGCCGCAGCCTGGCCTGCTGCACGCAGCAGCGGCGCGCAGCGGTCTCGAACTCACCCACGCCGTGATGATCGGCGACCGTGCGAGCGATCTCGCCGCAGCCGATGCTGCCGGCGTACGTGCCATGCTGGTCCGCACAGGACATGGTGCTGCCACCGCTGCTGCCCTGCCCGCCGAGTCGGCGGTGGCGGTGTTCGCCGATCTCGCCGCCGCCATTCACGCGCTCTGTCACGAGGAAGTCACATGACCGCCCTGCGCTCGATCCTTTTCTACCTCGGGATCGCCCCCTTCACGGTGCTTTTCTGCCTGCTGGGTGTTCTCTTGCTCCCCCTGCCCCGCCGTGCCCGCTACTACACCGTGATCCAGTGGTCGCGCGTGGCCCTGTGGTGGCTGCGCATGTCCTGCGGACTGAGTTGGCGCGTCCGCGGCATCGAGAACATTCCGGCCGAGGCGGGGGTGATTCTCTGCAAACATCAATCCGCATGGGAAACCATGTCGCTGCAATTCGTCTTTCCGCCCCACTGCCAGGTCGTCAAACGCGAATTGCTGTGGGTGCCCTTCTTCGGCTGGGGCCTGGCCTCGCTCAATCCCATCGCCATCGATCGCAAGGCCGGAGCCAAGGCGTTGCGGACTGTGCTCAAGGAAGGCCAGAAAAGACTCGCCGGTGGCTGGTGGGTGCTGATCTTTCCGGAAGGTACACGCGTGCCGATGGACCAGCCCGGCAAATATTCGCCGAGCGGAGCCGCGCTCGCGGCCATGGCCGGTCGCCCAATCATCCCGGTCGCCCACAACGCGGGGCTCTTCTGGCGACGTCAGGCCTTGCGCAAAAATCCGGGCGTGATCGATCTCGTGATTGGCCCGCCCATCTTGCCGGATGGCCGCAGCGCCAATGAGCTCACCCGGGCGGCGGAGGCCTGGATAGAACAGACCTGCCAGCAATTGCCTCCCTTCAGTGCCGATCGCGCTGTGGCCTCAGACACACGACAACCCCATACCTGATCCCAGCAAGGAGTATCGTCCCATGCAGCATGATTCCGGATCGCGCTATCCCCGCAGCCGCCCGCGCCGCATGCGGGCATCAGAATTCTCGCGCCGACTGATGCGGGAAAATCACCTGTCCACGGATGACCTCATCTGCCCCGTGTTCGTGTGCGAAGGCAAAGACACCCGCGAGCCCATCGCCAGCATGCCCGGGGTCAGCCGGCTGAGCCTCGATGTGCTGGCCCGCACCGCCCGCGAGTATCACGCCCTCGGCATCCCTGCGCTTGCGCTCTTTCCGGTGACGCCGCTCGAGCGCAAGACGCCGGATGGGCGTGAGGCCTTCAATCCTGACGGGCTTGCCCAGCGCGCGATCATGGCCGTGAAGGATGCCGTGCCGGAAATGGGCGTCATCACCGATGTCGCGCTCGATCCCTTCACGACCCACGGCCAGGACGGCGTGATCGATGATTCCGGTTATGTACTCAATGATGAAACGCTGAAAATCCTGGTGCAGCAGGCGGTATCACAGGCACGTGCCGGCGTGGACATCGTGGCACCTTCAGACATGATGGATGGCCGGGTGGGCGCCATCCGTGATGCCCTGGAGAGCGAGGGCTTCGTCAACACGCGCATCCTCGCCTATTCGGCGAAATATGCTTCGGCCTTTTACGGCCCGTTCCGGGACGCGGTTGGATCCGCGTCCAATCTCGGCAAGGGCGGCAAACAGACCTACCAGATGGACCCCGCCAACAGTGATGAGGCGCTGCGTGAAGTGGCTCTGGATATTGCCGAAGGCGCCGACATGGTCATGGTCAAACCCGGGATGCCCTATCTGGACATCATCCGGCGCATCAAGGACAGCACCGGCATGCCGACTTTCGCCTACCAGGTGAGCGGCGAGTATGCGATGTTCAAGGCTGTCGCGCAGGCGGGCTGGTTGGACGAGAAAGCCTCGGTGCTCGAAACCCTGCTCGCCTTCAAGCGTGCAGGAGCCGATGGCGTGCTCACCTACTTCGCACCGGACATCGCGCGCTGGCTGGCCGACTGAAGCCTATCGCCTCAGACCTCCATTGCCAGCTCCTTGATCTTGCGCGTGAGCGTATTGCGCCCCCATCCCAGGAGCCGCGCGGCATCATGACGACGCCCCTGGGTCTGGGCCAGCGCGAAGAGGATCATGGTGCGCTCGAACCTCGGCATGGCCTCGTCCAGGATTGGTACCCGGGAGGCATGGATATGCTGCTCAGCCCAGCGCCGCAGGGCGAGTTCCCAGTCGTCTCCTGCGACGCGCTCGGTCCCTGAGCCTGCCGGCGCACTGTCCAGCAATTCACGCGGCAGGTCCGCGTCCTCAATCAACTGTCCCGGGGCCATCACGCTGAGACGTCGGCAGACGTTTTCCATCTGGCGCACATTGCCCGGCCACGAGTAAGCACGGAATGCGGCGAGCGCCGCCGGCGAGAGTCGCTTGGGTTCGATATCCACTTCCTGCGCGGTCACCCGCAGGAAGTGGCCCGCCAGTTCCGGGATGTCCTCCTTGCGTTCACGCAAGGGCGGCAGATGCAGGCGTATCACGTTGAGGCGATGGAACAGATCCTCGCGGAAGACACCGGCCTCCACGCGTTTTTCGAGATCCTGATGGGTCGCGGCTATCACACGTACGTTCACATGTACCGGCTGATGCCCACCCACGCGGTAGAAATCGCCTTCAGCAAGCACCCGCAGCAGGCGAGTCTGCAACTCCGCAGGCATGTCGCCTATTTCATCCAGGAACAGGGTTCCACCGTTGGCCTGCTCAAAGCGGCCTGTCCGCTGGCCGGTAGCCCCTGTAAAAGCGCCCCGCTCATGCCCGAACAGCTCGGATTCCAGCAACTCGCGCGGAATGGCCGCAGTGTTGAGTGCGATGAATGGCTTGTTGGCACGGGGTGAGTGGCGGTGCAGGGCCCGGGCCACGAGTTCCTTCCCCGACCCGGATTCACCGGTGAGCAGCACGGTCATGTTCGACTTGGACAGGCGGCCGATGGCGCGGAATACTTCCTGCATCGCCGGCGCCGACCCGATGATGTCTGAACTCATGCCGATTTCGCTCGCAGGTTCCGGCTGATGGCCCGCGGCGGCCTCGCGCGCCATGCTCACCGCACGCCGCACGATGGTGACAGCCTCGTCCACGTCGAAGGGCTTGGGCAAATACTCGAAGGCCCCACCCTGGAAGGCAGCCACAGCCCGGTCGAGATCGGCGAACGCGGTCATGATGATTACGGGCACGTGATTGTGAAGGGCCTGCACGGCTTCCATGAGCTGCATCCCGTCCATGCCGGGCATGCGGATGTCGGTCACGATGGCTGCGGGAACCTCACGCTTCAGTTGCGCAAGCGCCCGCTCTGCGGAATCAAAGCATCGGGGGGCGAATTCAGCCTGGGACAATGCCTTCTCGAGGACCCAGCGAATCGCGTGATCATCATCGACAATCCAGACTTCAACGGGTTTGGTCATACCGGATTCCTTACAGGTAACCAGACGGTGAAAACCGTGTTGCCGGGGACGCTGGAAAACTCGATGAGCCCTCCATGCCTCTGCACCAGGGATTGGGCAATCGGCAGGCCGAGACCAGAGCCTTCGGCGCGACCGGAAACCATAGGAAAGAACACACTGTCGGCAATTTCGGAGGGGACGCCGGGGCCGTCGTCGATGATCTCTGTCTTGATCACCAGGCGATGCAGCTCCGTGCCTATCGTGTACTGACGTTGTGCGCGGGTCCGGAGGATGATGTTGCCCCCGTGTCCATTCAGCGCCTGCACCGCATTGCGCAGCAGATTCAGGTAGGCCTGCACCAACAAGTCGCGGTCGGCAAGCAGTGAGGGCAGGCTCGGATCGTAGTCGCGCCTGATGTGGACCTTGGGCGATGCCTCGATTTCGACGACCTGGCGCACGTGCTCCAGAATCTCATGAATATTGCAGAGGCTGGGCTGCAGCTGCGTGCGGGGACCGAGCATGCGGTCCACCAGCTTGCGCAGCCGGTCCACCTCACCAATGATGATTTGCGTGTACTCCCGCTGCCGCGGATCAGGCAACTCACGCTCGAGCAGCTGCGCCGCCCCGCGAATACCGCCCAGGGGATTCTTGACTTCATGGGCCAGGCCGCGCATCAGGGCGGTGCTGATCTGGTTCTGCAGCTGCCGGTTCTCTTCCGCCTGTATTCGCTGCTGACGCTCATTGCTGCTGAGCTCCAGCACCACACCCGCAGGTGCAGACCCGGCACCCTGCCACCACGCGGAAAACATGCAGTCCACCTGAACGACTTCCTGACTCCAGCGCAACAACATGATGTCCCGCTCGGTGAAGGACCGACCGTCCTGGAGGATCTTCGCGGCCTCCTCGCGGATGCCCTCGTGCCAGGGAAAGAGCCGCTCCAGCGGCATGCCCTTGAGCTGGGTCGCACTGGTCGCAATAAGAGCTTCGGCGGCAAGGTTCGCACCACGCACTTTCAAGGCACTGTCCAGCACCACCACGGCTGTGGCGAGCTGATTGAGCAGGCTCTCAGCGTCCTGGGCCCTGATCATGGGACGTTTCTGCTCCCGGCTTGCCATGCTTCCATAAGCGCGGTGTGTGGAGCACACCGTCGCCCACCCCTCTGATTGAATACCTGCGTATTCACAATGCAGGATCCAGACCAGATCATGCACAGGGCGCTCAGTCGTATTTCGGCCGCTGCGCGCCGCGCTGCCTGCCTCCCAAATGACAAGCCCCCGTTTCCGGGGGCTTGTCCTGCCTCATGATGCGAGGTCGGGCTCAACAGCTGTAGTACATGTCGAACTCGATCGGATGCGGCGTCATGCGGAAGCGCGTGACATCAGCCATCTTGAGTTCGATGTAAGCATCGATCATGTCATCGGTGAACACACCGCCGGCAGTGAGGAATCCCCGATCCCTGTCGAGATAGTCCAGCGCCATGTCCAGCGAATGGCACACTGTCGGAATGTGCTTGGCTTCTTCCGGCTCCAGATCGTAGAGATCCTTGTCCATCGCCGGACCCGGATCGATCTTGTTCTTGATGCCGTCCAGACCTGCCATCATCATCGCCGCAAACGCGAGATAAGGATTGGAGGCGGCATCCGGGAAGCGGACTTCGATGCGACGGCCGCGCGGGTTTGAGACCCACGGAATACGAATCGAGGCCGAGCGGTTGCGGGCGGAGTAAGCCAGCATGATGGGCGCTTCAAAACCCGGCACCAGGCGCTTGTAGCTGTTGGTGGACGAGTTGGTGAAGGCATTGATGGCGCGCGCGTGCTTGATGATGCCGCCGATGTAGTAGAGCGCCGTATCGGAGAGCCCACCGTAGCGATCACCCGCGAACAGGTTCTGCCCGCCCTTGGCAATCGACTGGTGCACGTGCATGCCGCTGCCATTATCGCCGACCAGCGGCTTGGGCATGAAGGTCACGGTCTTGCCGTAGTTGTGGGCCACGTTGTGGATCACGTATTTCATGATCTGGGTGGAGTCGGCGCGCTTCACCAAGGTGTCGAAGCGGGTCCCTATTTCACACTGGCCGGCGGTAGCCACTTCGTGGTGGTGGACTTCCACGGGAATGCCCATCTGCTCCAGCACGGTGCACATTTCCGAACGCAGATCCTGGAAAGAATCGACTGGTGGCACAGGGAAGTAGCCACCCTTGATGCCCGGACGATGTCCCGGGTTGCCACCTTCCATGGCCTTCTTCGAGGCCCAGAAGCCCTCGGTGGAGTCGATTTCGTAGAAGCCTCCGCGCATCTCCTGCGACCAGCGCACGTCGTCGAAGATGAAGAATTCGGGTTCGGGTCCGAAGAAGGCGGTATCACCGACGCCAGAAGCCTTGAGGTAGTCCTCTGCCCGCTTGGCGATGGAGCGAGGGTCACGGCCGTAGCCCTGGCCTGTGGAGGGTTCCACGATATCGCAGCGGATGATCAGGGTCTTCTCTTCGAAGAACGGATCCATCACTGCAGTGGTCGCATCGGGCATCAGGATCATGTCCGACTCGTGAATCCCCTTCCAACCGGAGATGGACGAGCCATCGAACATCTTCCCGTCTTCGAACATGTCAGCGTCCACCTGGTGGTGCGGGATGGTGACATGCTGATCCTTGCCCTTGGTGTCGGTGAAGCGAAGGTCGACGTAGCGGACCTCTTCGTCTTTGATGAGCTTCAACACGTTTTCGACTGACATTTGCTAACTCCTGGCTCGCCTCTTGTTTAATCGGAATTCTGATAGGTGGTTCTCACACCGGAGGAACGACCCGGTACGCACAAGGTCGACCTGCCCCGCGGGCGGTGTGGCCCGGGGGAGCTTGCAGCGACCCGACCTGACCGGTTCGCTGACAGCCCCGCCATCCCGTGGGCAGGAATTACTGAGCACGATACATGCCAGCGCTATCCTGTTGATCCGGGAGCCCCACCCACGGGGCGGGGCATTATATGCCCCAGAATTGAGCGATTTTGAATCCAATCGCACAAAAAAGAAGCATTTGGGCTGTCTTCGCCTCAGAAGGGTGCGGCAATCGAGGCCGTACCCCGAAAGCGCTCAGGGCAGTTGCCGCTCCATACCGAACAAGTCGGTCAGGCGTTCCCGGGGACGAATCTCGTGCAGGGTGTCGCCGTCCACCAGGATCTCCGGGGGGCGGGGGCGGGTGTTGTAGTTGGAGGCCATCACGAAGCCGTAAGCCCCTGCGTTCATCAGCGCCAGGCGGGCACCGGGGGCGAGAGACAGCTCCCTTTCATGGGCCAGGAAGTCTGCGCTCTCGCAGACCGGGCCCACGAGGTCGTAGCAGGCCGAGACCGCCGAGGCGCCCGGCGCCTCCAACAGCTCCACCCCATGCCAGGCTTCGTAGAGTGCGGGGCGGATCAACTCGGTCATTGCCGCATCACAGATGGCGAAATGCCGCGTCGGGGTCTGCTTGAGATATTCAATCTCGGTCAACAACACCCCGGCATCCCCCACGATGGAGCGGCCGGGTTCGATATGAATCTCGTAACGCTCGGGGATCGCGGACAGCACACGCACGTAGTCGGCGTGAGTCGGCGGCTCTTCATCCCGGTAGCGGATGCCGAGACCCCCGCCAAGGTCGAGATGTTCAAGCGCAATACCCATGGCTTCGAGCTCGGCCGCGAGCGCCACCACCCTGGTCACGGTATCTGCGATGGGCGAGAGGTCGGTGAGCTGAGAGCCGATGTGGCAGGCTATTCCCTTGATCTTGATGAAGGGCAGGTCCGCGGCCTGACGATAGAGTGCCGGCGCATCACGCATCGGAATCCCGAATTTGTTTTGCTCCAGACCAGTCGAGATGTAAGGGTGGGTGCCCGGATCCACATCGGGGTTGATGCGGAAGGCAACCGGCGCATCCAGCCCGAGCTCTGCCGCAATGCCGGCCAGTCGCGCAAGCTCTGGCGCCGATTCCACGTTGATGCAACCCACCCCGGCGAGCAGTGCATCCCGCAGTTCATTGCGCGACTTGCCGACCCCCGAGAACACCAGGTCCGTGCCCTTGGCGCCGGCCGCCAGCACACGGGCCAGCTCTCCGCCCGACACGATGTCGAAGCCCGATCCGAGCCGCCGAAGCAGGTTGAGCAGGGCGAGATTGCCGTTGGCTTTGACGGCGTAATGGATGCGATGCGCACGGCTTCCGAACGCCGCATCATAGGCACGCCAGTTTGCCTCCAGCTTCGCGCGGGAATAGACGTAGGAAGGCGTCCCGAATCTGTCGGCGATTTCCGAGAGGGGAACACCCTCGACCATCAGCCGGCCGTGCGTGCGATGAAATGCCATGGTTGGGAGTCCCGGGGTCAGCGCTGCTGGTCTTGCTGCCTGTCCGGCTTGCCGGGCAGGTACAGATCACCCTTTTGACCACAGGCAGCGAGGCCACCGGCGGTGAACGCGAGGAGGAGGACGAACATGAACACTGGTTTGACGGTACGCATGCGCCGGAAGCCTAGCGCAAACAGCATGTCCTTGTCGCCGCGCGGGCAGGAGGTCCGCTTGCATTCGCCGCGGCAATGGGTCGAAAATCCCGCCATACTTATTCCCGGAGCCTTCCGCAGCCCATGAGCAGTCAGCACATCGTCTACGTCACCGACGCCTCGTTTGAAGGCGACGTTCTCAAATCCGACAAGCCTGTGCTGGTGGACTATTGGGCAGAGTGGTGCGGGCCCTGCCGGATGATCGCGCCGATTCTGGACGAGGTCTCCAATGAGTATCAGGCCCGCCTGACCATCGCGAAACTCGACGTGGACAGCAACCAGGCAACCTCCACCAAGTACGGCATCCGCGGCGTTCCCACTCTCATGCTCTTCAAGGATGGTGGCGTGATTGCCACTCATGTGGGTGCGCTCACCAAGTCACAGTTGACGGCCTTCATCGACAGCCACATCTGAGTAATCGGTCCCGCAGCCACTGGCTGCGGGTGTATGGACTGGGCACAGGGTGCGTGCTAAGGTCCAGACTCAAGTACTCGAACGCGCCCGTCTGGGCCCTTTCTACTCCATCCCTGTAGTCCACCTCCGAGCCCTGCCGCGGTTCCCGCGCGGGCGTCCAACCCAATAGCAGCCTCCACCACGATGAATCTCACCGAACTCAAACGCAAACCGGCCTCGGAACTGATCGCGCTTGCAGACGAAATGGGCTTGGAAGGTGTCGCCCGCTCCCGCAAGCAGGACGTCATCTTCGGCATCCTCAAGGGGCATGCGAAGAAGGGCGAGGATATCTCGGGGGACGGCGTACTCGAGATTCTGCAGGACGGCTTCGGCTTCCTGCGCTCCGGCGACAGCTCCTACCTCGCCGGCCCGGATGACATCTATGTCTCGCCCAGCCAGATCCGCCGCTTCAATCTGCGTACCGGGGATACCATCTCGGGCAAGATTCGGCCGCCCAAGGATGGGGAACGCTACTTCGCGCTGCTCAAGGTCAACGACATCAATTTCGAGCCGCCGGAGAACACCAAGAACAAGGTCCTGTTCGAGAACCTCACGCCACTGTTCGCCCAGAAGCGGCTGAACCTGGAGCTCGGCAATGGCAGCCGCGAGGATCTCGCTCCGCGCGTGATAGATCTCGTGGCGCCCATCGGCAAAGGCCAGCGCGGACTCATCATCTCGCCGCCCAAGGCCGGCAAAACCATGCTCCTGTCGAGCATCGCCCAGTCAGTGGCGGCGAATCATCCGGAGTGCTACCTCATCGTGCTGCTCATCGATGAGCGCCCGGAGGAAGTCACGGAAATGCAGCGTACCGTGCGCGGCGAAGTCATCTCGAGCACCTTTGACGAACCGGCCAGCCGCCATGTCCAGGTGGCTGAAATGGTGATCGACAAGGCCAAGCGTCTCGTCGAGCACAAGCGCGACGTGGTGATCCTGCTCGATTCCATCACCCGTCTCGCCCGCGCCTATAACACCGTGGTGCCAGCCTCAGGCAAGGTGCTCACCGGTGGTGTGGATGCCAATGCCCTGCAACGGCCCAAGCGCTTCTTTGGCGCCGCGCGCAACATCGAGGAAGGCGGCAGCCTCACCATCATTGCCACCGCGCTCATCGACACCGGCTCCCGCATGGATGACGTCATCTATGAGGAATTCAAGGGCACCGGCAACATGGAAGTGCACCTCGACCGCAAGATTGCGGAAAAGCGCATCTTCCCGGCGGTCAACATCAACCGCTCCGGTACCCGTCGCGAGGAGTTGCTCACGCATCCCGATGAGCTGCAGAAGATGTGGATCCTGCGCAAGCTCCTGCACCCGATGGAAGAAATCGGAGCGATGGAATTCCTGCTCGAGCGCCTCAAGGCGACCAAGAACAACGCGGAATTCTTCGATTCGATGAAGCGCTCCTAGGCGCAGACAGCGTCCGTCGCGCCGCAATCCGGCAGCGCGGCAAGATCTTTCAGCCCGGCTTCAGCCGGGCGGCCAGGAAAACGGACGGCCGGCCAGAACGTGGATGTGCAGGTGGAAAACCGTCTGCCCGGCACCCGCACCATTGTTCAGCGCCAACCTGAAATTCTCGCCATGACCCGCCTCGCGCGCCACGCGCGCGGCCGTCAGCATCAGATGCCCCATCAGCGCACCGTCCGTCGGCGCCGCCTCCCCCAATCTCGAAATCGGCTTGATAGGCACGATCAGCGCATGGAATGGCGCCTGGGGATTGATGTCCTTGAAAGCGATGCAGCGATCATCCTCGTACAGGATGGTTGCAGGGACTTCACGGGCAATGATGCGTTCGAACAGGGTTTTGTCGGTCATGGACGGACTCCGGTTGGACGGCGGGCTTCAGTCGCGCTGGCGGCGCGGAATGAACATGCCGCGATTACTCTCGCGCACGATGTCTCCCAGGTGCACACCGAACTGGGCCTTGCGACGTTCCTCGAAATAGAGCTCGAGGGTATGAACGATGGTGGGAAAGGCGAGCTCGCGCCACGGAATCTCGTGCTCGCGGAAGAGTTTGACCTCCAGGCTCTCGGTGCCCGGACCGAATTCCAGATCGAGCAATCGCGAGCGAAACATCATGTACACCTGGTTGGTGTGGGGGATGTTCATTACCGTATACAGACCCAGCAGCTCCACCCGCGCATTGGCTTCCTCGAGGGTTTCGCGTTCGGCCGCCTCGGAGGTCGTCTCATCGTTCTCCATGAAGCCCGCGGGCAGGGTCCAGTAACCATAGCGGGGCTCTATGGCGCGCCGGCACAGCAGGACCGTGTCCTCCCATTCGGGAATGCAGCCCACCACGATCTTGGGGTTCTGGTAGTGGATCTCGTTGCATCCCCCGCAGATGTGGCGTGGACGGTTATCGCCGTCGGGGATTTCCCAGCGGATGTTGTCGGTGCCGCATTGGCTGCAGAATTTCATGGTCTCTCCGCCGTATGAGTGGCGATCAGGGGTTCAAGGGAAGGCCACAAGGTGTCCAGCAAGCGCGGTTGGGCACGGGCCGTGGGATGCAGGCCATCGGACTGCATCAACTCCGGGTCGAGGATCACTTCGGCCAGGAAAAAAGGCGCCAACACAGGGCGCCTGGCCAGCGGTGGCTCCAGTTTCACCAGCCTATCGTAAACCGTGGCGAAACCCTGCGCATACTCCGGCCCGTAATTCGGCGGGACCTCCATGCGCACCACCAGCGACTGCGCGCCCGTCTGGTCTATGGCCTTCAGCATGCCGTGCAGGTTGTCTCTGATTTCGGCGAGATCGAAACCGCGCAGGCCATCGTTGGCGCCCAGTTCCACCACCACCAGTGCAGGTTGATGCGCGGCCAGCAGCTCGGGCAGTCGACGCCTGCCGCCGCTGGTGGTTTCGCCGCTGATGCTCGCGTTTACCACCTGATGTGGATAGCCTTGGTGGCGCAGCCGGGACTCGAGCAGCGCCACCCAGCCCGTCTCCGGCGCGATGCCATAAGCCGCACTCAGACTGTCACCAAGGATCAGGATCACGGGCGGCGCGGCCAACGCAGCGCTCGCCGTTCCACACCACAGTAGCCAACACAGAAGCAGTTTCATGACGGACGGATTGGTCATTGCCGAACACTTGTGCAAGGAATTTGCAGGCCCCGAAGGCCTGTTGCGAGTCCTCGATGATATCAATTTCACGGTCGAACGCGGCACGACCTGCGCCATAGTGGGCGCCTCGGGGTCAGGCAAGTCGACGCTGCTGGGACTGCTCGCCGGCCTCGAAGTGCCGAGCGCCGGTCGCTGCCTCATTGGCGGTCAGGATCTCGCAAGCATGGATGAGGATGCCCGGGCGCGGCTGCGCAACGAACGCATCGGGTTCGTGTTCCAGCAATTCCACCTGCTGGCCACTCTGACGGCACTGGAGAACGTCCTGCTGCCGCTGGAGCTCGCCGGACACACCCATGCACGGGAGGTCGCCAGCGCGGCACTCTCCCGGGTCGGGCTCGCAGCGCGCGCCGGTCATCTGCCGCGCCAGCTTTCCGGCGGTGAGCAACAACGCGTGGCGCTGGCACGCGCGTTTTGCACCAACCCGGAAGTGCTCTTCGCGGACGAACCCACTGGCAATCTGGATACGCGCACCGCCGGTCAGGTGATGGATCTCATGTTCGAACTGAACCGCGAACACGCGACCACTCTGATACTGGTAACGCACGATGAAAGGCTCGCGCAACGCTGCGCCATGCGCGTGACCCTGGAAGCGGGTCGCCAACACCCGTCGCCCGCCCATGACTGACCGCGGCCCGGGTGTTGTGGGCTTGCTGCGACTCGGGGCGCGCGCCTTGCGTCGCGATATGCGCAACCCCCATCTCGTGGTCGTGGCCGTGGCACTGGTGATCGCAGTGGCAGGGATGACCGCGGTGGGTACGTTCACCGATCGGGTACAGCGGGCGCTTACGGCACAGGCCGGCAGCCTGCTCGCGGCAGATCTTGCACTCCAGTCCAGCCGGCCACTGCCTGAGAACATGCGGGCACGGGCCACGGCTGACGGCCTGCACGTGAGCGAACAGGTCAACATGCGCAGCATGGTCAGTCACGCAGATGGCCTGCAGATGGTGGAACTGAAGGCCGTGGATGGCGCCTACCCCCTGCGCGGCGAGGTACAGGTCATCCTTTCCGGGGCCACCCGTCCCGGCCCCCTGCGCGCCGGTCCCGGCACCGGCGAGGTATGGGTGGAATCGCGCCTCCTCGGATTGCTGTCCCTGCAGGTGGGCGAGGTACTGAAGATCGGCGCGGCAACGCTGCGGATTGCGGGGGTGCTTGCGCTGGAACCCGATCGGGCCGGGGATCTGTTCTCGATTGCACCACGCGTGATGATGAATCTCGCCGATCTTCCGGCCACCCGCCTGATCCTGCCCGGCAGCCGCCTGCAATACACGCTCTCCCTCGCCGGCACGGACACGGCCGTGGAAGCCTTTGCGAAACATGCGCGCGACCTCGCCCGCCCGAACGGTTTCCGGGTGGTGAGCCCGGACGAGGCAAGGCCCGAAGTTCGCTCGGCGCTCGACCATGCGCGGCAGTTCCTGAGCCTGGCGGCCCTGGTGGCCACCACGCTGGCCGGGCTCGCCATCCTGGTTGCTGCCCACAGCTTTGCGCGAGAGCAGGTGGATACCATCGCAATCTGGCGCACCCTGGGAGCGACTCGCAGCACGCTCGGCTGGCTGCACACCTCGCAGGTCGTGCTGCTCGGCCTGCTGGCTTCGATGGTGGGCGCAGCGGTGGGCAGCGGACTCGAATTCGGGCTGTCACGCGCACTCGCCGGCCTGGTCCAGGGCGAGATGCCCCCGGCATCCTTGCGCCCGGCGCTGACGGGAATCGCGGCCGGAGTGCTCGCGCTGATGGGCTTTGCATTGCCTCAACTGCTCGCGCTACGCGAGGTTTCACCGGCCCGGGTGCTGCGCCGGGATCTACCCTGGCGCGGCCCCGGCCCTGGCATGATTGCAGGCGGCGCACTGGCCTCCATCGGGCTCTTGGCCCCGTGGCAGTCCGGTGACCTGCAACTCACCCTGTGGGCGCTGGGCGGACTCTCCGGGTGCCTGCTGTTGCTGTTCGGCTGCGGTCGCGGAGCCCTGTGGCTGCTCGATGCCTGGCTCCGCCGACGCACGGCCTGGTGGCTCACGGGCTTCACCAATCTCACCCGCAGGCCCGGGCTGGTCGGTCTACAGGTCTGCGCACTTGGCATGAGCCTCGCGGCCATCACGCTGCTCGGGCTGGTGCGCTCGGATCTGGTCGCCAACTGGACCGAAAGCCTGCCCCCGGATGCTCCTGATCAGTTCCTCATCAATATCGAACCTGAAGAGGTATCGGCGCTCGAGGCGTTCCTGACCGGGGAAGGCATTCGCCTCGGCGGTGTCTGGCCCATGGTGCGGGCCCGCCTGGTGTCCATCAACGATCGCCCCGTACAGCCGGAGGACTTCACCGATCCCCGGGCGCGACGACTTGCGGACCGGGAATTCAATCTCTCCACGGCGGACGAGTTGAAACACGACAATCGGCTGGTTGCAGGGAAATTCTGGCAGGCGGGCGAGAACCCGGCACAGTTCTCGTTCGAAATCGAGATCGCGCGCACCCTCGGCATCGAACTGGGCGACACGGTGAGCTATCGCATCGCCGACCGCCTGCTGACCGGCAAGGTCACCAGCCTGCGGGCCGTGAACTGGGAAACCATGGAAGCCAACTTCTTCGTGGTCTCACCAACGGCTTTCCTGGAAGGCTATCCCGCAACCCATATCACGAGCTTCAAGTTGCCGGAGGCGCGCGAGGACATCCTCAAGGAACTCAGCGCGCGTCATCCGAGCGTAACGGTGATCGACGTGCAGGCGCTGTTGCGCCAGGTCCGCGGCGTGATGGATCGCGCGCTCGCGGCCATCGAATTCGTGTTCTTCTTCACACTCGCGGCGAGCGTGGTGGTGGTGTTTGCAGCGGTGGAAGCAACCCACGGTGAGCGCCTGCATGACGTCACGGTCATGAAGACTCTGGGCGCCACGCGGGACCGAATACTCGCAGTGACGAGCCTCGAGTTCGCGAGCCTGGGCGCGCTCGCGGGCGTCATCGGCACTGTCGCAGCCAGCCTTGGTGCCTGGTGGCTGGCGACGCGATTGCTCAACATGGAGTACCACTTCAACGGTGTAGCCTTGCTGCTGGGGGCAGGGCTCGGGACACTCGCGGTGTGGCTAGCAGGTCTGCGCGCGGTGGTTGGCGCCTGGCGCCAACCCGTGGCCGAGGTCTTGCGCGAGTGGTCGTGAGGCTTCAGTTCAGTGCGCGCGCCAGCTGTGACCGATACTCGCGGATCAGAGGATCACCGGCAGGCAACAGGGAAAACACATCCAGCATGAGCTTGCGTGCGGCGTCTTCTCCATAGGCGCGATCGCTGCGTACCACTTGCAGCAGCGTCTCCAGTCCGTCTGCATAATCCCCTGCCATCATCTGCTGCACCGCCCAGTGGAAACGGGCATCACTGTCCGTTGCGCCTGATGCAATGCGTGCGGCGAGTGTGGCCGAATCCGCACTGCCACTGGCAAGGCGGGCGAAACGCAGGCGCGCCTGCTGGTGTGCCAACGCCTCACTGGCGGCACGTGTCGGCACCAGATCCATGACCGCAGCAGCTTCATCCAGAGCGCCGCTGTCGATGAGACAGGCCGCGTAGTCGGGGTAGAGCACGTAGTGCTCAGGATCGGCCGCGACTGCCTCGGCCAGAAGTCGAGTGGCCAAATCCCTGCTACCCGCGGCCAGCGCCGCGCGCGCTTCCTCGGCCTTGAGATCGGATTCGCGCACCAGATGGCGGGAGACCAGTGCAACGAGGGCCTGCAAAGGTTGGGCGCCGACCACCTGCTCTGCCAGAGCGCCATTGCGGAACACCGCAAGCGTCGGCAGGCTGCGCACCCCATAACGTCCGGCGAGCTCCGCTTCCGCATCGGTATCGACTTTTGCCACCGAGAGCTTGCCGTCGAACTGCGTCACCAGCTGTTCGAGCAGCGGCGCGATCGATCTGCAGGGGCCGCACCACGCAGCCCAGAAATCCACCAGCACCGGACGCGTGTGCGAGAGTTCCAGCACGCGGCTCGCAAACTCGGCGCTGGTGACGGGATACAGATCAGGGTGATTGCTCATGACATCGGGATCCTGGAATAAGGTCGCGCGGACGACTTCAATCGTGAAGCGTTCAAAAACTGCGAGGCTGGTAATGGAGTCGGGCAGCGGTTTTTCAAGGTCATGGACCTCCGGAGCCCACTGCCGCCCGCTCCAGTCGATCCCTCAGGGCGTCCCAGGACGGGTCCCCGGGCAGGGCTTCCACCAGCACGAGATCCCGTTCAGCCGCATCCGCCTCGCGCAGACGTGCGTAAAGGACTCGCGCGTAGTCTTCCGGCAGCGCGGGCATGGGCAGCCAGAGTACCTCGGACTGGTCCCCGGCCAGTCGCAACTCATGCGACAGCACCACCACGCGCGCCTCGGCTGCCCGCAGTTCCGACAGGCGCCCCGCCAAATCGGAGGCAGGCACGAGTTCCAGCGGCGTGCGTGGGGCGTAATGGGCGGCCAGAGAGCCGGACACCCGGGGTCGGGCTGCGTCGGCGCCGGACGCAAGCGGGCAGCCAAGAACAGCGGTCAACTGGGCCTCGCTGATCATGCCGGGCCGCAGGATTCGCGGTGCAGGCCCGCTCACATCGACGATCGTCGACTCGATGCCGACCTCCGCAGGCCCACCATCCAGAATGAGCAGATCGGGACCGAACTCGGTGCGCACATGGTCTGCCGTGGTCGGGCTGACGTGACCGAAACGGTTGGCGGACGGCGCTGCGAGCCCGTGGATTCCCGCCTGTTCGCAGGCGCGCAGGAGCGCCTGCGCCAGCGGATGCGCGGGACAGCGCACCCCCACGGTGTCCTGGCCTCCGGTCACCGCATCACTCACGCCAATCGCCCGACGCAGGATCAGGGTGAGTGGACCGGGCCAGAATGCCCGGACCAGCAGCGCGGCCGGGGGCGGAATTTCGAGCGCCCAGTGCGCCAGCGCTGAGGCGCTCGCCACGTGCACGATCACCGGGTGATCGAGCGGCCGGCCCTTGCGCGCGAAGATGCGCGCCACCGCAGCGGGGTCACCGGCATCGGCACCGAGGCCATAAACCGTTTCCGTGGGGAACGCGACAAGTTCGCCCGCCACGAGACGGGCGACGGCCTCGGCGAGCAGGGTGTCGGAGCGAAGCGCGGAAGAGTCCTCCGCGCGGGTCTCAGCGGGCACTGTCCGGCGCGGGCACGAAAGGCGGCGGCGGGGGAATCTCGGTACTGAAAACCGCTGCTTCCTCCGCGGCGGCAGGTGGCGCCAGCGTTGGCAGGGGTTGGCGGAGACTCGGCGACTCGCGCTCCTCCGGTGCCTGCTCGTCCTCCGCCTGCGCGCCAGCACCGGCGCCGCACAGGGACAGCAGCAGAAGCAGGAACGAGACGGGCGGAGCAGTACGGGCAGGCCGTGGCATGGCTCAGGTCGCTCGCAGCGTCTGGTCCAGACCGTCGATCATGCGATCGATTTCGGCATGGGTCACCGTCAATGCCGGCATGAAGCGCAGCAGCGAGGGGCGCGGAGAGTTGAGCAGCAAACCGGCGTTTTCCCAACCCTTCGCGCCGGCCAGCTCATCCCGGGCATGGGCTACGATGGCGGCACCGCGTTCGGCGCCAAGCTCCAGTGCACGCAATAGTCCCATGCCGCGCTCGGCACCAAGCCCATGGGCCGCTGACAGGGCCGTGAGCTTTTGCGAGAGGTACTCACCCGCGGCCCGCACCGACGGCAGAAAATCGGGTTTCAACATCTCGCCGAGAACCGCGAGGCCGACTGCCGCCATCAGGGGATTGCCGTTGTAGGTACCACCCTGGTCGCCGTGTTCGAACACACAGGCTTCCTGCTTCGCCAGCAGCGCAGCCAGCGGAACACCGCCGCCGATGCCCTTGCCGAGGGTCATGATGTCCGGCTCCACGCCAAACTGCTGATAGCCAAACAGGGTTCCGAGGCGACCCATGCCGGTCTGCACTTCGTCGCAGATGAGCAAGAGATCATGGCGGTCTGCCAGCTCGCGCAGCGCCCGCATGAACTCGGGGGTTGCGGCATTCACGCCTCCCTCCCCCTGCACGGGTTCCAGCATGATGGCGACGGTCTTGTCCGTGATGAGCGCCGCCACCGAGTCTGCATCGTTCAACACGGCCTTGGGGAAACCGGGCACCTGGGGCGCGAACATGGTGTCCCAGCCGGGCTTGCCGGAGGCCGACATGGTGGCGACGGTGCGACCATGGAAGCTGTTGATGAAGGTGATGATTTCGTGAGCTCCGCCCTTGCGCACCCGGCCCCACTTGCGTGCAAGCTTGATGGCACCTTCGTTCGCTTCCGCCCCGGAATTGGCGAAGAACACCTGATCGAGGCAGGAGTTGCGGGTGAGCAGCTCGGCCAGCGCCAGCGAAGTCTCGTTATAGAACGCCGGACTCGGCGTGATGAGGCGCGGCGCCTGGTCGGCCAAGGCCTCGATGATGCAGGGTGGGGAGTGACCCAGGGAATTCACCGCCCAGCCCTGCACGAAGTCCAGGTAACGCTTCCCTGTATGGTCCCAGAGCCAGGAGCCTTCACCATGGGTGAAAACCACCGCGGGCCTGGCAGTGATGTTCATCAGCGCGTGTGTGGGGAAATCCTGGAACTGCATGCGTGCTGCCACCCGTTACCGTTGTGCCGGTTAAAGGCGACACAATACTAGAACCGGTGTCAAAATTCGCGGCCAGGGCGCTACGGCGAGGGCGCCTCCAACCAGTGCTCAGGCTTGATAGAGGAGAATCCCGGTGTTGCGCACAAGACTTTCACTTGTCCCTCTGTTGGTGGCCCTGCTGGGAAGTGCACAAGCCGCGATGGCGGATGCCGACCTCGATGCAGAGCTGGACGCCGCCTGGGGCGACGGGGGCAAAGCGACCCAGACCATGCAGAGCCCGCAGAGCCAGTTCGAGGCCAAGCTGAAGCTGCTGGAGGCGCAACGCGAGGCCGGCATTAGTCGATGCCGGTCCAAATCCGGCGGACAGCGGTACTGCACAAAATACGCGGAAGAGCTTTACCGCAAGGGGCGCCGGCAGCTTGAAAAGGAATTCGAAGGACAACTGGAAGATGCCGAAGTCTCGCGCAACGAATCCAAGGGTTTCGGCCGGCGCTGAGTGCAGGTCTCAGGGCGCGCTGCATTCCTCGCGCAGGAAGCGCTCCAGCCGCGCCCGATCCTCCGGTGCCAGACGCAGGCCCTGCGCTTCCCCCTCGGCAAGCTCCGCTGCCGCATTCTCGCAGGCCTCACGCTCCCGGAGCGCGTCGGCCACACGTGACTCCTCGGCTTCGCCGTAGGGAACTTTGCAGGTCTCGGCAATGATCGCCTCCTGCGCCCGAATGGCGGCGGCCCGTGAGGCATCATCCAGGTAATTTCGCCCACCAGTGTAGGAATCCCCTTGCCCTGGAGGACGCTTGATTCGATAAGCCCCCTGATCATCCTCGTAGACCGGGCGCTCCATCCTGAGCATGGTGAGCGCGCGTTTTGCTTCCTCGCAGCGATCGAGCGTGCGCTGCGCGGCTTGCGCATCACCGGCCGCGCGTTCCGCCGCCACGCGCCGACCTGCCTCAGCCTCGCGCATCTGCACTTCCGCCTCTTCGCGCAGTCGTCTCACGGCCGCGTCGGCTTCCTGTGGTGAAAGTCGCGGCCGGGTTGGTGTCACCCGCACCGGCTCGGCGATCACGCCTTCAGGCGGGGTGTCGCCAAAGTTGAGGTTCCCCTCGGCGTCACGCCAGCGCCAAGTCTCGGCGTCGGCATTGCCCGAGAAGGGCAAGACGAGGGACAACACTGCAACAACGGCCACCCCTCTCAGGGTGGACTGCCGGCGAGAAGACTGGATGAGGGGCTTGCTGTGTGCTGCGCCCATGCTGGCCCGGACCGATTGCGCGCGTCCGACCTCATGATTGAAAGCCTGTCGACGACCTTATCACACACGGTAACGCCCTTGGCCCGCCCTTCCCGCCTGCGCTATCTTGGGCCTCTGTCTTACTGGTTCGACCTACCATGCGCCCATCCCCACTGATACTGAGTCTCATGGGCCTCCTGATTTGCCAGGCGGCCCCGGCCCTCGATGAATCCTTTGCGCGCCAGTACGGCAAGAACCGCGTGAAAGTCGAGCGTCTGGAAGCGCCCAAGAGCGTCTCGGAGACGCAGATGCAATCAGCGCGCGCCAAGTACGAAACCCGCATGGAGCAGTGTCGGGGCGAGGCGGGACGCAACCGCCAATACTGCATGCAGGAAGCGGACAACACGCTGATGATGGAGGAGCGCAAGATTCGCGATCGGGCCCGCAAGGCGGAGGCGGAGGCCGCCCGCTGACCGCCGTGCCGTCCCGCCCAGCACCCGGTTCACCCGCCCCCCATCGTCAGGCCGACTGGCCGGCGGCCCTGCTGGCCGGATTGCTGGCGGGAGTCATCTTCCTGTTGCTGAACGTGCTGCTCTGCCAGCAACTGCTCGCCAATCCTTGGCTTCCCTTGCAGATGCCGGCGGCTCTGGTGCTGGGCGTCGAGGCCCTGCCACCAGCACCCGTCGAGGGCTTCCTGGTACCCGTTGCAGGCTTGGTGGTTCACCTGCTGCTTGCCATCGGCTTCACTTGCCTCATTGCCTTCTGTCTGCATCGCTGGGGCATTCTGATCGGCCTGGTCGGCGGGTCGCTGTTCGGGCTGTGCCTCTACAGCATCAACTACTATTTCGTGGCGGATTTCGTCAGTGGTTTCGTGGCTCTGCGGGGCTGGCTGATGCTGGCCAGTCACTGCGTATTCGGTGCGGCGGCCGGTGGCTTGTATGAGTTTCTCGAACGCGATCACCGCTGACGCAGCCCCACGATGATTGTCGGCAATATCAAGCTCAGGCTTATCATCATGGCGGTGGTTGCAGCCTTCTCGTTTTTCTCCTACCTGGGCAAGGAATCGGTGAATCCGATCACGGGCGAGCGCCAGCGCGTAAGCCTCACGCGCGAACAGGAAATTGCCATGGGCCTGCGCTCCGCGCCGGAAATGGCGCAGCAGTTCGGGGGCCTCAGCAGCGACCCCGAGATTGTCGCAGCAGTGGCGAAGGTCGGTGAGCGTATCGTTGCGCGTAGTGTGGCCGCCCGTAGCGGATATCCTTTCACTTTCCATGTCCTCGCCGACCCGAACACCGTCAACGCCTTCGCCTTGCCGGGGGGGCCCATCTTCATCACATTGGCCCTGCTTTCGCGACTGGAGAGCGAAGACCAGTTGGCGGGTGTGCTGGCGCATGAAGTGGGGCATGTAATCGCCCGGCACAGTGCGGAACGACTCGCCAAGCAGGAGCTGACGGCGGGCCTGACGGGTGCAGTCGTGATGGGCGCAGGCTCCTACGAGATGGGCCGAGTGGCCCAGATGGTGGGCAGTTTTGTCACCATGAAGTACGGGCGTGAAGACGAACTGGAGGCGGACCGACTTGGGCTCTGCCTGATGGCCGAGGCTGGCTATCGTCCACAGGCCCTGAGCGGGGTGATGCGCATCCTGGCGAAAGCCAGTGGTGGCAGCCGGATGCCCGAGTTTGCAAGCACGCATCCAAGTTCTGCCAACCGCGTCCAGCAGATTCAGGCCTTGCTTGCCGAGCTGCCGCGGATCTGCCATGCGGGCAGGGCCCGACCGGCAGGATAATCCGACCATCGCATCCACCTTGGGTCTCACGGCCCTGACGCCGAGGGAGACTTTGCCCATGACCGCCACCATCATCGAATGCGCACTCAATGGTCCCTGGACGCGCAAGCGGCAGCCGCTCATCCCCGTCAGTGTGAACGAGTGCATCGCCGATGGCCTTGCGTGTGTCGCTGCCGGGGCGAGCATCCTGCATGTGCACCCGTATGATGAGACACGGGGCGTGCAATGCGATGAATGGGAAATCTATGCCCGCATCATCGAAGGCATCCGCACGAGAGTGGATGTGCCGGTTTACCCGACCATTCCATTGGGCGAGGACGGTTCGGGGCGACCCGAGGCCGCCGCCCGTTATTCCGCCACGGCGCAACTGGCGGCCCGCGGCCTGATCGACATTGCCGCAGTGGATCCTGGTTCCGTGAATTTCACGCTGGCGAATGGCGAACCCGGCTTCGTCTACGCCAATCCTGAAGAAGACATCCTGCATGGCCTCGCGCTTGCCGCTGAGCATCGCTTCAAGCCGGCCTATGCGATTTATGAACCGGGCTTCCTGCGCACTGGGGCGGCGCTGCATCGCAGGGTGCAGGGCGCACCCGAACCTCTTTACCGCTTCATGTTCAGCAGCGATTTCCTGTTCGGATTTCCGCCCGAGCCCTATGGGCTGGATGCCTTGCTACTGCTCAAGGCGGATTGCGCGCCTGACGCGCCGTGGATGGTGTCGGGGCTGGGCGTTGACATCACACCCCTCATCTCTCGCACGGTCATGCGGGGTGGGCATCTGCGCGTGGGCCTGGAGGATGCGCCTCTCGGCAGCACACTCAACAATGTGCAGTGGGTGGAAAGGGCGGCCCGTGCGGTGGAGACGGCCGGCGGATCTGTCGCCTCACCCACCGTGATGCGGCAGATCCTTGACCTGAAGAAGACTCCCTGAGGCGCTCAGCGCGCTGACGGAAAGTTCGGCGCGCGCTTCTCCTTGACGGCGGCCACACCCTCCTTGGCGTCCTCGCCCAGGAAGCACAGCATCTCCATCGCGAGTGAATTATCAAAGGCAGGCCCCGCCATCCTCAGCCAGTTGTTGAGGGCCTTCTTGGTGAAGCGGATGGCCTGCTGGCTGCCGGTCGCAAGTTTGTGCGCAACCTTGAGCGCGCGCGGCAGCACTTCTTCGGCTGGCGCGCTGAAGCTCACGAGGCCAATGCGCTCAGCCTCCTTGCCATCCACGAAATCCGCCGTCATCAGGTAGTACTTCGCCTTGGCCATGCCGCACAGGAGCGGCCACAGGATGACTGCATGATCACCGGCCGCCACGCCGAGGCGCACATGGCCATCGGTGATGCGGGCCGACTCGGACATGATGCTGATGTCGGCCAACATGGCCACTGCGAGGCCTGCCCCCACGGCCACGCCGTTGATCGCCGAGATGATTGGTTTGTCGCAATCGAGCATGCGGTACACGATATCGGCCGCCTCCTGCATGGTGTTGGAGATCTTGGCTGCATCACCCACCATCTCCTCTATCCATTCGAGATCGCCACCTGCCGAGAACGCCTTGTCGCCGGCACCGGTGATCACCACCACGCGCACCATGGGATCGTCATTGACCACCGGCCAGATGCGGGTGAGCTCCCAATGCAGGCGCGCATTGGTGGCATTCATGACGTCCGGACGATTGATGGTGATGAGGAGCACGCCCGGCTCCGGATGGTCGAACTTCAGAAACTGGAAATCGCTGTACTGCATGGTGTTCACTCCCCCTTGAGCGTACGGGTACGGTTGCCTTCGCCTGTGGTGCCGCGATTGATCCGCGCTTTCTCCATCTGTGCCTCGCGCGGAATGCCGAAGCGCTGCCAGAGATCAGGCCCGATGGCTGTCAGTGCACCGTCCACCACGATGGCCTCACCGGAGACGAAGCGCGCATCGTCGCTGGCGAGGAAGAGCGCGGTACCGGCGATGTCGTCGCCCTTGCCGTGATCAGGCCAGGGCTGCATACCGTCGAGATGGCGCCCAGCCTCCTCCAAGGTCTGTCGTTCGGAGCGCGTGAGCCCGGTCAGGATGAAACCCGGGCAGATGGCATTCACGCGAATGCGATCAGGTGCCAGTTGCCCCGCTGCGGCCTTGGACAGATTGATGACAGCCGCCTTGGCCGCGGAATACGCCAGCGGCCCGCAGCCACCGGAAATTCCCGCGATGGAGGCCGTATTGATGATAGAACCGCCCTGCTGCTGTTGGCGCAGCGCGCGGGTGCCGTGCTTGATCCCGAAGAACACGCCCTTCACGAGCACGTCGAAGGTGTAATCCCACTCCTCTTCCTCGAGCTCCCACACAGGACCAATCGCGCCGCCCACACCGGCGTTGTTGAAAATGATGTCCAGTCGCCCGAACTCATCCATGGCGCATTCAATCATGGCTTTCACGTCCGCCTCGCGGGCGACGTCGGTGCGTATGAACCGGGCAGCCTCGCCCAGCCCCTGCTCGCGCGCCTGGGCCAGCGCCGCCTCACCGTTGGCGGTATTGAAATCGGCGATCACCACACGCGCGCCCTCTGCCAGAAAGCGCATGGCCGTCGACAGCCCCATGCCACCGGCACCTCCGGTGATGACAGCCACCTTGTCTTTCAACCTCATGAACTGCTCCCCCGTTCCTGATTATTTTTTTCTCATGGTTCGATCCGGCTCAGGCGGTGAGCCGGCCGGTCTGGTAATCATGCACCGCCTGCTCGATCTCCTGGCGGGTGTTCATTACGAAGGGTCCGTATTGCACCACCGGTTCGTGCAGAGGCTTGCCGCCTATCAGCAGGCATCGTGCGGCACTGTCCTCGGTCCGCAGTGCAACTTCATTCCCCTCTCCCAATACCACGGCCGTGGCGGTGGGAACGGCCTGATCACCGAGCAGCAGGGTGCCCTCAAAAACGTAAATCAACAGGTTGTGCCCGGCGGGCACGGGGAGGGTCAGCGCGGATCGCGAGGGCAGACTCACATCGAGATACAGCGGCTCGGTAGCGCCGCCAGCGATGGGTCCGGCCACCTGTTTGCCTTCCAGTTCCAGTTGCCCCGCAATCGCCTTGATCTGGCCGCCCTGTGCGAGCTGCAGGCAGGGAATCTCCTCGGGCCCAATGTCGCGATAACCGGCTGGTTTCATCTTTTCGCGCGCGGGCAGGTTGATCCAGAGCTGAAATCCGCGCAGGCGCCCTTCAGTCTGCTGGGGCATCTCGGAGTGGATGATGCCGCGACCGGCCGTCATCCACTGCACACCTCCCGCCACGAGATCACCGCGATTGCCGAGGTGGTCTTCGTGCAGCATGTGTCCGTCCAGGATGTAGGTGACCGTTTCAAAACCCCGATGCGGGTGCGACGGAAACCCGGCGATATAGTCGTCCGGGTTGTCGGACGAGAATGCATCGAGCATCAGCAAAGGATCGAGGCGTGCCCCGGGTCGGGCGCCCAGGGCCCGCTGGAGCCGCACACCGGCGCCATCCTGGGTATCCACGGCGGGCATGATTTCGACAATGGAACGCTGGGTCATGGACGACATCCTCGGAAAGCTGATGGTGCAGGGTAGCCAAGTATACGCAGGCCGCGTCGCAGCTCAGGCGGCGACGGGGGTGATTGGCAGCGGCAGGGCCCTGATCACTTCTGCCAGCAGGCTGATGGCACGTGGGCGATAGAAGCCGCGACGCGTTGCGAGCACCACGCGCCTGCGTGGGATGGGATCTGCAAACGGAATCCGCTTCACCAGTGGCGTCGCGTAACGCGGGGTACCCGCCGTCGCGGGCACCACGGTGATCCCCATGCCGGAGGCCACCATACTGCGCAGGGTTTCCAGTGAATTGCCCTGGCGGGTAGTGTCGTTGGGGCGAGCGAAGCGATTGCAAGCCGCAAGCACCTGATCTCGCAGGCAGTGCCCCATGCTGAGCAGCAGCAGGTTCTCCTGTTCGAGCTCATCGGCCGAGACCTGCTTGCGCCTTGCCCAGGGATGCTTGGCGGGCACGATGATTTCGAAATCCTCGTCGTACACGGGCGTTGTTTCCACGCCAGGTGCCTCGAAGGGCAGTGCGAGCAGCGCTACATCGATGGCACCTTCAGTGAGCATGCGGTCGAGGTGATCCGTCTGGTTTTCTTCGATGTCCAGTGGCATCTGGCGTGCGCGCACCCGCAGGGCGGCAACGAGATCAGGCAGGATGTAGGGGGCGATGGTGTGAATCACACCAAAGCGCAGCGCTCCGGCCAGTTGATCCTTGCCCGCTGCCGCCATCTGCTTCACCTTCGCCGCCTCCTCGAGCACGCGCGCGGCCTGCGCCACTATCTGCTGGCCGACTTCGGTGACGACCACCTCATTACGCGTGCGCTCGAACACGGCAACATCGAGCTCCTCCTCGAGATGCTTGATGGCCACACTGAGGCTGGGTTGGCTCACAAAGCATTTTTCGGCGGCACGCCCGAAATGGCGCTCGCGCGCAACCGCCACGAGATAACGAAGTTCCTGCAAGGTCATGGGTCCGGTCCTGATAGCGCATGCCTATCAGCATCATACCAACAAAGAATTGGAGTACACGCCCCGGGCTTCATTAGGCTGCGCGGCATGTTCCATTACATGTTTGCAAGGAGTCAGTGATGTCTCATAACCATGAAGGACGCAGAGTGCCGCAGGTGAGCTTTCAGATTCGCGAAAACCACGCCTGGAAGACTGTCACCACCAATGAACTCTTCGCGGGCAAGACAGTGGTGGTGTTCTCCCTGCCCGGGGCGTTCACACCCACCTGCTCGTCCACGCATCTCCCGCGCTACAACGAGCTCGCGCCCACCTTCTTCTCCAATGGTGTGGATTCGATCCTCTGCGTATCGGTCAATGATGCTTTCGTGATGAACGAATGGGCCGCCAACCAGGAATCCGAGAACATCAGGCTCATCCCCGATGGCAACGGAGAGTTCACTGCCGGCATGGGTCAGTTGGTGGACAAGGCGGAGCTCGGCTTCGGTAAACGCTCCTGGCGTTATTCCATGCTGGTTCGGAATGGCGTGATCGAAAAGGTGTTCGTTGAGCCCCACAAGCCCGGCGATCCCTTCGAGGTGTCGGATGCGGACACCATGCTCAATTACCTCAACCCGCGCGCACGCAAGCCCGACCGCGTCGCCATCTTCACGCGCGAAGGCTGCCAGTACTGTGTCGAGGCCAAGGCCCTGCTCAAGGACGCTGGCCTTGACTTTGAAGAAGTCGTCCTGCCACACCGGAACCGGGGCCGCGTGATCGGCGCCATCACGGGTGAAAGCGTCGTCCCGCAGGTGTTCATCAACGGCGAGCACATCGGTGGCGCGGACGCTCTGCGCAACTGGCTGGGGGCGCGCAAGGCGGCCTGAGGCTCATGGCAATGCGGTCACACTCCCAAGCGGGGTGTGGCCGCCTCGCTGGCGGCTCGCAGGATCTGACGGCGACGGGCGTGGATGGGCCATAATCGCGGTCCACCTATCCTCGCACTGGAGCCCACCGTGCCTCTGTCCCGTCGTCAATGGCTCGCTCAAACAGGTCTGCTGTGCTCGGCCTCCGTGCTTTCGCTACCGCTTTTTGCTGTCTCCGGTAAGCGACAGGCCACTGGTCCTTTCGGTGCCTTGGGAGAACCTGATGCGCACGGCCTGCGGCTGCCCCCCGGCTTCACCGCGCGGCTGCTTGCGCAAACCGGCGACCGCTTGGCCGGCAGTGGCTATGTCTGGCATGCAGCGCCAGATGGCGGGGCGACATTTCGCGCGCCAGACGGCGGCTGGTTCTATGTGTCGAATGCCGAAATTGCCGAAGGAGGCGGCGGTGCCGCGTCCCTCAGCTTTGCTGCGGATGGCGAACTGCGTGATGCCTGGCGCATTCTCGACGGCACACACCGCAACTGCGCGGGCGGCCCGACTCCCTGGAGGACCTGGCTCTCGGGCGAAGAAGTGGAGCATGGCCTCATCCATGAGTGCGACCCCACCCGGCCTGGCCAAGGTGTTCCCCGCCCGCTGCTCGGCAGTTTCATGCACGAGGCGGCGGCAGTGGACCCGACCACTGGCTTCGTCTATCTCACGGAAGATCATGTGGAGGGTCGCTTCTATCGCTTTCGGCCCCAGACCCCGGGCCGGCTCGACGCCGGTGTGCTGGAGGCGGCCCATCTCGGGGCCAATGGGGTGCTGAGCTGGAACGCTGTGTCCCATGCCGAAGCCTGTCGCACCCCCGGAACCACCGCCTTCGCGCGTGGGGAAGGCATCTGGTATGCCGATGGTCGAATCTATTTCAGTACCACGCACGACCATCGCATCTGGTGTCATCAACCAGCCACGGGCGCGCTCACCGTCATCTATGACGGCGTGGCCCTGGGTGATGCGGCGATACTGCGCTGGCCGGACAACCTCACCGTACATCCGGGCACCGGCGCGCTGTACGTGGCCGAAGACGGTGACGACATGCAGATCAACATGCTGAGCCAAACCGGGACAGGTTGGAGCGTAGCCCCGCTGCTGCAGTTCGTGGGGCACGAGGATTCCGAAGTCACCGGGCCGGCTTTCAGTCCGGATGGCACCCGACTCTACCTGAGCTCGCAGCGCGGGCGCGACGGCGCGACCGGCATGACTTTCGAGATCAGCGGCCCTTTCACCCAGGCCTGATTTTCAGGCCCAGCCTTTTGCCTGCAGGAGTTGACCATGTGGAATTTTGAGACGGAACCGGAGTTTCGCGCGAGCCTGGACTGGATCACGCGCTTCGTGCACGAGGAGATCGAGCCGCTCGACTATATCTTCCCCAAGGACGAGACCTATAACACGCGCAACGAGTCCCTCATGTCCATCCTGAATCCGCTCAAGCAGCAGGTGAGGGAGGCCGGTTTCTGGGCCTGTCATCTGCCGCCTGCCATGGGAGGTGGCGGTTGGGGCCAGTTGAAGCTGGCCTTGATGAACGAGATTCTGGGGCGGAGTTTCTTCGCGCCCACGGTCTTCGGAACCGCTGCACCGGATACCGGCAATGCCGAGATCCTCGCCCACTTCGGAACCCCGGCGCAGAAAGCCCGTTATCTGAAGCCCCTGCTCGATGGCGACATCGTGTCCTGTTTCTCGATGACGGAACCCCAGGGTGGCGCCGACCCCAAGGTGTTCACCTGCCGGGCGGACCGGGTCGGGAACGAGTGGATACTCCGCGGCGAGAAATGGTTCTCCTCCAATGCCCGTTGGGCGGATTTCCTCATCGTGATGGCCATCACCGATCCGGAAGTCTCCATCTACAAGGGCGCCTCCATGTTTCTCGTGCCGGTGAACACGCCGGGCGTGGAGTTCGTGCGCAACAGCGGCATGGCTTTCGAGCATGCGGAACACGGTGCGCACGCCTACCTGCGCTTCAACGACGTGAAGCTTGGCGATGCGGATCTCTTGGGTCAGGCGGGTGATGCCTTTCGCATTGCCCAGACGCGGCTGGGCGGCGGGCGCGTGCATCACGCCATGCGCACCGTCGGTCTTGCCAAAAGGGTCTTCGAAGCCATCTGTGAGCGGGTGCAGTCCCGCACGACACAGGGCGAGACGCTGTCCCGCAAGCAGCTCATGCAGGGCGCAATCGCCGATCTGTGGATGGAGATCGAGCAATTCAGGCTGCTGGTGCTGCAGACGGCGTGGAAAATCGATCGCTTCAATGATTACGCCCAGGTCCGGCAGGACATTGCCGCGGTTAAAGTGCTGAGTGAGCGGGTGATGACGCACGTCGCCGGCCAGGCCATTCACCTGCATGGGGCACTCGGCATCTCGAACGAGATGCTGTTTGGCGAATATCTGCTGTGGGGTTACGCGCTCGGGCTCGCGGATGGTCCGTCCGAAGTGCATCAGATGACCGTCGCGAAGGAAGCGCTGCGTCAGGTGGCACCCAACGAGAGTCTCTTCCCCACCGCACATGTGCCGAGCCAGGTGGCGGCACTGCGCAGCCGCTACGCGGAGGCGCTCAAGCTGCCGGGCCACAAGCGCGGCTGGGTGTGAGACATCGGCCAGGAACGCGCGCGCAGAATCGGCAAGGCATAGTGGCCTTGCCGGCCACCTGAGACAGCGCTTCTAGAGCCCCAGATCCTCGCGCCATCGCGCGAGCGTGCCGGTGGCTTCCAGGCGCGCGATTTCCGCATCCACCCGCTGTTTTAGCCGGGGATTGTCGAGCGGCAGGGCGACGGCGAACTCATGCGGTACGAGTATCGGTGAGACTTGCAGGGCCGTGGCTTCTTTACGGTAGTCCAGCCAGACCTTGAGGTTCACGCGCGGTGCGATGAAAGCATCCGCCGCGCGATTCGCGACACGACTGGCGGCCTCTTCCACACTCTGCACGGTGGAGACACCGGCTGGATCAAGCCCCAAGGTCCACAGGTCTTCCCGCCAGTCTTCCTGATCCTTGGCGAGCCCCAACAGCACAGCGCTTGCCGGTTCGGGCTGAGCTTCGCCACGACGATAAAGCATGGCCAGCCCATCGTGGTGGTAAGGTCGGGAGAAACCAGTGAGCCTGCGGGCACCGTCCGCGGGGCGGAACATCGAAATCCCCAAATCCACATCTCCGCCCGCCACCGCAGGCAGACGTTGAACCTTGCGCAGCACGCGCAGTTCCAGTGCTTCGGGATCACCTGGCAGCACGCGCGCCAGCGCCTGCGCCAGTCGCACCTCGAAAGCCCGCTTGGCCTCGTGCGCAGGATCACGATGGGTCTCTGCGGCGCGCGCCGCATTGTTCTTCACCGCCACGATCACATGGCCGCGATTTTCCATCGCCTGCAGGCGATCCAGCGCCGCGGCCGGCCACCACACCTGAAGCTCGGGTGAGCTCTCCCGACGAAAGGCCGCAATCGCCGCCTGCGTCTGCGGCGTCCGCAAGGCCTCGATCACCTGTTGGGCGCGCACCGCATCGCCCTTGCTGACCGGCCATGCCATCAGCGGCCTCAGCACGCGCGGATCCGGCAACACGAATGCCCTGCCTTGGGCACCCAAGGCACCCTCCGCCATCAGGAAGGGATGCAGCCCCCACCACAGATACTGGCCATCACGCATGGCGGCGAGCACCGCGCCAAGGCCGGTCACGCCGGCGTCCGAGGAGGAACATTGCAGGGATGCCGAATTAAACTGCGCCAGGTGCGTCAGCGCATTCGGGCGCAGACAACTTCCGGTATTCCGGATGGCTGCCTGGGCGGCTTCTATGGTGCGCGCCTTGGCAACGCCCGCGGGATCCGCGACGGGACCGATCAACGCGACGGGATTGGCGAAGACCACCTGCCCCGCCCCCAGCAGGCCCTCGCGCAGCAGCAGCTGGCTGCCGGCAAAGTCCACATGGGTGATGATCAGGTCGGCGCGCCCCTCGCGCGCCGCGGCAATGACAGCATCGCCATGATGGGCCGTGATCTGCGCGCCACCGGGGGCATCAATAGCCTCAGCCACCGCCTGCGTCGCGAGCAGTCGCGCAAGAAAGTGATCCTGGTTGACGATGGGCACGGTGTGGATGCGCAGTGGCCGCTCGCTGGGGGTGTCAGGAGTGCCGGCAAGGGCCGACAGACACGTGAGCAGCAACAGCAGCGTCCACCCCGTAGGGTGCGTGCGGAAACTCATCGGACGCTCCCGCTTTTGCTGCGGCGGCGCCCGAACAACAACACGGGAATGTGCTTCAGCTCTATCTGCCGCCCGGAACCGCGGCTGTCGCTGCCGGGAATCTGGTTCAGCAGGCGCTTGTAGGTCTGCCCACCCAGCAGTCGCAGCAACTGGGCACCCGGCTTGCGGCGCAGGGTCTCGCGCGAGATCACGAGCAGGTATTTTTCGGTGACCACCGGATGAAAACGCAGGTTGAAGCGCTCCGCGGCCGCGCGGGCACCCAGTGCCACATCGGCACGACCGCTCGCGATCGTCGCCGCCACGGCACTGTGCGTGTATTCCTCGTCTTCATAGCCCTTGAGGGTCCCGGAATCGATTCCGTGTTCCGTGAGCAGGATATCCAGCAGCAGTCGACTGCCCGAGCCTGGCTGACGATTGAGGAAACGCAGCTTGCGCGCGACGATCTGCTCCGGGCTGGTGATGACGGTTCCCTCGCGGCTCATGAAACCGAGTTCCCGTGTCTCCACCAGCAGCGTCACATCCCGTCGCGGCTGCAGATACGCCTGAAAGCGGCCCCACAGCGGTTTGCCGTAAGCACCCACCGGCAAGTGGAAGCCGGCGACCTGGCATTCACCCGCCGCATACCGCCGCAGCGCTTCCTCGCTACCGACAATCTGCACTTCCGGTTCGATTTTCGCCTTGCGCAACAAGGCGGTGAGCGACGTCAGCCCAAAGCCGTGACTGCCCGCCAGGACCAGGTGCTCATGCACCGGCTCGCTGCTGATCCGCTGCAGCTGTAGCGAGGCCTGCTGGGAGGCTTCCTGCAGGGTCGTGCTGTTGCGCTCCAGGGTCTTGTGCCACACCTCGCGCAGCCGTTCGCCAGCGCGCGACAGATCCGCCCCGCGGCCTTGCTCGAGCACCACCAGCGGCGCGCCGAAGCGCTCCTCCCAATGCTTGAGCAGGCCCCAGGCATGTCGATACGACAGTTGCGCGGCCTGGGCAGCCACGCGCAGGTTGCCACCCCGAGCGATGCCATCCAGAAGTTGAATGAGCGCCGGAGGGATTTCCTCACCGGACTCCCCTGCCACGCACCAGCGCAGGCCCAAACGTATTTCCATCAATACCTCTCTGCCCGCAAGCTTGCGGAATTGTTTGCTGTTTTGGAACGAATATAGGCTGTTTCATGCATATATCCGTGCGTATAGGAGCCGCACCAATCCGATAGTTGCATGCCGCAGTCAGGCAAACCTCTGCTCATCCTCGATGATTCCGACCCCTGCCCCGTCCATTACCCCAGGTACAGCGCGAACCCTCCCCACCGCTTTGCTGAGCCTGTTCGCTTTGGGCACATCCCTGTCGGTGCAGGCGGTGGATCGCGTGCCCTCTCTCGGCGAAGTGGTGGTGACTGCACATAAACCCGTCGTGGAGCAGGCGGGCGTGGTGCGCGAAGTCGATCAGGCGTTTCTCGAGGGAAGTGCCGCGCGTTCGCTGGATGAAGCCATCGATCTGCTGCCTGGCGTGAATGTCCGGGTGGGCGGCCAGGGAACACCCCGGGTGGACGTGCGCGGTTTCCGCACGCGCCACGTCAAGCTGCTGGTGAACGGCATCCCGCTGAATGGTGCGGGCGATGGCCAGTTCGACCCCACGCTCATTCCGGCCGAATGGATCTCCCGCATCAAGCTGACCTCGGGGGCCAGCTCCCAGTTGTACGGTGACGGGGCCCTGGGCGGGGTCATCAACGTCATCACGCGTCGCGGAGAAGATGCCGCCGAATCCCACCTCAATCTCGAAGGCGGGGAGTACGGGCACTTCCGCAGCACCGGCAGTTTCGCCTGGGGCAACGAGGCCGCCGACGTGTTCTTCAGTCTGGGACGGCGCACCCGCTCAAGCTATGGCCTGTCCGAGGATTTTCGTGCCACTCCCTGGGAGGATGGCGGGGAACGCCTGAACAGCGATCTCGAGCGCAACAATTTTTACGGCGCATTCAGCCTGCGTCCGAGCACCATCTTGGAACTCGGGCTTTCCGTGCAATTCCATAAAAGCGAGCACGGGGTGCCCACCGGGGTTTTCGATGCGGATGCCGACATCTACGCCCAACGGCAACGCTGGGACCGGGTGGAAGATGAAGACGGCTGGTCCGTGCAGCTGAACATGCTGCTGACCCCGACCGCCCGGCTCAGCAACCACTCCTGGGTCTATCTCACCACCGAAACAGACAACCAGAACCGCTACGAGGACGAACGTTTCGTCCCGCCATCAGACCCCAGCGTGAAGAACACCTTCGCGCGCGAGGCGCGCTCGCGCATTCTCGGTTTTCACAACCAGCTCGAGTATGTGCATGACTGGGGCGGCAGCATCGCCTTCATGGTGGAGGGACGCCAGGAAAGCCTCGACACGGAATGCCTGGTGCAGGACGTGCCCAATCTTCCCCCTGTGGTTGATCCCGATGATCCCGATGATCCCGATGATCCCGATGATCCGGCTGATCCTCCGGACCTCGCAAACGCGGACGCGCTGGAGCTGGCCTTTGAAATCACCAACGGTGCCAGTCCTTCCCGCGTTGCCACGCTCAGTGGAAAAAACGTGGCGGGTGGTGCCGTGGATTTCTCCCTGACTCTGGAAGATGCCGCTGGCAGCCTCTTTGGTACAGGAACCTATCTGCGTCGCCTCTTCCTCAATGCGGACGATGCAACTCTTGACAGAATCCGCTTCCAAGCCCTGGGGGACAGTGAGGCCAGCTTTACCCAAAACAATGTGGGCGCCTTCCCTTCCACCACCGATGGCTATGCCTGGGACTACCTCATCGCCCTGCAGCGCGCTGGCGGAGTCAACAATCCACTGTCCGTAGGTGAAAAGGCCACCTGGCGCTTCACTCCCATCAGCGGCAGTGCGTTCAAGGTGCAGGATTTCTTTCAGCCCACCTTATCCGGCAGTGTGGCCGGAACCGCATTCGGGGGAATGGAGATCTGTTTTCCCAGTCCTTCACCGTGGACCGGCCCCCTCGCCCCGGACACTTCACCGACGGACGCCAAGTGCTCCGGCAACAATGATTTCAATGAGCATGTGTATCTCAACTCGGGGGAGCTCGGGCTGCCTGCAGATACGACACTCGCGGCTCGGCTGATTCCGCTCGATCTCGGCACCGGGGATGAAACCGGTGAGGCACGTAATGACACCGGTGCGAGCCCGCGCGCAGACGACTTCACCGCAACGCACCAGGCTCTTGCCACGCAGGTATCGGCGCCGGTTGCCGAGCCGCTGCCAGTGCGTGTGTGCAATACCGGAGGCGATGGCACCGGCGGCGGTGATGGCAGTGGCGGTGGCACCAATCGCGTACTCCGGGTGCCGGGCTATGCCTTCAGCCAGCGTCTGGTGGAAGAAGATCGGCAGGCGGAGATCGTGAATGCGGCGCTGGAAGTATCCGCCGAGCCGCTGACGAATCTCGGTCTCGTCGCAGGTGTGGGCCAGCACTGGCAATCCAACGACGGGGGCGACATCGCAGGCGAAATGAGCTGGAACGTGGGCGCCACTTATCAGTTGCGCCAGGGCCTGCGACTCAAAGCCACCCAGGCGCGCAAGGTTCGACCGGCGAGTATCGTGCAGCTTTACGATCCGGCCTCGGGCAATCCGGATCTCGGATTCGAAATCGCCGATCTCTACGAGGTGGGTGTGCGTCATGCGCCCTGGCTGCACACCAGCTATGAGGTCACGTTCTTCACCCAGGACGTGAGCGGGCTGATTCAGCGTGATCTCTTCACGGGGCTGTTCGAGAACATCGAGGAGACGGCCTTCAAGGGCGTGGAATTCACCACTAGCACGGTGGTCGTCCCGCGCTTGCGCCTGGACCTCGCCTATACGCATCTTGCGAGTCGTGACGAATCTTCGGGGACCGACCGCAAGGAGCAACAGTACACACCCGAGAACACGGTGGCCGTGTCTGGCCAGTACGACCTCTCCGAGCGGCTGAAGCTTTTTGCCTCCCTGCAACATGTGGCCGACCAGATGCACTACTCGCGAGGCAGCCCGCGCACCCGTCGCGAGCTGGACGACTACACCCTGGTGGATCTCAATCTGCGATACGACCTGCCGGGACGGAAGGTCGGTCTCTATATTGGCGCGGACAATCTGTTCGATGCCGACTATGCGGAGTCATACGGCCTGCCCCAGGCGGGCCGCTTCATCTACGGCGGGATACGGATCACCCTGCGCTGAGCGCGCCGGGTGCCGAGCTCAGGGCGAGCTCAGGAACTGGCGTCGCGCAGCGCCTTGCCGGCCATCACGCCCACCACACCACCCACCGCGCCATACGCGAGATGGCACAGGAGGGGGTAGGCGAGCCCGGCTTCAATTGATCCGAAGGACCCCAACGATCCGATGTGGGCGCCGGTCGCCAGCATCAAGCCGTACTTGAAGAGTGGCTTGATGCCATGTGCCGCAGCTGCGAGCAGCGCGAGCACAAACGTGGCACGCGCGCGCAGCGCCCGCCAGCAGCCGTCCACCATCAGTCCCGAGAGGAGAAAGCCCCATTCCATGCCACCGGCATGGAAGCCCCACACGGGCAGCCACGAGAACATCGCCGCAGACCCCGCCACCACGGTGGCCGCGCGCGGCTGGTCGCTGATGACGCGCGCGAACATCAGTATCGCCATCCATTCGAGACCATGATGACCGGGCAGCTTCAGGGGCAGGTTCACACTCGCCCGCAACACCACTGCCAACAGGCCGAGCCCCAAGAGCACCAGCCATTCGGTTGGTATCCGTGTGGGAACTGCGGACTCAGAACTGCTTGATGACGTCCTTGGCAGCAACGCGCCAACGAAGGGGGGACGGTGAGTCATCTTCCGGCTCCAAAAGAAGGACGGCATGGCCTTTGCGAAATACCGGCCGGGCCCAGTCCGTGAATGAGATGGTGGCATCATCGGCGACCACCTCCAGACCGGCAAGCGTCTCGAAGCGCTCGATGTCGGTTGCGGCCCGCAAAAAATTCAGCAAATAG
>Ga0315906_10000508_pt1 | contig 61793 bp, 48 predicted proteins | sample LakEriMetagenome_4_FD_203526 | JGI IMG/M metagenome (GOLD analysis project Ga0315906, IMG submission 203526) | Freshwater fungal communities from buoy surface, Lake Erie, Ohio, United States - Buoy 2 MA122 | ecosystem: Environmental > Aquatic > Freshwater > Lake > Lake biofilm | place: USA... | reverse complement strand
TGGCGGCGCGAGGATGACGTATTCAAGCCATCGCGGGCTTCCTGGCACAAACGGGGTGCTCACGGGAGGGGGTGCCCATGCCCTGAGAGCCGGCGTAGGCGGCCAGCGGAGCCATGGATGGCGGAGCGCAGACGCCTCCGAGTGACCGCAGGCCCGGAGGGCCGAAGGGAACGTCCGGCGACGGGGCGTGGGCACCGCCGACCTACGCGAACGGCAACTTCTCATGCCTCCGAAAACTGCAAAAGTCGGAGTGCGGCACGACGGTCAGAGACCGCCGACCCCGGAGGCAGGCCGCGGGGCGGGCGACGGCGCGGGCGACCATCCCGGATTCGCCTGATCAGCGGCCACCCGTCACTGGCGGATCGCTTGCGGAAGCGCCGTTGACCGTCCTTTCCTTTCGCCATCCACCACATCCGGCCCGGGTAGGATATGGATATCGACACGCAGGGGCGTCGGTTTCGTTCGGAGCATCGGCCATGTTTACCAATCCCGTTTCGTGCGCATTGCTTGTGTTGACGATCGCTCCCCTCGGGCTCGCGGAGGCGGCGGACGTCGCGGCGGGGGAGAAACTCAAGTTCCGCCGGATCGAGGCGAGTGAGGCGGTAGACTTTGCGCCGCTGCGTTCGTCGTGGGGTGTCGTCCGCGACATCGACGAGGCGGTCGAGGCCTGCCTGCGTACGGGGTTCATCGAGGATGCCCGGGTGGCCCGCGCGGGCGGAGGAAAGGTTCTCACGATCGAACCGGACGGCACTGAAGTCGAGATCGAAATCATCGGCGGCGCGGGGGGTGGCGGCAGCGCCACGCCGATGGGACCTATGGTTGAAGGTGAACGGCGCGCGCGGGTGAACGCCCTCGTGCGGCGACTTGGGCTGAAACTGCCGACGCAGACGCTGATCCTGCTGCCGCCACACGGAGGCTACCGCGTCCACGAGATTCGGCTGTGCCCTGTCGCGAAGGAGATGCCCCGACGGCTGGTCGTTGATGTGCGACCGGCCGCAGAACAGCCGGCGGACGAGGTGGTGATCGTGCCCCGGGCCATTCCTGATGACGTCCTGGTCGAGTTCGTCACTGGCGAGGAGAACAAGCGACTGCTGGCCACCATCGGCGGCGACGTGTCGTCAGGGCCGCCGCTCCCGGCGGAGGAATGACCGCGGGCTCTCGTGCGGACAAGTTGTTCGCGGCCGCAGACACACCCCTGCCGAACGGGTGATCGTGGCAGGACGGGGACGGGCACGCCGCGGGCCTCACGCCCGACGCCTGCGGGCGTCGCGATGCGCCTCAGCGGTTGACGACGACGCACTCGATCGGGCCGTCGATCCCGCCGGCGTTGGCGTTCAGCATCTTCGTGCCGCGGCTGAACGGCACGATGACCGCACCGGACGCCAGCACGCTGCCGAGCCCCATGTCGGCGAGCGTGAGCGGCGGCTCCCGCGGCCACTCCTTCGCGAACACGGCGTTCGCGGCCTCGAGGAACCGGTTCGCCCGTTCGGCTCCGCCGAGGTCGACGACCGTCATCGTGCCCTGCAGCCGCCGCAGGCAGCGTTCGAACCGCTTGCGGGCGTCGTTGGCCGGGCCCCGGGCCGCCATCGGGCCGCGGACGGTGTGGGTTTTGCCATCGGCCTCGACACGGATCATCCATCCGCCGGCATCGGCAATCCCCGGCTGAGCCTGGCCGACGGCCGGTTTGAGGGCGAAGAATTTCTGCTCGTCGAGCAGGAACCGCAGCAGATCCTGGAGCTCCTCGGGCTTCATCCGCCACATCTTTCGCTCCGGCGGGGTCCGCGAGCGGATGCTGGCCGTGCCATCGGCCTTGATGCACAAGGCGAAGTCGTCCTTGTCGCCGCCCGGCGGTGCCCGGAAGCCACCCTCGGAGTCGAGGATGATGACGACGGCCGCCGGGTCGTCGCGCAGTGTGTGGTCATCGGCGGCGGAGCATGCCCACGGGCACCAGTTGGCGACCGCCAGGCAGGCGCCGAGGAGTGCGGCCATCCGACGTCGGCCGGCTCGTTCATGCCGGTCAGGGCCGACCGGAGTCACAGAATGAGGGAACGACATGACGGGCTCCGCGGAGGTTCTCGGGATCGGGGTGACCGGGAACCGCATGGGCACGTCGTGCGCGACGAACACGAACGCGGTGCGCACCCCGCCGAGCTGATTTTCACCGTATCACGCGTGTCGGCTTGACACCAGCGGGCGGGGCGTCAGGTGTCCGTGGCCGCGTCCGCCTCCGCGGCCGGCGGTTCCGCGGGCTGCGGTGAGGCGGGGCGTGGCGCGGGGGGCGGGGCGGCCGGCGGCGTGGCCGGTCGCCGCGGCGCGAGCGACACCAGCAGACCGTCAGGTGAGGCGAGGATCAGCCGATCCGACGCGGCGTTGACGACCGGGAACGAGAAACCGCCGAGGCACAGCCGTTCGCGGCGTTCGCCGGTCGCCAGGTCGAGGCCGGCGAGTCGCCCGGTGCGGTCGATGATCCAGATCCGGTCGCCGGTCACCGCCAGCACCCGGCCCGCGACGGGGCTCCGCCACAGCGGGCTGCCGGTTTCGGCGGAGAAGGCGGCCATGCCCGACTCGCCGAGCGACACGACGAGCGTGTCGCCGCCCAGGAACGGCCCGGCGTCGGGCGCGGCGTCGAGCACAACGTGCCAGCCGGTACGCAGGCCGCGCGTGCCCGCTGCGATGAAGTCGATCCGGGCCAGGTCGGCGGCCGTGGTGGCGGCGAACACCGAGTTGCCACGGGTGAGCGGCGCGTCCACCGCCGGCGAGTTGAGCGCGAACTCGAAGCGGTCCGAATCGGTTTCGGTGGGCTGCAGGGTGACGAGGACGCCGTTGGCCGTCGTCCAGGCCAGGCCCTTGCCCAAGGCCTGCACCGGCCGCTCGACGCGGCCGGCGCTGTCGAACGTGCGCGGCCGAAGGCTCTCCGCCGTCGGCTTGGCATCGGCCTTCGCCTTCGCGGCCCCCTTCTTCGCGCCGGGCTTCGGCCGCTGCGCGGCGACGGGAGCGGATGGGTCGGCCGTGGGCTGGAGGGGGTCGAATGTCAGCCGGCGGATGCCGCCGCCGGAAAGCGGCTCGTAGACCCAATCGCCGATCTCCACCACGCTGCCGCCGGGCAGGCGACCGGTCCGCTGCTGCCAGCGAGTCGCTCCCGTCTCGCGGTCGATGGCGAAGAGTTCGAGATCGCGGGCCACCGTCACCAGTCGCGGGCCGATGCCGGCAGGCGTCGTCGGGCCGCCGGCGGCGCCGAACTGCCGCGACCACAGTAGCGAGCCGATGGCGGCCGCCCCGGGCCGCGCCGCGGCCGCGGCGTCGAAGGGTGCCGCCGCGAAGGCATGCACGCGGCCGTCGTCGGTCTGGGCGACGACGAGGCCGTCGCCGACCACCACGTGCTCGAGATCCGCGCGGGCGGAATCGAAGGGAATCTGCGCGACCCATTCGCGGGCCAATCCGATCCGCTCGGCGACGAACGCGTCGGCGGGCGTGCCCGACAGTCCCCCGCCACAGCCGGCGCCACAGTCGGCGCGGCCGCTGCCCGTCAGCACGCCGGCCAGCATGGCGGCGGCCCAGACGCCTCGAACACGTGTCGTCATCCCCATCGGATGGCCTGCGGCGGCATTGGAGGGAAACGGTGGAAAAAGCCGTACCCGCAAGGATAGCCCACGAAAAACGACCCGCAAAAATGCTACGCTCTCGCGGATTGAACGCGGTGCGTCGGTCGCACCGCCCGCCCCGAGCCCGAGATGACACCGCCCCCGCGATGCCGACGGATGTGAAGCCTGCCCGCGCCCCGGACCCCGCGGCGCTCGTCCTGGGCTACCTCAACTTTTCGTCGGGGGCGTTCGACCCCGCCGCCTGGCGGGCCTGCAGCGACCTGTACGCCGGCCTCGAGCCGGCCGATGCCGATGGCGTCGTTGGCGAGTCCCCCGACTCGGCCGGGCGGCTGGCGGCGATACTCGTCACGCGGCTCGGGGAGCTCGAGCCCGCCGAGCCCGCCTTTCGCGACGCCACGCAGGCCCGCTGGGTGCTCGATGCCGTGTTCAACCACGTGCTGCCTGGATATCAGCGGTTTCATGCCGATCTCCTGGAGCACCAGCCGCCGGGCGGCCTGGAGCGGCCCTACTTCGTGATGGCAGCCGCGCAGGCCGTGCTGGCGACGTCGAGCAGCGGCGACGACTTCGCCGAGGCCGCGGCCCGGGCGATCGACCGGCTCAACGACTACGTCGGCTGGCGACCGGTGGCCGTGCTGGAGAACGGGCGGCTGTCGGAGCCCTATCGCCACGAACGGGTGCGGCCCGTGCCGCTCTACGTCGCCGGCGCGGGGCCGGCCCACGGCCGCTACGGCAGGCTCGTTGCCGACGCGATCGACATCCTCCGGGACGCTCCGCCGGAGCTCGTGCAGCAGGCCGACTTCGACCTCGAACTGCTCGAGGAACTGGCGATCGATCCCCGGGCCTTCGACTTCCTCCATCCGGCGGCCAGCCGCCCCAACTATCTCTTCGGCCTCTGGGACCCCGCGCGGATCGACGCCCAGGGCAACTACCGCCGCATGGTCGTGCAGCAGGCCACGCTCGACGGCATCCTCTCCTGGCCGCAGGCCGATGCCGCCGGCGACTGCGGCCGGGTGCCGGTGGCCGACCTCCGCTGGGAAGCGTCGGCCGTGCTGGCCGGGGTGATGCTCATGGCGTCGGGCCTGTCGGGGCACGGCCCCGGTGCCCGGCAGGCCGGCCTGCCGCTCGCCGAACTGCTGCCGCGGATCGCCGGCTATCGCGACGGCTTCTATCGCTGGCTGCTGACGCGGCTCCCCGACGCCCATCGCAGCCGGCTCGAGGACGAGGCGCGGCGGATGCGGCAGCCCTTCGGCGGCGTGCGCCGGCACATCAACACCGTGCTCGCCGGGCGACGGGCGCGACAGGTGGAGAGCGTGGCCCTGGCCGCGGTGTTCGCCCGCCTCGGCCGGGCCGCCGGTGCCGAGCGGATGGCCGCCGCCGTGCCGGCGGCGTCGGCGCGGATGTTCGCTCGCATCACCAGCCGGGTGGTCGCCGCGCAGCAAGCGCTGCGCCGAGCCGATGACGCCGCGGCGGCGCTCGATGAGCTCGATGCCGCCGCTGATCTGCTGGTGCGGGCGGTCGGCTGCGGGGCGGCGGTCGATCCCTGGAACATTCTCGGGCTGTCGGGCCAGTTTCCCCTCCACGAACCAGGCGGCGAGAGCCTGCCCGACCCGCGGGTCGACGATCTCGTGAATGTGACCGGCTCGATCCTCGACGGCTACGCGGCCGCCTGGCGACAGGCCGGCCTGGCGGGACCGCCGCGGGTGGCCGACCGCGCGGCGGCGGCGCTGGAGCGACTGGCGGGCTGGTGGGACCGCTTCGCGACGACGACCGTTTCGGGCGTGCCGCACCTCTCCGGTCGCGAGGCCTTCGCCGCCGCGCGGGAGGTGATCGCCGCCCTCAACCGGCGGCGCGAGTCGGCACCGGCGGCGCCGCCGCCCGGATTCTGGCGCCGCGAAGTCGCCGCCTTCAGCTCGCCGCGGACGCATGCCGAGGCCGCCGACGCGCTCCTTCGCGAAGGCGATCTCGACGGCGCCCTCGGCCTGCTCGTGCATTGGGCGTCGCTCCTCGAGGGAGACGCGGTCGAGCGTTCCGGGCCGATCTGGCTGGCGGCCGCGAACCGGTGGATGGCCCAGGCCTGCGCCGATCCGTCGCCGGAGGGCCGCGGGCGGGTGCGTCGCTTCCTGGAACTCGTCGAGGCCAACACCAGCGCCGTGGTCGATCTCATCGAGACGGTGGCGGTGGGCCGTGAGCCGGGCGATCGGCGCGGCGCCGCCGGCGACGAAGACGCGGCGGACGATCAGCCCGATGGTGAGGAGAGCGTGGCCGCGGCGTACGAGTCGATGGTGTGGCGCGACTCGGCCGACGACGGCGTGGACGGGGGCATGATCGATGTGGATATGCCGGGCGGATCGACGGCCGGCGGGCTGGCAGCCGTCGAGGACGCGGCGGAGTTTCTCATCGGCGTCGGCACACTGGTGCGGCAGGCGGTCACGGTGTGGTGCAGCCTCGACGTCGCGGCCGCGACGAGCCCGCCGCAGGCGGAGATCGACTCCGTGATCGGCTGGCGGCATTCGCTGCGGCGGCTGCGGCGGGCGTTGGTCCGCGCCGCCACGACCGTCGCCGCCCGCGACCGGCAGCCGCCCCCCGGCATGCCGCCGACGGAATACGACCGCCTGCGTTGGGCGCGGGACGGGGCCGCCGAACGGCTCATCGAGGCGGCGGTGCATGCGGCCGAGACATACTGGATGCTCTCGGCACGGCTGCACCTGCGGTCGCCGCAGCCGCGGCTCGGCCAGGGCTCGGCCACGGCCGCGGTGGGGCGGCTGTTCGCCGCCCTGCTGAGCGGTGACGCGGCGGCGGCCGCGGTGGATCTCGAGGTCGTCCGCGCCCGGCTTCGGGAGCGGCCCGTCCTGTACGTACCGCTGTCGCGGGGCGGCCGTCCCGACCGGATCGTCCGCGCCCGCACCCGGGAGCGGCTCCTCGAACGGCTGGCCGCCTGCCTGCCCCGCCTCGGCCTGGTGGCGGAGACGGCCGGCGTGGTGCAGATGGCCAAGCAGCTCGAGAGCCTGCGGCCCCGCGGGGCGGCGAGCGTCAGCGAGTTCGACCGCGTGTTCGAGGCGGCGACGACGGCGCTCGTGGAGCGGATCGTCGTCAGCGCCGCGGCCGTCGCCGATGGCGGCCCCTCGGACGACGCGGCCGTGGTGGAGCGCATCCTCGACGGCCTGTCCCTGCTCGTGCCGCGGCTGCTCGAGACCTGGATGACCCACGCGCGGCAGCTGCGGCTGTCGGTGCTGGAGAAGGTGCGGGACGACAAGGCCTTCGCGGTGATCCGGGAGTTCATCGAGCACTACGGCTCCGGCCTGTTCACGCAGCACCTGCTCGCTCCGGCGTCGCTGCGGGGCATCCTCCGCGGCGGCGTGGGGCACTACCTCGAGCAGCTCGTCGAGCGGGCGGAGGTCGAGCCCGCGGAGGACACGCCCCGCGCCCGCCGGCCGGTGCGGCTCCTCGAGGACCTGGCCTCCGGCGGGCTGCCCCTGAAGCAGGCCGCGACCCGTCTCCGACTGGTGCTCGAGAGCATCGCCGAGAATCACGCCGAGTATCGCGACTGGAACTCGACCACAACCCAGTCTGACCGCGGCGAATGCCTGCACATCCTCCTCGACTTCCTCCGGGTGAAGGCGGAGCACGACCGGATCGCCTGGACGTTGCGGCCGGTGAACATGGCCCATCGCGTGCTCGCGCGGCGGGGGGTGGCGGCGGCGTCCGTGGCCTGGCGGACGAGGATGCGGGACGAGACCCGCGACACGGCCGCGGCCCTCGTGCAGCGGCTCACCGACCTGGAGACGCACTGGAGCGTGCGGCTGGCGAGCGTGAGCGACCGCGTGCGCCGGCCATTCACGGCGGCGTTGGAGCAGGACGAACTCGAGGCGCTCGTCGAGCCCGCGGTCGCGGAGCTGTTCACGGGACAGCCCGCGGGCGCCGGCGGGGAGCTCGAGGCGCAGGCGGAGACGTTCCTCGGCGTCGCCAGCGGGTCCGGCGTCGAGGTGCCCGACTGGCTGGAGCGGCTGGGGGCCGCCGTCGATCGGGCGCTCGAGATGGCCGAGAGCCGCGGCCCGGCGCACGGCGTCGGCCTCGACCGTGGGCGGCTGCCGGAGGCCGTGCCCTGGAAACCGCTGGCATGGGACCGGCTGCAGGCGGCCCTGGCTTTCGACAAGGGTGGCCGCGGGTGAGGTCGCAGGGCCGCCGCGAGCCCGAGGTCGCGTGGTAGAGTTGCGGCATGAGCCTGCCTCCGCTCCGTGCCTCCGAGCATCTTCACGACGTCCGCTACGAGATCCGCGGGGCGCTGGCCCGCCGCGCCGAGCAGCTCGAGCGTGAAGGGCACGAGATCGTGAAGCTCAACATCGGCAACCCCGGGGCCTTCGGCTTCCGCATGCCGGGATCGATGCGGGTGGCGATCGTGGAGAACCTCCACCAGGCCGACCCCTACTCGCACCAGAAGGGCATCTTCCCCGCCCGCGAGGCGGTGGTCATGCAGCAGCAGAGCCGGGGGGTGATGGACGTCACGGCCGACGACGTGTTCATCGGCAATGGCGTTTCCGAATTGATCATGCTCGCCATGCGGGCCCTGCTCAATCCCGGCGACGAGGTGCTCGTGCCCAGCCCCGACTACCCGCTGTGGACGGCGAGCGTGGTGATCCACGGGGCGAAGGCGGTGCACTATCCTTGCCGCCCGGACCGTGGCTTCGTGCCGGATCCCGACGATGTCGAGAGCCTGATCACCGACCGCACGCGGGCGCTGGTGGTGATCAATCCCAACAACCCCACCGGCGCGGTCTATCCGCGGGCGGTCCTCGAGCGGCTGGCCGGCATCGCCGAGCGGCATCACCTCGTGCTCTGCGCCGACGAGATCTATGACGAGATGCTCTACGACGGCGCGGAGTTCGTGCCCATGGCGACGCTCGCCCGCCGCGGCCTGTGCCTCACGTTCGGCGGCTTGAGCAAGATTTATCGGGCCTGCGGCCTGCGGGTCGGCTGGCTCGTCTTCTCCGGCGAGCGGGAGCACGCCCGCGACTACATCCAGGCGGTGGAATTGCTCGCCTCGCTGCGGCTGTGCTCGAACGTGCCGGGGCAGTACGCGGTGCAGACGGCGCTGGGCGGCTATCAGTCGATCTTCGACCTCACGCGGCCCGGTGGCCGGCTGCACGCCACGCGGGCGACGGTCCTCGACGCCGTCGCCCGGAGCCGCCATCTCTCCGTCGTCGCGCCGCAGGGAGCGATGTATGCCTTTGTCCGCGTGCATGCCGAGCGGCTGCCAGGCGGCGCGGCGGGCTTCGACGATCGGGCCTTCGCCCTCGACCTCCTCGAACGCAGGCACGTGCTCGTCGCTCCAGGATCGAGTTTCAACGTGCCCTACCGTGACCACTTCCGGGTCACGCTGCTGCCCGACGCGGAGCAGATGGCCGACGTCTTCGCGCGGATCGAGTCGCTGCTCGACGAGTACGCCGTGCCGCCGGCCTGAGGGCCGGGCCTTGTGAAGGTGCGGAGCCACGCATTCGCAAGCCCGGAGGCTTGCGCCGCTGGCGGCAGAGTGGTGGACACCTGCGGGGGTGTGCGTGGTGGGCACTTTCAGGCGTGCCATGTGGCGCAAACCGCCAGGTGTTTCAGTGGCGCACACCTCCAGGAGTGCGAATGTGGGTTGTGGAGCTGTGGCCCGGATTCGCAAGCCTGGAGGCTTGCGCCGCTGGGGACGTGGTAGAAATACGTCATGGCCGCCAGTCCGCCACCGCCGTCCGTCGCCCGTGCCCACCGTCCGCTCGCGGTCTGGCTGGCGGGGCGGATCGGCTGGGAGCCGCACGCAACGATGGCGGAGCGGCTGGCCTGGGAGGTGTCGGAACCAGGCGGCCGGCCGCCGACGCTCGTGGTCAGCGAACTTGAGCCGGCGATCACGATCGGGCGGCTCGGGTCGCGGGCCGACGTCGATCTGTCGGCGGAAGAGCTGCGGAGCCAGGGGCTCGAGGTTCGATTCGTTGGCCGCGGCGGTGGTGCGGTGCTGCACGGGCCGGGGCAGGTGTTCGTGAGCCTGTTCGCGGCGCTGGAGGACCTCGGTCTCGGCCGGCACGACGTGGGGGCCTACGTGGCCCGGTTCGAGTCCGGCCTGGCAGCGGCGCTGCGGCGGCTGGGCTGCGACCCGCAGCGGCGGCCTGGCATGCACGGCCTGTTCGGCCGCACGGGGCTGTTGGCGGCCGTGGGCATCGCCGTCCGCCGCGGAGTGGCCTGCCACGGCGGTTTCGTCAACGTCTGCCCGGCGTTGGAGGCCTTTCACCGGATCCGTGCGACGGCTGGCCCTCGCGACGGGGAACCGCCTACGATGGCGGCGACGGCGATGGGCTCGGTCGAGGCCGAACTCCGGCGCAAGATCCGTATCCAGGACGCCCGCACGGCCCTCGTCGAGCAGCTCGTCGCCGCCTGTGGTTTTCAGCGGACGCAGATCCAATCAGGCTTTCCCTTCGTGACGCCGCACCCTGCCCAGCCGGAGTTTGCCAGCCGTGTCGGATGATGCCTCGCGCGGCCTTGCGTCGCTCTTGCTGCCGATCGTCGATGCCCCCGCCGCGACCGCCTGCGGCAGTGCCCCGGTCGCGGCGCCGCCGGTGTCGCGCCGCCTGCCCCCGTGGCTGCGGCAGAACCTCGCGCCCGGCGGCGGCCATGCCGAGACGGCCCACCTGATCGCGGAGCTGAACCTGGAAACAGTCTGCTCGTCGGCCAAGTGCCCCAACCGTCTGGAGTGCTGGTCGCAACGCACGGCCACGTTCATGATTCTCGGCAACGTGTGCACCCGGCCGTGCGGCTTCTGCTCGGTGCCCAAGGGCAAGACGGAAGAACTGGAGGCCGACGAGCCCGAGCGGGTGGCCGAGGCGGCCCGGCGGCTGGGGCTCGCGCACGTCGTGATCACGAGCGTGACCCGCGACGACCTGCCCGACGGCGGCGCGGAGCATTTTCGGCGCACGGTCGAGGCGGTGCGGGCCGCGACCGGCGCTGCGATCGAGGTCCTCGTGCCCGACTTCATCGGCAAGGATGGGGCCCTGGAGCGGCTCATGGAGTCGCGGCCCGAAGTCTTCAACCACAACACCGAGACGGTGCCCCGGCTCTACCGTACGGTCCGCGGGCGGAAGAGCGTGTACGCGTGGACGCTGCAGCTGCTGGCCGACGCCAAGCGGCTCATGCCGGCCGTGAAGACCAAGACCGGCCTGATGCTCGGCCTGGGCGAGACGCGGGACGAGCTGCTCGACGTGTTCGCCGACCTGCTCGACCATGGCGTCGATTTCCTCACGCTCGGCCAATACCTCCAGCCGACCCTCGACAGCCTGCCCGTGGAAAGATACGTGCCGCCCGAGGAGTTCGACGAGCTTGGCGGCATCGCCCGGCGGATGGGGTTCCGCAAGGTGGCCTCCGGCCCGCTCGTGCGGTCCAGCTATCACGCCCGTGACATGGCGGATGACGTATCCGCGCGGCCGTGAACACGGTACGCTCTCGTCTTTCCCCGAAATCCCCAGCAGGAATCACATCATCATGGCGAAGTCGTCCAGCGTCCCCGACCTCGATCGCGTTCGCGAACTGTTCACGTCGGCCGAGCGGGCCGTGCTCGAGGCGACGGCCGGCAGCACGCTCCAGGCCGCCTCGCGGAAGCAGGTGGAGAAGACGCTGGCCCAGGCGCGGTCGTTGCGTGACAAGTGGCGCGACCTCCACGCCGGGCAGGCACGGACCACGAAGCGGTCGGCGGCGGCTGGTTCGGCGGCCAACGCCCGCAGCCGCGAGAAGGCCGACATGTTCACGGCGGCGATCGAGCGGCTCGAGGCCCGGCTGGCGGAGGTCGGCCGCGGTGCCGTGCCGGCCAAGTCGGCCACGGGGAAGTCGTTGACGAAGGCCGCCCGTCAGGCCGGCCACCGCACCACGCGGGCGAGCGTGAAGGGCAAGCTCGCCGCGGCCGCGGCCGAGATCAACAGCACCCGCAGTCCGCGGCCCACGGCCAAGCCTGTAGCGCGGCCGGTGGCGGCTGTCGTGCCCGCCGTGGCGGCGCCGGCGGCCTCGGCGCCGGCCGTGAAGCCGAAGCAGTCCGGCAAGAAGCAGCGGCCGACCGCGAAGGCGGCGGCAGTGCTCGCCAAGGGGGGCGGTCAGCCGCTGCGATTCGACGCGGTGAAGCAGCGATCGGCCAAGGCCTCGACCACGCGGCACAAGCTTGCCGGCAAGGTGACCCGCCGTGGCGGCCACAAGCTCGCCGCCGGCAAACGCCGTCAGGCCGCCCGCGACCAGCGGTCGCGGTAGCGTCGTGCGACCCGGAGTCCCCCGGCTCCCGCCGGGGGCTTTTTGGGGGTGCGTGACGGGCGTGGCACAAGAAGCCCCGGGTGGAAACCCGGGGACACCGGGCATGAACGCCATCCCGCCATCCATGCCACACGACGGCGGGTGATTCCCCGGTTCGCAACCGCTTCGCATGGCACATGGGAAGGTGTGCGACCCGGAGTCCCCCGGCTCCCGCCGGGGGCTTTTTGGGGGTGCGTGACGGGTGTGGCACAAGAAGCCCCGGGTGGAAACCCGGGGACACCGGGCATGAAAACCATCCCGCCATCCATGCCACACGACGGCGGGTGATTCCCCGGTTCGAACCCGCTTCGCAGCGCACAACAGGACAGGAGTGCATCGCACAACAGGACAGGCATAATCCTTGTCACGCACTTGGGCGAACCGCTGGAGCCGCCCCTGCTTTCACCTGCGCGAGGCCCGCCCGCCGAATGGGCCGAGCTTGTCCAGGCCCACGCCGACCGGGCAATCTTTCAGGCGTCGCCCGACGAGATGCCCGTGATCGACATCCGCAGCCTCTGACCGGTGCCGTCCGCGAGGCATCGAAGCCAGGGGGCGGCGGACTGGGAGACGGTCTGCGCCGAGGCAAGAACATCGCCATCGCAGCGGGGACTGAGGGGGAACCGCCTCCGGACGCACAGGCCGATCTCCCGAGGCTCACGAGCCGCTCATCGGCCCGAAAACCGTTGCGGAAGTGCCATCGACCGGGCTATCCGTTCAGCCTGCAGGGTCGCCACGGGCCATCCCCCTTACCCAATCAGCCGTTCGTCAGCGGTCAAACGCTTGCGGAACCGCGGTTGGCCGTCCGGTGCGTAACATAAGTTGACACACCCGGAATTTCCGCCATTATTAAATGGTTCGTTGCATGCCGAAAACTCGTTCTAGAAACGAGTGCTTTCTCGTGAAATGCTTGTGCTGTCCTGAACGGCGAGGCCATCGGGAGTCGAGCGGCACGATGCCGGCCCTCGTCGCGTTCTTTCTGCTGGCCGTCTTCGCGGAGCCCACGGCCGCCGACTCGACGACAGCGGCGGCCGACTCGACGACAGCGGCGGCCGACGCCCCAGCCGGCGCGTCGGCGCTCGTCGCCGATACGCGGACGCACGCCGAACGCATCGTTCCCCTGGTTCGCAAATATTGCATCGATTGCCACGGAGCCGACAATCCCGAGGCTGGATTTCGGCTCGATAATCTCGGCGGCGATCTCGTGGCCGATCACGAGGCGGCGGCGAAATGGAACGAGGCGCTCAATCGCGTCAATCTCGGCGAGATGCCCCCCAAGGAGGCTCCGCAGCCCAGCGCGGCCGAGCGTCAGCAGTTCGTCGGCTGGATGACCGACGAACTTGCCAAGGCCAGCGCCGTCGCTCGATCGACGGACGGTCGAGTCGTTCTCCGGCGGCTCAACCGGGCGGAGTACGCAAACGCCGTCGAGTCGCTGACGGGAGTCAGGGTCGACGCGACCGGCTTGCCCACGGACGGGAGCATTGACGGCTTCGACACGGGGGGCATGGCGTTGATCACGTCGGCCCTGCACATCGAGCAGTACTTGCATCTGGCCGCCAAGGCGTTGGCGCACGTCACCGACGAACGACCGAACCGTCCTGCGACGGAGTTGTGGCGTCTCGAATTCGAGGAGGTCTCGCCGCTCGTGCCGGTCGGACGTCGCTCCGTGCCGTACAGCTCGACGTTCAGTCTGATTCGAGGAGGCGATGCCGCCGAGCCGCTCACGACTCGGCATCCTCCCGACAGCCAGGACCAAAAAGTTCGTCTGGAGCTCCTCACGCCCGAGAAGAACTCCGGCCAAGGCCACTACATGCGCGGTCCGTGGGCGTCCGTCCCAAGGCTTCAAACGAATGGAGTGATCGGGGTTCGCGGATTCTTGGCTCGAGAGTCGGGCTGGTATCGCATCCGGGCGCGGGCCCAGTGCCGCTATGATCCCCGGCAATGGACGGTCGGTCCGCCTCAATTTTTGATGCGTCGCCCCGGCGGCGGTGAGTGGATGAAGGCGACCTTCTCGGGTCCAGACCGGCCCGAGATTTTCGAGACGACGGTGTGGGTGAATCGCGGCCAACGATTTGGCGTGCACCTGATGTGGTCGAACACCGAACAGCAGGCCGCCCAGGCCAAACTGCGCGGGCTCAAGGCCTCGCCAAAGGACCCGCTGTTGATCGCCAATCCTCCCAGCGTGGAGGCTGATTGGCTGGAGATCGAGGGCCCGTGCTTCGACTTTGCCGGCTGGCCGGCACCCCAGCAACGCGACTTGCTGGCGGGCTGGGACGGAACGGACGCTGATCGTGAAGGTCTGGCGGGTATCATGCGGCGGTTCGTCGCACGGGCCTATCGCCGGCCGGTGGACCATCCGTCAGTCGACATCGAGCCGTACGTGCGGCTGTACGACACGGCCCGCGGCCACGGGAATCCGCCTCTCGGGGCTTTGCGGACAGCCTGGTCCGCCGTGCTGTCGTCGTCGCGTTTCCTGTTCCTCTTCGAGCCGGGGGCGGACAATCGTTCGCGGAAGCTCGACGCCTACGAACTCGCTTCGCGATTGAGTTTTTTCTTGTGGAGCGGCCCACCGGACGACGAACTGTTGGCTGCGGCGGCCGACGGTCGCCTACTCCGGACAGGGGGAGTCGCCGAGCAGGTGCGGCGCTTGCTCGACGATCCCCGATCGGCGGTGTTCTGCGAGCGGTTCGCAACGCAGTGGCTCGACCTGGATCGGCTGTTGGATTTCACGGCCGATGTGGCGTTTTTCCCGCAGTGGCATCCCGACTTGCGGGAGGCGATGCGAACGGAATCGATCGCCACGTTTGCAGATGTGCTGCATCGGAATCGGCCGGCCCGCGAGTTTCTCGACCGGGATGTGATCGTCGTCAATGAGCGGCTGGCGGCGCACTACGGCCTCGGCGGCGTGGTGGGGGAGCGGCATCGCCCGGTGCCGACGCCGGCGTCGTTGGGTCGCGGCGGGCTGCTGACGCAGGGCAGCGTGTTGTGCCTGACGTCCAATGGGAGCCGCACATCGCCGGTCAAGCGCGGGGTCTATTTGCTGGAGCGGGTGCTCGGTTCGCCCCCGCCTCCGCCACCGCCCAACGCGGGCGAGATCGCCAACAAAGTCCCCGGCGAAGACCAGGTCACTGTCCGCGAGCGGTTGCGACTGCACCGCGACGTCGCCAGTTGCGCGGCCTGCCATAACAAGATCGACCCGTTGGGGTTTGCGTTGGAGCGGTACGACGGGATCGGCCAGCTCCGCGACCTCGAATACAGCGGTGATCCCCGGTCACCGAAGACGCTCGGCGGCGCGCTGGATGCGTCGGGCGTGTTGCCCGATGGGACGAAGTTCGCGAATTTCGACGACCTCCAAACATGGTTGAAGCGGGAGGAAGCCCGGTTCGTCCGTTGCCTGACGTCGAAATTGTTCACCTATGCTCTGGGCCGGGAGCCAGAGTTCAGCGACCGCGAGTTGATCGAGCGCTTGGTCGCGGAGTCGAGTCGCGGAGCGGACACGCTTCGCGACTTGATCGTCGGCATCGCTGCCAGTGAGGCCTTTGGGACGAAGTAGGGTCGTCGTTTCTTTCGCGAGAGCCATTTCAGCAACGGAGTCCGCCATGAAGATTTCCCGACGTGCCATTCTCCGCGGCGGCAGTGCGGCTCTGACCCTCCCGTGGCTCGAAGCCATGGGCGACCAATCGCCCGCCGAGCTCCCTGCCGCGGCCCCGCCCCGGCGACTCGTCTGCATGTACTTCCCGCTCGGCGTTTGCAACGAAGAATGGTATCCCGCCAAAGTCGGGCCGGGGCTCGAACTCTCGCCCACCTTGCGAACCCTCGAGCGGGTCAAGTCGCAGGTGACGGTCGTCTCGGGATTGCGGCATCCTCTCGCCCCAAAGCAGCATAAGTGCGCGCTGGGTTTCCTCACCGGACGCGACCCCCAGCGCGAAGACTGCGTCTCGGTGGATCAGATCGTCGCCAACGCATACGGTCGGGCGACGCGTTTTCCCTCGCTCCAGTTCAGCAAAGAGCGCGGCGAGCCGATCTCGTATACGGGAGAGGGAACTCCGATCCCGGCGGCCAGCCGGCCGGCGGCGATCTTCGAACGGTTGTTCGTGCCCGAATCGCAGGAAGCCAGGGCGTCCGCGCGTCGAACCGCCGCCAACCAGCGGAGCATCCTCGACACGGTTCGCGACGATGCCCGCCAACTCTCGGTTCGGCTCGGCGCCCGCGACCGGCGGAAACTCGACGAGTATCTCTACTCGGTTCGCGACGTCGAACGGATCGTGCAGCAGTCGGAGGCGTTCATCGACACGCCGAAACCGACGGTCGACGGCGGTGTCTTGGATTGCGAGTGGGACGGCGATGCCGCCGATGTCCGCGTGAAGTACGATCTCATGTTTCTGGCGCTGCAGACCGACTCGACCCGCGTCGTGAGCTGGCTCATCGAATCCGAGCATGAGAGCCCCGCCTTCCCGCATCTCGGCCTCACGGACCGGCACAACCTCCTTAGCCATCACGGCGGCGACGCGAAACGGCTCGCCAATCTGGCGGCATCCGATCGCTTCTATGTCTCCGAACTCGCGCGGTTCCTCGAGAAGCTGCAGGCCGAACGCATCGGCGATGAAACCCTGCTCGATACGACCCTCGTGCTGTACGGGTCGGGCCTGAACAACGGTGACGGTTTCAAAAACGGCACCGGGGCTCACAACAACGACAAAATGCCGCTGCTGCTCGCGGGCGGCCGCGGACTGGGAATCGCCGGCGATCGGCACATCAAGATTGACGACGGCTCGGTGCCCGCCACCAACCTGCATCTGGCGATGCTCCACGCTCTCGGCCTGCGGCTGCCGTCATTTTCCGACAGCACGGGGCCGCTCGGCGGCCTGACCTGACGCGGCACCCGGAATCCAGCGTGGTCATCCCGGTCCGCTCGATGAAACCACTCGGCCCGATCGCATCCCATTCCTGCCTCTTTTTGCGTGGCGTCCGCCCCCCGTGAGCACTCCCGGACGGCGCGATCGCCGGTTCGCCGCCTCTCTGACATTCGCGATGACATTCACTCGTCTCACAGGCTTGACTCTCGCGCTGCTCGGGGCGGTCGCGGCAGCCTCGGCTTCGACGTTTGCGGCCGATGCCGTCCGCAAGCGTCCCTTCCGTCCTCACGAACTGAGGAGCGCAATCAGCGACATCTTGCTGGTCGACGTCGCCGACCTCGACTTCGAATCTCTCCCACAACTGCCGCCCGTGCATCGCGGTGAGCCGATTCCGCCCGAGTATCGCCGCCTCGCCGCGCAGGCGGCGGCGCTGGTCATCGATCCCCGTCCGGAACGCCCCTTGGTTCATCGCTGGACTGTTGATTTCGGACACGGCGGAAACAAGACCGAGCATCCCGGAGTCGGAGCCATCGAGGCGGGACAACGTGACGGCGACGATCCGTGGTCGGCGGCCAGCTTCAATCGCGGCGTCGACGTCCGACAGTGGTCCGTCGCGCATGCGGTCTGCGGTGGCGAGCGCGGATTGCCGGGCGTCCGCGTCGAGGGGCTGAAGCTGCCGGAAGCCGGGACGTGGCGGGTCAGATTGCGGGTGGCCCGCGGCAGGCCGCCAATCGGTCACCAGTTCGACCCGTGCGTGCTCGAAATCCACGGCGGTCGGTCCCGGCCCCTGGTCTCGAAGGAGCTTGTCGGCCCCCCTGATCGGTTCGAGTTGGTCGAAGCTCTGGTTCCGGTCTCGGCCGACGGCAGAGTCGACCTGACGATCGGCGAAGCCACCTCACTCGCCAAGCCTGCCACGGCGGCGCCCGTGCTTTTCATCGACTCGCTCGACATCGAAGGCCCGATCTTCGACTTCGCCGGATGGCCGCCGCCATCGGAGCGGCGGTTTCTCTTCCCGTCGCCACTCGCGGCATATCCCGACGCGTATCGCGATGCGGTGCTCACCCGATTCCTGGAACGGGCGTTTCGTCGTGCGCCGACCGCGGACGAACTGACGCGGTTCCGTGCCGCGGGCTTCGACACCGATCGTCCGCACCAAACCCTGCCCCCTGTCATCGCGGCAGTCTTGTCCGACCCGGCGTTTCTCTATCTCGAAGACCATACCGCCTTGCGACCCGGCGAGGTCGGCCGTCTGACTCCCCACGAACTCACGGCCAGGCTCAGTTTCGCCGTGCTCGGCACGACGCCGCCCGACGACTGGCTGGCGGCGACGCGGAGCGGCGAGTTCCCGCACCTGCTGGACACGCATCTCGCCGACACACGCGCATGGTCGCTGTGCGAACGGTTCGCAGACGAATGGCTGCGGCTGGACGATCTCGATCAATTGCCGGTCGATCTTCAGGAATACCCCGCCTGGCCTGCCCTGCGGGATGACCTGCGGCAGGAAGCCCGTGCGTTTCTGGCGGGGCACTATGCGGCTCATAAGAGCCGTCCGCGGCGGCTGTATGACGCCGACAGGCTTTTCCTGAACGCGCGGCTCGTGCGGCACTACGGGCTTTTCGGCATCGAGGGTTCGGACTTCCAGCCACTGGCAATCAAGCCAGCCCACGGTTATTCCGGCGTGCCGACGCTCGGCGCCGTGCTCGCCTTGGCGTGCGACGGGCGATCCGATCGCGTCGGAAAACGCGGCGCGTATGTTTGGCGACTGTTGTTCTCGACCGGAGCTGCGACCGCGAGCGGCGCGCCGGAAGAAATCGCGCGGCTCGACGAACTTCTGGCCGGCTACGATGTGCTGGGCCGGTGGATCGGCGATCCCATCGGCCCCCGCGACACGTCTGCGTTGCGAAAATGGCTGAATGACCGGGAGCGACAGTTCGAGATCGCATTGGCCCATCGTCTGGGAGCGTATCTGATCGGATCGGATCTCCCTCCGGACGACACGGGACCGTCTGACGTGACGGAGGAGCTGCGCAGGAACAACTTCGCCCCAGGAGACCTGCAGGTGCTCGTGAGCAAGTGGTGCCGCCATCCGCTGATGGAGAAGAAATGGTGAAGCGACCTTGGGCCGCAGCAGCCTGCCTCCTGCTGCTCGCCGCGGCGTCGCATGCCGACGACCTGCAACCGCCCACACGCTGGAACGTGGCGACGGGCCTGGGAGTGCGTTGGTTCGTGGAGGTGCCGCAGGTCTCGATCCACGGCGGCGCGGCCTGTGACAGCAACTCGCGTCCGACGCTGGCGGGCGATCGGCTTTTCGTGCTGGCGGAACCGTGGCGGCTCTACTGCCTCGACGCGGCGAGCGGAAAGATCCTGTGGCACCGCGATGTTCCGCCCGAAAATGGCATGGCGCCGCGAATCGATGTCGCGATCGCCGAACGGTTCGGCTTCACGACGCCAACCCCGGTGACCGACGGCAAGCGGGTGTGGTGTGTCTTCGGTCACGGCGTCGTGGCGTGTTTCGATCGTGACGGACAACTCGTCTGGCGGGCGCCGTACGCCGTGCCCAGCGAGCCGTTGTCGGGCGTCGTCCATTCACCGGTGCTCGCCGGGAAACGGCTGTTGACTACCGGCGGCAGTGCAACGTCATGGATCGAGTGGGATGCAGACTCCGGCCAAAGGCTCGGCACGCCCAACCGGGCCGAAGAACCGGCGGCCCAAATACGCCGTAGTGTCAGCGACGGCATGACGACGTTCCGGCCGCTCGACGACAGGCTCGAGGTGCTCGAACAACGCACGGGCAAACTGCTGGCCGAACTGCCGCTGCCGGGAAGTAGCTGGAGTCAGCCGACGCTCGCGGGACGCTTTCTGTTTTGCTTTGGAGGCGGCGCACGCGGCCGCGTTTTCATCTACGATCGGGCGAGCCTCAAGCTCGAGGGTGATTTTCCGCACGAGTTCGAGGGGCGAGCCGACCTGTGGGAGCAGGACCGGCTGTTCCCCCATACGCCCGTGTTTGCGAGAGAACGGATGTATATCCGCGACGCCCGAGGCGTCTGGTGCATCGACGCTTCCCTGGTTCCCGGCACGCTGGATCCCCGCATCGAGGCCATTCTCGCCACCGTTCCGCAGGCGAGTCGAGTGGCCCTCAAGCCGCCTGGGGTCCGACCGCCGAACGACCCCGTCAGCGAAGCGACCACGCGACTGCTCGAGCTCGTTCGCGACACCCCGTCGCTCCGCGACGGGGTGCTGGCTGCGCTGCGGGCGATCGAGGCCAACGACCTCCGGCTGGTTGACCTGCTCGCGCCAAGCCTGTTGCAGCCGCCAGGGTTTTCGTCACGGGCGGCCGCGGAGCACGTCTTGCTGAACACGCTGCGGGGAAGGCCGGAGGCGCGAGCGCAGCTGCTCGAACGCTTCGAAAAATCAACCGGTGAATCACGGCGACCGTGGGCGGCGGCCTGTTGCCTGGGGCTCCCCCTGCCCGAATTGTTGAAGTTCGCAGCGAAGCTCTCGGAGGCCGCCGATCCGCCCATGCACGACATCGCGCTCGAAGCTTTGGCGATGAACGGCGTCTACACGCAGAAAATCGCTCCGGCCCGTTCGTCCGCTGCGGACAACGAACGAACCCTCGCCTGGCTCAAAGCCCTCCGTGCCGTGCAACTCCAGCGCAAGCAGCCGATCAAACCCCTCCCGAGTTTTTTTGCGCACCCCGATCCGGACATAGCAGCCCTGCACGCCGACGTCCTGCTGAGCCAGTGGGAACTGGAGCCGGAACAGTCGCTGGAGGTCAAAGTCGGCTCGAACACGAAGTTCTTCGTGGAATTGGCCCGCGGCGGGCGAGCCCGGGCGGCCCGGCAGACGGTCCGCATCCTGGCGAACATTCCGGCGCCGCTGGAACTCGGTTCATTGCTCGATGCCGATGCTCCTCTGATGGTGCGGTACGACGCGGCCCAGGCCCTGTCACGCCTGGGCGCGGCGGCGGCGCCGGCACTTCCCGCGCTCGACGCCGCCGCCGGATCATCGGACCCGCTCATCTCCTACGCCGCCCGCCGCGCTGCGGAGAAAGTACGGCGTCAGACGCAACGGCTGGAAAAACCCGCGACCGGGTCATGAACCCGATGGGCCTGTTTCTCGGGCCGGGATCCTTACCACCGCGGGTCGCACACCGCGCCGCTGATGCAGGCGGGCGGGATGCCTGCGTTTGGGAATCTCGCCTGTGGTATCTTCCGGGAGTCATCTCGCTCCTCGCAGCCCCCCCCGATCTCCGCCGACCCGTGGCCGCAGTGGCGCGGCCCCGCGGGGCAGGGACACGCGGAGGCGGCCCACGACCTGCCCGTCACGTGGAGCGAGACGGAAAACGTCCGCTGGAAGACGCCGCTGCCGGGCCGCGGCTGGTCCTCCCCCGTGGTCGGCGGCGGCCTCGGCGCCGGCCGTGAAGCCGAAGCAGTCCGGCAAGAAGCAGCGGCCGACCGCGAAGGCGGCGGCAGTGCTCGCCAAGGGGGGCGGTCAGCCGCTGCGATTCGACGCGGTGAAGCAGCGATCGGCCAAGGCCTCGACCACGCGGCACAAGCTTGCCGGCAAGGTGACCCGCCGTGGCGGCCACAAGCTCGCCGCCGGCAAACGCCGTCAGGCCGCCCGCGACCAGCGGTCGCGGTAGCGTCGTGCGACCCGGAGTCCCCCGGCTCCCGCCGGGGGCTTTTTGGGGGTGCGTGACGGGCGTGGCACAAGAAGCCCCGGGTGGAAACCCGGGGACACCGGGCATGAACGCCATCCCGCCATCCATGCCACACGACGGCGGGTGATTCCCCGGTTCGCAACCGCTTCGCATGGCACATGGGAAGGTGTGCGACCCGGAGTCCCCCGGCTCCCGCCGGGGGCTTTTTGGGGGTGCGTGACGGGCGTGGCACAAGAAGCCCCGGGTGGAAACCCGGGGACACCGGGCATGAAAACCATCCCGCCATCCATGCCACCGATCAGCTGTCGGCGGTCTCTTCCAGGCCGTGCTCCTGGAGTTTCTTGCGGAGCGTGTTGCGGTTGATGCCGAGGCGGGCGGCGGCCTTGAGCTGCACGCCGTTGCAGGCCGCGAGCATCTGGGCGATCAGCTCCCGCTCCACCCGGCTCACGATCCGCTCGAAAAGCGCGTCGTCGTCGGGTGCCGCCGTCGTCAGGCCCTGCTCGACCAGCTCGCGGGCCAGGCTGTCGAGGTCGCCGCCCCGGCCGGGAATGGCGATGGCCGGCGTCCGGTCGCCGCGGATCACCGGTGGCAGGAGGTCGAGCGTGAGCTCGTCGCCGGGGGCCATGACCACGCACCGCTCGACGACGTTTTGCAGCTCGCGGACGTTGCCCGGCCAGTGATACTTCACCAGCGCCTCGAGGGCGTCCTTCTGGATGTGGACGACGTAGCGGTCGTTCTCACGGTTGTAGTGCTCGAGGAAGTGGCTCACCAGCGCCGGGATGTCGTCGCGCCGCGACCGCAGCGGGGGCAGGTGGATCGGCACCACGTTGAGCCGGTAATAAAGGTCCTCGCGAAATCGCTCCCGGGCCACCTCGTCGAGCAGGTCGCGGTTGCTGGCGGCGATGACCCGCGTGTCCACGCGGATCGTCTCGGTGTCGCCCACCCGCTCGAACTCCCGCTCCTGCAGCACCCGCAGGAGCTTGACCTGGAGCTTCGGTGTCGTGGAGTTGATTTCGTCGAGGAAGATCGTGCCGGTGTGGGCGGCTTCGAAGCGGCCGGCCCGGTTGGCAACCGCGCCGGTGAACGAACCGCGGACGTGGCCGAAGAGTTCGCTCTCCAGCAGGCTCTCGGAGAGGGCGCCGCAGTTGACGCGGACGAACGGTCCGCTGCCCCGCGGCGAGAGCTGGTGGATCGCCTTGGCGATCAGTTCCTTGCCGGTGCCGGTCTCGCCGAGCAGCAGGACCGAGGCGTTGGAGACCGCCACCCGGCGGGTGGTGGCGTAGACGTCTCGCATCGCCGCGCTGCCGCCGATGAGTCCCTGGAGGGGCGGGGAGGCAGGATCTTCAGCGGGTTGGCCGGGCTGACGCAGCATCGCGGGAAACGGAGCGGTGGGCCCGGCTGGGCGCCTCGATCACGTCGAGGATCTCCGCCGCCGCCCTGCGGGTGTCTTCATCGGTCGCCCGATTGTACACGGCGTAATCGGCGAGCATTTCCCGGCTGGTCAACAGCAGTCTGTGGCGGGCCACGCTCGTGTTCAGGGCTGCAAGCGCCAGCCGGCGGGTCGCCTCCGGCAGGTCGCCACGTGTCGCCTCGTCATGCAGCGCCTGCTGGGCCTCCGCCCGGCCGATGGCGGCCAGGAGGGCGAGGGCCGGCTGGCGGAGATCGGCGTGCTGCAGGGCGTCGCGGGCCGTCCGCAGGCTCCCGGACACGTCCTGGCCGCGGCGGGCCAGCCGCGCCAGCAGGATGATCGCCTCGCGGGCGCGCTCGAGCCTGGCTTCGGCCGCCACCGCCCGGCTCGCCGGATCGACGGTTCGGGGGCCACCTGCCTGGGCCAACGCGTCGGGGAACCGCGGCGCCGCGACCACGGCCCCGGTTTCGGGGTCTGTGGCTGCCGCGAAGAAGCTGTCGAGCCGGTCGACGATCGCGATGCCGTGCACGTCGCAAAACTTCACGATCAGCTGCTGCAGGAAGCAGCCGCGGCCGTCGTCGTCGAGCGGATCGACGACGATCAGCACAGGTGGCGCGATGCCCGTGCCCTGCTGCTGCAGGAACTGGACTGTCTCCAGCGGCGTCGGCCGGATCGTCCGCGCGCCGAGGAGCACGAGCGTGGTGTCGGCCGATGCGCGGGCGGCAAAGATCGCCTCGCGGCCGGTGGCCACGGCGACCGGCTCGTAACCGAACCGCGACACGTCGCCGGCGATTTCCTGGGCGACTTCCACGCGGTGATGCGCGACGACGGCGCGGTCCACGCCGCGGGCGGTGGCCGCGTGGGCGAGGATTTCCACAACCCGGCTCGAGCCCGCATAGGGAGGATCACCGGCCGCCAGTGCCAGGGCCCGCGCCGCGGCGAACTGGACCGCCGGATCGGGCACGGCGAGCGCTCGCACGAGGGCCTTGCGGGCCGCCGGCGGCAGCGGCGGCGCCGCGTCGACCAGCGGTTCGAGCGCCCGTGCGGCCGCGGCCGCCGCGTCCCACATGCCGTGGGTCACGGCCAGGTCGAGCACGGCGGCGGCAGCCTCGACGGAGAAGCCCTCCGGCGGGCTGACCGCGGCGCGGAGTTTCTCCGGTTCGATGCGATCGAGCGCCGTGGTCGGATCGCCGGCGAAGACGAGCGTGGCCTCGAGTCGCGCCAGCAGGGCGAGGCGGATGGCGGCGGGATTCGCGGGGGAAAGCGCCATCAGGTCGCGGGCCAGATGCATGGCCTCCTGGACGCGGGCCGCCCGCGGTGGCAGGTTCAGGCGGTCGAACCGCCGGGCCTCGGGGTTCCACACGAACCGCTCCACGGAGCCGGTCACCGCGCCACCGAAGGCGGCGGCTGCCTGCCGCGGATCGGCGACCGGTTCGAGCCGCAGGTGATCGACTTCCGGGAGGCCGGCGGTCCCGAGCGTGCGGTCGAGCCGCGCGGCGAGCTGGGCGCTGGCTTCGTCGGGGGCCGGCGGCACGGGCAGCGGGGGGCCGCCGCGGGCCGCCGCGCGGGCCTGAAGCGCCGCGATCGCCGCGGCGCGGGCGGCCGGCGGCGTGTCGGTCACCAGCGCCGGGGCGAGGAGGAAGGTCTCGATGTCGTCCGCACCGCTGGCCTCCAGGGCGGCGATGATGCCGGGCCAGTGGGCGACGTCATCCGCGGCGAGCCATTCGAGCAGCGGCTGCCGCGCCGCCGGCCCGAGGCCGCCGACGAGCGTGCGGGCCAGCGCCTTGGCCGGCTCCTCGGCCACATCCGACTGGAGCAGCTCCACCAGCGCAGGCAGCGCGTCCTCGCGGGCGGCTGCGAGTCGCGCCGCGGCCGCCTGTCGCTCGGCGGCGGAATCAGAGGCGAGCGCCTGCGCCGCCGCGGCCAGCCGCACCGGATCGCGGCGGCGGAGGGCCGCCGCCTCGCGGATCGCGGCGACCACCTTGCCGATCGCAGGCTCCCGCGGCCGGAGGTTCCGTTCCAGGCGGCCAAGGTCGGTCGTGTCGAACGTGTCGCCAAGCTCGGCGAGCAGCTGGAGCCGGTCTGCCCCCGCCCCATCGACCGCCGCGACCAGCCGGCCGACGTAGCCGAGCGCCATGTCGAGGGCATCGACGTCGGCCGCGCGAATCGCGGCGTCGAGCAGTTCGGTCGGCGTGGTGCGGACAGGAAAGGCGAGCGAATCGATGACCGACTGCTGGAGTGGATCGAGCGGTGCCGGGGGAGCGGCCGCCGCACCGGCGCCGATCGCCGCCAGGCAGACCACCGTCGTGGTCAGCACGGGGCGCAGTCCGATCCCCTTCGATCCCACGATCGTCAGCCCCCGCAGCCCGCTGGCGTCAGCCGGCGGGTCCGAGCCGCCGCCGCCAGTCGGCAATTTGTTCGGCAACGCGGGCCGGGGCGGTGGAGCCGAAACTCGTCATCCGCTCAACTGCCCGGGAGGCGCCCAGGGCGCCACGCAGGGCGGCGTTCCAACCGGCATATTCGCCAGAGAACTCGGCGTCGGAAAGGTCTGCCAGGGCCACGCCCCGGGTCATCGCCAGCCGCACGAGGCGGCCCACGATCTCGTGACCGGTCCGCTGCGGCACGCCCTGGGCGATCAGCGCCTCCATCAGGCTCGTGGCGTCGAGGTGTCCGCGATCCAGCGAGGCGGCCACGGCCGCGTGGTCGAACCGCGTGCCGGCCACCAGCGGGGCAGCCACGCCGAGGACGGCCTCGAGCGTGTCGATGGAGTCGAAGATCGCCTCCTTGTCCTCCTGCAGGTCGCGGTTGTAGGCGGTGGGCAGCCCCTTGAGGAGCACCAGCAGCGCCTGCAGGTTGCCGATGGCCCGCGCCGACTTGCCGCGGACGAGCTCGAGGACGTCGGGGTTGATCTTCTGCGGCATGATCGAGCTGCCGGTGCAGAAGCCCTCCGGCAGGACGAGGAAGCCGAACTCCTGCGTGCTGTAGAGCACCCACTCCTCGGCCCACTGCGAGAGATGCACGCCGGTCAACGCGATCACGAAGGCCAGCTCGCAGACGAAGTCGCGGTCGCTGGCGCCGTCGAGGCTGTTGGCCGCCACGGCGTCGAACCCCAGGGCCGCTCGCACGTGGTCGCGGTCGATCGGCAGGCTCGTGCCGGCCAGCGCGCCCGAGCCGAGCGGCAGCACGTTCGTCCGCCGCCGGCAGTCGGCCAGTCGGTCGCGGTCGCGCTGCAGTTTCTCGCACCACGCCAGCAACTGATGGGAGGCGAGCACCGGCTGGGCCCGCCGCATGTGGGTGTAGCCGGGGATTACGAGCCCCGCCTCACGCTCGGCGAAGCCGACGAAGGCCCGCTGCAGCTCGGCGAGCCCCTGGTCGAGCCGGTCGCTGGCCCGCCGGCAGTAGAGCCGCAGGTCGGTCGCCACCTGGTCGTTGCGGCTTCGCGCCGTGTGCAGCTTGCGGCCGGCGTCGCCGAGGCGGGCGGTGAGGGCCGACTCGATGTGGAGGTGGATGTCCTCCTTGGCCGCCGTGAACTCGAAGCGGCCCGCGTGGATCGCGCCGCGGATCTCCTCCAGCGCCTGGGCGATCGCGTCGGCCTCCTGCACGGTCATCAGGCCGCATGCGGCGAGCATCCGCGCATGGGCGATCGAGCCGTCGATGTCGTCGTCGGCCAGCCGGCGGTCGAACGACACGCTCTCTGAGAACGCCTCCACGCGCTTGTCGGTCGGCACGCGGAATACGCCGCCCCAGGCCTTGGCCGGCTGGGCCTGCGAGTCGGCGGGATCGACGGACTGGGACAAGGGCGGGCTCCTCGGGGTCGGTGAGAATGAAAATCCTACTGCGCACCGCGGGCGGGGAAAATGCAGTCGCTACACTCACCGGCATGACGACTCCCGCAGACCTCCTGGCACCCGGCGGCCGGCTCTCGGCCCGCCTCGCCGGCTGGGAGTCGCGGCCGCAGCAGCTGGAGATGGCCGCCCTCGTGGCCCGGGCGATCGCCGAGCGGCGGCACGCGATCGTCGAGGCGGGCACGGGCGTGGGCAAGAGCCTGGCGTATCTCGTGCCGGCGATCTTGGCGGCGACGGCGGACCAGGACGAAGCCGCGGCCGCCGCTGAGCCCGACTGGGAGGAGGACGATCCGCGTCCGGCCGGTCGCGGCCGGACGCGCCGCGTCGTCATCTCCACGCACACCATCGCCCTGCAGGAGCAGCTCATGACCAAGGACATCCCGCTCGTCGCGGCAGTGATGCCGCGGGAGTTCTCGGCGGTGCTCGTCAAGGGCCGCGGCAACTACGTCAGCCTGCGCCGGCTGGCGTTGGCCGTCGAGCGGTCGGGGAGCCTGTTTGCCGAGGAGGTGGAGCGGGCCGAGCTGCTCGAGCTCGCCCGCTGGGCCCGGCACAGCGGCGATGGCTCGCTCGCCGACCTGCCGGCGGCGCCCAACCCGGCGATCTGGGAGGAGGTGGCCAGCGACTCGGGCAACTGCATGGGCCGTGCCTGCCCCACCCACCAGCAGTGCTTCTACTACGCCGCGCGGCGGCGTATGGCCCACGCCCAGGTGCTCGTCGTGAACCACGCCCTGTTCTTCGCCGACCTCGCGCTGCGAAGGGGTGGCGCGAGCCTGCTGCCGAACCACGACGTGGTGATCTTCGACGAGGCCCACATGGCCGAGAGCGTCGCCGGGGATCACCTCGGCATCGGCGTCTCCAGCGGCGGCGTGGAGCGGGTGCTCTCGAAGCTTCACAACGACCGCACGCACCGCGGGCTGCTGATCCATTACGGCATGCACGATCTGGAGGCCGACGTGCGCCGCTGCCGTCGCGCGGCGGAGGCCTTCTTCGCGAGCGTGAAGGACGCGCTCGAGCCGCGCGGCGCCCCGCCCTGGCGGGTGGCGGCGCCGCGGCTGGTGGAGAACGTGCTCGGCGAGCCGCTGATGGGGCTCGCCCGCCGCCTGCGGACCGCCGCCGACGGTCTCTCGTCCGATGCCGAGCGGCACGATCTCACAGCGCTCGCCGATCGGATCACCGCCCAGGCCGGGGCGATCGACACGTGGCTGGGCCAACGCGAGCCCGGGAGCGTGTGGTGGGTGGAGACGATGCGATCGCGCCGCGGCCGGGAGCGGCTCACGCTCTCCAGCGCCCCCATCGACGTGGCCGCGACGCTCCGCCGCGCGCTCTTCGAGCGGGTGCCGACCGTGATCCTGGCCAGCGCCACACTCGCGGTGGAGGTGCCGGACCGCCGCGCCGCGGACGAGGCCGATCCCGACCCCTTCGCCTACGTCCGCCGGCGGCTCGGCGTCGGGGACCGGGCGCTGGCCAGTCGGCTTGGCAGCCCGTACGACTATGCGCGGCAGGCGCGGCTGATCCTGGTGGACCGGCTGCCCGATCCCGCGGACCGGGAGGCATATGATCGCGCCGTGGTGGCGATGGTCCGTCGCTACGTGGCCCGCAGCGCCGGCCGCGCCATGGTGCTGTTCACGAGCCACGCGGCGCTCATGCGGGCGACCGACGAGTTGCGCGGCTGGTGCGTGCGCCGTGACTACCGGCTCGTGAGCCAGGCCGACGGCCTGCCGCGGTCGCGGATGCTCGAGGAGTTTCGCGCCGGGCCGGCGGGCGTGCTGCTCGGCACCGACGGCTTCTGGCAGGGCATCGACCTGCCCGGCGACTGCCTGGTGAACGTGATCATCACGAAGCTGCCGTTCGCCGTGCCCGACCGGCCGCTGATCGCCGCTCGCATCGAGGCCATCAAGCAGGCGGGGGGCAACGCCTTCGCCGAATACCAGTTGCCCGAAGCGGTGCTCAAGCTCAAGCAAGGATTCGGGCGGCTGATTCGCACCGCCACGGATCATGGATCCGTGGTGATTTTAGATCCGCGGATGCTCACGAAGCCGTATGGCCGCGTGTTCCTCGACAGCCTGCCGCCGGCGACGGTCGAGGTGGAGCCGTTCGTGGAAGAGTTCGCCTGACCGCGCCGCGCGATCGCTTGCGGGACGGCTGGCGGCTGCGATAATCGCCCTTGGTCCGGCCACCGCCCCGTGGAGCTTTCCGCCATGCGTCACCTCGTCGTCGCGATCGCCGCATCGCTGTGTCTCGGCGTCCCCGGGCTGTCCGCCTCGCCCCCTGCCGCCGCAACCGCACCACGGCCCGCCGATGTCGGCGCGTGGCGGAGCCTGTTCGACGGCCGGGATCTGGCCGGCTGGAATGGAGACAAGCGGATGTGGAGCGTCCGCGACGGCGTGATCCACGGCGAAACCACTGCCGATGTCACGGCCAACGGCAACACGTTCCTGATTCGGGACGGTCTCGTGCTGCGGGACTTCGAGTTGAAGCTGTCGTTCCGTTGCAGCACGGCGAACAACTCGGGCATCCAGTACCGGTCGAAGCACGTCACCGACCCGGCGGACCAGCCGCGGAACGCCTGGGTCGTCCGCGGCTATCAGCACGAGGTGCGAAACCGACTCAAACTGCCCGATGTGGCCGGCTTCATCTACGACGAAGGGGGCAAACGTGGCCGGCTGTGCGCCGTTGGCGAGCGGGCCGAGTGGGTCGATGGGGCGAAGCAGGTCTCTGGACAGCTCATCGACGCTGCCGGCTTCGAGAAGCTGTTCCGGCTCGACGACTGGAACGATGTCCGGATCGTGGCGGAGGGCCGCCGGTTGCGGCACTTCATGAACGGCACCCAGATCCTCGACTTCACCGACGCGGAGGATCTCGCCCTGCGGGAAGGCGTCCTTGCCCTGCAGCTCCACGCCGGGGTGCCGATGTGGGCCGAGTTCAAGGACCTTGCGGTGCGCGAACTCGCACCTGCGGATTGACGCGACGCCGGATGAACGACGAGTCACCGTCGTTCGTGAGACGTTCGTGCGGCGCGGGGAGGTCGGTGCTGGAAGCCCCGGGTGGAAACTCCGGGCACGAAAACCACGCCGCCGTCCATGCCGGATGACGGCAGGTAATTTCCTGGTTCAAGCCCACATCGCATGGCACGTGGGAAGGCATGCGACCCGGAGTCCCCCGGCTTCCGCCGGGGGCTTTTTGTGGGAGCGGCGTGCTGAATCAAGAAGCCCCGGGTGGAAGCCCGGGGACTCCGGGCACGAAAACCACGCCGCCGTCCATGCCGGATGACGGCAGGTAATTTCCTGGTTCAAGCCCACATCGCATGGCACGTGGGAAGGTATGCGACCCGGAGTCCCCCGGCTTCCGCCGGGGGCTTTTTGTGGGAGCGGCGTGCTGAATCAAGAAGCCCCGGGTGGAAACCCGGGGACTCCGGGCATGAAAACTACCCCGCCTGCCATGCCGGATGACGGCACACGGTTTCCGGGTTCGAACCGTCTGCGCGTTCACGCGGTCAGGTCCAGCCCGGCCCAGGTGGTTGGGTCGCTGTCCCACGGGTATTCCGGCGGCGCGAAGCACGGGATGCGGCCGAGCCGGCGATCGACGACCGCGGCGAAGAAGCCGAGGCGGGGAATCTCCACCGGATCCCAGCCGGGCAGGGCGGCGGCGCCGATGCGGGCGTCGATCCGCCAGCCGTCGGCCTCGAGCCGCGACTCCAGCGTGATCGAACCTTCGGGAAGTGCCGCCGGGACCTCGCTTGTCCGCGGGATCGCGGCGGCCAACGCGATCGGCTGGTCGGCCCGCAGGCCGCCGCCGCTGGGCAACAGGGCGAGCCGCCGACAGAAGCGGCCGGCGCGGTGGCTGTCGCCGGTCGGCCGGGTGGCGATCCAGAGGTGGAGACCATCGCTGTCCTCCGCCCGCGTCGGGTGGCACCACCGGCTTGCACCCACACCGCGCACGGCGGCCCGCACGGCCAGACCGGTCTCGTTCCAGCCCAGTGCCAGTTTCAGCACGTCGGGCACCCCGACCACCGCGGCCAGGGATGGCAGCCGGCAGATTTCGTCGAAGTTGACGGCCGCCGGCGGCCAGAGTTTTTCCCGGCGCCGGCAGGGAAACCGGAAGCGAAACAGGGCGGCAGGGTTGACCAGAGGGCTCATGGCAAGGCGTGCCTGAATTGCAATCTATAGTAGTGGTACTGGAGGCATGGTACCGGACCGCCGGCCCCGGAGACGATTTCCCGATGCGCGTGCTCGAAGTGGCCAGCGAGGCCACCCCCTTCGCCAAGACCGGTGGCCTGGCCGACGTGGCCGGCGCCCTGCCGGCAGCACTCGGTCGCCTGGGCTGCGATGTCACGCTCGTGATTCCCGCCTACCGGGAAGCGTTCGCCAAGGGCCTCTCCCTTGAGCCGACGGGCATCGAGTTCGAGGTGCCGATCGGCACGCGGCGGTCGGCGGCGCGGATCCTGCGCTGCCGGCGGCCCGAGTCGCCTGCCACGGTGCTGCTGGTGGCCAACGACGACTACTACGACCGCCCCAGCCTGTACGGAGGCGCGGAAGACTTTCCCGACAACGCCGAGCGCTACATCTTCTTCTCGCGGGCCGCGATCGAGCTCGCCTGCCGCCTGGAAAAGCCGTTCGACATCCTGCACTGCCACGACTGGCAGACGGGCCTCGTGCCGGCGTATCAGAAGCTGCTCTTCGCCGACACGCCGGCGGTGGCGAACGCCCGCACCGTGATGACGATCCACAACATGGCCTATCAGGGATTGTTCTGGCACTGGGACATGCTCCTCACCGGCCTCCACTGGCGGCACTTCAACTGGCAGCAGATGGAGTTCTACAACCAGCTCAATCTCCTCAAGACGGGCATCGTGTTCGCCGACGCCGTGAGCACGGTGAGCCCGACCTACGCGCGGGAGATCCAGCAGGGCCCCGGAGGCTGCGGCCTGGAGGGCCTGCTCGCCTCGCGGGCCGACGTGCTCACCGGCATCGTCAACGGCATCGACACGCAGGCCTGGGACCCGGGCAGCGATCCGCACATCCCCCGGCCGTACGGCGAGTCGGATTTCGAGCAGGGCAAGTACGCCGCCCGTGTGGCACTCGCCGCGCGGCTCGGCCATGCGGCGCCCGATTCCCGGCCGCTGGTCGCCTTCGTCGGCCGGCTGGTGAACCAGAAGGGCGTGGAACTCGTGATCGAACTGCTCGGCCGCATGGCAGGCGGCGGCCGGGCGCACTTCGTGATCCTCGGCACCGGCAGCCCCCCCTACGAGGACGCCCTGCGGCGGGTGGCGGCGGCGTTTCCCGGGACGATCGACCTCGTGCTCGGCTTCGACGAGGGCCTCGCCCATCTCGTGCAGGCGGCGGCCGACGTCACGCTCGTGCCCAGCCTCTTCGAGCCCTGCGGCCTGACGCAGCTCTACGCCCTGCGGTACGGCTCGATCCCGCTGGTGCGGGCCACCGGTGGCCTCGTGGACACCGTCGTCGACACCGACCCCGACACGCTCCGCGACGGCACGGCCAGCGGGTTCGTGTTTCAGGGGTTCGACGCGTTGGCGCTGGAGCACGCGCTGGTGCGGGCGCTCGACGCCCATGCCGATCGCGAGCTGTGGCGCGGCCTGGTGCGGCGCGGCATGCGGCAGGATTGGTCGTGGGACTCGAGTGCCCGCGAGTACCTGAGGCTCTTCGAGCGGACGTGTGCAGTCCCGCCGGCCCGCGTGGACTGACCGCCGACGACGGGCGGTCGCCCGCACAAAAATCCCCGGGTGGCAACCCGGGGACTCCGCGTGGCGCACCTTCCCAGACCCCATGCGATGCGGGGCCGAACCGGGTAGCTCGGGACTCATGCTGGATGGTCTACGGGTGGGTCTTCACGCCCGGTGTCCCCGGGTTTCCACCCGGGGCTTCTTGCCGCACCGTTCCCCAAAAGCCCCCGGCGGAAGCCGGGGGACTCCGCGTGGCGCACCTTCCCGGGCCCCATGTGATACGGGACCGAACCGGGGAATCGCCTGGAGCCAGTAACCCATGAGACGCGGGGAGTGTTTTGCCGATGCTCACGGGCTTGAACTGCCGATAGAACCGGCATGATCGTTCTTCCCCGCCGTTTCCGTGCGTCGCTCGCCTGTGTTGCCGCCTTGTGCGGAGCCGTTGCCGGTGCGGCGGAGCCGTGCCGACACTGCCGGGGCACCGCCGGTGGGATGCCGACGCCGTATGGTGACACCGGCTGCGGGCCGCGGTATTGCGGCGAGAAGCACGAGCCGAGCCGCCCGGACCCGTGCGACTGTTGCAACCGCTGGCGCGGCTGCAACGGCGCCCGCGAGATGCCCGAAATGCTCGCGCCGTGGCAACTGCCACCGGGCCGCGGGTTCAAGAGCGGCGCCGAGGTCGGCTACCGTCCCGGTCCCTGCACGGCCTGCGGGCCGTCATGGAGCGGTCGCTGACCCCTCGGCGACGAGCGCGGCCGCGTAGGTGATCTCGTCGCCGCGGGAGATGCAGGCGCTGCGCAGCGTTTCCCAAGCGGCCGCGGCCGCGGCAAGTTCGACGAGCGACGGCAGCAGGCCCGCCGCCTGCATGGTGCTCGCCATGCCCTGATCGCTCGGGCGATCGACCGCCGCCTGGAACGCCTCGGCCGGGCGGCCCAGCCGCCAGAGGAGGAGGACGAGCACGTCGGCCGGGAGCGTGCCGGCTTCGGGGTCGGCCATGGCTGCGGCACGGCGAAAGAAGGCGAGCGCCGCGTCCACGTCATGGCCGAGCAGCGCCCCGAAGAAGTGTCGTGACGCCTGGGCCACCTGCTCGAAGGGGGGCTCGCCGGGATAGACCGCGTCCGCCGGCAGCCGGCAGCCGTACACGGCGAGCTCCCAGGCCCGCTCGAGCGTCGGGGGGTCGTCGCAGACCCGCGCGATCCGCAGCACCGACTGGAGGTGTGAGACGTCGAGGTGGATTCTCGGGTCGTCGGTCAGGCCGCCGGCAGCGGCGAGCAGGGCTACGATCGAGTCGGGCTCCGCGGGCACGTCGGCACGGCCGCGGCCGCGCAGGTCGGCCGCGACGGCGCCGAGCAGTTCCCGGTGCAGATGGGCGACGAGCACCCGGGCGGCGGGCCGCTGTCGCGTCGCCGGCAGCCGCGCGACGGCCTGCTCGTAGGCCGTGATCGCATTGCAGGTGCCGTGTGTTCGCAGCACGATGCTGATGCCGAGCGCGGGATCGACTCCCTCCCAAAGTGCGAGGCCTACGATCTCCTGCAGTCGCCGCGCCGATTCCTCGTCGGCGGCATCGGCCGCGAGCAGCGGCGGCACGAGCTTTTCCAGGCGGACCGCAAGCTCCGCCGGATCGGCGGCGGCCCGCAGGTACATCCACGCCGCCGCGATCTGGCCATCCTCCAGGAGCGGCCAGCCGACCTCCCGGCAGGCGTCGAGTGACCGCTCGTCGAGGCGGTTGCGAACGTCGGCCGGCACGGCACCCAGGTCACCCGCGACCGGCAGGCCCAGCGCCAGCCGCGCTTGCATGAGCCGCACGTCGAACACCGCATGCCAGCGGCTCCGCGCCGCGAGCGAGGCGGCCAACGCCTCGAGCATCGCCTCGGGGCCCGCTGCGGCACAAACCGCGTCGAGACGCTGGAACGCCGCGGCATCGTGAGTCATCGGCGCTGCTCCATCTGTCGCACCGCCTCGTAGGCCAGCACCGCCGCCGTGACGGAGAGGTTGAGGCTGTCGGCGACGCCGTGCATCGGCAGGCGAACCGTGTCGAGCGCGATCGACCCGGCGGTCGCCGCCTGCTGCCATGCGGGGGTGATCCCATGGGCCTCGCTGCCGAGCAGGACCGCCGTGTTCCCGGCGAGGGCCGCTTCGTGCCAGAGGATGTGCCCGGTGGGAGTCGCGGCCACGACCCGCCGGCCATGGCTCGCGCACCACCGGATCGCCTCCGCGGTCGTACCGACGGCCAGCGGGACCGCGAACACCGTGCCGAGGCTGGCGCGGATGACCGCGGGATTCGCCGGATCGGTACGGCCGTCGCACACGACGACACCGGCCAGGCCGGCGGCGTCGGCCGTGCGGAGAATCGCGCCCAAGTTGCCGGGCTTCTCGACTCCCTCGATGACCAGCACGGGCCGATTGGCGGCGAAGGTCATGGCGTCGAGCGCGGCGGCCCGCCAGCGGACGACGGCCACCACGCCCTCATTGCGGCTGCCGAAGGCGAGCCGCTCGAACGGCTTCTCGGCGACTATTGATAGCGGCGTGCCCCGGCCGGTGAGGCCGCCGAGCCATTCGGCAAACGCCCCGCTGTCAGGCCGCGACCGGGTGAACACCGTGGCCGCGACGAACAGTTCCACGACCTCGGCCCCGGCCGCCACGGCCCGGGCGCACTCGCGGCGGCCGTCCACGAGCGTGAGGCCCGTGTCGCGGCGGGCGTCGGCAGCGCGCAGGGCGGCAGCGGCCCGGACCCGTGGGTTGGACGGACTCGTGATCGTCTCGAACGTGCTCATGCAGTGGGCATTCGCCGGGCGAAGTCACCGAGGTCGAGCGTGCGGCCGACGTCGTCGGTGCAGCCGAGCCGACCGCTCTCCAGCCTGCCCGCCGGCAGGCCGGCCGCCGCGCAGGCGGTCGCAAGTGTCTCGCGCAGGCGGCGATGATGCCAGGCGGGCGAGTGGCACGTGAGCAGAAAGGGCCCGGGGGGCGGTCCGCCGGCGCCGGCCATGAGTGCCGTCACGTCGTGCACGAGGGCCGGGAGATCGCGGTCGATCGCGAAGGCCTCGCCGCGGGGACCGTGGCCCCAGGAGGGTGGGTCGAGAACGGCTCCGGAGAACCGCGCGCCGCGGCGGGCCTGCCGGGCGACGAACGTGGCGGCGTCCGCGCAGACCCACCGGACCGGCAGGTCGGCCAATCCCGAGGCCGCGGCATTCCGTCGCGCCAGGGCGATCGCCTGCTTCGACGCATCGACGTGCACGACCTCCGCGCCGGCGGCAGCCAACGCCAGCGACGCCGCGCCGGAATGGGCGAAGAGCGAGAGCATCACCGCGCCGCGGGGCGTGACGCGGGCCAGCCATGCCCACTGCTCGACCTGCTCGAGGAAGATCCCAATCTGGCCGGACGGCGCCGGCCGGACCTCCAGCGCGAGTGTCGCGGGGCCGACGGGCACATGCACGAACCACGGATCGGGCAGGGGGGCGGTGAACTCCCACGCTCCCCGGCCCCGGTCGCCGCGGGGGCTGCGGAAGATGGCCGCCGCTTCGGCCCAGGCTGCGGGCCGCCGCCGGGGCTTCTCCGCCTGGGGCAGGGGCCGGTCCACGAGGATGCCCGCGAGCCGCTCGAGGCGGCGGCCAAGGCCCGAGGCATCGACGCCGAAATCGACGAGGGCGGGGTCACGCAACTTTTCACTGGTCGGGCCGTTCATACCGGTAGCAGGATACCCCCGCGGCACGCCCGGGGGACCTCTTCCTTTCGTCCGTCCCCTTCTCGAGGAGCCTTGCCATGCGGCGGCTGTTGTTCCCGGTTTCCTTCGTGGCCGTTTCCGCGGCCCTTGTGCTGGCCCTCGGCGGGTCGCCGGCCGTCCGTGCCGAGGTCGCCACCGGCCCGTTCGACAGGCTGGTCGCCGCATGGATGGGGGTGGTCGGCGTGATCGGAGCCGACGATGCGACGGAAGACGAGGCCGTGCGGACCGAGTCCTTCGACGACGACGGGGCAGACAATCCGCTCGCGATCGATGACGAAGGCGACGCGGTGGGCTCTCCGCGGCGCGAACGCGGCGGTGGCGACTGGGCAGAAGGCGGTCGACATCATCATCGCGACGGCCACCCCAAGGGCGGCCGGCACATGGGCGGCCCTCCTAGGCACGGTCCACACCATCCGGGCATGGGCCCCGGCCACATGGGCCCGCCAGGCGGGCCCGACGGACATCACCACGCGATGCGGGCCTTCCGGGAGATCATCCGTCGTCTCGGTCGGATCGAGGAGAAACTTGGCATCGAGGCCGAGCCGCCGTCGGGCCGCGAAGGGGATCGGCCGCGGGGGCCGCGCGAGGTTCCCGAAGATGTCCGCCGCCAGATGGATGCCCGCATGCAGGAAGGCCGCCGGCGGATGGCGGAGGCGAAGGATCGGATGGAGCAGGCGCGACAGAGGTTTCAAGCCATGGAGGAGCGGGTCAAGCAGCTCGAGGCGGAGGTCGAGCGGCTCAAGGGGGACCGGGCAGCCGTCAGGCCATGATGCCCTTCACCACCTTGCCGGCGACGCCCGTGAGCCGGACGTCAAGACCTTGAAACTTGGTCGTCAGGCGGTGGTGGTCGATGCCCATCAGCGCGAGCATCGTGGCATGCAGGTCGTGCACGTCCACGATCTTGTCCACGGCCCGATAGCCGAGCTCGTCGGTCTCGCCCCAGGTGGTGCCGGGCCTGATGCCCCCGCCGGCCAGGAACACGCTGAACGCCAGGATGTGGTGGTCGCGGCCGGTGCCCTGCCCCATCGGCGTGCGGCCAAACTCGCCCCCCCAGAGCACGAGCGTGTCATCGAGCAGGCCGCGGCGGGCGAGATCCTCGATGAGCGCGGCCGAAGGCTTGTCGACCGCTTCCGCCCCGTCCTTCATTCCGGGCTCGATGCTGGTGTGATGATCCCACGCGCGGTGATAGAGCTGGATCATCCGCACGCCCCGTTCGGCGAGCCGGCGGGCGAGGAGGCAGTTGGAGGCGAAGGAGCCGTCGCCCGGCTGCTTCACGCCGTAGAGGTCGAGCGTCTCCTGCGTCTCGCCGCTGAAGTCGGTGAGCTCCGGCACGCTGGCCTGCATCCGGAAGGCCATCTCATACTGCGCGATCCGCGTGGCGATCTCGGGATCGTTTTGCCGCTCGGCGAGATATCCGTTGAGCCTGCCGATCTCTTCCACCACTTGCCGCTGGGTGCTCTGGCAAACGCCGGCCGGGTTGCCGATGTAGTGGACGGCTTCCCCCTTCGACTGAAACATGATGCCCTGGAAGCGGCTCGGCAGCACGCCGCTCGACCACTGCCGGGCCGAGATCGGTTGCTGGCCATAATTTCCCGCCGACGTGAGCACGATGAAGCCCGGCAACTCCTGCGTGGCCGACCCGAGGCCGTAGAGCAGCCACGACCCCATGCTCGGCCGGCCCTTGATGATGGAGCCTGTGTTCATGAAGGCATGGGCCGTGTCGTGGTTGATTTGCTCGGTCTGCATCGAGCGGATCACGCACAGGCGGTCGGCCTGCGTGGCGATGTGCGGGAAGAGGTCGCTGACCTCGATCCCCGACTCGCCATGGGGCTTGAAGTTGACGAATGGTCCACGGGCCTTGAGCACCGTGTTTTGGAGCTGGGCGAGCTGCTGCCCCTTCGTGAATGACTCGGGAAAATCCTGGCCGTCGAGCGCCTTGAGCGTCGGCTTCCAGTCGAACGTCTCGAACTGCGACGGCCCCCCCGCCATGCAGAGGAAGATCACCCGCTTCGCCTTGACTGGAAAGTGCGGCTGCTTGACCGCGCCCTGCCAGTCGTCGGGCTTCGGCAGACCGGCTGCCTGCGGGGCGGCCGCCGCCGCGTCATCGGCGAGGAGCGCCAGCGCCATGCCGCCGAGCCCGTAGGCGCTTTGCCGGAGAAAGCTGCGGCGGGCAATCATGGTCGGGTCGAGCGGGGTCATCGCAACGGCCTCTCCTGTGGGGCTCGGTCTCGGGGGCGGCAACAGTCGGTCGGGGGAACGATTCCTGCGGAGTGTCACCAAGGCCGTGGCTTGCCCCGCTTCTCGAGCCGGGTCCGAACCCCGCGCCATCCTCCGTCGATTGTCACAGCCGGGCCACCGGCTCAATATCGGGTGATCACTTCTTGGGTGTTCAAGAGCACGCGGGCGAGCTGGGCCCAGGCGGCGTGCTCGATCGGATCGAGGGTTGCCTGCAGGGCCAAGCCGACGGCGAGCGACTGTTGGGCGTCGGTCGGCGCGGCCTTGAAGGCGGATCGCTGCGCCGCGAGGAATGTGGTGAGCGAGGCCAGTTCATTGTCCCGCGGCTCACGGTTCAGGGCCAGCCGGTAGGCACGCCGGATGCGGGTTGCGTCGTCATGGCTGGCGGCATCCTGGAGCAGCCGCTGGGCGAAGACCCGCGACGCCTCGACGAACTCCGGGTCGTTCAGGAGCGTGAGCGCCTGCTGGGGCGTGTTGCTCGGCGACCGGGCGGCGGCGCACTCGTCGCGGGCGGGGGCGTCGAAATTCGCCAGCATCGGATGCAGGAACGTCCGTTGCCAGTGCACGTAGAGGCCGCGGCGCCACTGGCGGGCATCGGTGTCGGCGACGTAGTCGCGGTCGGGGAACTGCAGCGCTGCGTAATAGCCGGCCGGCTGATACGGCTTCACGCTCGGCCCCCCGATCATGTCGAGCTGGAGCAGCCCGGCGATCGCGAGGGCATTGTCGCGGACGAACTCCGCTTCGAGTCGACGCGGGTTCTGTGAGGCGAGCAGTCGGTTGGCGGGATCCACCGCGAGCGCCGCAGGCTGCAGGGAACTCGACTGTCGGTACGTGCGGCTGGTGACGATCAACCGGACCATGTGCTTGATGTCCCAGCCCGATTCGCGGAACTCGCAGGCCAGCCAGTCGAGCAGTTCCGGATGCGTGGGCAGTTCGCCCTGCGAGCCGAGGTCGTCCACGACGGCGCTCAGGCCGGCGCCGAAGAACATCGCCCAGAGGCGGTTCATCACCGTTCGCGGCGTGATCGGGTTGGCGTCGGACATGAGCCAATTGGCCAGATCGAGCCGGGAGAGCCGCCGGTCTTCGCGGCTCTCGATCCGGGCGGGCAGAAAGGACGGCGTCGCGGGCTGCACCACCGGCCCGGTCTCGTCCTGCCAGTTGCCCCGCGGCAGGATGCGAACGGGAAGCGGCTTCTCCGCCGCCTTCGTGACCATGGTCCATGTCCGGCCGCCAAACAGGCCGCGAGATCGGGCTGCCAGATCATGGGCTCGGGCGGCAGCCACGGCATCGTGCGCCGTGGAAAGCAGGAACACCGTCGTCGCGCGGGTGGCCTGGGCGGGAGACCGTGCGTCACGGGGCGTGGCCAGCGCGGCGCGATCGTCGGCCGCCGCCACGCCGAACGGCTGCACACTTCCCAGCGGCGAGAAGGCGAGCGCGACGGGGAGCGTCCCCGCGCCGGTCACCGTGACGACGATTCGGTCGCCGGCGGCGAGCGAGATCGGCTTTTTGATGAGCCACACCGCCGTGACAACGTCGTCCGCACCAGCCGTGGCGAGCAGGCGCCACTCCCTCTGGATGCCTGGCACTTCCGCGCCGCCGCGATGGATCGGCTGCTTGGCCGTCGCCTCGCCGTCGCCCAGGGGAAGCTGGCGGGCCTTTCCCGCCGAATCGATCACCTGAACCGTGAGCGAGATGGAGCCGCCGAGCTGCTTGATGGACTTGTCCGGCTGGATGGCCGCCACATCGACGGCCAGCCTCAGGGCGGTCAACCCGGGCAGGCTGGCGGCGTCGAACACCATCTCCACCGCCTCACCCTTCTCGAGTGGCTTTTCGGCCGCCACCACGTTCGGCGGCGAGATCACCGGCTTGCGGTCGGGTACTTCCGTGCCGTCTTTCGTGATCCTGGCCGCGATGACCGCAGGCGCCAGCCAGCCGTCGGCGTGCGACGCGAGGAACGGCGCGACCCGCTGCTCCCAGGCGGCCTGGGCCTGCTGTGCCGCAAAATCGGCTGCGAGCCGCTTCGCGGCGTCGGCCAGATGCCGGTCAAGTTCCGCCTGCGTCCGCGCCAACTCCCGCTTCATCCACGGCGATTCCACCTCGATCTCCGGCGGAAACGGCGAGTCGTTGTTGATGCCCACGAGCTCGGGCTCGGGCGTATAGCCATAGTGGGCATACACGCCCCACTGTTTCACGTCGGCGAAGAAGGCCTGCAGTTCGTAGAAGTCGCGGGCCGTGATCGGATCGAACTTGTGGTCGTGGCATTCGGCGCAGCCGAACGTGCTGCCGAACCACGCCGCCGCGACCGATCGCACCCGCTCCGCGCCGTACTTCGCCAGGTACTCCTTCGGCTGCGCGCCTCCTTCGCGGGTCATCATGTTGAGCCGGTTGTAGCCGGTGGCGACGAGCTGCTCGGTCGTCGGATTGGGCAGCAGGTCGCCGGCGAGCTGCTCGCGGGTGAACTGGTCGAAGCCTTTGTTGGCGTTGAATGCGCTGATCACGTAGTCGCGATAGGGAAAAATCCGTTGGTTCTGGTCGCCGTGAAAGCCGACGGTGTCGGCATAGCGGGCGATGTCGAGCCACCACACGGCCATCCGCTCCCCGAAATGCGGTGCGGCGAGCAGGGCATCGACGAGGGCAGCGCCCGCGGGCCGCGGCGTGGCCGCCGGCAGCGCCGCCTCTGGCGGCAGACCGGTGAGATCGAGGGCCAGCCGCCGCTCGAGCATCTGCGGCGGCGCCTCCGGTGACGGCTTCAGCCCCTTGGTCGCAAGCTTCGCCTCGATGAAGGCGTCGATCGGGTTCGTGCCGGCGTTCGCGGCGGGCACGGCGGGGCGAGTGAGCGGCGCGTAGGCCCAGTGGGGCTCGTAGACGGCCCCCTCGGCCACCCAGCGGCGGAATAATTCCTTCTGTGCGGCCGAGAGGGGCTTGTGGGCCGACTCGGGGGGCATGGGATCTTCGTCTGCGAAGATCCGCTTGATGATCTCGCTCGCATCGGGGTCGCCCGGCACGATCGGCACCGTGCCGCTCCCTGTCTTCTTCAAGGCGGCGGCCCGAACGTCGAGCCGCATGCCCGCCTCGCGGGTCTGGGCGTCGTTTCCGTGGCAGTGGAAGCAGACGTCCGACAAGATCGGCCGGATGTCGCGATTGAACGACACGGGCTCGACGCCGCGACACGGCGCGGCCATGAGCGGCAGGCCCACGGCAAGAGCAAACCAGGCAGGGGGGCGGAAACGCATGGGCGGGGTCTCGAGAGTCGATGCGTTTTCGATGCTTACCAGTTTACCTTTCGCCACCATACGCTGCCACCGCAGCTCGGGTGGTCGTCGGGAGCCGAGGGCCGCGGCGGTTTCGGCAGTCTGTTCTTTCACATCCTGTCGCAGTTGGAGGAGGAGCCGCTGTATCGGGGCACCCTGGTGGCTCCGTTCGGGCAGCCGAGCCGGACCGTCATGTCGATCACGGGGTCGCGCCCTCCACCGAATATCCCCACACGCACGATTCGCGGTTTCACTCCGGGCGCGTCACCGCGGCCATCGGTGCGCAGGCCATCGCCGTCTATCGCTGCCCGACCGACGGCTCGGCCGGTGACGTGCGGCCGGCCTTGGGCTGGGCCGGAAGCAGCTACGCCGGCAACGTCCAGGTGTTCGGCAAGGACGCCTCCGTGCAAGTCGGGGGATTCATCGCGAGTTCCCATTCCGTGAACCTGAAGTTGGAGGGCAACACGCGGCTGAAGGACGTCATCGACGGGGTGTCGCGAACGATCGTGCTGGCGGAGAAGTTCGGGAACTGCGACGCGCGGCAGGGCGTCTCGGCCGGGTCCGGCGGCCGGGGCGGCACGATGTGGGCACGCTGGGATTGGGCCGATCAGTGGCAGCCGACGTTTGCGGCCGCGTCCAATGCGGTGGCCGCGGCCGGTTGCCGCCGCCATAGATCCCGGCATGCAGTGGGCCGGCGTTGACGCCGCGGGCCGGCGACCAGTCCGACGTCGACTGCGCGGCACCGTGATGGATCAGCGAGCGGCGGCGGCTCACGGTCAACACGGCGGCCCGCTGTTTTTGCACGTCCTCACCGGGATCGGCTACAACCGTTCAGGGTGCCCTGATGCCGGTGAGCGTGCCTGCATGTTCGAGCAAGTCGTTCCCCACGCGCCGGCCGCCGCCGCGGCCATCGACATCCGGCGGGTGGACAAGGTGTATCGCGGGCAGGTGCAGGCCCTGAATGGGGTCGCCGTTCAGGTGCGGCGGGGTGAGATCTTCGGCCTCCTCGGCCCCAACGGCGCGGGCAAGAGCACGCTCGTCAAGATCCTGACCAGCATCGTCGCCCCCACGCGGGTCGAGGGTCACTTGCTGGGGATGCCGATCGGCCACAAACCGACGCTGGCCCGCGTCGGCTATCTTCCCGAGCACCACCGGTTGCCCGAATACCTCACCGGGGCCCAGGTGCTCGACCACTACGCCGCGCTCTCCGGGATGCCGCGGGCCGCGCGGCACCGGCGCCGGGCCGAACTGCTCGACCTCGTGGGAATGCAGGAGTGGGCCGGGAAGCGGGTGCGGCAGTACAGCAAGGGCATGCGGCAGCGGATCGGCGTCGCGCAGGCACTGATGCACGACCCCGACCTCGTGATCCTCGACGAGCCGACCGACGGGGTCGATCCGGTCGGGCGGCGCGGCATTCGCTGGCTCGTGCAGCAGCTCAAGGAACGGGGCAAGACGGTGCTCATCAATTCCCATCTGCTCGGCGAACTGGAGATGGTCTGCGACCGGGTGGCGATCCTCGTGCGGGGACGGGTCGTGCGGCAGGGCATGGTTGCCGAGCTGACTCGCGACTCGTGCCGCTATGAGGTCACCGTGCGGGGAGAGGGCCCGGCTTGGGTGCCGGCCGACCGGCTGCTGGCCGCGGGCGGGGAGGCCTGCCGGTTCACGGTGCCGGGCGCCGATCCCGAAGATTTGCAGCCGATCATCGACCGGCTGCGACGCGAGGCGCGGACGATCATCGCGATCGCGCCGCTTCGTGAGTCGCTCGAGGATCTGTTCATGCGGACGGTTGGTGGCGAAGGAGAGGTGCCGGCCGGCGGCGGGGGGAGTGGCCGATGAACGTCGCCGTCAGTGCCGGACAAGTCGCCGCGCTGGCGGTCGACGCCTATCGTGAGTTGAACAGCAAGAAGCTGTTCTGGGTGACGCTTGCGCTTTCGCTCGGCGTGGTGCTCGCCTGCGCCGCCTTGGGCATCAATGACCGGGGCATCACGCTCCTCGGCTGGCAGTTCGACACGGCACCGCTGACGGCGGACCTCGTGCCGCCGGCGAAGTTCTATCTTTTCCTGTTCGCCACCCTCGCCGTGCCGATCTGGCTGACCTGGCTGGCGACCATTCTCGCCCTGGTCTCGACCGCCAGCATCGTGCCCGACTTCCTGGCCAGCGGCGCCATCGAACTGACCCTCGCCCGGCCGATCTCACGGCTGCGGCTGTTCACGGTGAAATGCGGCTGCGGGCTGTTGTTCGTCGCGATTCAGGTGGCGGTGTTTGCCGTCGCCTGCTTCCTGGTCGTCGGCCTGCGGGGCGGCAGCTGGGATCCACGAATCTTCCTCGCGGTGCCGATCGTGGTGCTGTTCTTCAGCTACCTGTTTTCGTTCTGTGTGCTGTTCGGGGTCCTTACCCGATCCACGATCGCGGCGCTGCTGCTGACGCTCCTCGTCTGGCTGCTGTTGTGGAGCCTCAACACGACAGCCTCGATGGTCGTGTTGATGCGGGAGACGGCGGCCGTGAAGGCCGAGCGGGCGGGGGGCGCGGCGGTCGAGTCGGCGGCCCGCTGGCGGCGGGCGGCGGCCGTCTTCGGTGCGATCAAGGCGGTGCTGCCCAAGACCGACGAGACGATCGCGCTGCTTGACCGCTGGCTGCTCACGGCCGCGGACAAGCGGCCGTTCGGGGTCGGCCTGGAACCTGCCACCGACGATGCCGCGCTGCCGTTCGGCGTGCCCGACCGGGAGGCGTCGGCCAGGTTCGAGCGGGCGATGAGTGGCCGGCCGGCCGGCTGGGTGATCGGCAGTTCGTGCCTGAGCGCGGCGGTGATCTACGGTCTTGCGGCCTGGCTCTTCTGCCGCCGTGACTTCTGACTTCGACTTTTGCAGTTTTTGAGTGCCCGGCAGACGCTACCCGCCTCGGAGGTCGGGGGTGCCCACGCCCCGTCGCCGGACGTTCGCTGCGGGCATCCTGCCCTTCGCTCACTCGGATGCAGCCCGCGCTGCGCAATCCTTGCTTCGCTTGTCTGCATACGCCGGCTCCCGGGGCGTGGGCACCCCCTCCCGTGATGACCCTGATTCAGCCAAGAAGCATGCACGCGATGGCCTGAGTTCGTCGTCGTCAGGCCGCCATGGCGACCGCGTGTTCCAGGAGCCGGGCCAGCTTTCGGGAACCCCGACCGCTCGGGGCCATCGCCAAAACGTGCTGTCGCACGCTTGCCCGTCGCAGCGTACGGAGCATGTCACTGAACGACGGATCGGCCTTGCCGGGATACCAGCGGTGAGTCGGCGCCTGCCAGAGCCGATGCCCCTCCTTGGCGAACCAGAGAACGACGAGCGTGTGGAGAAGCATGGCCAGCGGGGCAGTCCGTTCGACTGCCTTCCGGCTCCAGTCCTGCGGCTCCTCGAAGCCGAGGCACTGCTGGCTGTCACGGAAGGTAACTTCCACGCTTCATCGCACTTGTCAGATCGCCATTGCTGGGGAGTTTCGGGAGCACGTTCTGTCCGCCGCAGGCGCTGTTGGCCACAGCGAGAATCTGCAAGACCGCGCAGCGGCGACTTTTGCCGCCCCCGAAGCCGGTGCTTCACCAAAGTCGGATGCGCTCTAGCCGCACTGCGGCGGTCACGGCACGGAGGCGATCCAGCCCTCGAGCGGGTCGAGGTCCACCGGCAGGCCGAGCCGAGGCGCGAGCAGCGCGTGGCCCGCCTGTAGGCCGCAGATCACGGCGTCGAGCAGGTCACCGGCGCCGTCGGCCATGATGCGCCGCCGCCATAGGGGCGGAATCTCAGCCGTGACGCCGAGGCCCGCTCCACCCGTCTCGAGCGCCCGGAGAATCGCCCGGCGGCGGTCGCGCCGGTCGGCGGTCTGCTTGGCCGTCGTGTCGCTCTTGTATGAGAGCCGTGTCACCTGGCGGGCGGTGAATCCCGGGTAGGCTTCGAGCGCGATCCGCTCCCTGCCTCCGAGCCGGCTGCGGCTGCGGAGGTGGCGCGGGTGATCGTGGGCCGGGAACGAGAGGCCCGCGGCGAGCATCCGCCCGATGCCCGCGTGCATCATCCAGGCCACGGGCGGATTGGCCCAACGCATCGCCGGGCTCGAGCCCGCCGGCCTGTCGGTCGCCCGCCAGGCGAACTTGTCGCCCGCGGGCCGCCCGTCGCACCAGCGCTTGAACACGCGGCGCAGCCGCTCGCGGGGCTGGCGGCAGTAGAACTCCACGAGCGCTGGCCAGTCGGTCGGCCAGCCCTCGTGCGCGATGAGGCTTCGGGGCTGCGAGAAGGGCAGGTCGAACCCACCGATCCACGGGCCCGGCTCGTGCAGCAGCGCGGAGAACGCGTCGAGGCTCTCGAGCCCGCGAATCGCCTCGAGCACGTAACGGCTGCCGCTGCGGCGGCTGACGAGCCGGCCCACGGCCACCGTGATCGGCTTCCGGGCGGTGGGCGCCGAGGTGAAGTCCACGCCCAACACCAGCGGGTCGGAGCGGCTCATCGCCGCTTCTTGGCCGGCTGCTTCGCGGCTTTCCGGGCCGGCTTTTTCGCCCGCGGCTCACCGTCGTCGGCAGGCTCGGCCGCGTCGCCCTCGACCGTCGCGATTTTCGACTTCCTGCCCGTCGCCTTCTTTTCCTGTTTCGGAAGGGCTGCGTCCGCATCCGTCTGCCCCGGGATGACCTGCGGCACGATGATGCAGTTGTCGCCGAGCTCGAGTTCCTCCTCGTCCTGGATGGGGCGGCCACGGTCGTCGAGCTTCACGTCGGCCTCGGCCGTCCGCTTCTTGGCGACGGCGAGCAGCTGCTCGTAGAGCTTCGCCCGGTCGCTGCCGTTGATCTGCGACACGGCGGTGGCGACCTCGCCGAGATACCGGAGGAAGATGCTCCGCCGCTGCCCTTCCTGGGCCACCCGCAGCCGGCGCCGCAGGTACATGCCGAGCTTGCGGCCCACGGCCTGCAGGGCCAGACGGATCTCCTTTTGGATCTCCGGGTACGAGGCGATCGCCTCCTTCGACTCACTCGTGAACGGCACCCACACGCTGGCGACGTGCACCATCGCCGTGACCGGCCCGCTCGGCAGGCCGCCCCGCGACTGCGAGAGCCCGTAGGACCGCCAGTTGGTCGAGGTGATCGTCTGTGTGACCGCGCAGGCGGCGGGCTGGAACTGGAGCGGCACGCGATTGGCGTACCGCAGCACCGTCATGCTCTGCCCCTCGTCGACGCTCACGTCCTGCATCGCGGCATAGAGGGCGTCAAGCTGCGGCTTCTTCAGCTTCGCGGGGCTCTGCCGCGGCGCGAGCTGAGCCTCGGCGAGAATCTTGTCGGCCGCCTCGCCCCCCATGCCCGTGAAGGTGGTGGTGAGAAACTGCCGCAGGCTGCGGGCATCGCTCTCGGAGGCGATCTCCCCAAGCGCCTCGCGGGTGATCTTCTGGGCCGCCACGCCGCCGCCGTAAGCCAGCGCCGCCTCGATCACGAAGGGATTGCCCCGGTAGACCGATGGGGGCCGGGTCGCGGCCGTGAAAAACTCGCCCGGCACGACCTGGCGCAGGCCGGCCAGCAGCCGCTGCTCGCCGATCGGCACGATGCAGTCGGTGGCCGGCGGCGGGATCTTGGTGTCTTGGATGGCCTTGAAGAGGGCGTCGGCCTCGCCGCGGCCGAGCTTGCCCGTCGTCACGCGGGTCGAGAGCTTGGCGGTGTCGCAGATCTTCTTGGCCGTGCCGTGGGAGACGCGGGAGAACGACTGCGTGAGGAACTGCGCGAGCGTGAGCTTTGGCTGCTCCTGGAGCATCGTCACCAGCCGGCCGAGTTCCACGCCGTAGGGATGCGGCTTGATCTCCTTCGGCTCCGGCGGCAGGTCGTCGCTCGACCGCTCCAGGATCCGCTCCGGGCCGTCGGGCCCCTGGAAGTGGATCCGCGCGTGCGGGTTGGCGATCGCGGTCTGCTCGAGGTATTCCTCGACGCTCCCCCGGCCGCGCTGGAACTTGGCCTCCATCTCGATCGTCACGCGGGTGCCGTGCTCGATCGGCTCGCCCTTGTCGTTCTCGGCCACCCACTCGATCGCGTGCTTCTTCATCAGCTCCGCGCCGCTCTTGCCGGCGGGGATGTCGACGCCGTCCCCCTTGCCGTTGAGGATCTCGGGCTGATTGGTCTTGGTGTCGATCCGCAGCTCGGAGTAGTGGGCCGCGTGCTTGGCGTCGATCTTGGAGATGATCTTCACCGGCTTGCCGGTGGTGAGCACGCCGTACATGCCGGCGGCCGAGATGCCGATGCCCTGCTGGCCGCGGCTCATTCGCAGGCGGTGAAACTTCGAGCCGTAGAGCAGCTTGCCGAAGATGAGCGGGATCTGCTTGCTGACGATGCCCGGGCCGTTGTCCTGCACGCTCATACGGTAACGGCTGCCGCTCTCGCCCACCTGCTCGATGCGGACCCAGATCTCGGGGAGGATGCCGGCCTCCTCGCAGGCGTCGAGCGAGTTGTCCACCGCCTCCTTGACGCTCGTGAGCAGCGCCTTGCGGGGCGAGTCGAAGCCAAGGAGGTGCCGGTTCTTGGCGAAGAACTCGCTGACGGAAATGTCGCGTTGGCCGGCGGCCAGGGTCTGGGCCGTGGCCCGCCGCTTGGCGGCCGGCTTGGCCTGGCCATTGGTGGACGGTGCCGCCGCCGCGGGGGCCGCGGGCTCGCGCTTGGGCGTCTTGACCTTCATGTGCGAAAACCACTCCCGTGCTCTGGCGCCGGCCGGGGGCTCCCCTGCCACACCGCCGGACGTTCTCTGCGGGCCTCCGGCCCTCCGCTCACTGCATGTCCGCTGCGCTTCGGCATCCATGCCTGCGCTTGCTTCCATAGCCCGGCGATATGGCAGGGGAACCCCTGGCCCTATCGTGGCAGGCAGGAAGCAATCGGCATTTTCAATGTCTCCCGAATCCAGACTGTGATCCCGGATGGCGGGCTTGGCAAGAGGGGCTGGCTTTGCGGGTTAACGCGATGCTGCGGGCAAGGGCTCCGCGCCGGGTCGAGTGACCTTTGACTGCGGTTTGGCCCCGGAAGTTGTGCCTGTCGGGCAGAGGCAGCGGTGGCCCGGGGCGGGCAGTGATGCGGTCGCAACGGGCGTGCCGAATCCACCAGCACTGCGCGGCGCACCGCGGCGCGGGTTCCCGTTCACGAGGTGAGGCGATGCGACGAGCAGGATGGCTCAAGGCCGCGGTGCTGACGGCGGTGGTGATCGGGATGGAGTGTGGCGGGGTCGCCGTAGCGATTCCGATCGACGGCGGCGTCGAGGCCCCGACGCCGGACGTGTTCTACAACTTTTACGTGCCGCCGGTGCCGGCCGGGGCGTATCCAGGTGTGGGGGCGCAGCTCTACGTGTCGCCACGGCCCGTGCCGCCGCGCGTGGGCCACACCTGGCACACTTACCCGCCCTTCATGCCGCACGAGTTTCTGTACAAGCATCGGCGCCGCTACATCCGCCCGGCGGGCGTGATGGGAATGCGGACCGACGTGCACGCCTACTGGTGGTGAGGAACGGAAATCCCATGCATCGAATCCTGGAACGGGCCGCTGCGGCATGCGCCGTCGCGATCTTCATGGGCTGGCTCGTCGTCGGCGTCGCGGCCGCCGGCGGGCATGGCCACCACGGCTGCACCCAGGCGGGATGTGGTCCGAACGGCTGTCGCCCGCAGGGATGTCCTCCGGCCGGCTGCCATCACGGCCACTGCCACCGCTGCGGTCCCTGCGGTCATGGCTGCAAGCACGGCCTGTGCCAGCATGGCCACTGCGGGAAGTGCAGCCTGTGCGGTCATCCGGTCGGCGGGCCGTGTAGCTACGGCATGAGCGGCGGCCTGCACGAGCACTGCAAATACAACGCCTGGGAGAAGCGGTACTTCCTCCGCAGCCAGGGCAAGGCTTGGCACAGCGCCTGGTATGACCCGTGGGAGGGGCGGCCGATCGCGTTGGTGGTGCCGCCGACGGCCGAGTTCCAGACGCAGTATTCCTGGGGCGTGCCCAGTTCGCGGGTGGCACCGATCTATCATCAGTTTCGGCGGCCGTATCCCGGCCCGGGCGCGGTGGGCGGCGGTGGTGCGGGCGGCTTCCTGCCGACTCCGAACCAGCCCAGCGACACGGTGCAGTTCGGCGTGAACGCCGTCCGCGGGCCCTGGGGCGGGTACTAGCTTCACGCCTGCCGGGCCATCCATGGCCCCGGCAGGCTTGGCCCGGCGTGGTCGCAGCACGGTGCGACCAGCCGGGCGTTGGCTCGCCCTCCGGGCGAGCCTCGCGTAAGCCGCCGCAGGCCCGAAGGGATGCGCCGGCGCGAATCACAGCCCCCCGGCAGGCTTGGCCCGTCGTGGTCGCAGCACGGTGCGACCAGCCGGGCGTTGGCTCGCCCTCCGGGCGAGCCTCGCCGTAAGCCGCCGCAGGCCCGCAGGGATGCGCCGGCGCGAAGCACAGCCCCCGGCAGGCTTGGCCCGTCGTGGTCGCAGCACGGTGCGACCAGTCGGGCGTTGGCTCGCCCTCCACGGCATCGAAAGTCTCCTTACCCGTAGGGCAGTAGACCTTCATATCGCCTGGATCAGGATTTCCAAGGCAGGCCAATGTCGAGCGGCATGAACTTCCCGCCGGAGCCCGACCGATGCTCGTGCCAGGTTTCACCCCGCCGGACGACGTCCCTGCCGTCCACCTGCACGAAGAACGCTCTCACGCTTTCCCGCTGCCGTCAACGAACTGGCGGGGAGTGAGAATCTTCAGGTTTACGACGGCCGCAGCGGGGAAGTGTCGCGAGTTGCCCGACACAAGGGGGCATTCGAGCGCGAGCGCACATCCCGCGAACGGTGCGTCGTCGGTATCCGGTAGGCCTCGAACGACATGGGCAGGGTGGACTACCGCGTACTCAGCCTGGGCTTGAATGCGTCTGAGCACGATCGCCACTTCGTGTCGTGGAAGGTTGAACTCCGGACGAGCCAGCACCGCCTCATATTCCGAGATGATCCTGTCATCAAGGCTTGCGCGCACCGCGCCACTTCTCAGCCACTCAACGATGTGGCCGGGCGCGCCATGTGGACTCAGAAATCCGGACACCAGGACATTCATATCTACGACCGCAACACGCGGGCGGTCACTCATGAGGGTCGCTTTCTGTCGCGACGAGCCGCGGCAATCACGCCATCGATTTGCGGGCCCGACAATGTGTCCGCACCCGTGCGACGAGCCCGCTCCCGAATTCGGCGGAGGGCAATCAGGCTGCGAGCCTCTCTGGCTGCCTTTAACACGTCCTCTGGATCGTCTTCCTCATCGACGTACATGATCACGGCCATGGGCCGGCCGTTGCTGGAGAGAATCATCTCCTCGGCGGCAGCCAGCCTTTCCCGAACTGCCCGAGGCCGTTTCAGCTCGTTGACCGCAATAGAGTCCATAACTATCTCCTTTTGAGGTCATAAAAACGATCCTTGTGCGCTCTGGCAACACGAGGATTGCGACAGAGAGCCTCGATGCCGGCCGGGCACACGTTGCTGCTGGCTGTCCCGCGAGCAATGGGCCGGCCAAAAGCACGTCACAATGGTCTCCGGGCTGACGAGCAAGTCGCGAATCGGGGGTTAGAGGCTGCGGATATCGCTCAGCGGCAACTCGTCGGCCGACGCCTGGACGTGGGCCTTTTTCGGCGGAAACTGGCTCTGGTAGCTGGCGATCGCCGTGCCCTTGGTATTGAGGTGGCCGGCTATGTCCGCCACCAGCGGCCAGTGGCCGCGTCAAGGATTATGCCTGTCCCTTGTGTGTCATGAGTCGGGCGATGCTTGGGGAAGTGGCATTGTCCATGCTATCCTTCAGCGCGGCTAACGGTTCGATCGCTGCGCCGCTTGCGGCTCCTCAGGCCCGGTGTTTCTTCAAATGATGATGCGACGCCTCGTGCTCGCTGCCGCGATTTTCGCGACCGCGAGACTGTCTGTCGTTGCGGGTGGAGAGAGCAGCTCGCTCGAGTCCGCCGACGTGGTCGTGTACGCTGGTACATCCGCGGGAGTCGTCGCGGCGATCCGCGCGAGCGACCTCGGCCTCAACGTTCTCCTGATCGAGCCCGGCCGGCATTTGGGCGGCATGACTGCCAGCGGGCTCGGGCAGACCGATCTGGGGAACAAGAACGCGATCGGCGGGATGGCCAGGGAGTTTTACCGCCGGATCGCCCGTCACTATGCCCGCCCTGAGGCGTGGCGATGGCAGGAACAGGGAACCTACAAGGCCGGGGGGGGGCAATCCACAACCCAGCCTGGCGAAGACTCGATGTGGACGTTCGAGCCAAGCGTGGCGGAGGCCATCTTCAACCAGTGGATCAAGTCCTCCGGCGTCACCGTCTGGCTGGGGGAGCGCCTCGACCTAAACGATGGCGTCCGTCGCGTGGGTCCGAAAATCACAGAACTTCGCATGGAGTCCGGTCGCCGTGCCTCCGGCAAGGTCTTCATCGACGCCAGCTACGAGGGCGATGTGATGGCCGAGGCTGGAGTCTCCTATCACGTCGGCCGCGAATCGAATTCCGTCTATGGGGAGACCCTCAACGGCTCGCAGCCCGACATGGATCGTTTGCACTGGCACAAGTTCTTCTTCCCTCTCGATCCCCACGTGATCCGCGGCGATCCGTCGAGCGGCCTCCTGCCGGGCATCTCCCCGGACCTGCCTCCTCCGACCGGGGTGGGCGATCACCGCGTTCAAGCGTACAACTTCCGCGTGTGTCTGACCGCGGTCCCTCGGAACCGGCGCCCGCTGCCGAAGCCGGCGGGCTATGATCCGATGCGCTACGAGTTGCTCGCCCGCTACATCGAGGCTGGTCGTTTCGACGCACTCGACCTCAACCGCCCGATGCCGAACGGCAAGACCGACCTGAACAACCAGGGCGGATTCTCAACCAACCACGTCGGGGCGAATTACGAATATCCGAACGGCGACTACACGACCCGCGAGAGGATCTACCGGGACCACGTCGACTACGTTCAGGGGCTGCTCTGGTTCCTGCAGAACGACCCGCGCTGTCCGCCTGAAGCGAGGGCGCAGGCTGCTCAATGGGGCCTCCCGAAGGACGAGTTCGTCGACAACGGCGGATGGCCGCACCAACTCTACATCCGCGAGGCTCGCCGCATGATCGGTGCCCTTGTCATGACCGAGCGTCATTGCCGGCGAGACGAGGTGATCTCGGACGGGATCGGCTGCGCCGCCTACGGCATGGATTCACACAATGTGATGCGCTACTATCGCGACGGTTGGGTGCGCAATGAAGGCAATGTCCAGGTCAAGGTCGCCGGACCTTACCCGGTGTCCTACAGGGCCGTCGTTCCCCGGCTGGAGGAATGCACCAACCTGCTTGTCCCCGTATGCCTCTCGGCCTCGCACATCGCCTACGGTTCGATCAGGATGGAGCCGGTATTCATGGTGCTCGGAGAGAGCGCTGCCGTTGCTGCGGCGATGGCGGTCGCCGAGGGAATACCGGTGCAGCAGGTGGACTACTCACGTCTGCGGGCTCGCCTGCTCGAACTGGGGCAGGTGCTGGATTGGGAACCTCACCGGGCAACCCGATGATCGGGTATGATCCGCACTGATTGGTAACAAACTATCCGAACAGATGGGTTACGCTTTGGGCCGATCATGCCCTGGAAGAAGGTAACCCAAAGGGACGGAAAGACGCGGTTTGTGGCACTGAAGCCCAAGCAACGGGGTCTGTTCTTCGCGATCGTCATGGATCTGCACGAGGTCGCCCCAGTCGGTGGGCGGGCCACGAGCGGGCGACACCGGTGGCAGCTCGAGCGGTTCGCCAAGATGCGCGAGCATTTTCCGGATCGGCCCCGGCTCGCGGACAGGATGTCCGCAGCAACCGGAGGTTGCCAACAGTGCGAAGGCCAGGGATGGTTTCGCACTGGTAAAACAGCCTGAACGCGATCAGCCGGGTGTCGCCGCCGCAGTTCGGGCACTCAAGCGAAAACTCCTCCCCGACCCTCGCCATCAGCTTGGCCCAGGCAATCCGTGACGTGTCGTGGGAGCGGGGCTTTTGATTCGGATTCGCGTCACAACAGCCCCCCGCCCCGGCATCAGCGCAAACACCAGTACTTTCACACCGCCCCACGAATGCGCGCTGTCCGGGGGAATGAAGAGGCGGTCCTCGGCCACGACTGGACTGCAGGCCGTGCCGGGCAGCGCCTCGGAATCCCGCTGCAGGATCTTGCCGGTGTTCATGTCCACCGACACCAGCTTCTGCTCTTCACCAACCAGGAGGTACCCGATGCCGTCCCGGATGGAGATCCGGCGGTTCATGCCGGGGTCGGGCGGGATCCCGTGGCGGTTCTCCGCGGTGTCCTCGAGCTTCCAGCATTCGCGCGGCCCTTCCAGCGAGAGTTCGTAGCAGGCCAGGAGTCCGCTGCCGGCTGCCGGATCCCCTGGCGCAGACCGCCGCCCATCTCGTCGATCACGTCATCCCCCCGGTGCCCGTGCGACAGTGGGTGATCTCCGTGCCGAAGCGGCTGCGCTGCTTCCCCGTTGGCGTTCCTGCCGGTCCGACCGATCTCGCACGCCGATCTGGCCGCGCTCACCGCGCGGGTCCGTCGTCGGGTGATCCGCTGGTTCCGGCTCGCTCGCCTGCTCGACGCCGCGGCGTGTTTGCGCCGAACCACAAACTGCGAAAAGCCGTCACGGCGCTGGCGATCAGGAACATTGGCAAGCCACGGGAGGCCATGAACGGCGGATAAGGGAACGAAGGTCGCGACCCGGAAGGCTGCTGCGACGCGAAGCAAAAGCACCGCTCGCACGACACGTCACGGATCGCCTGGGCGAAACTCCTGGCCCGGGCGGGGGAGGAGTTTCCACTTGCGTGCCCCACCTGTGGCGGCGACATCCGGCTCAGAGAAGACGGCCGGCAGGAGCCGGCTCACTTCGAACCGGGGGTTCGCAAGCGGGCGAAGGCCAGGATGGCTTCGCCCGCGTGAAGTCAGATTCTCAAACACCTCGGCGAACCACACGATCCGCCTCCCGTCTCTCCCGCTCGTGGCCCGCCCACGGACTGGGGCCAGCTTGTCCAGGCTGATGACGACCGCGCAGCGGTTCAGGTGTCGCCCGACGAGCTGCCCGTGATCGACATCCACAGCCTCTGACCGGTGCCGGACGCGAGGCATCAAGGCCCCAGACGGGCGACCCGGGAGACGGTCTGCGCCGAGGCGAGAAAATCGCCATCGCAGCGGGGCGTGAGCGGTGTTTCGGCGTCTCGGGAAACCGCCTCCGGACTCCCATGCCGCTCTCCCCGAAGGATCATCAGTGGCTCATCAGCACGGAAACCGTTGCGGAAGTGCCATTGGCCGGACTATCCCTGGTGTCGCGCAGTCTATACTCACTCGGTAGCCCTAGTTCCCGCCACCCGCGTCGAGCGTGCCGATGCCTCTCTGGTCGCTGCCGATGTCTCGCGCGGCGGAGCTGATGGACGATCCGGCACTGCCGGCGGCCGAACATGCGGAGGCGCTCGGGGCTCTGGCGACGATCAATGCCGTCTCGCGAACGGCCGCGCATGTGGCCGGGGCGGTCGCCGCCATGCGGCCACCGACCGCTGACACGGTCACGGTCGTGGACGTGGCCTGTGGTGGCGGTGACGTGACGGTCGCCGTGGCACGCCGGCTTTCTCGGTCCACTGTGGGCCCGCGTCCGCAGGTCGTGGGGATCGACATCAGCCCACGGGCGATCGAGCGGGCCACGCAACTCGCCCACGACCGCGGCAGCCCGGCGGCCTTCGCCGTCCGCGACGTGCTCGAGTCGGGCTTGCCGCCGTGCGACGTCGCCGTCAGTTCGCTGTTTCTCCACCACCTCGACGACGCCGACGCCGTCGCGCTGCTGGGCCACATGGCGACGGCCGCCCGTGTGGGGATCGTGATTTCCGACCTGATCCGCAGCCGCCTCGGCCTCGCGCTGGCGGTGATTGGCACGTCCGTGCTGGCGTCGTCGCGGGTGGCACGGATCGACGGACCGCTCTCCGTGCGGGCCGCCCGCACGATCCCCGAATATCACGAGTTGCTGGCCCAGGCGGGGATGGCGGCGGCGACGGTGCGGCGCACCTGGCCCGAGCGGGTGCTCATCGAGTGGCGGCGCACTCCGCCTCCTGCACGCGGGGGCACGGCATGAGCAGTGTCGCGGCGACCATCGACCTCGACGCCGCCGCGGCGCTGTGCTGGGACGTGGTGATCGTCGGCGCCGGGCCGGCCGGTGGTGCGGCCGCCCTGCGGCTGGCGCGACATGGGCTGCGGGTGATCGTGATCGATCGGGGGGCGCTGCCCCGCGGCAAGCTCTGCGGCTGCTGCCTGTCGGCCGCGGCGGTCGCGGAACTCCGCAGCCTCGACATTCCGGGGGGCGGCCCGCTGGCCCGCGCCGCGCCGCTGCAACGCATTCGCCTCGTGGCCGGTGGCAGCGAGGCGTGCATCGCCGCGCGTGGTTGTGCGACCATCTCGCGGGAGACGCTCGACACCGAACTCCTCGCCGCGGCGGTCGCCGCGGGCGCCCGGTGGCTGCCCTGGACCGCCGCCGTGGCGATCGACGAGCAAGACGATCAAGAGCCGATGGCGGTGGTGACGGTGCGCGAACAGCGTGGCGCCGCGCGGACCGCGCGGCTCGAGTGCCGCCGCGCGGTGCTGGCCACGGGCCTGGGTGACACGGTGCGGCTGCCCGGCGGGACGCCGTGTGGGTCAGCGGCCACCGTGGCACCGGGCAGTCGGATCGGGATCGGTGCGGTGCTCCCCGCCGCCGCGGCGGCGGTCTTGCGTGGCGAACTTCTCATGGCCGTCGCCGCCGGCGGGTATTGCGGGATCGTCCGGCTCGAAGACGGCCGCATCGACGTGGCGGCCGCGATCGATCGGCGTGCCCTGGCGACGGCGTCACCGGCCGCGGCGCTCCGGCGGATCCTGCGGGAAGCGTGCGGTGGCGGCATGGCCGAAGCGGGCCTTGAAGGGCTCGACGCGGCGGCGATGCGGGCCACGCCCGGGCTGACGCGTTCGTCACCGCTGGTCGTGGGAGCCGGCCGCAACGTGCTGCGCGTCGGCGATGCCGCCGGCTATGTGGAGCCGTTTACGGGCGAAGGGATGGGCTGGGCGCTCGCCGCCGGCCGCCTGGCGGCGGAGGCGTTGGTCGAGGATCGCGCTGGCGGGCTCCGGCCTGCCACGGTCGCCGCCCAGCAGTACGCCCGGGCGCACGTCCGCTGCTTCAGCCGGCGCCATGCCCGGTGCCGGTGGGTGGCGGCCGCGTTGCGCCGGCCGCGGATCGTAGGCCTCGCCGTGCGGGCCGCGCGGCGCGCCCCGTGGCTCGCGCGGCTCACCCTGCCGCTGGTGACGGGCGGCCACGCGGTCGATCGAGCGGGCAAGGGAGGCGTGGCATGAGTCTCGCGATTCTCGGCATCGGCTCGGCCACTCCCGCGCGGGAAATTTCCCAGGCCGCCGCGGCGGACCTGGCCGTCGGCTTCGCCAACGCGGCGCCCGGCCACGAGCGCACCCTGGCCGCCATCTACCGGCAAACCCGGATTCGCGCCCGCGGCTCGGTGTTGCTCGAAGACCCGGCCGGGAAGCCGTTCGCGCAGAGTTTCTTTCCGCCGGCCGATGCGGCCGGTGGTGGCCCTTCGACGTCCGCCCGCATGGCCCGCTATGCCGCGGAAGCCGGCCCGCTCGCCCTGGCTGCTGCCCGCAAGGCGCTGGCCGGATGTGGCGTGGAGGCCACCGCCGTCACGCATCTCGTCACCTGCTCGTGCACGGGCTTCGCGAACCCGGGCGTCGATCTCGACATCGTCCGCGGCCTCGGGCTCGCGGCCGACGTGAGCCGCACCCACGTCGGCTTCATGGGCTGCCACGGGGCCTTCAACGCCCTGCGGGTGGCCGAGGCCTTCGCCACCGCCCACGCCTCCGCCGTGGTGCTCGTCGTGTGCGTCGAACTATGCAGCCTGCACTTCCAATACGGCAGCCGCAGCGACGCCGTCGTAGCCAACAGCATCTTCGCCGACGGGGCGGCGGCCCTCGTGGGCGTCGGCGACGACCACCCGCTGGCCGGCGGCGCCGAGTGGCGCGTGACGCGGCAGTGGTCGCGGCTCCTCCCCGACTCGATGGGCGAGATGGGCTGGGTGATCGGCGACCATGGGTTCGAGATGAGCCTCTCGGCGCGGGTGCCCGGGATCATCCACCGCGACATTGCCGCGATCGTGGCGGCGGCCTTGGGCGACGAAGGTCTGGCCAGCGGCGACATCCGCTCATGGGCCGTGCATCCGGGCGGGCCGCGGGTGCTCGCCAGCGTGCGCGATGCGCTCGGGCTCGACGACGCGGCGCTTTCCGCGTCTCGGGACGTGCTCGCCGCGCACGGCAACATGTCGAGTGCGACGATCCTCTTCGTCCTCGAACGCCTGCTGCCCGACGGGGTGGGGCCGTGCGTGGCGCTGGCCTTCGGACCGGGCCTGACGGCCGAGGTGGCGCTGCTCCGGCGAGTCGCATACCGGCCGTGAGGTCAACGGACCAACAGTGACCAGCCGCCGGCAACGGCCATGAACGCGCGGCCTGGCACCTGGTACCGGACCGATCTATCATGCCTTTATGAATCCCTCGACAGCGATGCCGGATTCCCCGCCGATCCCGGCCGATCTGCTCGCCGATTTCGAGGCCGCAGCCCGGCGACCGCTGCGGCAGCGGATGCGATACGCGTTCATCCATACCCACAAGCCCGTGTTGGATGACGCCCCCTTCCGGGCTTTCGACACGACCGCCGACTATCGGCGCTGGTGTGAGCAGAACCTTCCCGACTGGCTCGGATATGGCCGCGTTCGACTACCGGCAAGCTGAGGAGATTCGCGACGCGTTCGCCCGCCACGGCTGCCGATATCTCTTCATCGGAAAGTCCGGCGCCATTCTGCTCGGCTTCCCTGATACCACCCAGGATGCCGACTTGTTCGTGGAAAAATCGCCACGCAACGGGGAGTCCCTCGTCGCGGCACTTCGGGAGATCGGTTTCGCTATCGATGCCGAGCAGGGCATGCAGATTCGCAGTGGCAAGGACTTCGTGCAACTGAAGAACGGTCCGTTCGATCTCGATCTCGTCTTCGCCCCTGACGGCATCGAGCGTTTCGAAGATGCCTGGAGTCGGCGCGTGGTCGTTGAAGGCTTCCCGGTGTGTCACATCGACGACATTATCGCCAGCAAGGTCGCCACCAACAGGCAGAAGGATCGGGAGAGCCTTCCCAGACTCCAGTCGTTTCGCCTGTACCTGCGACGCCAAGGGCGCGGATGATCGATGTCGTGCCGGGAGATCGCCCGGCGGTGATCTCAGCGGACCACCGGCGGCTGGCCGGCCATCGCCGGTAGGCCCTGGGGCCGGGCCTCGGCCGGATAGAAGGCGGCCCACACGGGGCAGTGGTCCGAGACCTCGAGGGCCTGCTCCGGCGTCAGCCCGTAGGAGTTCTGCAGGTCGAGCACGCCGGCGTGGCCGAGATATTCGCCGGTCATCGGCTGGGCGAAGACGAGGTTGTCGTAGGTCTTCGTTCGCCGCGTGTTGGTCGTCATGCCGGAGACGGCCCAGCCGATCCCCGGAATCCGGCGGAAGGCGCCGAACTCGGGCGGCCCGGCGTTCAGATCGCCGAGCAGGATCACATCGTCTTCGTCGGGCCGCGCGGTCTGCATCGCCTGGAACACGCCGGTCAGCGCGTCGAGCTCCTGCGGCACCTCGTCGGGATCGGTGTGGATGTTCACGAGCCAGAAGGTGAAGGCCATCGCGGCCGGCGTGATTCGCGTGCGGAAGCGGGCGTGCATCGGCGGCCGATGCATCCGGTTCTGCGGATCGGGAAACACGCCCAGCGACGAGGGATCGACCTCGATGCGGTTGGTGTCGTAGACGAAGGCGTATTGCTCCTTGCTGGACGTGCGGCCCTCGCGCGGGCCGATGACGTGCTGATAGCGGCTGCCGTCGGCGTTGACGGCGCGGACGAACGCCGGCAGGATTTCGTCCGACTTGGCCCGCACCTCTTGGATCGCCACGATGTCGAAGTTGCGGACCACGCGGGCCAGCACCTCGACGACCTGTGGCTTCGACATCTTCGATTCACCGAACACCTGGATGTTGAAGCTGGCGACGAGGATCGCATTCCCCGGCTTCGGCACCGGGCCGCCGGGCAGCTGCTGGCCGCGGGCCGCCGCGACCGGTGCGCACAGCAACACCACCGCCACCCAGGCCGGGTGAAGACCGGCGGGCCGGGGCCGCGACGCGCTGGAGCAAGTGGCCGACACCCTCCTGGTATCGACCGAATCACCGCCGCGGAATCGGCCGCGGTTCAGCCGCTCCCGTCGAGGGCCGCGCGGGCCAGGCGGGCCAGCCGCGGATTGGATGATCCGGCGGCCTGCTCCAGTTGGTCGCGGGCGGCGGCTGCGGCCGGGCCCATCTTGCCCAAGGCCCAGGCGGCCCGCTCGGCGACTGCCGGATCATCCGCCCCAAGGCATTTCGCCAGCGCCGGCACCGCCGCCGTCGCGTCTTGCCCAGATCGCCCGAGGAGCGTGATTGCCCAATAGGCTGCGAGCGGATCGGCGCCGGCTGCGAGATCGACGAGCTGCGCGGTCGAGCCGGACGGGGGCGGGCCGAGCTCCTCCAATGCCGCCGCCGACCATTCGCGGACCTGGTCGTCGGTGTCGGCACATGCCCGCGCGAGGGCGACTGCAGCTGCGACGGCCGCCGGTCCCGCGCGACACAGCCGTTCGGCCGCGTCCATCCGCACGGCGGCGTCGCTGGCCTGCAGCCGTGCGACGAGTGCGTCAATGTCATCGCGGTCGCCGGCCATGAACGTCCTCCGCGGTCGCGTTGCTCACCCGAGCTGCTCGCGGGCCGACTCGGCCCACGGGCTGTCCGGCGCCAGGGCGAGAAAGGTCCGCAGGTGGTGCCGTGCCTCGGGTTCACGCCCGAGTGCGGTGAGCACCGCGGCTACGTGCCAATGGGCGTCGGCGTATTCGGGCTCCTGCCGGAGCACGCCCTCGAGCGCCGCCAGCGCCAGTTCGTGTTCGCCGAGCTCGGCGAGCACGCAGCCCAGGCTCGACCGCGCCTGGAGGTGGTCGGCGTCGATCTCGATCGTGGCGTAATACCGCTCGCGGGCCGCGGAGAGGTCGCCGGCGCGATAGAGAAGTTCGGCGAGCATGAACATCACCGGCGCCGTCGGCCCGTGCGCCTGGAGCACGGCCCGCAAGGCTTCGGCGGCCTCGGTGAACTCCCCGGCGGCCTCCAAGTCGTCGGCGAGGTCGAGGATCTCGGCCGTGTCGTCGTCGACGCATGGGGTGGGATCGGGCGGCGGCGGCTGGTGGTCGGGGGCCGGGGGCCAGCCGGGCAGGATCGCCGGCATTGTCCGCCGCGGCAGGCCGCCGTCGGCCAATCGGTCTGTATAGAAGGAGAACTGCATCTGACGGCCGGCGCCGAGCAGTTGCTCGCCGTCACGGATGCTCAACCGCCGTCCGTCCGCCACGATCCGCTCGGCCATACCCGCCGCGGCCGGCGCTCCGCCGGGGGAGAGGGTGGCCAGCTTGGCGTCGATCTCCCGCAGCGAGAGCCCGCCGCCGAGCAGCCGGGCGAGCTGGCGGCCCACCACGAGCTGCGGGAAGTCGAACCACTCCAGCGAACCCGCCCGGCGGACTGGCCGCAGCAGGCCGCCGCGCACCCAGTGCCGCACGGCCGCCGCTGGCACGGAGAGCAGGTCAGCCAGCATCGCGGCGGAGTGGAGCCGATGGACGCCTTCCGGGAGCGGGATCTCGTCGATATCGGGAGTCGGGGCTGACTCCACGGCATCGCAGGGCGGCGGGAGAAGGCGGTCGTCCGTGACCTTGCCGGCCATGAGTGTGACTATCCGAGTGGCGTCGACGATCGCGGGAATGTACTCCGCGTGCTGGCCGCTGCCAATCGACCGCGGGTCACGCGGGGATTTGAGGCTGCGGCTCTCGCGCCAACCCGTTGAACGGTGAATCGGGCTCGTCACGATTCCAAGAAGCACCGGGTGGCAACCCGGGGACACCGGGCACGAACGCCACCCCGTCGTCCATGCCGCACGACGGCACATGATTTCCTGGTTCGAACTCGCGTGTCATTGCAGCCGGGAAGGCATGCAACCCGGAGTCCCCCGGCTTCCGTCGGGGGCTTTTTGTGTGAGTGGCACGCGACCCAAGAAGCCCCGGGTGGCAACCCGGGGACACGGGGCACGAACGCCACCCCGTCATCCGTGCCGGCCAGTTGTCAGGTCGTGTGCCCCGATGCCGCGCCGGCGGCCCAGGGGCGGCCGGAGGTTTTG
>Ga0315906_10000505_pt1 | contig 62231 bp, 54 predicted proteins | sample LakEriMetagenome_4_FD_203526 | JGI IMG/M metagenome (GOLD analysis project Ga0315906, IMG submission 203526) | Freshwater fungal communities from buoy surface, Lake Erie, Ohio, United States - Buoy 2 MA122 | ecosystem: Environmental > Aquatic > Freshwater > Lake > Lake biofilm | place: USA... | reverse complement strand
CACCCGCGTGACCCACGAGCTGGCGCTGGAGGGCATGGCCCGCGACATCATCCGCCAGGTGCAGGACCTGCGGAAGAAGTCCGGCCTGGAGATGGAAGACCGCATCCAGCTCCACCTGGCCAGCGACAACCCCAAGGTGGCCGAGGCGATCGAGGCGCACCGCGCGGGCATCGCCGCGGAGACCCTCACCACCCACTGGAAGGCGGGCGGCAGCCATGCGGCTTCCGCGCAGGTGGATGGCGCGAAACTGGATATCCAGTTGGAGAAGGTTTAGCCGTTTGCAAGCCCCTGGCGGAGTTGATCGCTGATGTCCACTTCCCTTCCCGAAACGGTCCTGCAATTCGGCTCGGGCCGTTTTCTGCGCGCGTTCGCTGACCTGTTCATCCACCAGGCCAACCAGCAGGGCCAGAAGGTGGGGCGGGTGGTGATTGTGCAATCCACCGCCGGCGACCGCGCGGGGGCGCTGGCCAGCGCCTCGGGCAAATACCATGTGGTGATCCGCGGCATTGAGAACGGCCAGGTGGTGGACCGGGTGGAGGCCTGTGAGTCGGTCAGCCGCGCGCTGGCCGCGCAAACCCAGTGGCAGCAGGTGCTGGAGCTGGCCCGCTCCCCCCACTTGGCCACGGTGCTGTCCAACACCACCGAGGCGGGCTACGAGACCTTCGCCGATGAGAAGGCGGATGACGCGGTGCCCCGGTCCTTCCCGGCCAAACTGTTGGCCGTGCTGAAGATCCGGCATGAGGCTGGCCTGCCCGGCCTGCGCATCATCCCGTGCGAACTACGCGAGGGGAACGCCGGGCTGCTGAAACAGATCGTGCTGGATTTGGCCGCCCGGTTTGGTGTGGGCCAAGCGACTGTCGACTACATCCAAAACACCTGCTCCTGGCATGAGACGCTGGTGGACCGCATCGTCACCGGCACGCCGGCCGAGCACCCCTTGCTGGCTACCGACCCGCTGCTGACGGTCTGCGAGCCGTACGCCCTTTTCGCCATCCACCGGGCGGGCCGCGAGAAGCCGGGACAGGAGTTCCTGAAAAACCCTGCCATCATTTGGACCGATGATGTGCTGCCCTACTTCCTGCGCAAGGTGCGCATCCTCAACGGTGGGCACACGGCGCTGCTGTTGAAAGCCTGGCCGCGTGGTTTCCGCCAGGTGGGCGAGGCTGTGAAGGATGCGGAGAACCGGGTCTGGCTGGAACAATTGCTGTTCACCGAGATTGTGCCGGTGCTGGAAGGCCGGTGTGATGATCCGGCCGGTTTCGCCAAGGCCGTGCTGGACCGTTTCGCCAATCCGTTCTTGCAGCACAAGCTGGCCGATATCGCCCTGCACCACGCCAGCAAGGTGCAGGTGCGGCTGGTGCCCACACTGGCCGAGTACGAGAAGAAGTTCGGCAAGAAGCCGCCCCTGTTGTCGGCCCTGCTGGCCGATGGCGGTGCCCTGCCGGCGGACCTGAAGGCCTGACCCCGGAGACGAACCCATGCTGGCCCTGATGCTGTTGCTGGCTGTTCCCGCACAGGGTGTCTTTGAAAAGGATACTCTCCGCATTTTGGCCACGGGTGGCCAAGGTGGCGAAGGTCCCGCCTGGCATCCTAAAAAAGGTATCTTTGCCAGCGGCAAGGGTGGCATCACGCTGCTGGGTCTGGACGGCAAGCCGGGCATCTTCGCAGAGGATGCAGGCACCAATGGCTTGCTCCTCGATCGGCAGGGCAACCTGCTGGCTTGCCAACCTGGCAAGCGCCGGGTGGTCCGTTTCGGGCCCGATGGCAAGGAAGCCGCCGTGCTGGCCGACAGCTTTGGCGGCAAGAAATTCAACCAGCCCAACGATCTGGCCCTGGATTCCAAAAACCGGCTCTATTTCTCCGACCCGCGCTACGGCCCCCGCGATGACATGCAGCAGCTTGATGCCGAGGGGAAAACCATCGAGGGCGTGTACCGGATCGACCCCGACGGCAAGCTGGAGCGGGTGCTGGGCCGCGAGGTGGAGCGCGCCAACGGCGTGCTGGTGTCGGCCGATGACCGGTACCTGTTCGTTGCCGACAACAACAACGACACCGTGGGTGGGGCCCGCAAGCTGTGGCGGTTTGAACTGACCGCCGATGGCACGGTGCGGCCGGGCACGGGCAAGGTGCTGAAGGACTGGTTCACCGGCCGCGGGCCCGATGGCCTGAAGCAGGATGAGAAGGGCCGGCTGTTCGTTGCAGGCGGCCTGAACCGGCCCAACCCGCCTGCGGAACCCGCCAAGGATATCCCTGCCGGCATCTATGTGGTGGATCCCGACACGGGCAAGCAGCTTGATTTTCTACCCATTCCCACCGACGAGGTGACCAACTGCGCCTTCGCCGGGGCGGACCGGAAAACCCTGCTGATCACCGGGGGCGGCGTGCTGTATTCGGTGCGGGTGAAGGAACCGGGGCGGGTGATTTGGCCGTAGGTGGGTGCCCAACGATTACTTCTGGGGTCCCTTTTGTTCTTGTTTTACCAATCCAAAAATTTGGAGCAAAGGCTCCAACGATTTGCGGTTGGCATCTATAACCAAAACAGTGTCATTTCCTTGGATTTCCATCTTGCTCAATCTGGCTGCGGAATAAGGAATGGTGAGTTCCCATAAGGCCATCATGTTGATCCAGGAATATTCCTTGTTACCCAAAATATCTTTTGGGATTAAGCTGGTCGGGTCTGACAAAAACATTTCCACCTCTTTTTTCCAAATTTTGATGTCAAACGCCAATTCAGCCTGGATGGCATTCGCACTGGCGGAGTTTTGATTGGAATAGGTCAATTTGCCCTGAATTTCATGCGATACGGTTAGTCCTAATTGGCAGGAATTCAAATGCTTCCAAATTAAATGTGGAAAGCTCTTCAATTCTTTTTCCAAATGGCTTTTCAGGTCACCCTCATTCGAATGGGCCATCCAGAATGACTCATGATCTGTCAAGTATTCCATGCTGGCCCGAAATAGGGAGCTAACCGGTTTGTCGTAGCTTCCAGCAATACCGGCCTTCAGACGTTCCAACTGGTTGGAGACGATAATCTTGCGATTGCCATCAAATCCAACAAAAATCGGCCCCAGCTCGGATTCTATCTGCAAGAGTGCGGTCCTTGCCCCCTTTAGCTTTCGAATGGGGGCACCCGCCCTTTTTCCATGATCCGTCAGTGCCTTGGTGATTTTTTTCGAACTGAATTTGCCACGCAAAACCATCAGCCACGGTTTGGCGGGTTTTTCTCCGGCAGGCTGATCTGGTCGGATGATTTCTTCGGTTTCGGGGTCATTGGCTTGGGGAGGTACATCCGGATCAGCCACAATCGGTGAGGAAGGCATGCAAAACAGGATCGACTCCAAATCCCGATCGATACGCAACCCGGCGGTGTCCAGAAATTCCTGAACAGGGCCCACGGCAGCAATGGTGGTTTTGAACAGCTCATCCCAGCCCAGATCCTTCACCAGGGGGGATGTCAGAATCTGTCGGGGCCGAACTTTCAGGGCGAAGATGGTGTCGGGCGGGATGCAGGGATCGGGCTCCACGGCCCGCACCTGGCCGGCTGCACTTCCCAAAATCAGGGCGCAAAGCCAATAAACCGTCCGCTGGCGCATGGGCCATTGCCTCTGGGTCTTGGGATGGGTGGCGATATGCGAACAAAATGCCCGTGAAGGTGCAATCCCAGCAGGGATTCTTCCCGCCCGCGATGGTTTATTTCCCGGTGGCAAACACCGCATCCAGTTCCGGGCGCTGGCTTTCCAGAACCGTATTTGCCAGCAAGGTGCCCAGGGGCAGGGCTTTTTCGGCCCACGCCGCTTTGCTCAACAGCAGGCGCAGGAAATCCAGGCAGACAGGCACAGGCAAACGGCCCGGGATGGATTTCAGGATTTCCGACAAGGCATCCACCAACACCGCCACCTGGTCCTCCCGGTCCAACCGGGCCAGCGCCATTCCCTTCAGCCCGAGGTAGTTGATCAACTCCGCGATGCGGAATTTGGTCATGGGCCCGGGTTGTGGACGGATCGAATCGATCATGTCCAGGGCTTTTTCGAAGTCGCCCACCTGGTGGTAATACATCAGGGCGGTCTGGTAGGTGGCCACATCCTCCCGGCCGGTCACCTCACCGGCAAGGCGGTAGTAGGTCTCCGCCTCGGTGATTTTGCCGGCCACCTGGCTCAGGCTGCCCAATTCGCACAGGATCACGCCGTGCAGACGCGAATCACCCCGCGTGGTGGCCGAGGTGGCCACCTGGTGGTGGATATCCTGCAAATATTTCAGGGCCGCCTCATGGCCCGATTGTTCGTAGAGTCGCGGCCAGGTCTGGATGAATTCCTGTTCGTCCATGTTGGGGTCTCAAGCGATGGCAAGCGAAAGGCCCTCCCTGTTGCCAGGAAGGGCCTTCTGGTTTCCGCGGAGCGGAGGTTTCTCAGGAGAAGCGGGTCTTACCGGGAACGGCCACTTCCCATTCGGGCATCTTCATGTCGAGCGACAGCTTGCTGACATCGAGGTAGGTCTTCTGGCTGTTGAGCGCCTGCTCCCAGGTGATGCGCTGGCCGGTGTAGGCGGCCTCGCGCACCATGATGGCGGTCAGGGTGCTTTCCGCCACATTCTTCAGCTCGTTGATAGGGCTGCTGGCCCGGATCGAGGTGATCAGGTCAGTGTGCTCCTGGATGTAGGGGTCGGTTTGCTGACGGCGCATGGCGGGGGTGACCACCGGCTTGCCGTTGATGGTGGAACCGCCCACATGGGAGGTGCCCTTGGTGCCCGTCACGAACTCGGTCACCGCGTTGAAGCAGTTGCTGATCTGGCGGGCCTGGCTGATGCAGTGGCGGTCGCCGGGGTACTCGAGCTCGGCCGAGAAGAAGTCGAAGATATGGCCGTAAGCCGGGTTGTTGCGGCTGCGGCCACCCATGGCGTTGACGGCCACGGGGTGCTCGCGGAAGACCCAGTTGAGCACATCCAGGTTATGCACATGCTGCTCGACGACATGGTCGCCGCAGATCCAGGTGAAGTTGTACCAGTTCCAGCACTGGTACTCGAGGTCGGTCATCTTCTCGCGACGCGGGCGGCTCCAGAGGATGCCCTGGTTCCAGTAGCAGCGGCCGGTGACCAGGTCGCCGATGGCGCCGTCGTGGATGCGCTTGATGGTCTCGATGTAGCTGGCCTGGTGTCGGCGTTGGGTGCCGGCTGCCACGCCCAGCTTCTTCTGATTGGCCTCGTCGAAGGCCTTCATGCAGATGCGGATGCCGGCGCCGTCCACCGCGACGGGCTTCTCGGTGAAGAGGTTCTTGCCGGCCTTGATGGCGGCCTCGATGTGAAGCGGGCGGAAGCCGGGAGGCGTGGCCAGGATCACATAGTTCACGCCGCTGTTGATGACCTTCTGGTAGGCGTCGAGGCCCCAGAAGACGCGGTCATCGGGCAGGTCGGCCTTGTTGCCCAGTTCCTTGATCTTGGGCTCGTTGTCCGCCATGTTGCGGATGCTGCGCTGGGCGTTCTTCGCCTGGCTCTCGAACATGTCGCCCACGGCGTGGATCACCACGCCCGGGGCGGAGTGAAGCACGTTGCTGGCGGCGCCGGTGCCGCGGCCACCGCAGCCGATCAGGCCAACCTTGATCACCTCGTCGCCGGCGGCGTAGGCGCCGGTGGGCAGGGCCGAGAGGGCGGCCGCAGCCGAGATGCCCGTGCCGATAGCCGCGCGCCGATTCAACTTGCTCATCATCCATCTCCGGTTGTTGTCGTGGGGAAGAGGGCCAGAACCAACCAAATCCAACGGACCTAAAAAGCGGGAGGCAGTCGGGAAGACCACCCGGAACCTACAGTCGAACGCAAAACCGCCCCGGCTTCAAGGGGCCGGGGCGGTTTTTTTATCATTGGCTCTGACGGGTGACCTTGCTGCGCAGGTCCACCATCTCGGCCTGTTCCTTCACCGGGCTGACCACCCGGAAGCCCACGAACTCGGCGCTGGTGAGCCACCAGATGCTCTGCGGGCGCTGCGGGTCGAGCTTGATCCAGGTCTTGTCGCTGCCGCGGCGGGCGCCGCTGCGCAGCATGGGGGCAGGGTCGGCCCAGGAGCCGCCGCGGGCCACATGGCTGAACCGCTTCTCGGTGGGCATCACCACCGGGCGCACGCTCAACTTTCCGGCCAATTTGCTGTAGGTGTCCTTTTCGTAGTGGTCCAGGCACCACTCGCAGGCGTTGCCGTGCATGTCGTGCAGGCCCCAGGGGTTGGCCTTCTTCTTGCCTACGGGGTGGGCGAGTTCCTCGGAGTTGCCCGCGAACCAGGCGTAGTCACCCAGCTTGGATGCGTCGTCGCCGTAGCTGTAGGCGGTGGAGGTGCCGGCGCGGCAGGCGTATTCCCACTCGGCCTCGGTGGGCAGGCGGTACCAGCGGCCGGTCTTGCGGCTGAGCCAGCGGCAATACTCCATGGCGGTGTGGTGAGTGATGCAGATCACCGGGTTGCCCTCGCGGCCGTGGCCAAAGGTCTCGTCGGCGTAGGGCGGCGTGGGGCGGGTGATGGCGTCGGCCTTGCGGACGTCGGTCTCGTCGGGGCGGGCCATCGGTTGCCCTTCCACCTTCCAGTACTGGTCGAATTCGTCCCAGGTGACCTCGGTCTTGCCCATGAAGAACGGGGCCAGTTCCACCTCGTGCTGGGGGCCCTCATCGTCCTTGCGGCCGGCCTCGGAATCCGGGGTGCCCATTTTGAATTTGCCACCCGGAATGGCGACCATGTCGAAAGCGACCGAACTGCCATCGATCTTCTGGGTGAAGTTGGCGGCCTTGGGGGCGTCATCCGCCCGGCCTGTCGTGACAAGGGCAGTGAAGGCGCCCATCACCGTCAGTGCCAACGAGCCCGCCAGGCAGCCCCAGGCCACCGAGCCGATACGAGTGGAGGAAAAACTTCGCATGTGAGAACCTTGAAGCTGGATGAAGGTGCGGGAGCGGCCCGCTGTGGATTAACCGGTTCACCCTTCGGCTGGCGCCGAATTCCGGTCTGCAAATCGTACCAAGAAGTCGGTTTGAAAACGACGCATTCCACCCGGATAAGCTTCGGGCATACGCTTCATTAGGGCCAATTATCTTGATTGGGCCAAATGGATGTGGGAATCAAGTGGCTCATCGCTGATAGCTTGATATTACGCGGGTGATTGGTTGGGGCTTTTTGGGTCACAGGATGGGGATGGGGGGCAAACCATGCGGGCAGGTCTGTTGCTGGCGGTGATGGCCTTGGGCACCCAGCCGATGCTGCGGGCAGAGGACCCGAAAGCCATCCGCGTGGAGCGCCAAAAACCTTGCATGGGAACAACTTTGAGACTGGTGGCCTACGGTCAGCCTGAACATGCCGTGGTGAAAGCCATGGATGAGGCCTTCGCCCGGGCCGAGGCCCTGAACCGCATCTTGAGTGACTACCAGGCGGATAGCGAACTGATGCGCCTTTGCGCTCGTTCCGGCCCGGGCGAACCGGTGCCGGTGAGCCGGGAGCTTTACACCGTGTTGGCTGCTGCCCAGAAGATGTCCGCCGCCACAGACGGTGCCTTTGATGTGACGGTGGGTCCGCTGACCCGTGAATGGCGTTTGGCCCGCAAATCCTTTCGCTTGCCGGATGCGGAAACTCTGGCCAAAGGGCGCGAGGTGGTGGGCTACCGGAAAATCGAGCTGTTTGAAGGCGACCAAGTGAGTTTGAAATCCCGCGGCATGCGGCTCGATCTGGGGGGTATCGCCAAGGGGTACACGGCTGACGAGGTGCTGGCGGTCTTGAAAAAAGCCGGCTTTCCAAAGGCATTGGTGGCACTGGGGGGAGACCTGGTGGCCGGGGATGCCCCGCCGGGCAAACCGGCTTGGGATGTGGACCTGATCGACCTTCCGGGAGACAAGGGTGCCCACCGTCGGATTCCGCTGGTGAACCAGGCGGTTTCCACCAGCGGGGACCTGGAGCAGTTTCTGGAAATCAACGGGGTGCGGTACGGGCACATTCTGGACCCACGGACCGGTTTGGGGACGACCGACCGGGCAGCCGCCACCGTGCTGGCCAGCACCGGCATGGATGCGGATAGCCTCACCAAGGCCTGCTGTCTATTGCCGGAAGATAAGGCCCTGAAAGTGGTTACAGCTTATGCCGCCCAGGCCCGGCTGGTTCGGCCAAACGGAGATGGGGCCAGGCCTGCCCGCATCGTGGTGAGTCCGGGATTTCCTCCCCTGGGAAAATCCAGCGAATAAAAGCCTGTTTTGGATGACTTTTTGGAATATTCCGTCGGATAAAAAACCGTCCCCGTTCTTTTTTTGTCCCAATGTTCCCGGATCAATCGCTTGTAAGAGAGAGGGCCCTTCCCAAGGTTTAGGGTTGGAAGGTTTTCCGTTTCCAGTGGGCCTCATCATTGAGTGGTTGCGGGCGACGGGGCAATTCCATGTTGAAAAACGGCAAACAGGGCAAGCTGGCCGTTCAAATCCTTTCTGGCCCCGTTTGGGAAGCGATTGAACCGCTCATCCCCAACCTGAGGCCCAATCCGAAAAATTACCAGGGGCGCAAACCTGTGCCGCATCGGGAAGCCCTGAGTGGGATTCTTTATGTGTTGCGGACTGGAGTTTCCTGGGAGGAATTGCCCCTCGACTTGGGTTGGGGAACCGGGATGACCTGCTGGCGGCGGGTGCGGGCCCTGCAGAAGGCGAGGGTTTGGCCAAAAATCGTCCAAATATTGGTGAAACAATTGCCGGACGGCCCCGAGATACCCTTTGACCGGATGAAGGATTTTCGCCCCCGGGGCCCCAGGAAAAAAAGACGGGCCGAGCAGGATGAAAAGGCCCCCCGCAAGGTGGCATCCAAAGGAAAGGCGAACCAAAGGCTTTCCGAAACAGGATTTTCCCACAATGGCCATGCAAAACGATCGGGGCAGCGGAAAACAAGCCTGCGCCTGGGCAGATCAGCGTGACCCGAAGTAAAACAAGACCATCCAGATCGTCAATGAGGTCGCCCAGGTGGGCAGGTGCTCTACCCCGAAGGCCAGGGAGCTGGCCATGCAAGCCGCCACGCTTCCCAGCGCGGCCACAGCCTTGAGGTTTTCCCACCACTGGCGCGCGTGCGGGTTGGTGCCCCCGGAAAACCACCTGGCCATCGGTGCCGACAGCGCTCCCAGCAGGAATGCCAGCGCAAGGCCGAGCACTTGGGCCGATTTGGCCTCCAGCAACCGGCTTTCCCGCCACAAGTGAAAACCCAGCGCCGAGAAGGCGAGGACGAGAACCACTCGCATGGTGTAACGGGGCAAACCTAGCGGTTTTTCCTGGGTCAGCACCCCTTCGGCCTCGAGCTTCCTCACCAGATCAGGGGGGAGGTTGACGAAACGCCGGGTGGTGAAATAACCAGCCAAAACGATCACCAGGCACTCGCTCCAGAGCACCTCGACCATGTCGCTGGATTCCTTGCCGCCCAGGGTGGGTTGCTGCCCGTTCAGCACATCGATCAACACCATGCCCAAAACCATCAGGCTCAGCAGGGCCCGAACCGATCCCTGGGGCAGGCCCAGCGGGCGGATCTCCACCAGGCGAGGCACCGGGGCGGGGGAATCGGAGGGCGGGAGTGGGGCGGACATGGTCACCCGTCGGCTTGGGTTGGCGGTCAGGGTGAACTCATGCCCACGAATCGCCCGCGGTTTTCACGGGCCAGGGCCCACAGGAACGAGCCCAGGTCGGGGCTTTCGTAGAAGAATCCCACCGTGTGGATACGCACCGGTCGCGGGGCATCCGGCTTGGGTGGCTGGTTCCATTTCTCGGACAGTTCCTGGCGGATGAAACGGCCCAACAGTTCGCCGCGCTGGTTTTCCGGCAGGGTGCGTTCCTGGTTGGTGGTGAGGCCTGGCCCCTGGTTGGGCAGGCCGTCGGACAGCAGGTAGACCGTCTCCAGGCCGTCGGCCCGCAGTTTGAACGCCGTCTCGAACGCCTGGTGCAGGTTGGTGCCACCACGCGGGTTGATGCGGGCGAGGGCCTCCTTCACCTCGGAGGAGCTTTTCGCCGGGTCGTATTTGCGCCAGCCCTTGTCGTTGAAAAGCCAGCGCGGTTCCTCCGCGAACACCAGCACCTGGTAGCTTTCCAGGTCCGGCAGGCTGTCCATCAGCCGGCCCAGAACCAGCCCAACCTCGGTCCATTTCTGGTCGGCGGGGGTGTTGGCGTCGAGCAGCACCATGCTGCCCGAGGTGTCCACCACAAAGCAGACTTTCCGGCCGGTGAGATCGATCCCCTCGAACCGGCTGTCGGTGATGGCCTTGCGTTTGGTCAGTTCGACGGTGCTGGCCTGGAGCTTTGTCTCCGCGTCGGCCCGGGCGGCCTCGGCGGCTTTGCGCAACCGGGCCTCGCGGGCCAGGGATGCCTCGAGGTCTTCGAGGTTTTTCGCCTTCTCCATCAGCGCCTTGTCCGACAACGCGCGGGAGGCCATGGTGCTGGCCAGGGCGCGCTCGGTTTCGGTCCGGGATTTTTCGGACTTGGCGCGGGCGCTGTCCGCCGCGGCGAGCATCTTCTCCAGCGCGTCCATTTTCTCGGCTGTTAGGGTGAGGGCTTTTTCCGTCTTCTCCCGTGCGGCGGTGGCCTCGGTCACTTCCTTGGCGCGCTTGCCCGCTTCTTCCCTCGCGTCGGTGAGGCGTGATTCGAGGTCGGCGAGTTGCTGGCGGCTCCGTTTGCCCTCCTGTTCCAGTTCATCCTTTTTCAATCGCAGGCCGGCCATCTCCAGGTCACGCGCGTTGAGCAGGGCCAGCCGGGTCTGCAATTCGGCCTTCAGATCCGCCATGCGTTTGGCGTCCGAGGCGATGGTGGCGCGCGCCTTCTCGTTTTGCGATTCCTCGGCCTTCAGGGCGGCGCGTGTGGCGCCCAGGTCTTTTTCCAGCGTGTCGCGCTCGAGCTTCTGCCTGCGCAAACGGTCGTTCAGGGCGAACAGGTCGCTCCCCAGTTTTTCCAGATCCTTCTGGCGATCGTCCAGCGTGGCGGCCAGTGTTTTGGCCTCGGCCTCCCGCATGGCCAGCGCCTCGCGCGCGGCGGCCAGTTCCCGGGTGCGTTGGATCTGTTCCTCGGTCAGGCGGGCCAGGTCCTTGGCCTTCGCCTTCAGGTCGCGGTTGAGCAGGTTGCTTTTGTAGTCGTTGAAAAGCCAAAGCAGGATGACGCAGCCCAGCGAGCAGCAGAGCACATCCACCATGTACAGGCCGAAGACGTTCGGCAGCTTGTGGCGCAGGCGCATGGGTCAGCCCCCGGTCCCCGGGCCGAAACCCGTAAGATTCAGGTCGCTGATGTCCTCGAAGTAGCCGGCCCGTTTGGTTCGGGCCAAATCCTCGGGCAATTCAACCTCTTCCAATGCCGGTTTGGGGGGTGGCAGCTTTGGCGCGGTGGCTTGCCGCCACAGCCCGGGGGACACACTTCCCTGACGGGTGGCGCGCAGCCATAGCAGCAGGGTTTCACAGGCGGCATGGTCGGGTGGCAACGCCAGGGGGATTCCCAGTCGCTCGCACCAGTCCCGGGCCCAACCTTCCACCGAGGGAAGGCGCGCGCCGGGTGCCAGCACCATGCCGCCGGGGTCGCCCAGTTCCTCGAGGCGGTTCCGCCAACCTTCTGCCTCGCGGGCAAGCTGGAGCACCAGCGGAACGGACCAGGTTTCGATATCCCGCGCGGTGGGGCGGAAGGCGCAGGACCAGCCGTTCCCAGACAGTTCCACCCGCACCGGGTTGCTGTAGGGGGTTTCCTGGCTGGCCATTTCGCCGATTCGGGCGGCCAAGGCCTGGCTGGTTTCGGGCAAGGCGCGGGGGTCGCGCCGGCACCGGCGGATCACCGCGTCCGCCACTCCGGCCTGGATGCGATTGAACCAGGCCTTGCCGCCGAGTTGCCTCAGCGTGCGGCGGATCGCCACCACCCCGTGGTCCCCCTCCACCCGGATGCCGGTGAGGTGGATGCCGTGGTGGTCGGCCTCGGCCACCAGCCACCATCGACGGCGCTTGGTGGGGCGGTTAGCCGGCAGGTCGGGCATGGCCCGGGCCGCGGCCCACCAGGCCAGGGCCGAAGGCACGGCGACCCGCACCCGCCAGCCGGCCAGATCGGCGGCGCGGGCCGCCTCGGTGGCCGCGGTATCATCGAGATAAGCCGGATAGCCCAAGGCGGTTTCAGCGAGTGGAGGCTGGCTTCGCTTGACCGATTGCAACACCTGCCGGAGGGCCTCGGCGGCATCGGTCAGCAGGTTTCCGGCTTGGTACTGCCGTGTGGTGCCCAGGCCGGGCAGAAAATCGGCAAGCGAACGGTCGGGATCGGCGCGGTGGATCTCCAGGGCGGCCTCATCGGTGAGGACGGTCCTGCCACCGTCAGCCAGCAGCATCGGCCAGGTTTCCCGGCCCGAGGGGGAAAGCACTGGAAACGACACCTGGCCCGGCGCCAGCCAGCGCGCCCGGGCGCGGTTGCCATCCAGTTCCAGCGCCGCCTCGTGCATGGGTATCCGCGGGGTCCTGTGGGAACGGGATCAGAGACTTTTCGCTGTGGTTTCCCAGGGCAGGCCCCCGGCCTGCCGTTCGCCACCCTCCGACTCGTACAGGCGCGTCACCAGGTACTCGAGGCAGTACTGCTGCGAATCGAGCACCACCTCCTCCTGGTCGCGCTGCACGGCGTGCAGCAGGAACATCAGGACCACGCTCAGGCCCAGGGCCACCAGCGTGCAGTCGAAGGCCACATTCAGGTGGCGGGTCGCCTCGTTGAGCCGGTTGCCGATCTCGCTGACATCCTGCCCGGAAAGACCGCCCAGCGACAACGCGCTGGCCAGCCCGCGCACGGTCCCCAGGAAGCCGATGGCGGGCAGCGCCCATGCCAGATAGTGGACAGTGGCCATGCCCGAGACATAGCGGCCCAGATCGGTCTCAGCCTGGGCGCGGACCGTCTCGCCCACATCCCGGCCGGACCGGCTGGCGGCGAATTTGGTCAGGGCCAGGCGGAGCATGTTGCCCAGGATGCTTTGGCCGTTGCGGGCCATCCGCTGCTCGGTTCGGCGCAACAGGTCGTAGGCGTCTTCCGGCAGGATGCGCACGCCCGGTTCGGTGGGCAGCCAATCCACGGACAGGGCCCGCCGCTGTTCACGCGCCTCCAGCCACCGGGCCAACAGCAGAAACAGGGCCCAGACGAACGCCATGTAGCAGACGATCTGCTCGGGGCCCAGCAACAACCGGGCCAGGCGTTCATTGGTCCATTTGTCCCCTTCGGCCAGATCCGCGAATCCGTGCCGGCCCAGCCAAAGCGGGATGCAAACGACACCCACGAGGGTGACCGCGAGGAGAAGCAGGGGACCATCCTTGGCGCCGGTTCTGGATCCTGAAACCGATGAGACCGACACGCGGAAAAATCTCCCGGAAAGGATGGCAGCGGGCAATTGGTTCATTTTCCCGGCCAATGCCGGCGATTGTCAACGGCCTGGCTGGATACGGGAGATATCTCCAGCTGCAATCAAGCCCTTTTCCGGGCGATTCAGACGGTTGGATCGGTTGCGCTGCCGGGGGCCAGCTTCCACAGGAAATAGACCGGGATGCCCAGCGCCACGAGGATCAGCCCCGGCCAGGTGTACTCCGGCCGCACCACCAGCAGCGTGCCCATCATGGCCACGCACAGCAGGCCGTAGAGGATGGGCACCACCGGGTAGAAGGGCACGCGGTACGGGCGGGGAAGGTCGGGGCGCTTTTTACGCAGGACGATCAGCCCGGCCACGGTGAGCGCGTAGAAGAGCAGCGAGGCGAAGATCACATAGTCGAGCAGTTCGCTGTAGGTGCCGCTGAACACCAGCACGATGGACCAGACCGCCTGCATCACCAGCGAGGCCTGGGGCACACCGCGTTTGTTGAGCGTGCCCACCCCGCGGAAGAACAGCCGGTCCCTGGCCATGGCGTAATACAACCTGGCGGTGACCAAAATCATGCCGTTCACGCAGCCGAAGGTGCTGATCATGATGCCCAGGGCCATGACCACCCTGCCCCATCCGGGCGAGGCCACATCCATCACGGCGGTGCCCACACGGTCGTCCTGCGCCTGGCTGATACCCAGCTCGCGGGCCATGCCCTTGTAGATGCGGGTAGTCTCACCCGGGGCGGCGGCGGCCTGTTTTTTCAGGTCCTCGGCCAGCGCGGCGTCGCCCTGGATGGGCAGCACCGCCAGGTAGGCCAGGTTGCACAGGATGTAGAGCCCGATCACCATGCAGGTGCCCAGCACCAGGCTGAGCGGCATGTTGCGCTCGGGATTTTTCACCTCGCCGGCCGTCAGGGTGACATTGGCCCACGCGTCGGCCGAGAAGAGCGACCCCACCATGGCGGCACCCGCCACCAGCACGAAGGCCAGCGTGGGGGCCAGATCGGTCAGCTTGACGGTGCGCTGCACACGCTCGGTGTCCAGGGCGGCGTTCCAGGCGGTGTCGAGGTTCTGGCGCACCACGCCCCAGTCCAGCGCCACCACCAGACCCATCAGGATCACCAGCGCCAGCGCGAACAGTTTGGCCACCGTGAAAATGTTCTGCACCAGGGCGCCACGCGCCACACCCAGGCAGTTGACGAAGGTGAGCAGGGCGATCACGCCGGTGGCGATGAGCTGTCCGGTGGTGATGGTGAAATGCTCCCGCTCGAAGATGGTGACGGGTTCCGGCATCCACGGCAGTTGCAGGGGAATATGCACCGCCATGGGAACCTTGACCAGGATCGCCTCGGCCCCCGCTCCCAGCGAGGGGAAGAGCACCCCCAGGAATTTGGTGAACGCCACCGCAACCGCCGCGATCGACCCGCACTGGATCACCGTGAAGGCGCTCCAGCCGTACAGGAATCCCCACAGGGGGCTGAAGGCCTCCTTCAAAAACAGGTACTGCCCGCCGGCCTTGGGCATCGCCCCGGCCAGTTCGGCGTAGCACAGGCCGCCCAGCACCGTCATCACGCCCGTCAACAGCCACAGCACCAGCAGCCATCCGGCCCCGCCCACATCGCGCGCCATGTCGGAGGAGACGATGAAGATGCCCGATCCCACCATGTTGCCGGCCACCAGCATGGTGGCGGTGAACAGGCCGATGCGGCGGTGGAACCCGTCCTCGGTGACCTGGTGGTTTGCCGCGGGGGGTTGGATGGTGCTCACGGCTTGTTTTCCTCGGCTGCTTTCCCGGTCCGGAGATACCATGCGACCCACATGGCAAGCCCGGCGACGGCCTCCATGGCCATGGGCACCAGACTCCACCATCCCAGCCCGGCCACGAAGATCAGGTTGATCATGATGAACAGGTTGCCGGCCACCACCATCACCGGAAAAAACAACCCGACGGAGGCTTCTGTGCCCTGCCCGCCGGGTTGGTCGCCAACCGGCCCGGTCACTTGGCCTGAAGGTCTCGCAGCTTGCTGTGCTTGACCCCGAAGGTGAAATAGATGGCCAGGCCAACCATCAGCCAGATCACCAGACGGGCCCAGTTTTCCCAGCTCAGCGAGAACATCAGCAGCAGGCAGAGCGCGATGCCGATGATGGGTGTGAGGATTCCCAGGGGCGCCTTGAACGGTCGCTCCAGGTTCGGCTGGGTGACCCTCAGCACCAGCACCGCGGCGCAGACCACCACGAAGGCGAACAGCGTGCCGATGCTCGTGAGGTCGGCCAGGATGTCCAGGGGCAGCAGGCTGCCGCCCAGGGCGACCAGCAGGCCGGTGAGAATGGTGGCCCACCAGGGGGTCTTGAAGGTGGGGTGCACCTTCGTGAGCGCCTTGGGAAGCAGCCCGTCACGCGCCATGGCCAGGAAGATGCGGGCCTGGCCCAGCATCATCACCAGCAGCACCGAGGTGATCCCGGTCACCGCCCCGATGATGATCAGCACGGTGAACCAGGTGAGCCCCTGGCGCGCGAACGCGTCGGCGACCGGGGCGTCCTTGTCGATCTGGGTGTATGGGACCATGCCGGTCAGCACGCCGGCCACGGCGATGTACAGGATGGTGCAGATCACCAGGGAGCCGATGATGCCGATCGGCAGGTCGCGCTTGGGGTTTTTCGCCTCCTCGGCGTTGGTGGAGACGGCGTCAAAACCCAGGTAGGCGAAGAAGATCATCGCGGCGCCCGCCAGCATGCCGCGCGGCAGGCCGTTGGGCCGTAACTCGCCCCACACCACATGGCCGAAGAAACTGAGGCCGCCGTAGCCATACGGGGCGAAGTTCTCCCAGTTTTTCGGGTTCACATAAAACGCCCCGACCCCGATCACCAGCAGCACCACGCTCACCTTGATGGCGACCATCAGCGCGTTGAACCCGGCGCTCTCCTTGATTCCCTTCACCAGGATGGCGGTGATGGCGAGGGCCACCAGGGCGGCCGGCAGGTCGAGCCAGGTGTGGGTCACCACCTCCTTGCCGGCGGCGTCGGTCTTCAGCACGAACACCTCGCGCTCCTTGCCGTTGGCCTCGGTGATTTTCTTCTTCAGGTCGTTGCCCTGGTCGTCCTTCAGTTTCTCCACATGGCCCACCACCACCTCGCCGGTGTTCGGGTGCAGGCTGAAGGGGGCCTCGTGCACCACGCCGGGCACGGCCATGCCCATCATGGCCAGCAATTTTCCCAGGTATTTGGACCAGCCGTGCGCCACCGTGCAACTCGCCACGGCGTACTCCAGGATCAGGTCCCAGCCGATGATCCATGCCATCAGTTCGCCCAGCGTCAGATAGGCGTAGGTGTAGGCGCTCCCCGCCACGGGGGCCATGGAGGCGAATTCGGCGTAGCAGAGGGCCGCGAAAATGCAGGCAAGCCCCGCGACGATGAACGACACCATCAGCGACGGGCCTGTGAGGTCCCTGGCCGCCTGGCCCACCAGCACGAAGATGCCGGTGCCGATGATGGCGCCGATGCCCAGGGCGGTCAGCGACCAGGGGCCCAGCACCCGTTTCAGGCGCTCGCCATCCCCGCTTTCTGTCTCCGCCAGCACATGTTCCAGGGATTTGGTTTTGAAAATCTGGTTCATTTCCGGGGGTTATCTCCTGCCGTCGAACCGGTCGAGCCTGGCCCGGACGGACTGTCCAGGATGAGGGTCACCGGGCCATCGTTGACCAACTCCACCTGCATGTCGGCGCCGAACCTGCCGGTGGCCACGGGAACCCCCAAGGCCACCAATTCCTCGGCGAACTGGTCCACAAGCGGTCGGGCCACCTCGGGGCGGGCCGCCCGCGTGAATCCCGGTCTTCGTCCGCTGGCGCAGTCCCCGTACAGGGTGAACTGGCTCACCACCAGCGCCGAACCGCCCACGGTGCGGAGATCCAGATTCATCTTCCCCGCATCATCCGGGAAAATCCGCAGCTTTGCCACCCTGTCGGCCATCCAGACGCACTGTTCCACCGTGTCGCCGGGCGCAACGCCCAGCAAAATCAGCAAACCGGATCCAATCGCGCCGACAGTTTCGCCTTCCACATCCACCTGGGCGCGCCGCACACGCTGCACCACCGCCCGCATTCGGGTGTCTCCGGTTTGAGGGGTGTCGAAATCTGTCAAAAACCGCCGCGCAAATAGCCAAGAAGTAAGGAGTAGTGTAAAGAATCTTCAGGAAAGCGTCCGTTCTGCCTTTGAAAAGGCGGCCTATAATTCTTTAGGCGAACATATCTCTGTTGTTGTGACAGCCGGCTTTTGCCGGACGAGGGCTTTGCTCATGGGAATGGAAGACTACACCCGGCATCAGCAGGGCATCATCAAGCGGTATTACGACAACAAGGAAACGATGGGCCTGCAGCGTGTGGCCGAACTGGTCGGCGATTTGTACCTGGCCGAAGGGAAAAAGCGGCAGAAAATCTGGGATCAAATCGTGCCGGCCCTGGTGAAGGCGGGCCTTCCGGAATCCCAGGCCAACCACCTCCGCCAGCAGGACCGGGCCGACATCCTTGCGGAAACCGTTTCCAGGTTGGACGCGAAAACCCCGGAACCCGGGTCGAAACCCAAGCCCGGCCCCCGTTGATTCAAAGGGACAGGTTGTCCCACCCGATATGCCCGGTGACGAGCCTCAAGCAGGGCGCCTTCAGCGCCAGCGCCCCCATCCACCCGCTGTTTGGGGCCAGATGCTCCAGAGTCCAGTGCCCTGCCTCACCCTCGCAGCCATCGATTTGTATCAGGCGGGCTGGTTGACCGGCCTCCAGGGTGACCTCCATCCGTTCCAGCCCGAAGCCGATGCCGGCACCGGTGGCCTTGAGGAATGCCTCTTTGCGGGTCCAGGCGTGGAAAAACGCCTGCCTTCGCGCGTCCTCGTTTTCCAGCCCCCGCAGTTTTGTCACTTCATTGGGGTGGAAATACCTGCGGGCCAGGGCATCCATGTCTGTGACCGGCCTGATTTTTTCAATGTCCACGCCCAACTCCGCATGACAGGCGAGGGCCAACAGGCCCATGCCGTGGGAATGGGCGATGTTGAAGTGGAGGGCCGCGGTGGCCGAATCCCCCGCCAACACCGGCTTGCCATTGCCGATGCTCGACAGCCGCACGGACCCGGGGTACCGGTTCAGCAGCCTGCCGAGGGCCATGCGCACCAGGCCGCGGCCCGAGACAAACTCGGCCCGGGCGCGGGCGGACCTCAGCCGCTGGGCGCGCAGGGTCTCGTGCTCATCGAGCAGTTTTTCCAGGGCCGGGATATGAGCCCCGTCGGTGGTGGAAAAAGACCAGACCCACACCTCGCCGGGCCGGGGTGGCGAGCCGGGCAAATCCATGAGCCCAGGCCATGACGGAAGCGTTCCTGAATCGGCGTGGTCAGCCATCCATGCCACCTGGCACGGCCATGAGGAAGGCGTTCTCGTGGTGTTCCACGACGGGTGTGCCGTTCTCGGGCCAGATGATGGCCAGCACATCGAGGCGCAGGTTGAGGGGTTCGAGCCGGTGCTTCTTGCGGAACCAAAGCGCCATGCGGCTCACGCGCCGCTGCTTGTCCCGGTTGACCGAGGCCGCCGCGTCGGCGGTTTCGCCGGACTGGCGCGACCGGACCTCCATCACGACCAGGGTTCTGCCGTCGAGGGCGACCAGGTCGATTTCGCCCATGGGGCAACTGGCGTTGCGGGCGACGATGCGCCAGCCCTTGCGGCGGGCCCATTGGCAAGCCAGGCGCTCCGCGCGATCACCCCACCAGCGCCGCCACCAGGGGCGGCGGGCGGGGTTCTGCTCAGGGGAGGCGCCCGGCGCCGCCATGGCCGCGATCAGGCCTTGGCCTTGCGCTCGCGCAGGCGGGTGGCCTTGCCCACGCGCTTGCGCAGGTAATACAGCTTGGCGCGGCGGACTACGCCGGTGCGCTTCACATCGATCTTGCTGATCAGGGGGCTGTGCAGCGGGAAGATCCGCTCGACGCCCTCTCCCTGCACGATGCGGCGGACGGTGAAGGCCTCGGTGCCCCCATGGCCGGTCTTGGAGATGATCACGCCGCCGAAGGTCTGGATGCGCTCCTTCTCGCCTTCCAGGATGCGCAGGTGCACCTCGACGGTGTCACCCACCTGGAAATCGGGATGCTTGGCCTCTCCCTTGGCCTTTTCACGGGCGGCAGTGGCGGTGGCGGTGATCTTGTCCTCCACCAGCTTCATCAACGCGTTCTTCATCGTCGGCACTCCTCAAAAACGATTGCGGATAACTTGGCTCAAAAACTGTCCGGTTTCACTCGGTCAACTGTCCCCGTCATTTTCGTCGCTGGCCCTTCCGCTCCGGTCCAGGGCCATTTGCCTTCTCCATTTCCGGATCGCCTCGTGGTTCCCGTCCAGCAGGACCTGGGGCGTCTCCATCCCGCGGAACACCCTCGGCCGGGTGTAGTGCGGATATTCCAGGATGCCCGGCTCGCTGTGGGATTCCTCCTCCGCGCTTCTGGGATCCCCCAGGAAACCCGGCAGCAACCTCGCCACGGAATCGATCAGCACCATGGCCGGGGCCTCGCCCCCGTTGCAGATGAAATCCCCCACCGAGATCTCCAGGGGTTTCAACCCCTGGCGCACCCTGTCGTCAAAGCCCTCGTACCTGCCGCAGAGCAGGACCAGCCGTTCCTCCCCGGCCAGCTCCTCCACACGCGCCTGGGTCAGCCTTTCCCCGGCAGGGGTCAGCATCACCAGTTTTCCGGCCGGTGTCTCCGGCTCGGCCCGCACGGCCTCCACCGCCTGGTAGAGCGGCTCGCACATCAGCACCATGCCGGGCCCGCCCCCGTAGGGACGGTCATCCACCGTCTTGTGCGGCCCGGTCGCCCAGTCGCGCCAGTTCCACAGGCGGATGTCCAATATGCCCTTGTCGCGCGCCTTGCGCACCAGGCTTTCCTCCAGGTAGCCCTGGAAGATGCCCGGGAAAAGGGTCAGCACATCGACACGCATGGCGCTCGGGCCCCGTCGCGGGGTCAGCCGGCGGGAGCGGCGGCCTTCTGGGCCTCCAGCTCCTTGAACTTCGCCATGTGCTTGCCCATCAGCGCGGTCACCTGGTCGCTGGGCTTGGCGCCCACGCTCATCCAGTACTCGATCCGCGAGGGAACGAGGGTGACCTGGCGCTCGGCGTCGGGGAAGTGGGGGTCGTAGGTGCCCAACTCCTCGATGACGCGACCGTCGCGCGGCTGGCGATGGTCGATGGCCACGATGCGGTAATAGTGCCGATGCTTGCGGCCCATCTGCTTCATGCGGATACGAACTGCCACGAAATCACCTCGTCTTTCGCCCGGGAAGCCGGGCCAACCTTCAAAACCGGAAACCGAACCGACCGGAAACCGCGACCCAGAACCGAAAACCAGACTTTTCAGCCCTTTTTCTTCTTCTTGCGCTCCATCGCCCGCTCGCGCGGGCTTTTGCGATGCCCCGTGTCACCCTTGGCGGCGATCCGGGCCCCCGGCATGAAGGCGCCCATCTTGCCGAGGTTGGTCATCGCCTTGATCTTCTCGAACATGCTCTGCCCGGCGAACATCTTCATCAGGCCGCGGGCCTGCTCGAACTGGTTGAGGAGCTGCTTGACCTCCTCGGCCTTCGTGCCGCTGCCCTTGGCGATGCGCAGGCGGCGGTTGTAGTCGATCAGGTCGGGGTCGGCGCGCTCGGCCTTGGTCATCGCGTCGATCATGCCCTGGATGCGCCGCAGGCTCTGGTCGGGGTCCTGGCCGGCGGGCATCATGTTGCCCATGCCCGGCATGCTGGCCAGCAGGTCCTTGGCCGAACCCATCTTCTTCAGCATTTCCATCTGCTTGCGGAAGTCGTCCAGGCTGAAGGTGCCCTTCTCCAGCTTCTTCTGCTGGCGCAGGCGCTCCTCCTCGGTGATCTCCGCCTGCACCCGGGTGACCTTGTCCACCAGGCTGAGGATGTCGCCCTGCCCCAGGATGCGCTGGGCCAGACCCTCGGGGCGGAACTCCTCCAGCCGGTCGAGCTTCTCGCCCATGCCCAGGAACTTGATGGGCACCTTGGTGACTTCCTTCACCGAGAGTGCCGCGCCGCCGCGGGCGTCGCCGTCCATCTTGGTGAGGATGACGCCGTTCAGCTCGAGGGCGTCGTTGAAGGCCTTGGCGCTGTTGACCGCGTCCTGTCCGGTGAGCGCGTCGCAGACGAAGTAGGCGTGGTCGGGCTGGATCGTCCGGTCGATCTGGCGCAGTTCCTCCATGGGCATTTCCGCCACATGGAGCCGGCCGGCGGTGTCGAGGATGACCAGGTCGCGAAGGAGCTGCTTGGCCCGGGCGACGCCGTTTTTGCAGACCTGAACGGCTCCCGGCCCGCCGGTGCGGTTGCCCCGCTCGTCGTAGGTGCCGGGCTCGATATGGACGGGAACATTCAGCTGTTCGCCAAGGATCCTCAGCTGTTCCATGGCTGCCGGACGCTGCAGGTCGGCGGCCACCAAAAGCGGCTTGCGGCCCTTGTTCAGGGCGGTCAGGGCCAGTTTGGCGGCGGTGGTGGTTTTGCCCTGGCCCTGCAGGCCGCAGAGCATGATAACCGCCGGGCCATCCTTGCCGGGCTTGGGCAGCGAGGTGTCCACCGGACCCATCAGCGACACAAGCTCGTCGTAGAGGATCTTGAGGATCTGCTCGCCGGGGTTCAGGGTGCGCAGCACCTCTTGTCCCACGGCCTTTTTCGAGACCCTGTCGAGAAAGTCCCGCGCGACCTGATGGTTCACATCAGCGTCCAGCAGGGCGATACGAACCTCCTCAAGCGCCTCGCGGATATTGGCCTCGGTCAACCGACCTCGGCCCCGCAGGCGCTTGATGGCGTCGCCCAGAGTGCGTTGAAGACTCTCGAACATGAACACACATCAAACGATGCAAGCCTCGGCGCGCTTTCCCCTTCGGAAAACGGACCAAGACCATGAATCTTGCATGTTACCTGCACCCCGACAGGGGCGCAACGGCAGGGGGTAGCCACCCAGGCTGGCAAGATATTCCAAATTTACCATATATTCCATTTTTACAGACTGTTGTCGGGTCCTTCACTCCTTGAGGAATCAACGGTCCATCTTTGGTATACTTGCGAAATGGCACAGACATTTTTTAGCCAAAATAACACTGTATTTATATGATTTTAAAAAGGTTTAGTTTAAGTAAATATTGATATATATGATGGAAGTTTGATGCAGACATTCACTTTTTTGGGTACCGGGACCTCGGCGGGCATTCCGATGCTGGGGTGCTCGTGCGGGGTCTGCACTTCGGGAAATCCCAAAAATCACCGCTACCGGTGCGGGGTGTTGCTGCGATTGGCCGGTGGCAACCTGTTGATTGACACCCCGCCCGAATTGCGTCTGCAACTGCTGCGGGCGGCCACGCCCGCCATCCACGCCGTCCTTTTGACCCACTACCATGCCGACCACATCCACGGTCTGGATGACCTGAGGCCCATCCCCTTCCTGATTGGCGAACCGGTGCCGCTTTATTGCAGCAGCGAGACCGAGGTGCGCCTGCGGTCCTCGTTCAGTTACGCGTTCGGCCCGGGATCGGAGACGGTGCGCCAGGGTTTTGTGCCCAAATTGTCGGTCCGGCGCATCGACGATGCCCCCTTCGAGGCCCTGGGGGAGACCATCACCCCCATTCCCCTGGAGCATGCCCATTTCAATGTCTATGGCTTCCGCGTGCGGAATGTGGCTTATTGCACCGATGTGAAGTCGATTCCACGGTCTTCCTGGCGGCTTCTGGAGGATTTGGATGTGCTGGTCCTCGGGTGCTTGCGGCGCAAACCCCATCCCGGTCATCTCAGCCTGGACGAGGCCCTGGAGGTGGTGGACCGCCTGCAACCCAGGCAAACCTACCTGACCCACCTTTCCCACGACTTGGACCACGAGGACCTTTGCCGGGAATTGCCTCCCGAGGTGAGGCCGGCCTTTGATGGTCTCACTTTCGAAATTCCCTGACTTTGATTATGAGGGTGCTTTACCTCCGGGTTGTCGTCTCCCGCTTGTGATGAACGGTCGCCATGAACGCACCTCCCCCCCCCGAACTGGTCGAACAACTCAGGAACCATCGCCAGGAGCATCTCCTGTTCGGCTGGGAGCGACTCGACGGCCCGGCGCGCCAGGACCTTGTCGCCACGCTCGGCACTTTTGATTGGCGTGAACTGGAAAACCTGTACGCCAGGCGGTCGGAGCCGGCCAAGCTGCCCGATCTGGCCTCCGCCGCCGCGCCGCCCGTTGAGGTGGAGGAACCCGATGCCGCCCTCGAGGCGCTCGGATCGGTGGCGTTGCAGCGGGGCCGGGTGGCCGTGGTGCTGGTGGCTGGCGGCCAAGGCAGCCGGTTGGGCAGCGACTTGCCCAAGGGGTGCTTCCCCATCACCCCAATCACCGGCAAATCGCTGTACCAGGTCCATGCCGAAAAGGTGCTGGCCCTCGGCAGGCGACATGGCGTGACGCCGCCCCTGTTCATCATGACCAGCCCGGCGACAGATGGCCCGACCCGCGATTTTTTCGCCCGCCACCATCATTTCGGTTTGGCTCCCGACCAGGTGCGTTATTTCCAGCAGGGCACCATGCCCGCGGTGGATCTGGCCACGGGCAGCCTGCTGCTCGATTCGCCCGGCAAGCCATTCCTGGCACCGGACGGGCACGGGGGTTGCCTGTCCGCCCTGGAAAACCAGGGCCATTTGGCATGGATGCAGGAGCGTGGAATCCGCAGCGTGTTCTACTTCCAGGTGGACAATCCGCTGGTGAAGGTGGCCGATCCGAATTTTCTGGGCCGGCACCTGCGGGCCGAGTCGCAGGCGTCCAGCAAGGTGGTGCCCAAACGGTCCGCCGGCGAGAAGGTGGGCGTGTTCGTGTCGATCGCCGGGCGGTGCCACCTGGTGGAGTACTCGGACCTGCCCCAGCGCATGGCCGAGGAACGCCTCGCCGACGGTGGACTGCGTTACGCCGCGGGCAGCCCCGCCATCCATTTGTTCTCGGTCGATTTTCTCAGGCGGGTGGCGTCCGGGTCTGGCGAAAACGGCCTGCCCTTCCATGTCGCCCGCAAGAAGGTGCCCCATGTCGACACCGCCACCGGAGCGCGGGTGGTTCCAGACCGGGAAAACGCCCTCAAATTCGAGCGTTTCATATTCGACGCCCTGCCCCAGGCCGACCGGTGGTTGCTGGTCGGCGTGACCCACGAGGGCGAGTTCGCGCCCCTGAAAAACGGCGAGGGGCCGGACAGCCCGGACACGGTGCGCCTGGCCCAGTCGCGCCTGGCTGCCACCTGGCTGGCCAGCAGGTCGGTTCGGCTGCCGCTGGACGAGCGGGGCGACCCCCTGGTTCCCGTGGAGATCAGCCCATTGGTGGCCCTGGGGCCCGATGACCTGAAGGGCCTGTGCCTGCCGGAACCGGCGGAAGGGAAACCCTATCTGCTGGATGACCCCGACAACCTGTGACAGCCCGCCGGATCGATTTTTGGATTGCTGGAATAAACAACACGGAGGTTCGCGATGTCTGATGGAAACCCCCTGGCCGGAAACAAGGTGTTCGGCCTGATCATGGCCGGTGGTGGCGGAACCCGGTTCTGGCCCAGAAGCCGGCAGAAACTGCCCAAGCAGTTCCTGAACCTGCAGGGCACCGGATCGCTCCTTCAGCAGACGGCCCGGCGGCTGGAAGGGCTGATCCCTTCAAAAAAACTGCTGGTGATCACCGCGCGCGACCATGTGGGCCGCACGCTGGAGCAACTGCCCGAACTGGGTGAGGACCAGGTGGTGGGCGAACCGACAGGGCGCGACACCGCCCCCTGTGTCGGGTTGGCGGCCGCCTTGGTCCACCGGAAGGATCCCGAGGCGATCCTCATCACCTGCCCGGCGGACCATGTGATCGAACCGGCGGCGTCCTTCCGCAAGGCGCTGCACGCCGCCTGCCTGATGGTGGAGGAACATCCCCAGTCGTTTGTCACGCTGGGAATCCCGCCCACCTTCCCGTCCACGGGGTACGGCTACATCCACCGGGGCGACGCCATGCCGGCCCGGTTGGGGGTGGAAGCGTCCCGCGTGCGCGCCTTCCGCGAAAAGCCGCCCGCCGAGGTGGCGCGCGAGTATGTCCAAACGGGCGAATACTACTGGAACGCCGGGATTTTCGTCTGGAAGGCCAAAACGGTGCTGGAGGCGCTGGCCAAGCACCGCCCGGCGCTGCACGCCGGGGTGACCGAGATCGCCTCGGCCTGGAACACTCCGGTGCGGCAGTCGGTGCTGGAGCGGGTGTTCCCCACGCTGGACAAGATCAGCGTCGATTACGCCCTGCTGGAAAAGCATCCCGATGTGCTGGTGCTGCGCGCCCCCTTCACCTGGGACGATGTGGGTAGCTGGCTGGCCCTGGAGCGGTTGCACCCGCAGGACGCGGAAGGCAACACGGTGCAGGGCCGGCATGTGGGGATCCGCACCAAAAACTGCGTCATCTCCGCCCATCCGGAAACGCTGGTCACTACGCTGGGCGTGGAGGACCTGCTGATCATCCAGGACGGCGAGTGCCTGCTGGTGGCCCGCAAGCACGAGGAGAGCAATGTGAAACAGATTGTCGAGGAGCTGAAATCCCGCGAATTGGGAAGGCACCTGTGACCGACACGGTACCCCCCGTTTCACCACCGCCTCCACCGCCCGGCAAGGTGCTGGCGGTGGATCCGGGGGAGCGGCGGATTGGTTTTGCCATCACCGATCCGGAAAGGAAGTTTGCCTTCCCCCTCACGCAGTTGGAGCGCACCACGCCCGAGCGCGACGCGGTGAGGCTGAAGGAACTGGTCCGCGAGGAGCGGGTGGTGCTGCTGGTGGTGGGCCTGCCCATCCGGGCGGGTGGGGAGGAAGGCGCCAGCGCCGACCGGGCGCGAGCCCTGGGCGCCTGGCTGGCCGGGGTGACCGGCTTGCCGGTGGTCTATTCCGACGAATCGTATACCACCCGCCTGGCGGAGAAAAAACTCTGGGGCGCCGGCCTGACCCACGCCCAAAGGAAAGCCCGCCGCGACGCCGTCGCCGCCCAGGGAATCTTGGAGACCTGGCTGGAGGCCGGTTGCCCGGGGGGTGATTCGATTCCTTAGAATGGACCGGTTCGCCTGCCGGCACAATATTCCCCGCTGGGTCTTGTCGATACTGAACGGGTAGGATCCATCAATCGCCGATGCAACATGAAGCGAGTGGCCCATGCCCCCCTATCCAAAAGCTCCGCCGCTGCTGGATAAATTTCAGGTGCTGGCCAGCACGGACCTGGACCAGGTTCGGGAGGTCACTGGCCGGCTATGGGCCGAGCACGAGGTGGTCGTCCGCGGCCGCGTGCCATTCCGGACCATGATCAATAGCTTTCATGCTGGGGAAACCAGTCTCAGTTATGTGGATTGCCCAACCCCCCTGCGGGTAGCCTGCGCCTCGGCCACCGGGCAGTACATGGTGCACCTGAACCTGGGAGGTGGCGCCGAGCACCGGATCAACGGCAACCTGGAAATCAGCGACCGCGGCAGGGCGGTTATTGTGGGGCCCCGGCAGGATTTGGTGATGGTGGCACGGCCCACCCGCGCGCTGATCCTGGGGCTTTCTCCAGGTTGGCTAGAAAAAAAACTGTCTACCCGCGGTTTGCCAGAGAGCAATTCCCCTCGGTGGATCTCCGGTTTCAACACGCGCACGGGGCGGGGACGCGCTTTGCGTAAGCTGTGCCTGCAAACAGCCCGCGATCTCGACCACCCTGCCAGCCTTCTGCGGGCTCCCCTTTTCTTCGCCCATGTGGAAAGCCGTTTGCGCCAGTTGCTTCTCGATTGCCTCCAGGAGTCGGCACCCGGCGGGGACCAACAGCCTCCCGTGGCCTCTGGCTTGGGCCGGCTGATGACCCTGGAAGGCTGGATGGCCGAGCACCTGCACCTGCCACTGGGCATCGATGAGCTTGCCAGCCAAGCCGGCCTAAGCCCCCGGGCGGTACAGATGGCATTCCGGCAGCACAGGGGTGTCACTCCCTTGGAATTTTTGCGGACCCTGCGGCTGGACGAGGCGCGTAAGAGGTTTAGCAGCGGCAGCGGCCTTTCCGTGGCGGAGGTGGCCGGCAGCCTGGGTTTCACCCATTTGGGGCGGTTCGCTGGGCATTACCGGCAGCGTTTTGGCGAATCCCCAGCTCAAACCCGGCGCAAGCAGGTAGGGCCATAAAAACGGACATTTATCCAAATAGCGAAGATTCCTATCGAGAAACAACCGAAACTATCCAAAAAACGACAAAACTCTTGCCATTTCAAGAAAACTGTCCAGAAAGCGCATTTTTAACAATCCGAAAATCCAGTGTATTTTTCGCAAACTGCACAAGATTAAGTGCTAATATTCAGTATTATGCACTGTCTGGGCAATTTCCCAAGGGTTTTCCGTGGCGATTTTGTGACTTTCCATCGGAACCACCGATGAAGGTCTCGCCCAGCACAAGTTGTAGCCACCAGCCGCAAGGCGATGGTTCATTCAACCGGCAGGTCGGCCTCGTCTTTATAGATAGGCCCTTCCCAAGGTTTGAGGTTCCAGTCAACTGTTGGATCGTGATTGAACTTTTAGACACCCAGGATTCACCCTCCCATGTTCATGCACCTGTTTGGCCGCTTGACCAACCGCACCTCCTCACAAGCCACCCCGCGCCAAAGGGTGGCCTTGAACCTTGTGAGCCTTGAAGAAAGGGTTGTCCCCGCCCAGATTCTATTGGCGTCGGGCGCAGATGCTTCCTCCACAACCTTTTGGGCAAAAGAACCGCCTTCACTAGGCATAGGGACTGATAGCATATATCCAAATGGAATCTTCAATTTGCTGAAGGATGCAAATGGCCTTCCCATTGATTTCAACAAGGATGGATCTGGTGATCTGGTCCAGTTCGGCTTTGTTCAGAATATTATTAATTACAGTCAGGCTTGGGATAGTAGAGGAAGGCAGGGCCCACAAACCATAGCCGCCACTAGAGGGCCCGGCATAGCAGCTTTAATGAATAGGGGCGATAAATTCGAGACAATTCCACAACCATCAGGCTCGCTTTTAGATTCTAACATAGTAGGCGGTACCAGGTCCTGCGTGGTCGATTTAAATGGGGACGGTTATCAAGATCTTATGAATATAGTGGATGATCAACCGGCAATCGGGGTGTACAAATATCTTTATAATCCAGCCACGCAGGCTTTTGGTAATAGTAGGATAAAAATCGGGAATATTAATGTTCCAGAAACCGCCACGGCCTACGGCGAAGCAGTGCTTAGAGATTTGAACAATGACCAACTTCCAGATCTGATCCTGCCCTTTTTCACCGCCCCTGCAAAAACTAACCAGGGGACTATCATTCCGGGAATTTTTTCTTTGACCGGATTCGGGGCGTATTTGGGGAAGACTGGCCCCGGCGGTACCTTTGAAGGCGTTTTCGAGGCCGATCCATACTTCACGGTTCCATTGACCGCCACCAATCCCAATTATAAAGGGTGGGATGGAAAAAACGGTCTCACGTTAGAATCTGGTTTTCCTACCGATCAGTTAGCTCCGAATGCCAACCCAGGCATCGCCGATTTTAATAATGATGGCTTCTTGGACATGGTTTTGCCGGAGGCGAACGGTGTGACCTTTGTCTTGAACCCCGGAAACGGTCGATTTGACACGGGAGCCCGGGTGTTTGTCCCGACAGCAACCGGCAGGCAGGCAGCGTATTTGGTGGTTGGGGATTTCAACAATGACGGGCTTGCCGATGTGGCAAGCAGTCCAAACATCGTCAGCACTGATTCATTTTCAGACGATATCTGGAATGCCGTGCAGGCACCGCTGACTCTGTTCATCAATTCAGGATCTACTGCTTCGGCATTGCAATTCACCGCCACCCCATTGTTTGTCGACCCAGTTATGGAATACCCCGGGTCGATTGCGGTGGGAGACCTGAATCTGGACGGAAACCTCGATCTTGTGATCGGCTCTGGGAAGCCGAAGGATACCCAATACAGTGTGGCCCAAGGGGATGGTCAAGGAGGTTTCACCTTCACCGCGGGAGTGGGCTACACCAACAGTGCCCTACATTATGTCCCTTGGTGGTTGACAAATATTCAGCTCGTCCCGTATGAGAGAGCGATAACTAGCATTTCCATTTCGGACATGAACTCTGATGGCATGCCCGATGTGGTTGCTTTAGGCAATCATATCCATACAATAACAAATGTGTACGCGGTGCCGGTCACGGGCATCTCCTACAACACCACCTTCACGGTACCCTCCGCCACACCACCTGTGCTGCCAACTGCCGCATTGGGCATTCCCTATTCGCAGCTTTTGGGTCATCAGGGAGGAGATAAAAGCCAGAGCTATGAATTTTTCCTCAATCCGAACAGTGTCAGGTTGCCTGCCGGATTGACCCTGAGCCCGGATGGACGGATCAGCGGCACCCCCACCACGGCCGGGGCCTACCAATTGCTTGTCGATGTGGTGCAGACGAACGGGCTGAGGGGGGAAAGCTTTGTGAATTTACGGGTCGATAACTTTACGCCCGGCGGCCTTGTCATCACTCCGGGTTCCCTTCCCGGCGGAACTAAGGGGGTTCCCTACAACCTGCAATTGGGGGCAACCGGCGCCACGGGTGCGGTTTCGTTCGGGATTAGCTCCGGAGCCCTTCCTCCCGGTATGGCCCTGGGTACCAACGGGCTGATCAGCGGCAGCCCGACAAGCACCGGATTCAGCTCTTTCACAGTGGGTGCCACCGACAGTTCCGGCACTGTCGGTTACCGGTCCTACGACATCACCGTGGTCAACCCGACTGCCGCCCTGGCACCGCCATTCATCGTTGCCGGTTCCGGGCAGGGAGGTCTGGTATCGATATTCAACGCCGACGGGGTGCTTCGGCGGACCATTTCGCCTTACGGGACCAGTTACTTGGGTGCCGTGACCGTGGCCCAAGGTGATGTCAACGGTGACGGCGTGGCCGACCTCGTCACCGGCACCGGCGCCGGTGTGGCCCCACATGTGCTGGTGCTCGATGGCAACACCCTTGCCGTGATCAGCTCGTTTTACGCCTACGCAGAACAGTTTCTCGGCGGTGTGCGTGTCGCCGCGGGCGATGTGGACGGCAATGGCAAGGCCGAGGTCGTCACCGGCACCGGACCGGGCAGTGCGCCCAATGTCTGCGTGTTCAATGGCACAACCGGCGCCACCCAGCAGAGCTTCTACGCCTACGCACCCGAGTACCTTGGCGGCATCAATGTGGGTGCCGGCGATGTCACCGGCGACGGCAAGGCCGACATCCTCACCGGCAGCGGCGTGGGCGTCTCCCCCCATGTGGTGGTGTTCGACAGCGCCACCGCACAGGCCATCTACTCCTTCTACGCCTACCTGCCCCAGTTCAAGGGCGGCGTGAATGTGGGTGCCGGCGATGTGGACGGCGACGGCAAGGCCGACATCCTCACCGGCGCGGGCCCCGGCGGCGACCCCCATGTGAAGGTCTTCAGCGGCGCCGACGGCAGCCAGAAACAATCCTTCGACGCCTTCGCCACCAGCTTCAACGGCGGGGTCAGCGTGGCCAGCGCCGACCTTAACCAGGATGGCAAGGCCGACATCATCGCCGGCACCCAAACTCAGTCCGCCCAGGTCAAGGCCTTCAACGCTACCGACCTCAGCGTCCTTGACGACTTCTTCGCCTTCCAGGGTGCGGTAGGCGTGTGGGTGGCGGGTAGTCGGTAAGTTCAGGGTAGGTGGTAGTTGTTCTGGGCCGGGGTCAGGGATTGACCCCGGTCCATATTCCCTCCGGGATCAGTGCCTTCCCGGCCATCGGCCTGCGGTAAAAATAGGCCTCGGCTTCTCCCTCCACTCCCTCAAGTTCAATCGACTCGCGGGTGTACAAGGTGGGCACGCCCTCATGCTCATCCAAACGAGCCAGGGTGGCCGCATCCACCAAATATAGCTCACCTTGCACGGCCTTTGAGCCGGCCAAACGGACCATGCCCGGGTAGTTGCCGCAGTCCAGCAGGAAGTGACCGGGGCCTGTCGAGCAGGGGCCCAGGTATTCCGCCCCATCCAGGAGGGAATGGGACCCAAATCCCTGTTTGAGAGTGCCGTAGACAAACAAGCGGGTCCGATTCATGACAGGGGCTCCAGCACCGTGGGACGACATCCAGCCAGGCGATTGAATTCGATCTCGGGTATGGGCCGGAAGCGGACCCGGTCGCCGGGGGCCAACGCGAACCAGCCAGATTCTCCCTCGGTCAGATCGGCCAACGGGCAGGGTGTTTTGCCGATCAGGCGCCAGCCTCCCGGCACCTCGGCCGGGTAGATGCCGGTTTGCCGGCCGGTGATCCCCACACTGCCGGCCGGGACACGGGTGCGGGGCGAGGGCAGCCGGTCCAGCCCCGCGATCGGTTCGGGCAGCCAGCCCATGTAGGGAAATCCAGGGATAAAGCCGATGGCGAAAACCTGATAATCGACCGAGCCGTGCAGTCGGGCCAGTTCCTGTGTGGTCATTTTCAATGACTCGGCGCATTCCCCAAGGTCAGCGCCCAGCTCGTAGCAGCAGGGTATCTCGATCAGTCTCCCGACCATTCCACGATTGGCCGGCACGATGGCCGCCAATCGCTCAGTCAGGTTGCCGATCTCCCAATCCGCAAGCGGTGCGAATACCGCCACGCTCCGGTAGGCCGCGACCACCTCATGCGGCAGTATCTCCCGCGCGGCGGCGGCCCAGGCCAAGGCCCTTTCCTCGGTGGCAAAGCGCACAATCACCCCTTGGTCACCCAGGGGCTCCAGAGAATGCCACGCCGGGTTTTTCAACGGCCCACCAGCGATTGGAAGCGATCCCATTGGGCGTCCCACCGGGCCGTGTTGCGGGGCTCGTAGGTGTGCACCTCGAACGAGCGGCGCACCACCTCCCGCGCGTCGGCGAGGGTTTTCACCAGACCCACCCCCATGGCCTGGGTGAGCAGGTTGCCGATGGCGGTGGCCTCCACCGGTCCCGCCACCACCGGGATGCCGCAGGCGTCGGCCGTGAACTGGCACAGCAGCTTGTTCTGGCAACCGCCCCCCACCACATGCAGCACCTCCACCTGGTGGCCGGAGACGGCCTCCAGGGTGCGCAGCACCATGCGGTATTTCAGCGCCAGGCTTTCCATGGCGCAGCGCACCACCGGACCTGGCCCTTCCGGCATGGGCTGGCCGGTTCGGGCGCAGAAGCCGCCAAAGGCCTTGGGCATGTGCGGGGGCAGCAGGAAGTCGCCGCAGTCGGGATCAACCAGCGCGTGGAACGGTTCCGCCTCCGCCGCCAGGCGGACCAGTTCCTCGTAACCCAACTCCCGCCCTTCCCGTTCCCAGGCGCGCCGGCATTCCTGGATCAGCCAGAGGCCCATGATGTTCTTCAGCAGACGGATGGTCCCGTTCACCCCGCCCTCGTTGGTGACATTGGCGGCGAAGGCGGCGTCATCCGTGCGGGGGGCGGCCAATTCCAGGCCCAAAAGCGACCAGGTCCCCGAACTGAGATAGGCCCAGTTGCCACTGGCGCAGCGGGCCCGGTCCACCGGAACCGCCGCCACGGCGGCGGCGGTGTCATGGGTGGCCGGCACGGTCACGGAACAGTTGGAGACGCCGGTCTCCTTGGCCACCACCTCGGCCAGTTTGCCGATCACGCTTCCGGGCAGGGTGACCGACCGGGTGAGCCCGGTGGGCAGACCCAGCCTGGCCAGCAGGTCGGTGTCGAACTCCCGGGTGTCCGGCCGGATCATCTGGCTGGTGCTGGCGTCGGTGTATTCGTTCACCGCCACGCCTGAAAGGAGGTAATGGAAGACATCGGGCATGAAGAGCATGCGGTCGGCGATATCCAGCAGGGGGGACCGGTCACGCTTCAGCGCCGCCAGTTGGAACAGGCTGTTGAACCGCATGAACTGGATGCCGGTGCGGGCATACAACTCACGCTTGGGGATGGTTTGGAAAACCGAGTCCATGATGGTTTCGGTATGGGGGTCGCGGTAATGGCGCGGGTTGCCCAGCAGGCCTCCGTCCTTGCCCAAAAAGGCGAAATCCACCCCCCAGGTGTCCACGCCCACCGAGGCGATCCGGCCCAGTTTCTGGCCAGCCAGGCGCAAGCCGTTCAGGATTTCCCGGTGCAGGTCCGGAAGATCCCAATGCAGGCGGTCCAGCATCCGCACCGGGCGGTTGGGGAAACGATGCAACACTTCGATATCCAAAGTGTTGCCATCAAACGCTCCGGCAATCAGTCGCCCGCTTTCCGCCCCCAGATCCACGGCCAACAGGTTTTCACAAGGTTTTTTCGATTCCATGGCTCATCCAGTGCTGACAAGAACGCTTGGGCGGAAGCAACGCACCCTGCGGGGGAAACCGGGCTCTGTTGCTGTGAAAATACAGTGTTTTTCCCCATAATTCCACACCCGGGGGTGATCTGGGGATAGAATAAAACAGGCGCTTCCGGGCTGTTCCTGCCCGGGAAAATCCCAAGGGATGTTCCAAAACGCCGGGTCACCGCCGGGGAGGAGGGTAGCCGCCATGCACAGCCGTCACCTCAACTCCCCGGGTTGCAAAACCAAAAACCTGGCAAATATTCCCAACGGCAAGCTGCTGGTGCTTTTTGATGGTTTTTGCCCGTTCTGCCAAGCCTCTGTGAAGCTGTTGAAGCGCTTGGACTGGTTCAACCGTCTGGAATGCAAATCTTTCCGGGATGCCGCGAATGTGCCGGAGCTGCAGCCGCCATTGTCCTACGCCGCCATGGAAGCGGAAATGCATGCGGTTTCCTGCTGTGGTGAGAAGGTACGCGCGGGTTTTGCGGCGTTCCGCATGATTGCCTGGCGATTGCCACTTGTGGCCCCTTTTGCCCCGCTTCTGTATCTTCCCGGAGTGGGCTGGATTGGCCAAAAGGCCTACCTGTGGGTGGCCAGGAACCGGTTCAGCCTGATTCCCTGCAAGGATGGCGTCTGCACACTGCCCTCGGGCGGGGCACAGGCCGGATCGGTTGCCGGGAAAGAGTGAGCTTTTTCGGGTGCGGTTTTTTTCAAGGATCGGGAGGCGCGATGGTTCGCAAAAGCGTGGGGATGTTGCGGGAAGGTGACCAGTTGGAAGAGGTCTACCAGGCCCGTGACAAGCAATTGCGAGCCAACCGGCACGGCAATCTTTATCTCCAGTTGGACCTGGCCGACCGCACCGGTGTCATCAACTGCCGGATGTGGAACGCCGGTCAATCGGTCTTCGCCGGCTTTGACGATGGCGACCTGGTGAAAATCAGGGGCCGGGTGCAGGCCCACCAGGGCTCCCTGCAGGTGATCGCGACCTGCGTGGAGAAATCCGCGATGGACGGCATGGACCCGTCCGAGTTCCAGTCCGCCCCCGATCACGACGCCGATCGGCTGCTGCACCGGGCCAACGAGTTGGTGCGCGGCATTTCCAGCTTCCCTTTGCGGGCATTGGGCGAGACCATTTTGCTGGACCAGGCCGCGGTCGCCGGATTTCGCGCCACACCGGCGGGGGTGTCGGCCCACCATGCCTACCCGGGCGGACTGCTCGAGCATGTGGTCTGCATGATGGAGCTGGCCGACAGGATCTGCCCGCTCTACCCGGGTGTTGACCGGGATCTGGTGCTGGTCGGCTGCCTGACGCACGACATCGGCAAAATCCGCGAACTTTCCAGCACCAAGGGCCTGAGCTACACCGATGAGGGCCAGTTGTTGGGTCATCTCGCGCTGGGCCAGGAGATGGTGAACGGGTTCATCGCCCAGGCCGAGAAGCTGATGGGCCAGCCCTTCCCCGCCGAATTGCGCCTGCGGGTGATGCACATGCTGCTCAGCCACCATGGCAGTCTGGAATTCGGCAGCCCGAGGGTGCCCATGACCCCCGAGGCGATCGCCCTGCACCAGATCGATCTGATGGACTCCCGCATGAACATGGCGATGCGTCATTTGCGGGAGGACCGGGCTGGCGGGTCATGGACGCCCATGCACGCCACGCTGCAGCGCCGCCTGTACCGGGGCACCCAGCCCGGCCAGGCCGACTGACCACTTCCTTCCGTTCCCCCGGAGGCGCACCATGGACGATCCAGTCACGGGCCCGGATTCCACGGGTGATGACAGGTCCGCCCTGGAGGCCCGCCTGCTCGAGACCATGTCGGCCATGGGCTACAAGCCGGCCCGGCCCCGTATCCTGGCCAGGAACCTGGGCCTGGATGACCAGGGGTACCGTGAGCTTCGCCAGGTGCTTCGCGCCCTGGAGCAAGCGGGCCGCGTCACCCAGGGGCCCAACAAGGGTTACGAGCTGGCCGCGCCGGCTACCCGGGCGGGGATTCCCGCGGTCTTTGCCAAGGACGAGCGCGGCCGGGAAATCGTGCGGCTGGCGGCCCCGGACAACCGCGTGTTCCGCGTCAAGAGCGGCGAGTCGATGGGCGCCAAGCCCGGCGACGAGGTTCTGGTGCGCCTGGTGCGGGCGAGGGTTCCCACCGATCGCGGCGCCCGAACCATCGAGACCGCCAAGGTGGTGGGCATGGCCCGCCGTCAGCAGACCAAGTTCGTGGGCACCGTCTACCTCCGTGATGGCGAACCCCGCGTCCGCCTCGACGGGGCGATGTTTTCCCACAGTGTCCGTGTGGGCGACCTGGGGGCCAAGGGGGCCAAGCCGGGCGACATGGTGGTGGTGGAAATCATCAACCTGCCGATGCCGGGTGACCCGCATGGCAGCGGCGTGATCCTCGAGGTCCTTGGCCAGCGCGGCGAGCTGGGAGTGGACCTGCTGGCGGTCATCCGTTCCCACGAGCTGCCGGTGGATTTTCCCCCTTCGGCGGAGGAAGAGGCGCACCGCATCGCCCAGTCATTCAGCGATCAGGCCGCCCTGTTGCTGGGGCGCGAGGATTTCACAGCCGACGCCACCATCACCATCGATCCGGTCGACGCCAAGGATTTCGATGACGCCGTCTGGGTGAGCCGCGATGCCAAGGGCCACTGGCTGCTGAAAGTCCATATCGCCGATGTGGGTGCCTTGATACCCGCCGGTGGGCCGTTGGACCGCGAGGCGCGCAATCGCGCCACCAGCGTCTATCTGCCCGGCAAGGTGATCCCGATGATTCCCGAGTCCATCAGCAACGCGGTGGCCAGCCTGCAGGAGGGCCAGGTCCGGCTGGTGCAAAGCGTGCTGCTGGACATGGACCCCGAGGGCCGTGTGACCCGGCGGCGCTTCGTCTCCGGCGCCATCAAGGTGGCCAAGCGCCTGGCCTACGAGCAGGCGCAGGAACTGATCGACCGCGAGGCCCCCTGCCCCGATGCCGCCGAGGAGGCCCTGCGCCAGCACCTGCTGCGAATGCGCGACCTGTCGGCCGTGCTGAACCGCCGCCGCCACCGGCGCGGTTGCCTGGAGCTCCAGATGCCCGAGGCCCGGCTGGATTTCGACGAGGAAAATCGCGTGTCCGGGGCGCACTGGCGGCAGCATCTGGTGGCGCATTCGGTGATCGAGGAGTTCATGCTGGCCGCCAACGAGGCCGTGGCCGAGGAACTGGAGACCAACCGTGTCCCGTTTCTCCACAGGTCCCACCCCGATCCGGACCCCTACAAGCTGCGCGGTTTCGGCCGGTTCGTCGGCAGGGTGGGTTACACCCTCGACCATCCGGAAGACCGGTTCGAGGTCGGTCGCCTGCTGGAGCGCACCAAGGGCAAGCCCGAGGGGCGCGCCATCCATTTCGCGCTGCTGCGCAGCATGAAAAAGGCTGTTTACAGCGCCGAGGCGGGTGGGCACTACGCGCTGGCGGCCAGGTACTACTGCCACTTCACCTCGCCGATCCGCCGCTACCCGGACCTGGTGGTCCACCGCCAGTTGACGCGCTGGCACAAGGAAGGCCGCGCCGGTTTCGACCAGCGCGAGCTGGAATCACTGGCGGACCACTGCAGCCACTGCGAGCGCCGGGCCGAGGCCGCCGAGCGCGAGTTGGTGAAGCGACGGATCCTGGCCTACCTGGCGGACCGCCAGGGCGAGGAGTACGAGGCGGTCATCACCGGGGTGGCCGATTACGGCATTTTCGCCCAGGGTGTCACCATGCCATTCGAGGGCAGGGTGCATATCAGCGCGCTGGGGGAAGATTGGTTCTCGCTCGATGAGGATGGCCACGAACTGACCGGCAGGCGCGGCAAGCGTTTCCGCCTGGGAGACGCCGTGCGGGTGTCCATCCTCCGGGTGGACCAGGAACGGCTGCACCTGGACCTGAAACTGGTGGGGCGCGGCGACCGCGACGAGCCACCCGAACCAAACCGGGGCCCAAAGCCCAAATACCCGGTCAAGACCCGCCGCCCCAAGGGCGGTGGCAACGGCAAAAAGGGCGGTCGTCCGGGCGGTCGATAGCCGTTTAGTTGGCCGGTTGCAGCGACATCCGTCGGATCAGCAGTTCGGCCCCCTCGGACTGGAACTGGATCTTGCCCTTCTGGACTTTCAGCCCGCTGGCCTTGGTCATCAGCTTGCCATTCAGGGTGACCGAAAGCGTGTCATCCTTGGCCACCACCACCATGGTGTTGAATTGGCCGGCCGGTTTCTCCACATCCTTGGTGGAGCGGAAATTCAGGGTGTTGGTCCAGTTGGGGTCTTTGTCGCCCCAAAGCAGGCGCTCCCCCGGTCCGAAGGTGTGACCGGGGGCCCCTTCCTTGAAATACCATCCCTTCTTGCCGGAAGCCGGCCGCTCCTCGGCGGGCGATTGGAAGGTGTGGTCCGGGCTTTTGCCCAGGATGGAAAGGTCGGTGGTGCCGCCCTCGATCATGTTGACCTGGAGGCCCAGCATCCAACTGTCGCTGTGGGCCCCGTCCTTGCCCACGCAGTGCAACACCAGCCCCGAATCCCGGGCCGATTTTTCCCGAGGAGGCCACACCTTGCCGCCCCAGCCGTATTCCATGGTCAGCGTGTAGTTGCCGAACTCCTTCTCGGTGGTGATGGCGCCCCACTCCTCCCCCGAGATTCGCATCAACCCTTCCTTGACCGAGAAGACCTCTTTCGGGTCGACACCCTTCCCGCGCCCCTTGATCCAGGAGTACCACCCCTGCAGGTTTTGGCCGTTGAACAATTCGACAGTTTCCGGCTTCTGGGCCGAGCCGTTGCCGGCGAGGATCGCCAGCAATCCAAGGGCCAAGGCCGTCGCGGCGGGGACCGTTGATTTCAGCCAGCGCATCAAAAATCTCCGTCAAAAGTCAGCCAGACCTGAATGCGTATCTTCTACCCCAACACTAGCAGATGCGGCGGGCGGTTCACCCGTTGTCCTGCAAGGGCTCACCCAAAATGTTCCGGCTGGGCAAGATGGGAAAAAAGAGAAGGCTAGGATCGTCGAGCCGGTCCTGCCGCGGGTGGGGCGGGGCATTTAGCAGCCTGATCAGCTGGAAATGCGCTGCTTTCTTGGGGACTGGCGGATAGAATGAGCCGATTGGGATGGTGCTTTTCTGGGCGTTGTACCGGAGTTGGGTTTTGTCCACCGCCAGACCTGTTCCGAACACGATCAACACCACGGATACCCCGTTGCCCGTTGAGGGCGCCGACGGCATCCGTCCGGTGGAGCATCCCCACGGCAGTCCCCACCTCGCGCCCGATGCCCGCGCGATCATGCCCCCCAACCGCCTCGGTGGGCGCATCAAGAACAAGATCCTGTCCCTGATCGGCGGGCCCTGGGACCGCAGGCTGGCCAAGGCTGCCTTGCAGATCGCCCATATCCGGCACTGGGAGCGTGAGTTCGACAACCTCACCGACCTCGAGATCACCCAGAAGTGCCAGCAGTTCAAGGGGCGCGTCCGCGGTGGTGAATCGCTGTGGCGCATCCTGCCCGAGCAGTACGGGCTGGTCTGCGTGGCGGCCAAACGCACCCTGGGGCTGCGGCCGTTCGATGTGCAGCTCGCCGCCGGCACGGTGATGTTCGGCGGCGCGCTCGCCGAGGTGGCCACGGGGGAAGGCAAGACGCTCATCGCCTCGTTGCCCGGTTGCCTGCACGGCCTGTCCGGCAAGGGCGTGCATGTGGCCACGGTGAACGATTACCTGGCCAAGCGTGACAAGGAGTGGTTGGATCCGCTGTACAAGCTGCTTGGCCTCAGCGTGGGCGTGCTGCAGCAGCAGATGCCCGAGCAGGAGCGCAAGGCCGCCTACCGGATGGACATCACCTACGGCACGGCCAGTGAATTCGGGTTCGACTTCCTGCGTGACCGCCTCAAATTCGCGGGAGGCGACCAGCAGGGGGGTAGCCAGCCATTCTGGTCCGCCTGGTCCCGCGGCGGGGCCAAGTCCAAGACCGCGGAAGACCCGCGTGTGCAGCGCGGCCATCATTTCGCGCTGGTGGACGAGGCCGACAACATCTTCATCGACGAGGCCCGCACCCCGCTGATCATCTCGGGCGAGACCCGGGCTGCCAGCCCCGAGGAATGCGTGGTCTACCTCTGGGCCGACGGCCTGGCCCGGCAGATGCAGTACCAGGAGCACTTCACCTTCAACCCCCAGAAGCAGAAGCTGGAGCTGAACGAGGCCGGTCGCCAACTGGTGCGCTATTCCAACCCGCCCCGCGGCGAGCACGCCGAGGCCATGGACAAGCTGCACGACGCCATCGAGCAGGCGCTGCAGGCCCATTACCGGTTCCAGCGCGACCAGCACTACATGATCGAGAAGGAAAAGGTCGTCATCATCGACGAGAGCACCGGGCGCCGCATGCCCGACCGGCACTGGCGCGACGGCCTCCACCAGGCGGTCGAGGCCAAGGAGCGGGTGCCCATCAACAAGCAGGCCGACCACGCCGCGCAGATCACCTTCCAGAGCTTCTTCAGGCTGTACACCCACCTGGCGGGAATGTCCGGCACCGCGGTGCAGAACCGGCTGGAGATCCGCAGGGTATACAAACTGTGGGTGGTCTGCGTGCCCACCAACCGTCCCATCCGCCGCAAGCAGATGCCCGACCTCATCCTCCCCAACGAGGAGTCCAAGTTCCGCGAGGTGTCGCGGATGGTGAAAAAAATGCGGGACGAGGGCAGGGCGGTGCTGATCGGCACCCGAACGGTTGACAAGAGCGAACGGCTCAGCGAGATCATGTCGCTCGACGGAATCGAGCACCGGGTGCTGAATGCCCGCCAGCACGAGCGCGAGGCGGACATTGTCGCCGAGGCCGGACAGGCCGGGCGTGTCACCATCGCCACCAACATGGCCGGCCGCGGTACCGACATCAAGCCCGACGCTTCCGTGATCGCCGCCGGCGGCCTCCATGTGATCGGCACCGAGCGCCACGAGTCGCTGCGCATCGACCGCCAGCTTGCCGGCCGCGCCGGCCGCCAGGGAGATCCGGGCAGCGCCCAGTTCGTGATGTGCCTCGAGGACAACCTGCTGGAAGGTCTCGGCCATGCCAAGTACAGGGCCATCAGCGAGAAGGGGCGCAGGGCCGGCATCGTCGGCTGGTCCAGCTTCTGGCAGAAGTACCTGTCGTTGTTCCATCGCGCGCAACGCCTGGTGGAGGCGCGCCATTTCAAGGGCCGTGTCGACCTGATGGTGCACGAGCGCCAACGTCAGGAAATCCTCAAGGACATCGGCGCCGATCCGTATGTGGATTAAGAGCGAGGCGGGTTAATCCAGTCAAAACCGGGTCGTTCGACCCGGTTTTGCTATTTTGAATGCATGTGAAACCGGTTTTGGAAACGGCCCATTTGCGGAGTGACGGGAACATGGCGAACGAATATCGCACCGATTTGTTGATCGATGGCAAGTGGGTCCGGTCCGACAGCGGCAAGACGGTGGCGGTGGAGAATCCCGCCACGGAGGAGACCATCTCCGAGGTGGCGTTCGGCGGCCGCGCTGAAACCCGCCGGGCCCTCGAAGCCGCCGCCCGTGCCATGCCCGCATGGCGGAAGGCGCTTCCCTACGAGCGGGCCAAGGTGCTGAAGAAAACCGCCGACCTGATGCGGGAGCGCGCCGACGCCATCGCACGGGCCATGACGATGGAGCAGGGCAAACCTCTGGCCGAAGCCAAGGGTGAGGTGCTGCACTCAGCCGACACCTTCGAGTGGTTTGCGGAGGAAGGCAAGCGCGCCTACGGCCAAGTCATCCCCCACGGGCAGCCCGGTCGCCGCCACCTGACGGTGAAGCACCCGGTTGGTGTGGTGGGGGCAATCAGCCCCTGGAATTTCCCCATCACCCTGCAATCGCGCAAGATCGCCCCGGCCCTGGCCGCCGGCTGCACCATTGTCAGTCGCCCCGCGACGCAAACCCCCTTGTGCCTCATCATGGTCTTCGAGTGTCTGGTCGATGCCGGCCTGCCCGCCGGGGTGGCGAACCTGGTGATCGGCCCCGGGCGCGAGATGGCGCAGGAATTTTTGGAAAACCCCATCTGCCGCAAGATTTCCTTCACCGGTTCCACCGAGGTGGGCAAGGAATTGATGAAGGGTGCGGCCGACCAAGTGAAGCGCCTTAGCTTGGAGCTGGGTGGCCATGCGCCGTTTATCGTCTTCCCGGACGCCGACCCCGAGGCCGGCGCCAAGGTGGCGGTGATGGGCAAGTTCCGCAACAACGGTCAGGTGTGCATCTCCCCCAGCCGCTTCTTCGTGCATGAGAAGGTGCGCAAGCATTTCACCGAGGCCGCCGTGGAATTCACCAAGGCACTCAAGCAGGGCAACGGTCTGGATGCAGGGATCGAGGTGGGACCCATGTTCGAGGGCAAGGCCATGGAGCAGACCAGCCGTCTGGTGCAGGATGCCACCGGCAAGGGCGCCCGCCTGCTGACCGGCGGCAAGCGGAGCAGCAAGTTCTCCAAGGGCTATTTCTTCGAGCCCACCGTGCTCGACGGCATCACTCCGAACTGCAGCCTGCTGACCGAGGAGCCTTTCGCACCCATCATGCCTGTTCTGGGCTTTGACCAGGTAGACCAGGTGATCGAACAGGCCAACGCCACCAAATATGGCCTGGCGGCCTATGTCTTCACCAACGATCTCTCCACCGCGTTCCGCATGGGCGACGGGTTGGAGGCGGGCATCATCGGCATCAATGATCCGGTACCCGCCACACCGCAATGCCCCTTCGGTGGCATGAAAGAAAGCGGCCTCGGCCGCGAATTGGCCCACGAGGGGCTCGATGCCTACCTCGAGACCAAGTACCTGGCCATCCGCATCAACGAGTGACCGATTCCATGCGCGTAGTCCTGTTCGATATCGACGGCACCCTGCTTTCCTCGTCCAGGGCGGGAAAGGCCGCCCTGGATCTGGCCATGATGGACCTGCACGGGATAGCCGATTCCATGGCGGGAATCTCGCTGGCCGGCCGCACCGACCGGTCGATCGTCCGCGACCTGACCCGGGCCCACCCCGTGGGGGAGGGACGCCAGGTTGAGGACGCCATCCTCGAAGGCTACTTGTCCCACCTGCCGGCCCAGTTGCGGCACAAGCAGGAGCAGGGCATGGCCTCGCTGTTGCCAGGCATTGTGCCGATTTTGGACATCTTGGCCAAAACTCCCGGTGTGGCGATGGGGCTGCTCACCGGCAACATACGCCGGGGTGCCGCCGTCAAATTGGGCCACTTTGGAATTGGCGATCGTTTTGATTTTGGAGGATTTGGCGACCATCATTTCGACCGCGACGAGGTTGCGCGGGAAGCATGGACCGAGGTGACCAGGCGGTTCGGGGCAGATTTGCCACCCGAAAACATATTGGTCATTGGGGATACCCCCCTGGATGTCCAATGCGCCCGGGCCATCGGGGCCAAAGTGTTGGCTGTGGCCACGGGAATCCATACCCAGGAGCAGCTGGCTGATTGCGGGCCTGATTTCTGCATGGCGGACTTGGGGAATCATCAAAGCGTGCTGGAGGCCTGCCTGGGCGCTTGATTTTCCGGGAAATTGGCCCCAACTTGCCCGTCAGGCAAGGGTTCACGCCCAACTTATGAAAATTTTCTGAAAATCTGAGCCATCCCATTTTCTTTGGCATCTGGATTGTTAGACTTTCCCGGGAGATGGATAGGTTTGGTGACCCAGTGTTTGGTGTCCAACCGATCCACCTTGGGAAGTGCTGATTTCAAAGGGGGATCCGGGAATGTTGCGTATTTTCGTGTTGGGCGTCGCATTGATGGGTCTGGTGGTCGGTGGCATCATCGCCGGCGAGTACAAGGGCAAGGTGAAGAGCATCGACACCGACGCCAAGAAGATCACCATTGAGACCAAGGATGGCGAAAAGACCTTCAAGTACACCGGCGACAGCAAGATCGTCGGCGGCAAGGGCGAGATGAGCTTCGAGAAGCTGGGCGAATTCATGGCCAAGGCCAAGGAAAAGGCCAAGGAAGGTGGCGACAAGGGCAAGGGCCGCGGCGGCTTCGGCGTGACCGTCACCACCGACGGCGAAGGCGACAAGGAAACCGTCAAGGAAGTGAAGATGGGTGGCGGCACCAAGGGCAAGAAGAAGGACAACAACTGAGAATGAGGCACCTCATGGTGCCTGTTTTTGGTACGACCCCCGGTTCATCAGGACCGGGGGTTTTTTCTTGGGAAATTGCCGTGTCGGCTGGCACGCTGGGAGGGAACAACGCATGCGAAACGGTTTGGTCATGGCGGTTGCGGGTTGGTGGCTGGCGTGTCTGGCCCCCGCGGTTTCGGCCCAGGATTGGGCCAAGGCCGCACTGGAAAAATCACCCCGCCACGGCGAGTGGGTTGAATTGAAGCACGGAGACCGCAAGCTCAAGGCTTTTGTCGTTTTCCCCGAAGTGAGCAAAAAAGCCACCTCCGTGGTGGTGATTCACGAGATCTTCGGGCTGAGCGACTGGGTTCGCCTGATGGCCGATGACCTGGCCGCGGCCGGGTATATCGCCATCGCCCCCGACCTGCTCAGCGGATCGGCACCTGGCGGCGGTGGCACCGACGACTTCAAGGGCGGAGACGCGGTGCGCAAGGCCATCATGACCCTGCCCCCAGACCAGATCACGGCGGACCTGAAAGCCAGTGTCGATCATGTGGCGGCGTTGCCGGCAAGCAACGGCAAGGTGGCCGTCGCGGGCTTCTGCTGGGGTGGCACACAGGCTTTCCGGTTTGCGGCCAACAGCGACAAGCTGAAGGCCAGCTTCCCCTTTTACGGCTCCGCCCCCACCGATGTGAAGGTGCTGGAACGGATCCAATGCCCGGTGCATGGCTTTTACGGTGGCAATGACAACCGCGTGAATTCCACACTGGAGAAAACGACCGAGCAGATGAAAGCGGCGGGCAAAAAATTCGAACCCGTGCTGTATGACCAGGCCGGCCACGGTTTCATGAGGGCGGGCCAGGCTCCGGATGCCTCCGAGCCAAACCGCAAAGGCAGGCAGGACGCCCTGCGTAGGTTGGTGAAGTTGCTGGAAGGCCTTTGATTGGCCAGGTAAAAGCGGTTTAATCTGGGCCCCGGGCGTTGACCCGGGGCCCAGGTTGTTTTGCGCTACCCAATCGCAAAAAAGGCAAAAAGGACCACCTTGCCGGTTTGGATATCACTAAAATGAGAAAAGACTAAAAAATCCGCCCGATTAGCCTCCCGGCCGTTCCGGAGTTCGTCTTTTTATGGCTTCAGTCTCCCCCGCCCCACCTCCCTCCTCCACAGCCGAAACCAGGGCCAAAGGCGGGTTTGCTGAGCATCAGGCGCTGCTGCTTCAGGCGGTTGACCGGGTGAATTCTGTCTACCTGGGCAAACCCGAATTGGTTCGCCTTGCCTTCATCTGCCTGCTGGCGGAAGGGCACCTGCTGTTGGAGGATGTTCCCGGCACCGGCAAAACCTTGTTGGCCCAGGCATTGGCCAGGGTGGTGGGCGGTACCTTCCACCGCATCCAGTTCACCCCCGACCTTTTGCCTTCGGATCTCTTGGGGACCAGCGTGCTGATCGAGGGCACCGGCGAATTTGTCTTCAAGCCCGGGCCCATCTTCGCCCAGTTCATCCTCGCCGACGAGATCAACCGGGCCAGCCCCCGCACCCAGTCCTCCTTGCTGGAGGCGATGGCCGACAGGCAGGTCTCCGTCGACGGCAAAACCCACCCGCTGGGCCGCACCTTCTGCGTGCTGGCCACCCAGAACCCAACCGAATTCGAGGGCACCTACCCGCTGCCGGAAAGCCAGCTGGACCGTTTTTTGGTCAGGTTGCACATGGGTTATCCCGATCGGGAGGCCGAGCGGGCCATTCTCGAGGGGCACCGGACCGGCGAGCCTGTTGAGGGGTTGGAGCCCGTGCTCAGCACGGAGATCCTGGCGACGCTCCAGGCCGAAACCCGGGCGGTCCGTTTCGACAAGGCAATGGCCGACTACCTGCTCGACGCCGTGGAAGCCACCCGCCGGCATCCCGAAGTGCGCGTTGGAGCCAGCACTCGCGCAGCACTGGCGCTCTACCGGGCCGCCCAGGCCAGCGCATTTTTGGAAAACCGGAAATTTGTGATCCCCGATGACATCAAACGGCTGGCCGGGCCGGTTTTGGCGCATCGCCTCCTGTTGCGTCATGCGCACGGGCCCGAGCATGGCATGCAGGCCGAAGCCCTGCTGGCCCGGATGATGGAAAAGGTCCCCGTTCCCGTCTGAGCGGTTCTGGCCGGTTGATGGCGGATGGATTCCGGAGGTGGTGGGGTGCTCGCGCGCTGGCCGGAACGGGCAGGGGTGGTTTGGCTGCTTGTCGCCCTGTTCCTCATGATGCTGGGTCTTGCCAAGGGCATTCCGCCCCTTCTGCTGCTGTCGGCGACCCTTGTCGCCGCCTTCCTTGTCAATGTGCTGTTCGCCAGCTTTCCCCTGCGGCGGTTGGAGGCGGGCATCACCGAAGATGGGGATCTTGTGGCAGGCGAACCCGGCCTGGTGGTGTTCCAGGTCTGGTCTGCCAACCCCGTTTCCTCGGATGTCCATTTCTACCTGAAAGGGTCGGAGGATTGGGTGGGCCTGCCCGGTCGGATGACCAGCGGCCAGCCCTGTCGCCTGCGCTTGGAGGCTCATCCGGTCCGTCGCGGTTGGATGGAGCTGCCACCTTTGGTTGTGGCCACTTCCTACCCTTTCGGCCTGGTGCGTTGCGTCAGGGATCTCTGCCGCGGCCAGAAAGCGCTCGTGGTTCCCGCTGCCGGCAAGGTGCAAACCGCCGGGATGCTCCGTTTCCTGGAACGCAGGCAGGCCCGCCAGGAACTGGAAACACGCGCCAACCGTGTTCGCCCGTCCAGTATGGGAGAGTTCCACGGGCTGCGCCCTTGGCGGGCGGGGGATTCCAGTCGGTTGATCCACTGGCGTACCTCGGCCCGTTTTGGGCAGCCCATGGTTCGGGAACATGAGGCCCCGGGCCGTCAGGCGCTTTTGGTGTTGGTGGATCCGGGTTGCCTGCCTGGGGAATGGCCGGTCAACGAGCAGGCGGAATGGGAACGGATGCTGCGTCTGGCCGCGGGCATCGTCAGGGTGTGGCTGCGCGGTTCAGACCGTTGGTTGGGTTTGGCGGTGGCAGGCAGGGAGCCAGCCTTTTTCCATTCGCAGGGTGGGGCTGGCGAAAATGAGCGGGCAATGCTGAGGGCATTGGCACTTTGTGATCCCGCCCCCAGCCCGCCGGAATGGCCTGAACCTCCCGCCAACCTTCCCGCCAACCTGCTAACCCTGCGCCTTTGCCGCGAATCGGCTCCCGAACCCACGGGCCGTTTCGGAATGATGTCTCGTCGGGATTTGCTCGCCGGGAAGGTGGGTTCCCTCCCATGGTTCGAGGATGTGGATGCTGAGGCCACCATCCGGGTTAGGGAGGCCGCCCCATGACCAACGAAAGGCATGCGTTGGCCTGGTTGCATCTGGCCCTGTTCACTGCGAGCCTGTTGCTGTTGGTCGCCTGCAGGGACTTCGTGGCCTGGTACTGGCTGGCTGGGATCGGAAGCGTGGTGGCCGCCGGCTTGTGGTGGCAGCAGGCAACCCTCGGCAACCGGCCCATGCCCGAGTGGATTGGCAATCTGCTTGGTGCCTCCATCGCCGTCCTGGGTGGGGCTTGGGCTGTCGGTCAGGCGGGCGAATTGCAAGGCTTGCCCAGGCCTGTCGCGCTGATTCCCTATCTGGGCCTCTTGGTCCCCCTGCTGATGTTGATAAAGCTGTTGAAACGCCAGATTCCAAGGGATTACTGGGTCCTGCAGGGCATGGGTGTGGTGATGGCGGCCATCGGCTGCGTGCTGGGGCTCGACCGTTGGGAGTGGGCTCTGCTGCCCGTCTACGCCTTTTTTGCGCTGGGCGGCCTTCGCTACCGCCCGGGCCAATCCTCCTGGGATGCCCGCGGGCTGGGTTTGTCGGCGCCGGGTCGGCCGGTTTTGGCGACATTGGCTATCGCCGCAGGTATATTTTTTGCCATCCCCAGACCCGATGTCCCCCTTTGGAATCCAGCCGCCCATTTTGGTCAGGGTGGCAGGGCGTCGACCGGTGCCAGTAATGAGATGGATCTCACCGGCACCGGTGCGCTTGATCTGGATTCGGAGATAGCCTTCGAGGTGGATGTTCGGCTTGCCTCGGGCGAGCCGGGCAACCTGAATGCCGACTCCCGCTTTCGACAGGTTGAGCTCGAAATGTATCGGGCTGGTCGCTGGCGTGGCACCACCGAGTCCACGGCCGGGCGCGGAATCCCCATGGCCAGCAACCAACTGCCCGCGCTGGCCGCCAACCAGATGCTGCTGACCTTCCAGATTTTTTCCAGGGACATCGTCACCCCGGTGGTTCTCGATCAGCACACGCTGTTTCTGCCCGTTCCCTTGCGCGGTCAGGGCCGGATCAACGACATCCTGCGCCGTGAAAACGGTTACCAGCAGATCGCCAACCGTAGGCTTACCCCGGAGCGCATACCGGTCCAGGATGAGGTGACCCGCTCCATCCGCCGGGAGGACCTTCTTGCCTGTCCCCCTGAATTGCGGGAGTGGTCCCGGCAACTGATCCTGAAACTGGCCGACGACGAGAACGGACGGCAACCTTTGGTCGGCCCGCTGGGCAACCGGCCCGGTCGCCCGGGGCTGCTCCCCCGGCAGATGGTTGGCGCCCCCGAGGGATTCCCCCCCAGCACAGCGCTGCCCGCAGCCGTCCATGAGGAGGCCGCCCGCCGGCTGTGTGACTATCTGGCGCTTTCAGGCGACTACACCTACTCGCTCGACAGGAGGCGTGAGGACAAGTCGATCGACCCGGCTGTGGATTTTCTCCGCAATGTGCGGGATGGCCACTGTGAACGTTTCGCCTAGGGTTTGGCGCTTACACTGCGCAGCCTCGGAATCCCTGCCCGGGTGGTGAAAGGTTTCCGCGGCTTTGAGCCCAAGGAGGATGGGGTTTATATCGTCCGCAACTACCACGCGCACAGTTGGGTGGAGGTGCTCGTGCCCAGGAAGGATCCCGGGCTGGCCCCGGGTAATCCCCGGGGGATGGCGTACGAATGGCTGGTCCTTGACCCCACACCCCCAACCGCGGACCCCGAGTTGCTGGCCCAGGGAGCTGGCGTGGCGGCCGCGGCCCGCTGGGTGGGCTTGTTGCCGCTGATGGAATGGATCGAGCAGCATTTCCAGGCCAGCCTGGTCGGCACGCTGTACGGATTTCCCCTGCTCCTGTGGCTGGTGCTGGGGGTATTGGTGGTGGCCATCGCCACCGGCGGCATCCTTTGGGGGCGCTGGTCCCGTTGGCTTAGGGCCAACCAGGTTTGGCCCCAATGGCTTGGCATTGCCAAACGGCTGGGAATAAAGCCCGCGCCTGGAAACACCCCCCGGGAAATCGCCGCCTTGGCGGCGGCCAAATTCCCGGAAGGAAACCCGTCCCTGCGTGAATCGATGCTGGGATCGGCGGAGTTCTTCTACCGCCTGCGCTTTGGTGGCATGGAGCCCACCTCGCCCGAGTGCCTCGAGGAGGCTGATCGCCTGCTGGAACAGGCCCGGCGAGCCCGCGCGGTCTGTTGATTTTCGGGCTGGTTTCAGCCGCGCAGTCCGGTCAGGGGCCCTTCCTTGCAGAAGTTCGGGTTTCCGAACGATTTCACCTCGTCGCCAAACCCATGCGCCAGCGCCATCAGCAGGCGGTTGTGCGGCACCTTCTTGTACTTGAGGGCCCGGCCCATCTTGAAATCAAGGCCGCCGCCCATCAGCACAAACGGGATGTCGTCCAGGGTGTGGCTACTGCCCTTGCCCAGTTCGTTGGTCCATACCAGCAGCGTGTTGTCCAGGAGCGATCCTGATCCGCCCGGTTCCGGGGTCTCCTTCAACCGCTTCAGCAGGTAGGCGATTTCGCCTGCGAACCAGTTGTTGATCTTCACCAGCTTGGCCATCGCGGCAGTGTTGCTGTCCGGTTCGTGCGAGAGCTCATGGTGGCCCTCGGTGACCCCCAGCCAGCGCATCCGCGCCATGCCCACGCTGTTGGTGTACTGGAAGGAGAAAACCCGCGAGAAATCCGCCAGCATGCTGGCCACCAGCAGGTCCATCTGCATGCGGGAGAGTTTGGGCATCTGGTCGTTGTCCGCGCGCACTCCCGGCTCGAGTTGCGGCACCGGGTGCCCCGCCTTGCGGCCCTCGCTCTCGGCCTGCTCCTTGATTTCCCGTTCCATTTCCCGCACCAGCTCGGCGTGCTCCTGCAACAGCCGGCGGTCCTCGGTCCCCAGTTTGCCGGTCAGGGTTTTCAGGTCGCCCGCCACCCCGTCCAGCACGCTAGCCACCGCGGCCCGATCCTTGGCTTGGCCGTACAGTTTCTTGAACATCTGGTAGGGATTATCGACCGGGGCCACCGGCTTGTTACCACCGGTGTAGACCATGCGGGTCCAGGTGTCAGCCCGCTCTGGAACCATCACCCCGAACTCCAGCGATCCAAACCGGGTTCGGGTGGCGGCATCCTTCTGCAGGTGGTTGCGGATTTCCTGGTCGATGGAATGCCCCTTGGCCCAGCCCGCGGGGGTGTCGGATCCACCCTGGATGTTCCCCGGGAAAAGCTCCACGCCGGTCAGCAGGCAGCCCATGCCGCGCATGTGGGCGTCGCCGTCGCCACGCACCTTGTCGCAGACGCCGTGCAGCGTTAGCAGTTGGTCCTTGAAGGGTGTCAGGGGCTCCAGGCAAGCCTTCAGTTTTTCCAGCGGCCCCTCGCTGTCCGGCCAGAAATCCTTCGGCACCACCCCGTTGGGGGTGAAGATCACCACCAGCCGCCGCTTGCGCGCGCCGGCAGCCACGGGATTCATGGCCCTGGCCATCCCGGGCAGGTTCGTGATGAAGGGAAGGGCGGCGGCGCTGACGCCAAGCCGGGTCATCAGGTCCCGGCGGGTGAACAGGTTGTGATTGGCGGTCATCGGGGTTTCCTCGTTTCCGGGGTGTTTTGGGCCGCCACCTGGCGGGGCGGGTTCGCGGTCTGTGTGGCGATTTCAACGACCAGTTTGCGGATGTCGAACTGGTTGGATTGGAAGCTCGACCGTAACGCGTCCGGCACCGACTTGCCGTAGGCGCGCTCCGGTTGCTGGGCGAGATGATGGAACAGGTGCTGGATGAAGGCGTCGTGGGCCTCGGGGCTTTCCGCCAGAAATTTTCCCAGTTCCGCGGGACCCGAGAAGCGGAGGGTCCGGCCATCCCGAGCCAGATACTCCCCGGCGGTCAACACCGGCTTGTTACGGTCGGTTGTCCTCGGTTTTCCCACCGCGTCAAAGCCCTCCAGGGCGAAACCCAACGGATTGACGATGCTATGGCAAGTGGAGCAGGCCACCGGTTGCGTTTGCAGAATCACCCGTTCCCGCGTGCTGAGTGAGGGGTGCAAGTCGGGTGCCAGCGGGGCAACCGCCTCGGGCGGGCGCATGGCCACCCCCAGCAGCGACTTGGCGATGAATACCCCCCGGTGGATGGGCGAGGTCTCCTCGTTGTAGGCCAAGGTGGCCAGCATGTAGGGATGGGTCAGGATGCCGGCCCTGCTTGCCGGTGTGAGAATCGCCGGGTGAAACCCCGGGGGAGTGGGCAGGTCGGCGCCGTAAAACGCCGCCATGCGCTCATCCACCAGAATCTGGTTCATGGTGAGAAGTCGGCGGAAATCCGGATTGGGGCCCAGCACCACCTGGCGCACCTGGAGTTCCAGCGATTGCCGCAGGCTGTCCGCCAGGGCTGCGTCAAAGCCCGGGAATCGAGAGGTGTTTTTGGTAAGGTCCGATGCCTGGTCCAGACGCAGCCAATGACGGAAGAAGCCCATCAGTTTCGCCTGACCCCGCGGGTCGGCGATCATCCGTTCCGCCTGCTTTCGGATTTGTTCCTGGGTTCCCAGCCGGTTTTCCGCGGCAGCTTTCGAGAGCTCCAGGTCGGGAACCGAATCCCACAGGGTCCAGGCAAGCCGCTCGGCGACCGCCCTGGGCCCCTCTTGGTTCCCCACGCACTGGTACAGGAAAGCCGGGGATTGCAAGGTGGCCAACACCAGCCGCTGGATGCCCGCATCCGGTTCGGATTGAGAGGTAAAAACCGTGTCCAGCAGAAACTTTTCCTCGGCGGCTTCCAGGGGCCGCCTCCAGGCCCGCTCGGCGAAGGTTTTGCCGAACTGTCGTAACTTGGCTTTGCGGTCGGCAGCATCCGCCTTGGTGCCCGCCAGATCATCCGCCCGCTCCCTCACCCAGGCCGAGGCATCCACCGAGGCCTGCACCACAGCCTGGTACCAAGCCTTGCTGATGCTCGAGCCGCGCTCCCAGCCCAGGCTGCGGTCGTCGGGAGGGAACGGCGTGGAAAGGACCAGTTGCTCCGGGGACCCGTTGGTGGCCAGACAATGGTCTGGAACCAATTGCCTCGAGCCCTTGGGCGGAATCCACTCCAGGTGCAGCATCGCAGGGGCGGCCGGCTTGGCCTTCTGGTCCTTTTTGTTGGAATCGTCAACGCCTTGCTTGGCTTTGCTCATTTCCAGACGGATGGGGTAGATCCGTCCACCCACCAGAAAAACGGTTCCGTTGTACTCGGTGTCGGCGCCGGATTTAACCCAGGCGTCGACCACGGGTATTTTGGTGTCGTTGACAAAAAGCCGCGTGGCGTGCTCGGTTCGCACGATGAACTGGTATTCGCCGGTCACCGGGGGTCGGATCGAGCCTCGATGGCGCACGGCAAACTGCTTGGCGTCAATTCCCTGGGCAGGGGGTTCAGTGCCCCAGTCGAAATCCACCACCGGGTCCACCCGCTCTATCACCAGGTCTTCCTTGCGGTAGTTGCGGCTTTTGAAATAGTCGCCCTTCAGGCCGCGCTCTGAACTCCACCCGGGGTTTCCCCGAAAGCTGGCGATAATGTCGGCCACCGCGTTCCTGAACTGCGGCACCGTGAGCCGCACCACCGATACCCGGGCCGGCGCGTTCCGTTCCTTGGCGGTCTGGGAATAAAAACGGTCAAAGACATGGGCAGCAACGGCCTGGGCTTCTTCCGGTGCCAGAGAACCGGGCTGCCCCTCGGGCATGGTTTCCTGGATCAGTTTGGTGAGCTGGGCAAGCGATCGCTCACCTCCCAGCGGTTTGCTGTGGCGTTTTGTCCCTTCACCTTGCTTCCCATGGCAACTGGCGCATTGTTTGGCGTACAAAGCCTCGCCAGCCACACTGGATTCCTGCGAACGCAAACCCGAGGCAGCCCAAATCAGGACGGCAATCGGGAACAACCAGGCAACTCGATTGGTGGGCATGGTTGCGCGGTCCGAAAACCAGGGTGGGCTTTGTTGAGAGCGGATATCGGAAAAATATGCCGCTGGTGTTTTGCCCATTTTACCAAGCGGATTTTTACTGTGCCAAGATAAAACCAAGGGGTTTGGAGCCGCCCAAACCCCTCGACTGGGATATCCTCCAACCGTGGGACTTAACCGGGAGTACACACCTTCTGTGTGGGAATACCAAGGATTGGAAACGCTGGTCTCTGGCGGGCAGACCGGTGCTGATCGTGCCGGGTTGCTTGCCGCCGAGGCGCTGGGCATCCCGACCGGGGGCTGGATGCCTCGGGGGTACTTGGCTTCCGATGGCAAACATCCAGACTTTGCCATGCGGTTCCGCCTGAAGGAACATCCCAGCCCGCTCTATCCGCCCCGTACCCGGGACAACATCCGGCTGGCTTGCGCGACATTGTGCCTCGAGGCGGTGGTAGAGTCCCGCGGGGTTACCCTCACCCGGGAGCTGGCCCGCAAGGCGAACAAGCCGCTATTGCGGGTTCCATTCGCTCCAGATCCATCGGGGGCCCTGCGCCCGCAAGCTGACCCGGTGTCGGTGAGCGATTGGATCACGGCCCAACGGGTTCGGGTTCTGAACATCGCGGGGAACGAGGAAACCAAAGCCCCTGGTTTGCAACAGGCAGCCTTGGTTTTCCTGATGGATGTCCTGCGTCCCTTGGCACAGCGTTAGAGCCTCCCGATTATTCCTGGGGCTCCAGCCTGCCGGTCGCCGAAGCTGCAAGGGCGGGAACCTGCCCCTTGGAATGCCTTGCTGGCGGCATCAATTGCTCGGCGGCAAGCGTGTCATCTTCCGTCAGCAGGCTCATGAACCCCTTGCGCAGTTTCTCGCAACGGGTATTGGCCAGGTCGCGCTCATGTTCCAGTTTCGCCACTTGCTGGCGAAGGCTGTCCCGCTCCCGGGTGACGGAGGTCAATTGCGCCACCTGATCCTCCAGGACGGTGATGCGCTCGCGGGCCTGGTCGCGCGCCTCTGCCACCACCTGGAAATCCGCCACCAATTGCTCAATCCGTGATTCCATGGCACGAATCCGTTCGGCCTGCCCGGGGGATGGACCGCGGGAGCATCCCCACAATCCGCCCAAAACAAGCAACGCTACCCAGGCCGACAACTGCCAGCCTTGCAAAAGAGCTTTAGTCCCTGTGGCCATGAGTGATTCTCCTGCAACCCAAGTGGGCAACCCAGGTGTGAAGGAGTTATCGTCGGCAGACCTTCGCCCGCCTTCCTCATCTATGGCAATTGCTGGAAATGGTTAGACCGCCCCGCATTCCCATCTCACGCGATGGTAAAAAACGGCAAATTTGGCATATTCAGACCTGTGGCCCCTTCGGTTTATTGCCCGTTTCTGCGTTGACGAGGGAAACCCAGGCCCGGGCCTCATCGATCCATCTGCGGTATGTTCCCGCATCCGGTGGGCGCGGTTGGAAGCGGAATTCTTCCATGGCTTTCATAAGCCGTAACAATGTTTGGGGTTCGTGCAGCCCTGCCTCTTCCCACCGCGCCGCCATTTCGGTGGGAGTGGTGCCGGGATGTATCTCAATCTTTTCAGCCAGGAATAGGTGCCAACTGCGCCGCAAGGAGGTCCACCAGGACGGGGTGGCATCCGGTCGCCCCAAAAGCCGCCCCAAGTCCGCGGGCTTGCGAAATGATAACCATGCCGTGCAAAAAACTGCCGAAATAATAATCACGCTGGCGACCAGGATGGTGGTGGGCGTGATTTGCGGTTGCCTGATTTCACCCTCGGGCTGCTCTTCCATTTCTGTGAAACTGGCGCGCAATGCCAGGGGATCCGCCCAGGAATGCTCACGCCATTTGGAATCACTTCCCTGCCAGCGGATGGTGGGCACTGGAATATCCAGCGGGCCCTCTGTTTTCTGAACAATGCGCCATCTGGGTCGGCTCGCGTTGGAGGAAAGGGGCGACACCTCAAACCCGTCGGCACTGGAGAGCCGCAATTCCACAGGGCTATCCCCGGGGGGGCGACCCCCAGGCCCCTCAATCCAAACCTCGTACTCGATGACAGGTGGGTGAGATTGGGTCTCCAGGGTAACCCGAAGGTGGGGGGTGATTCCATTTTGCCCGGCACCGGCGGCTTCAACCGCCAGCGGGCGTTGTCCAAACAGCAGGCACAGGAAAAGGAACATCACTCCGCCCCAACCAGCGGATGGCCATGAATCCAGGTGCCTCGTGACAATTGGTCCCGCTCAAGCCGCTCCAAAGCCAGGCGAGTGATCGGTTGCCCGCAATCCTGCATGGCCGAAATGCATCGCTGCCTGTGCGCGGCATACTGTTGCCCAAGGCGGACCCATGCCGGGCCATCCAGGGGGCTACCCAGCAAATCACCTGCGGTCGTTTCCCAGGGCAGCGAACGCATGGCTGGGCTTGGCAAGGGACTTTCCAACAACACCAACCAGACCGGGTGTTTGCGGGCCAGTTGGGTCAAGGCGGCCGGCAAATGAGGATTCAGACCATCCGTGAAAACCACATAGGCGGCCACCTGCCGCAATCGGCCGGGCAATTGATTCAAAAAACCATAGGCGGGCGGCGAAGGGTTCCGGGGAGTCTCGGCGCTTTCCAGCAACCTGAGGCAAGCGGCTGCCGAACCGGTTCGAGGCGGCGTCAGGGTGTGCCTGTTTTCTGTCAGCAGGCACACGCCCGCCGGGTCGCCCAGCCTGGTGGCGGTGGTAACCAAGGCCTTTGCCAATTCGGTGGCGACACGGGCGGCCGATCCGAAAGGGGCCTCCAAATGCATGCCTGGTGACCGGTCCATCACCAGCAGGAGTGGCAATCGCCAGGCGGGCAGATCCACCCGCACCATGAGGCGATTCATCCGCGCGGTCGCCCGGGCGACCAAACGCCGGTGGGAGTCTCCCGGCTGAAGGGGCCGGATCCCTGCCAGATCCAAACCCTCCCAGTCACCCGGGACGGCCCGCGGGTGTGCGCCGATGAGCAGGGGCAATTGGCCCCGTTTGTTTTTAAGCCACCGGTCCGTGAAGGAACGCCACAAGGGGGCCGGCAAACGCGCGGCCCATCTTTCCCGAATCGGCTCATGGCGGTTGTTCATGGCACCAGCGTCAGGGGAGAGGGCTGTCTTCCCGCAACTCCTTTTCCGCCTGGACAGTCAGGAACAGTCCATGCGGGTGGTTGCCGTTGTTGATTTTTACCAGAATCTCGTTGGGGCCTTTTTTCAACTGGATGCCGGGGCGGAACATGCCGGGGCTGGCCGCGTTGTGGCCCCGGTCCTCGTGCACTTGCTTGCCGTTCACCCACACCCGGCTGCAATCGTCGGCGCCAAGCACCAGGGTTCCCGGTTGGTCTTCCGGGCTGTTCACCCGGGCCACCAGGTAGGAGACGGACTCAATCCCCTTTTCCCCATACCACGCTTGCAGGTCGATGTACCCGCCTTGCCCCGGCGTGATGTTTTTCCAGGCCACCATCCCGTGTTTGCCCGGTAAGGTGGCTGAAAAGTCCCGTGATTTTTCGGGAGGGTACGCTCGGTCAAAACCGGCGTCACCCATTCCATTGTCGAACGGGCCGATGATTTTCAACCGGGTGGGCGTGAGCGAGGCCGTTCGCAGGGTGGTGAGGTATTCCACCAGGTCCACCAGTTCCTCTTCCGTCAGGTGGGCGACCAGGTTCGCCGGCATGATCGATTCCAGCGATTTGCCCCGCTCCTCGATCTCACCCTTGGGGATCCGGAAATCCTTGCCGTTGGCGTCCCGGAGCGTGACAGCCTCCGCGGTTTCCTCGGCAAGCAATCCCGAGATCGTCTGTCCCTTGGTGGTGGTGATCACCTGGGTGAGGTACTGGTCGGCGATGGCCTTGCTGGGTGCCAGGATCGAATCGTACAGGTTCTCCCGGCTGGCCTTGAGGCCGATCAATGACAGGTCCGGCCCGATCCGCCCGCCTTGCGCGCCAACCATATGGCAACGGGCGCATTGCAGATCGCTTTTGAGGCTGGTTTCCCAAAGTCGCTGCCCTTTGCTGGCGCTTCCCTTCCGCTTGGCCAGTTCGGTCGAGGCCGGAAGTTTTTTGGGATCAAGCTTGCCCGGGGCCGGGAATAATGCGGTCCCTTCCCGGCGCACATCGGCAAAGGAACTGTTGCGGATGATCCGTCCCACCTGGGGGACAACGGACCCGGGCAGTTTGCCGGCCTTCTGCTGGCTGATGAGGTAACGCCCTCCCGCCAGTGTTCCGGCTAGGGTTTCCGCCGCGGTCGATTGGCGGTCAGCCCGTTGGCTTTCCACCAAGCCCTTCAATGCTTCCAGGGCTCGCTTGGCCAAGGGTGGCAGGGTGTCCCCGGGCAGGAATTCCCCGAGGGTGCGGATGGCCAACAGATCCACGCCATCCGTTTCAGCCAATTGGAGCAGGCTATCGAATGCCTCGGGGGAACCCACCCGACCCAGGGCGCGGATGGCCGCCTCGCGCACCGGCACCGGTTGGGTGCCCGAGGCGGCAAGTTCCCGGGCCAAACTGAGCCTGCCCTGCAAGCGCGCCGCGGCAATCACCTCCAGAGCCTCAGCTTGCCGACCCGATTGGGCCAGGGCATCCACGGTGGCCGGCAACGAGGAATCCGCGCGGAGCGGATCATCCGCCTTCCGCAACCGCGCCGAGATTTTTTCCAGCGCCAGCTTGCGCAGGGCTTCCGGGGCGTTGGATACAAGCAGGTTCAGCGTTGCCTTTCCGGCCTCCAGGCTGGGATCCGAGGCCAGCACACCCGCCAGACGGCTGCGTTGGTCCTCATTTAGATCTGGATTGGCCAGGGCCTTGGTGAGCCTGTCGGGCAATCCCTGGGGCCTCAATTCCAGAGCCAGCGCTTCGGTCCGCGGGTTCCATTCCGGGAAGACTTGGAAAAAGTTGGCCAGCAGTTTGTCTTTTCCCATCGGGGCCTGTTCGGCTGCGATGGCCAATGCCTTGACCAGGAACAGATCATCAGGTCGCGCCGATCGGGCGACCGCGTAAAAGGCGTCGCCAAATTCGCTGGCTGGCCGGTCTGTCAGGTTCAACAATTCCTCCCGTTTCACCTGTGTGGAGGAGCCGAGTGACATGGGGGCAAGGGTGATTCCATGGTCATGGAGCCAGTGCCGTATCCGTTCCGCCTGGCTGGCCAGTCTGGGATCTTCCAGTCCGTTCAGGCTGGCCACCAACCCGATATCCGATTGGGGCGCGCGCAGTTGGCAGTCTGCCAAAAGCCAGCGAGCCCGCGCGGCCACCCATGCCGGATTGGCGACTGAGTCGGCCAGCGGACGCAGGAGTTTCGCCGCCTCCTCGGGCTGCATTTGGCGCAAGGCGTCGATCGCCATCCACCGGACCGATTTGGCTGGGGAACGCAACGCGGCCTGGATGCCCTCGCCGTTTGAAACATCCACCGCCGGTGCGGAGTACTTGCTGCCGGGAACGGCCAGCCGGAAGATGCGCCCCCGTTTGATGTCGCCCATGCCGTGCCCGCCCACACCCGGGTCATACCAGTCCGCGACCAGCACCGATCCATCGGGGGCCACCTGCACATCGCTGGGTCGGAACCAGGTGTCGCTGGATTGGATGATGTCCTCCCGGTCCACCTCGTAACCGGCGCCGTTGGGTTTCAGGCGGTACAGGCGGATATGACGGGGACCAGCATCCGCGTGCAGCAACTGCCCGCGGAATTTTTCCGGCAGCAGGTTCCCCTCATAAACAGCCATCCCGGTAGGGCTGCCAAATCCCGTGCGCAAAATTTTGGGCACGATGCCGGGCATTTCCTCATGCCAATGGGTTTGACCAGGGCCGCGGGGGTGGTAGCCATAATTGCCACCGCGCAGCACCAGGCAGATGCGGGTCTGCATGTTGCCGTCATCATCGTTGTCCGAAATGAAAAGCTCGCCAAAGCTGTCCATGGCCGGCATGTAGTTGTTGCGGAAATTATGCGCCAGCAATTCCAGGTTCCGCCCGTCCATGTCGCAGCGCCAGATCGTTCCCGCCCGGCAATCGGTGCCGTTGCTATTGAAGGACTTGCCCTTGCCATCGCTGGATTTCAGGTTGCGAACCCCCGCGTCCCCCACGCTGAAGTAAAGGCGCCCCTCCGGCCCGATGAAGATGCCATGCACCCCGTGGTCATGGTCGATGCCCTGGAATCCGCTGAGCAATTTTTCCGGCGGGCCATCCGCTTTGCCGTCGCCGTCGGCATCCTTCAGCACCAGGATGTCGGGCGATTGGCACAGGTACACCGTCCACCCCGGCCCCTTGGCCGACTTCGCGACCGCGATGCCCAGCGGGCTCATCAACTCGGGGCCTTGGTAAAAGGTGCTGGCCGTTTCGGCACGCCCGTCGCCATCCTTGTCCTGCAAAATGACCACCCGGTCCCCTTCCTTCCGGAGGGGAGGCTGGTTGCGCAACCTTTGGCGGTAATTGATCGCCTCGCACATCCACACCCGGCCCAGGTGGTCGATGTCCAGGGTGGTTGGATTCACGCACTCCGGTTCCCCTGCGAATAGGGTGGCTGTCAACCCATCCGAAACCTGCAGGGTGCCCACAGCCTTTTCCGGGGGCGTTTGACCCAGGGCGATTCCCGCCGGCAGGGCCCAAGGGAGGAGGAATTTACCTAATTTGTTGAGCATCGGTGGTCATCCTGATTGTCAGTACCCTGTTTTCCGACAGATTAACAGGAATTCCGGGCCGGGGTGGCACCCTGCTGCAAATGCTTGTCGCTTTTGGCTTTCCGCAAGATAGGCGGTAAAAAGGCAGGGTAGGGACCGAACTCGCGACCCACATCCAGCGAAGATAATGGAGGAAGGGTACCTTCCCCCGAAAGGAACCAAGCGCCATGTTCTACATGAATTTCACCTACCTGCTGTTTGCCCTGCCAGGCATGTTGCTTGCGGCTTGGGCCCAGTACAAGGTGACCAGCGCCTACCGCAGGGCCTCCCAAATTCCCTGCGCCCAGGGTTTCACAGGGGCCCAGGCCGCCAATCACATGCTGCAGGCCAACGGGGTAACCGGCCTTGGGATCGAACCCATCGCCGGCGAAATGACCGACCATTATGATCCCCAGTCCAAAACCCTGCGTTTGAGCGAGGGGGTGTATGGTTCCACCTCCCTGGCCGCAGTCGGGATCGCCGCACATGAGGCCGGTCACGCCCTGCAAGACGCCCAGCGTTACCCGCTGCTGGTCACCCGTGGCGCTTTGGTGCCTGTGGCCAATCTGGCCGGCAATCTGAGCTGGTTCATCATCCTGGCCGGCATGGTGTTGCTGGCCGCCGGGACCATTCTGGGGAAGGTGGTCCTTCTGGCGGGGATCGGCCTTTTCTCCGTGACCGTGCTTTTCCAGTTGGTCAACCTGCCGGTGGAGTTCGATGCCAGCCGCCGCGCCCGTGTCGCCCTGGTGGAGCAGGGGATTGTCTCCCCGGACGAGGATCAGGAAGTCAAAAAAGTGCTGGATGCCGCCGCGCTGACTTACTTGGCTGGTACCCTCACCGGCATTCTCACCCTGGTCTACTACCTCTACGAGGCAGGTTTGCTGGGTGGCCGCCAGGAGTGATCCCACTCTTGGTCCAGCCAGCCAAGCCCCGCCAAGGCGGGGCTTTTATTTTTCACCTTTGCGGATAGCCTCCAAGGCCTTTGCCATGTTGGAGACCCTGCCGGGCTCGCCCGCGGCCAGATTGTTGGCTTCACCTGGATCGATGGCCAAATCGTAAAGCTGGGGCTTCGAATCATTGGCCAGCTCGGTATTGGTGAGGGCGCTCTTGGCGGGGCCCTTGGCTGGTTCAAGATATTTCCAATTGCCCTCCCTCAGGGCAAGTTTCGAGGCGGGGCCATCCCCCATTCCCTGGATCACCAGACTTTGGCGTCCACGGGGTTCCTCACCCAGCATCGCGCGCAGTTGGTTCTGGCTGTCGGGCGCGGTCGATACGGCTTCCGTCCTGCCGGCCAGGGCGGACAGACTGGCCAGAAAATCCACTTGGCTGACCAAGGCCGAAGACTCCGTGCCGGGCTTCACCCGGGCGGGCCAGCGGACCAGCAAGGGAACCCGGGTTCCACCCTCAAACCGGCTGTATTTGCCTCCCCGCCACGGGCCGGCGGGACGATGATCGCCCAACTTGGCCACGGCTTCATCCTGGTAGCCGTCATCCACCACCGGGCCGTTGTCGCTGCTCAGCATCACCAGGCTGTTATTGGCGATCCCCTTGGCGTCCAGTGCCCTGAGGATTTGCCCGACACACCAATCCGCCTGGACGATGGCATCTCCCCTCGGCCCCATGCCGCTGCTGCCCACAAAACGCGGGTGTGGCACGCGGGGCACATGGATGTCATGCAGCGCGAAAAACAGGAAAAACGGTTTGTCCGCCGATTCCTCGATGAAACGCACCGCCTCGCGCGTCAGCGTGTCCGCCATGTCCTCGTCCACCCAGCGGGCCTTGGCGCCCCCGGTCATATGGCCGATTCGGCTGATGCCGTTGACGATGGTCATGTCGTGCCCGTGGCTGGGTTTCACCTTCAGCAGGTCAGGCCTCGACTTGCCGGTCGGGCTTTCATCCAGCGCCTTGCTGTAGGAAACAGAGATGGGATCGGCCAAATCCAGGTTTTCCACCTGGCGGTTCCGCACATAGACACACGGCACCCGGTCACCCGTGGCCGGAACCAGAAAACTGGCGTCAAATCCAATATCCAAAGGCCCGGGTGAAATATCCCGGTTCCAGTCCACCTTCCCCTTGCCCAGGCCCAGGTGCCATTTGCCCACCACGCCGGTTCGGTAACCAGCCTTCTGCAACTGGCCGGGGAGCGTTGTCCTGCCCGGTTCAATCACCAGGTTGGCGTCGCCTGGCAACACGGTGGTTCCCTTGCGCCGCCAGGGATACTCGCCGGTGAGCAGGCCATACCTCGAGGGTGTGCAGGTGGCGCTGGTGCAGTAGGCGGAGGTGTGCTTCAGCCCTTCGCGGGCCAGGCGATCCGTATGCGGCGTCTTGACCCGGACAGCACCTTGGCAGCCCAGATCCCCGTACCCAAGATCGTCGCCATAGATCAGCACGATGGCGCGGGGTTGTTTTTCTCCGGATGCTTGCGAAGGCAGCAAGCACAACCCAACCATCAGGCCCTGCAACATGTTTGGCTTTCTCCGGGAAGGTCGCTCAAATGATTTGGCTGGAACCCTGCGACAGGTTCCCCGGCGATTGCGGAACGCCTGCGAATGTAATCTAATACAGTCTCGTTTCCAAACCGGCGAACAGGTTGGCCCCGGTGGTGTTTTCGGTGGCGGACGGTTTGGGGCGCAATTCTGGAAAGACTCCCATGAAAAGCATTTTCATTGCCGGCTTGGCCGCTTTTGTTGGCGCTTGTCTGCTCACCGGGTGCGGCGGCGAGACCAAAAAGGATGAGGCCAAGCCCG